>ERZ650300.1753-NODE-1753-length-12092-cov-16.064302_pt1 | contig 12092 bp, 10 predicted proteins | sample MGYA00376236_ERZ650300 | MGnify/ENA primary metagenome ERZ650300 (study PRJEB26733, sample SAMN07839303) | wastewater metagenome | biome: urban; feature: wastewater treatment plant; material: waste water | place: USA: North Carolina | collected 2016-04-28 ... | reverse complement strand
AATATGTGAAAGATGTAAAAGATGTAAATTTCCCTAATGAGGATGAGAGTTATTAAGTATTGTTTGGTTTTAGCAATTACGGGTATATTTATACTAAGTTGTACAGCATCTAAAAATACTTTCGGAAAAAAATATGAAATATTAGATATAGATTCTTTGGGTTCTAAAAGTTATGTTGCTGCAATCAGAAATATTGATATTTCAGAGTTTAAAGAAGGCGAACTAAAAAAGGAAAATATTTCTGTGAAATATCGATTGTTTTCTCCTGAAGTTAGCTCAAAAAGTCAAAAATTCCCTTTGGTTTTGGTGTTTCACGGTTCTGGCGCAATTGGGAATGATAATACGAAACAGATGTATGCTTTGGTTAAGAATTGGATAACTCCAGAAAACAAAGAGAAATATCCTGCATATATTTTGGCACCACAGTTTCCGATTCGCTCTTCAAATTATCATTTAGACCCAAATAGAAATGTTTTGGCTTCCGAATCTAATGAACATTTGGATTTGGTATTGCAATATATTGATTCTTTGAAAAAACAACTGCCGATTGATGGAAGCAGAATCTATGTGATGGGATTTTCTATGGGAGGTTCTACCACAATGAACGCTCTTTCGAAAAGACCAGATTTGTTTGCAGCAGGAATTAATATCTCTGGTATTTCTCAGTTTGACAAAATGGAAGACCTAAAAAATATTCCCCTTTGGTATATTCACGGTAGTTTAGATACTGATAATTCACCTAAAAGTAATTTACAATTTTTTGAGGAGATGAAGGGAAATGGTAAAATATTTTTTTGGGATTGTAAAGATAAGTGGCACAATAATATCGCTTCGAAAGAATTAATTGACACCATTCCAAAATGGCTTTTTAAACAACAGAAAAAATAATGGAAGAATCTCAAATTCTATACGAAGATAATCACCTTCTTGTTATCAATAAAAAGGTAGGACAATTGGTTCAAGGTGATAAAACGGGCGATGAATCTTTGCTGGATTCTATCAAAAATTTTATAAAAATTAGAGACCAAAAGCCTGGAAATGTTTTCTTGGGTTTGGTTCATAGAATTGATAGACCAACTTCTGGTTTGGTCATCTATGCCAAAACGTCTAAAGCGCTTACTAGGCTCACGCAAATGGTGAAGAATCGTGAAATCAAGAAAACATATTGGGCAGTTGTGACAAAAGAGATGATTCCACAATCGCAGAGATTGGTGCATTATCTCAAAAAAAATGAAAAAACCAATAAAGCTACCGTTTTTACAAAACCTACAGATGGTGCTAAAGAAGCCATTCTTACCTATAATGTAATCAAAACTTTAGATAATTATCTTCTTTTAGAAATAGATTTAGAGACAGGAAGGCATCACCAAATAAGAGCGCAATTGTCTAAAAACGGAACTTCTATAAAAGGAGATTTAAAATATGGTTCGCCGCGTTCTAATCCTGATGGAGGTATCAATTTACACGCCAGAAAATTAGAATTTATACACCCTGTTACTAAAGAAAATATACAAATCACCGCGCCAGTTCCGCAAAATGATGCAGTTTGGCGAGCTTGCGAAGAATAATAAAAATCCGAGAAATTTTTCTCGGATTTTTTGCTTATTTATTGTCCTTGAGGAATCAATCCGCCGTTATCATCTTTCTTTTCTTGATTATTGATAAGGTTCGGGTCTTCTTTGGCTAATTTATTTTTGGTAGGGATTTTGTAATTTATTGTAAATCCGAAATTTCTAGAATCTGTATTATTCGCAATATTTACATTACCAAAAATAGATTGTAATCTGGTTCTGTTTTGATTGAAAATATCATTGGCAAAAACAGATACGCTAAGTCTATCTTTTAAGAACTTTTTAGATAAATTGATGTCAAATGAATTATTGAGCGGATATTTAATGTCAAAATAATAATAATTTCCTTTTGGAGCTACATAACTGTAATTAGCCACCATTTTTATGTCTTTTGGTAAGATAAATTGTCCAGTTAGGTTGTAAATCCAAAAACCATTACTTTTTATATCTGGCATATCCTGAAGTTGGTATCCTATGAAGAAATACAAGAAATTATATTTGTCTGGATTAGGATTAGAAGCGAAAATTTCTTTTAAAGAATGATTAAAAACGGCAAATGGAAGTGGGAAGCCAAGTTTGAAGTTATGGGTTCTCAACTTATCAACTTGCGCTTGTGTACTTACAATCACGTTACCATCTCTAGAAACTTTTTGTACAATTTGGTTGTTTACCCAACTCGTATTATAGCCAATAAACATATAATCAAACGCATTAAGCTCTGCTTCGAAATTATCGAAAATAGTTGGCTGTAGATATGGGTTTCCACTATTACTTACTGTAGAGCCTTGGTAAACAGTGTTGTTTGGGTTTAAAAGAGATACACTAGGTAGTGATATTTTTTTGTTATAATTTAATTTAAAAAATGCTTGAGGAAAAAAATTGTACTGTACACTAGCATTAGGAAAAAACTTGAACTTTTTGAAAGGAATTAAATTATCCGTTTTCCAATTTCCAGTATTGTCTTCTGAAACGGTAATTCCAGAAATATCATAATTTTCTGCTCTTGCACCTACGGTAAAAGTCAGTTTTTTCAGTTTTGCTTGCGCTTCTGCATAAGTAGAGAATGTATATCTGCTGTAATCTAAATTGGTAATGCCTTCGCTCTCTGTTTTATACGTTTGGTTGTCATATAATGCGCCTACGCTTAATTTTCCTTCATCTAAAATTTTAACTCCTTGTGAATAATCAACCTTGAAATTATATAAATTAAAATCTGAATTGTTGTCTAATGAAACGGTATTTGTATTAAGGTTGTTTTGAATAAAAGAACTGTTGTTATTGTTGTAAGTAAACTGTAAATCTAGTTTTTTAGATTTATCATCAAACTTTTTTTGGTAAGTAGCTACAGCTTCTTGTCTCAAACCTTTAGACTTACTATTGTCATAAGAAGTAGAAGTATTTCCAGCAATGTAATTGTCAAAAATAATATTGTTAGAATTATTATTGTCTCTCACATCATAATTCAAAATCAAACGATCTTTACCAATATCAAAAGTGAATGCTGAGGTAAGGAAATAAGACCTACCTACTCTGTCTGTATAGTTTTTAGAAAGTACATCTATGGTATTATTTTGTAAACTTTCTCTATAAGATTGTCCCATATTGAGCTGCCAACCAAACCATTTATTTCTAGAATTTAAGGCAATTGAGTTATTAAATCTATTTCTGTATTTTTCATAATCTGTAAATCTATAACCACCATTATACACCGCGGTAAGGTAATTTTTAGAAGTTTTGCTGGTGATGATATTCATAATAGCTCCGCCAGAAGTTGCAGGGAATTCTGCGCCAGGATGCGTAATTACTTCTATTCGTTCAATAGAATTAGCAGGCATGCCTTCTAGAAAAGCATTAAGCTCATTGCTAGAAATGTTGAGAGGTCTTCCGTCCATATAGACATCTAGAGGTTTCCCTTGGTACATAATTCCTACTGCTTCAGAAACCACCACACCAGGAAGCTTTTTCACGCCTTCTATTACAGAACCAGAGTTAAGGCTTGGTTGTTCAGAAAAATCAAAAATAGTTCTATCTGCTTTTTGCTCTACAGCTTTTTTGGTTTTGGTAATGGTTACACCATCTATTTGTTTTTCTTTTGCATCTTCCTTTTTTTGTGCAAAGGATAGAGTGGTAACTATTAAGAATAATGCGGCTATTTTTCTCTTCATTTTAAAAATTTTCTTCAAAAATATTTTTATTGTTTTCTTTAATCAAAATTTCTTTACTCAACGGTAGAATTTTATTTCTAAGTCGTTTCTGTGGTTGTTTTTAACATTTGGTTAGTCTGTTTTTTAAAAGGTATGTTACAACTATTGATAAAAAGGGCATATTTAGTTTTAAAAGATTATAGTTATTGTAAATCAAAGAATTTTTATATAATTATCATAAGTCAATGGTGGCGAAATAATAATAAACTAATTTTGATATCCTAATTAAAAAATAAATCAGATGAACCAGAAATATGATTTTGGTATGGTTGGTCTCGGTGTAATGGGGGGTAATCTTCTCTATAATATTGCAGACCATGGTTTCAGTGTAATTGGTTTTGATTTGAACTCAGAAAAAGCCAAAAATTTAGAAAAAGAAGCCACTCCTAACACAGATGTGAAGGGAGTAAGCGTAATTAAAGATTTTATATCTCAGTTAAATACACCTAGAAAAATAATGCTACTAGTTCCTGCTGGTAAACCAGTAGATGATGTTATAGAAAATTTGTTACCCCATTTGTCTAAAGGTGATATTATTATTGACGGCGGAAACAGCCATTACGTAGATACTGTAAGAAGATTAAAATACTTAGCAGATCAAGAATTCCATTTTATGGGAATGGGAGTTTCTGGCGGCGAAGAAGGCGCAAGAAAGGGCCCAAGTATAATGCCTGGTGGAGATCTAGAAGCTTTTAAAGTAGTACAGCCAATTTTAGAAGCGGTAGCTGCCAAAGTAAATGGTGAAGCTTGTACAGCTTACATGGGGAAAGATGCAGCAGGACATTATGTAAAAATGGTTCACAATGGAATAGAGTATGCCATAATGCAACTAATAAGTGAAGTTTATGATTTAATGCACAGAGGTTTAGGCTTGTCTAATGAAGAAATGCACCAGATTTTTCACCAGTGGAATCAGGAAGAACTCAATTCTTTTTTAATAGAAATTACAGCAGATATTTTTAAACAAAAAGATGTAGAAACTGGGAAAGAACTTTTAGACGTAATTTTAGATAAAGCAGGTGCAAAAGGAACAGGGAAATGGACTTCGCAAGATGCTATGGATAGAGGTGTCTCTATACCTACAATCGATATTGCAGTTTCTCTCAGAACTTTATCTGCATACAAAGAACAAAGAATAAATGCATCAAAAATTTATAATAAAACCCATTCTTCTCTAGAAACTGATTCATCAAAATTTATCAATGAGCTTAAAGAAGCATTGTTTTGTGCCATTATCATCAGCTATGCACAAGGTTTATCACTATTGGTAAAAGCATCCGAAGAATTATCAATGGAAATTCCACTGAAAGATGTAGTGAAAATCTGGAGAGGTGGTTGTATCATACGCTCTACCTTATTAGAAACGTTCTACGAAGCTTATTCTGCAAAAACAGATTTAGAGAATATTCTTTTAGACGAAAATATAGCTTCTTTACTTATTTCCAGAATTGATAGTTTGAGAGAAGTAGTATCAGCAGCTGCCAAAAGCAGTATTCCGGCTGGTGCATTACAAACAGCATTGGCTTATTTTGATGCCTATACCTCAGAAAGAATGTCCACCAATATGATTCAGGCTCAGAGAGATTATTTCGGGGCGCATACTTACCAAAGAGTGGACAGAGAAGGAACTTTCCATACAGAATGGGAAAGCTAAAAAAATTAATTATGGAAAATAATTCACAGAAAAATATCACGCCTACTCTGGTTTTTATTTTTGGAGGAAGTGGAGACTTAAATAACAGAAAATTAACGCCCGCATTATTTAACCTTTTTGCGGATGGTTTTTTAGATGCAAATTTTAAAATTTTTGGAATTGGAAGAACCAAATTTGATGATGATAAATTTAGAAATCATCTTTTAGAAGGCATTAAATCTTTTTCTAGAAGACCTTATGAAAAAACTGGACCTTGGGAACAGTTTCAAGAGCATTTGTTCTACCTTCAGATGGATGCAGGTACAGGAGAAAAAAAAGATTTTGCCCTTATAGAAAAGAAAATTAAAGAAACCGAAAAAGAATGGGGAGCACCGCCCAATGTTTTATTTTATCTTTCGGTAAAACCTCAGCTTTTTCCTATAATTGCTAAAGGAATTTCTACAATTAGCAATACTCAGCACAATAAAAACTGTAGAATTGTTATCGAAAAACCTTTTGGTCATGATTTAGAAAGTGCAGTAGAGCTTAATCAGTTATTAATGGAGCTTTTTGATGAATACCAAATTTATAGAATAGACCATTTTTTAGGCAAAGAAACCGTGCAAAATATTCTAGCTTTAAGGTTTGCCAATGCACTTTTCGAACCTATTTGGAATAATAAATACATAGACCACGTACAGATTACCGCTGCCGAAACTGTGGGAGTAGAAGAAAGAGGAGAATATTTCGAAACTTCTGGCGCACTTCGAGATATGATTCAGAATCATATTTTGCAAGTGCTTTGTATGGTAGCAATGGAAGCTCCCGTTTCTTTTGATGCCAATGAAATTAGAAATAAAAAAGTAGATGTTCTGAAAGCCATTAGAATTTACAGCAAAGAAGAAGTAAGAGAAAATGCTGTGAGAGGACAGTATAACGCTGGCTGGATTATGGGCAAGGAAGTAAAAGCCTATCGTGATGAGAGTAATGTAAACCCAAATTCTAATACAGAAACCTTCGCAGCAGTAAAATTTATGATTGATAATTGGAGATGGAATAACGTTCCTTTTTATGTAAGAAGCGGAAAATACATGCACGAAAAGCTTACCTCTATTATTATTCAGTTTAAAGAAGCTCCGAAATATTCTTTTCCAGATGAAGCTGCCGAAACTTGGCGTTCTAACAGGTTAATTATTACCATTCAACCAGAGAATAATATCAGACTGTTATTTCAAGCAAAAAGACCAGGGCAAACAATGAGCTTAAATCCTGTAGAAATGGTTTTTAATTATGATGATACCTTCAAAGAACCACAACCAGAAGCTTACGAAACTTTGTTGCTAGACGCTATTTGTGGTAATTCTACCCAATTTATGAGAAATGATCAAGTAGAAGCTGCTTGGAAGGTGGTAATGCCAATTTTAGAATCTTGGCAAAATAGAATTTCTGTAGATTTTCCTAATTATTCACCGGGAAGTTGGGGGCCAGAAGAAGCAGATGCTATGATTGCCAGAGATGGCAGATCTTGGATTAATGCTTCTCACCAAAAGTCTGTAAAAAGTTAATTCAATAATGAAAAACATTCATATTTCTAAAAATTTAGAAGCATTAAGTTTGTCTTTTGCAGATTGGATTGTGGCGTACGCAGAAGAAATACTCAAGAAAAAAGAAACCTTCAGCATTGTACTTTCTGGTGGTAACACTCCGAAAAAATTGCACGAAATTTTAGTTTCAGAACCTTTCCGAAGTAAAATAAGTTGGGGGAAATGGCATTTTTTCTTAGGAGACGAAAGATTTGTTCCCATTTCGGATGAAAGAAGTAATGAAAAGATGATTTATGAAACTTTGCTTAATCATGTGCCAGTTTCGGCTCAGCAAATTCATTTTTTTAAAACAGAAGATATTTCTCCAGAAAAATCAGCAGATGATTTCGAAGGTTTTTTAAAAAAATGGACTCAAAAAAATGGCAATTTAGATTTGGTCATTTTAGGAATGGGAGACGATGGTCATACATTGTCTCTTTTTCCAGGATTTCCAATTGTTTTTGAGAATCAAAAATGGGTAAGTAGTTTTTGGTTAGAATCTCAAAAAATGTATAGAATTACTCTTACACATCCTGTGGTAAATAATGCTGGTAAAGTAGCTTTTTTAGCAACGGGAAGTAATAAGGTAAATGCGGTGCAAGAGGTTCTTTTTGGGGAATATAACCCCAGCCTTTATCCTTCACAGATTATAAAACCCATTTCCGGAGAATTGCATTGGTTTTTAGATGAAGACGCAGCAAAAGGAATAGCCGAAAAATAATCTAAAGAACGGGTTATTGAGCCCGTTCTTTTTCTTCAAAATTGATATTTTTCTTTTGAATTTGTTTCTTTTTGTTCCCGAAAGTATAATTTACACTTAATCGAAACGCTCGTCCATCCCAATAATTATTAAACGATTGTTCATTATCATTGAAATAGATATTAGCTTTATACCTCATAGCGAAAATATTATTAACAGAGGCATTAATCTGAAGTTGTTTTTCCATTAAAGAGATTTTAATTCCTGAACTCATTTCAAAGAAATTTTTGAAATAAGAATTTACATTTCGGTAAGGTAAATTGTGATCGTAATTTAGAAATATTGCTATGGTTTTATTTTTATTGAGAGAAAAAGTATTGTTTAAGGAATAGTTTACAGAATAACCATTAGATGTTTCTGCGTTAATATTAAACACTTCGGAAGTTTGATAACTGGCATTAAATGAGGTAGTTGCTTCCCAGAATTTGAAAAAAGTATCTGTGTAAGACAAGTTAACACCGTAAAAATTATTATTATAGTGGTTGAGGTAATTGCTGTTCTGTGAAAGTCCATCTAAGGTAGAAACTTGACCAAAAGCATTCTTCAACCTTACGTAATAAATGCTAGAAGATAACTTATTGTTGTACGTGTAAGAAATTTCATAATTATTAATGTAAGAAGGAGTAAGCAAAGGATTTCCTGTAGAGTAAGAATAAGGATTTTCGTACCAGCGAAAAGGGTTTAAATTGCTCATGCTAGGTCTATTAATTCTTCTGGAATAAGAAGCGCTAAATACATTTTTCTTTTGCTTGTATGATAGGTAAGCTGATGGAAACCACTGTCCGTATGTGAAGTTTTTGGCAGAACTTTTCACTACCGTATTTTCATAGCGTAATCCTGCTTTGGTTTCCCAATGTTCACCTATATTTTTTGAGAAGCTGGCATAGGCAGCATAGTTTTCTTCTTGATAATGAAAAATACTGCCTTTTTCTTCATCAATGATGTACTGATTATTTTCAAGATTAAAATATTTTAAATCAGCAGAATTTTTAAATTGAGTAAATTTTGTACCAGTTTCTATGGTTCCGAAGGAAAATGGAAGCTCTAAATCTGCCTGAACAGAGAAAATCTGTGGTTTAATTTGTGATAAGGTTTTTACTTCTTGAATGGTGTTTTCGGGTAAGGTTAAGGTAGAAAAATTAACTTCGGTGTTGTTGTCATTTCGGTAAAAATTGGAGGCAATGCTCAGTTTTTTACCTATTGAATCTAGTTTCAAATCATAATAAGTGCTGAAAGTATGGGTTGGAGATTTTTCTCTGTGGAATGTATTCGTAATTAGGTTTTTCTCGGTTAAATCTGGAGCTATATTCTGAGTGGTATTTAGTATGTCCATTCCTGAATGGTCATTTCCGAAAATATATTCCATTCCGATTTCAGAATTTTTATTCATTTTATAAGAAAGATTAAGGCTTGGTGTTAAGTCTCGCCACATATCTTTTCGTGTAGATTCACTGTAATTTTGAGATTTACCTACAATGTCATATCTTTCGTTAGAGCGCTTGGCCCCATCAATATAATTTGTTTTAAGGCTTAAACTAAGTTTTTCGGTTTGGTAATTTAGGGTTCCATTGCTACTTCCGTTATGGTAAGTTCTTTGATTAAGACCAGAGGTAATGTTTCCACTGAAACCTAGATTGGGATTTTTCTTTAGAATGATATTAATGAGACCACTGTTTCCTTGAGCTTCATATTTAGAAGGAGGTGTAGTAATTACTTCAATTTTTGAAATATTCTCTGAACGAATAGATTTTAAATAATTAAGAAGTGCAGCTCCTGAAAGGTTTAGTATTTTTCCGTTAATCATTACGTTTACCCCACTTTTTCCAATGATTGAAATAGAGCCTAAGTTCTCATCTACTTTCAGCATAGGCACATTGGCTAGTGTTTCGCCAGCGTCCATTCCTTGTGATGCAATAGAAGCATCTACATTAAAAATCAATCGGTCTGCTTTTCTTTCCAGAATTTTTTTCTTTACCAATAGATTTACTTGTTCAATGGTTTTAATACTGTCTTTTTGAGTTTGAGCAAAAAGGGTTGCAGAGAAAAGACTTGCGATAAATAGATATTTTGATTTCATAATTTTAATTTATTGATGCAAAAGTATTTTCAAGAATATTTTTTTGAAAGAACAAATAGATTTTGTAGAACTTTAACCCGATTAAATTGTTTTCGTCGGATAAATAGAGGTGTTCGTCGGAAATGTTTTTGTTATTACAAGCTTGGCATCTTAAATTTGGGTATGAAAAATTTAGTTTTTATTATCATCCTTTTAGCATTACAATCATGCTTAGGTAAACACAGAGTAGATGTTTGGAAAACAATTACCATTGCTTCCGAAGAAAAAATTGTTATAAACGAGGTAAAATCGCCTGTTAGCTTAGAGATTAAAAACCTTTCTAACGAAGCGTTGACCTTGATTTCAAATTTGAACACACCTCAGAATATAATGCCACATTCTGTATTTAATTATAGATTGCCCAAAAATAGCAGTTTGATATTAAAGAATGAAACCAACAGTTCGGTTTCTATATATTTGCATTATTCTTCTAACAAAACTATTTTAGTTAATAATAAAGAATTACAATGAAAAGACAGCAACTCTTATTCTTGCATATATTCTACTGGAGTGTAAATATAATAGGATCTATTATTGTTCCTTATTTTCTCTTTGAAAATGATAAATTGATTTGGGATATTACATTTTTGATTACAAGTGTAATTTGCTTTTACTTCAATTATTTTTTTGTGGTTCCCCAATTTTTTGATATCAATAATCTTTATAAGACAATTCTTGCGTTTATTGTAAGTGTTTTTTGCTTTGTTTTAGTCCGTTATTTTATGCAAGAAATCTTCTCTCCTTATTTTTTTGGAATAAGAAATTATGCAGAAGGAACTACATTTGGGTATTATTTTTATGATAATATATATTATAGCAGCATCACAATTTTTGTAAGCACGGTTTTTTGCTTGTTTAAGTTAATGTCTAAATCTGAAGCAGAAAAACGACAATTGATAGAAGAGAAAAAGAACTCAGAACTTCAGGCATTGAAAACTCAAATCAATCCACATTTTATTTTTAACTCACTTAATAATATTTACTCATTGGTATATCAGAATTCTGATAAATCTTTGCCTGCAATTGAGGAATTAAGCCAGTTGTTAAGATACAGTACCAAAGATTTAGAGAAAGATTTTATTCCGCTTAGCAAAGAAATTGGGTATTTAGAAAGCCTCATTGAACTAGAAAAATTAAGAATTAAAAATCCAGAACTATTAATTATTAATAAAAAAGTGAGCAATCCGAACCATAATATTTCTCCGATGCTTCTGGTTCCTTTTGTAGAAAATGCTTTTAAACATGGCGATTTAAGTGAGAAAGGATTTATCTTGGATATTAAAGAAGAAAATGAGATGTTGACTTTTCAGCTTAGTAATTTTAAGAAACAAGGCTCAAAAGATTCATTTTCAGGAATAGGAATTGCTAATGTGAAAAAAAGATTAGAAATCCTTTATCCGAAAAAACACGAACTAAATATCACTGAAACTGAAACCCAATATTCTGTAGATTTGAAAATTGATTTGAGAAATGAAAAAAATAAAATGCATTATCGTAGATGATGAACCTCTAGCTGTTTCTTTGCTTAGAAAATATGTAGAAAAAATTTCTTTTTTTGAATTGGTTTTTTCCACAGTAAACCCAATTGAAGCTTTAGAATTTATTCAAAATAATGAATTGGATTTGGTTTTTCTAGATATTCAGATGCCAGAACTTTCTGGAGTTAATTTCATGAAAATTGTGGGCAATAAAATGAAATATATTCTTACCACAGCTTATGCAGAATATGCGCTAGAAGGCTATGAACACAATGTTATAGATTATCTTTTGAAGCCAGTGTCTTTTGACCGATTCCAAAAAAGTGCTTTAAAAGCTCTAGAGAGATTTCCTGTAGAAGATTCACAAAACACTCATTTTTTCATAAAATCTTCAGGGCAGCAACATCGAATTAACTTTAATGATATTTTTTATATTGAAAGTATAAAAGATTATGTCAATATTAAAACTATAAATCAAGAATATATTGTTTTAGAAACTCTGAAATCTTTAGAAAGTCAGTTGCCTGATAATTTTATAAGGGTACATAAATCTTATATTGTTAATATCAACAAGATAAAAAGCATACTACAGAAGATTATTATTCTAAATTCTGAAAAAGAAATTCCGATAGGAGATAGCTATAAATATGCTTTTATGGAGAAACTAAAATAAAAAACCACCCGAAAAAAAATCCGAGTGGTCGTCAATATATTTAAAAATCTAATTTTAAGAATTTTTAGCCTCTT
>ERZ650300.1749-NODE-1749-length-12096-cov-8.720870_pt1 | contig 12096 bp, 7 predicted proteins | sample MGYA00376236_ERZ650300 | MGnify/ENA primary metagenome ERZ650300 (study PRJEB26733, sample SAMN07839303) | wastewater metagenome | biome: urban; feature: wastewater treatment plant; material: waste water | place: USA: North Carolina | collected 2016-04-28 ... | reverse complement strand
TACAAATAAAGTAGAAATGGATAAGAAGGCAGCAATTGCTGTCGTGTTTGAAAACTCAGAATTCGGTAAGGTTCGTACCTTGACCGATGAAAATGGGGAGCCATTGTTCTGTGCAAAGGATCTCTGTAATGTACTGGGATATAAGAGAGCGAATGATGCTGTAGATCAGTTAGTTAAACCACTTGATACGGCGAAACGCCGTACATGGGTAGCAACCGGTCTGAAGAAGGATGGAACCTCGGCGATGCGTCGTACTCTGATGCTCTATGTCAACGAGAGCGGTTTCTATGCTTTGGTTCTCGGCTCTAAGCTTTCTACTGCCGTGAAGTTCAAGAACTGGGTTACGGCTGATGTGCTGCCACAGATTCGCAAGACGGGTGGTTATATCCCGGTGCAGCCGGGCGAGAGCGATGAGGAGACAATCCGACATGCAGAAGAAATCCTCCGTGCTACGCTCAAGGAGAAGGAGAATCTGCTGAAGAAGCAGCGTCTGCAGATTGAACAGCAGAAGAAGCTTATCGGCGAACAGGATACGGAAATCCGCCGCTTGAATGATGTGGTGGATGAGCAGGTGGTTCGCAACGCCAAGAATGGTGAGAACATCATCCAGTTGGAGAATCAGGTGGGTAATCTTTTGCCGAAAGCGCTCTATAGCGATAACGTGCTCGATTCCGTTTCCTGCTTCACTACTACGCAGATTGCGAAGGAACTCGGTATCACAGCCCAGGAGCTGAACCGCTCGCTCTGTGCCCTGCATATCCAGTATTACCAGAGCGGTCAGTATCTCCTCTATGCTGATTATGCTCACATGGGCTTGGCGAAGAGCCGCACCCGCTACAGCGCCTTCCTCGACCCGAAGAGCGATGGCAGACAGGAGAAGATGGGCAGAGCCTACACCCATACCTATCTCGTATGGACCGAGCGAGGACGAAAGTTCATCCATGACCTCGCCCAGCGATACTTGGAACTGTGTGAAGTTTATAGTTAATAGTTTATAGCCCCTGATGTGTTCTTGCATCAGGGGCTTTTGTCTGTTCCTAAAAGTTAACTCCGAAATTGAACTGGAGGGCTCCATTGCGCGATTTGTCGAAACTGTCGTGGCAGATGTTGGCAAGACCGATGTCGTAGGTGAGATCGGCATAGAACATGTCGTAGCCGATGCCGCAGCCGATGCGGATACCACCATCAAGGCGGCGGAAGTTTGCATCCTTGAATGAGCTCTCTGCTTCACGCTCGGCAAAGTTCTTGATCTTGCCTCCTACACCAACGGCAAAATAGCCGCCTACCTGAGGCTGGATGGAGAAGTGGTCGTCTACCTCGTACTTGTACTTCAGTACGGCTGGAATCTCAAGATAGTTGAGGTCGTAGGTCATCTTCTTGCCTTCAGGAAGATCCTTCTTGCCACCTTTCTCTATATACGAAAGTCCGGTCTCGAGATAGAGTGGGGCGCTGTCGGTCAATGGAATGCCGGCTACTACGCCCACATTCAGGCCGGTCTGCCAGTCGCCACCATCCAGACGGGAATCGTCGGAATTGACAAAGGTGAAGGCAGGACCGATGCGGAATCCGTAATACGGGCTGTTGTAGTTGTAACGGTAGTCGAGACGGTCTGTCCTGCTGTTGTAATATCTGCTGTCACGATAATTCTGTGCTGCTGCCGGCATCAGAGCCAGGAGCAATGCCATCATGATGAATGCTAATCTTTTCATAATTCTTATTCTTTTATACATTAATATATACTGTTTGAAGAAACTTGTTTTACGGTGCAAAGGTAGGGATAAAAAACGAAACGGCAGCGAGTGTTTCCCTAAATGATAGAGGGGAACCCCTATTTCTGACCTAATACAACTTTCTCAACAAAAAAAATATAAATTTTTGCTATATTTTTTTGTTTTGTCTCCAATTTGTGCTATCTTTGCCTTCAAATTATAAACGTTTATATAGAAATATGAAATTTTTGAAGAAGTATCTACTGGATATTCTGGTAGTTATTGCATTTGCAATCATCTCCTTCGTCTACTTTATGCCTGCCGATATGGACGGACGAATCCTCTTCCGACATGATGCAGCGGCAGGAAAGGGACTGGGACATGAAAAGGAACTCTTCCAGCAGCAGACGGGAGAGACTACACGATGGACGAACTCGGTGTTTGGCGGTATGCCTACCTATCAGATGTCGCCTTCGTATGACAGTAATCAGGTGCTCAGCCAGATTGTGAAGGCATATCATCTGTGGTTGCCAGACTATGTTTGGTATGTTTTTGTATACCTCCTGGGCTTCTATATCATGCTGCGTGCCTTCAACTTCAGACAGTCGCTGGCGGCGCTGGGAAGTATCATCTGGGCATTCTCGTCCTACTTTTTTATCATTATCGCTGCCGGACATATCTGGAAGGTATGGGCGCTGGCTTATCTGCCGCCGATGATTGCGGGCGTGGTGCTTGCCTATCGGGGCAAGTATCTCAAGGGACTGCTCCTTACTGCCATCTTCTCGGCTTTCGAGGTGCAGGCTAACCACGTGCAGATGACTTATTACTACCTCTTTATCATCCTCTTCATGGTGATTGCCTTCCTGGCAGATGCCATCAAGAAAGGTGAACTCGCACGCTTCGGAAAGGCTACGGCGGTATGCGTGGTGGGTGCCCTCATCGGTATCTCGCTCAACCTCTCGAACCTTTATCATACCTGGCAGTATGGTCAGGAAACCATGCGTGGAAAGAGTGAACTCGTAAAGAAAAATGCGGCTAACCAGACCAGCAGCGGTCTGGATAGAGACTATATCACACAGTGGAGCTATGGTATCGACGAAACGTGGACGCTGATGATTCCGAATGCCAAGGGCGGTGCCTCCGTGCCGCTGGCGCAGAACCAGCAGGCGATGGAAAAGGCTGATCCTAACTTCGTTCAGATTTACCAGCAGCTGGGACAGTACTGGGGCAACCAGCCGGGAACGAGCGGACCTGTATATGTAGGTGCCTTCGTCTGCATGCTCTTTATCCTCGGTCTGTTTATCGTGAAGGGTCCGATGAAGTGGGCGATGCTTGCTGCCACCATCCTGAGCATTCTGCTCGCCTGGGGTAGAAACTTCATGCCGTTTACCAATTTCTTCCTCGATTATGTGCCGATGTATGCCAAGTTCCGAACGGTGGCATCTATCCTGGTCATCGCAGAATTCACCATCCCGTTCCTGTCGATGATGGCGCTGAAGAAGATTGTGGATGAGCCGGAGATTCTGACAGAGAAGATAAAATATGTATATGCCAGCTTCGGTCTGACAGCAGGCTTCTGTCTGCTCTTTGCCATCATGCCGGGCGTATTCTTCCCAGATTTCGTATCGGTACAGGAGACACAGGCGCTGCAGCAGTTGCCTCAGGAGTATATCTCTCCAATCATGAGCAATCTGACGGATATCCGCAAGGGCATCTTTACATCCGACTGCTGGCGTTCGTTCTGGATTATCCTCATCGGTTCGGCACTGCTGATGCTCTTCAAGATGAAGAAGCTGGGCAAGGAATATATGATTGCCGGCATCGCCGTGCTCTGTCTGGTGGATATGTGGATGGTGAACAAGCGCTATCTCTACGATGATATGTTCGTAGACAAGGCGCAGCGCGATACACCGCAGCAGATGACCGAGACCGACAAGATTATCTGCCGTGACAAGGCACTCGACTACCGTGTGCTGAATCTGGCATCGAATACATTCAATGAGAACGAGACCTCTTACTACCACAAGAGCATCGGCGGTTATCATCCAGCCAAGCTCCGTCGCTACCAGGAGATGATTGATGCACATATCGCTCCTGAGATGCAGAAGACGATGCAGGCGGTAGCTGCTGCGGGCGGCGATATGACCAAGGTGAACGGCGACAGTATCTATCCGGTATTGAACATGCTGAATACCAAATACTTCATCATGCCGCTGCAGGGCGGACAGACCGTTCCGGTTCAGAATCCGTATGCCTACGGCAATGCATGGTTCGTAGACGAGGTGAAGTATGTGAACAATGCCAACGAGGAAATTGATGGCGTGGGCAAGGTGAACCTCCGACACGTGGCTGTGGCTGATGCCAAATTCAAGGAACAGCTGGCGCAGAGCGTGAAGCAGGATGATACTTCGGTGGTGAAGATGACGCAGTATAAGCCGAACAACCTGACTTACGAGGTGAAGTCGAGCAAGGGCGGCGTGATCGTATTCTCTGAGATTTACTATCCGGGCTGGACGGCTACGGTTGATGGACAGCCGGCTGAGCTGGGCAGAGTGAACTATATTCTGCGTGCGCTGAACGTGAAAGCTGGTAACCACAAAGTGGTTCTCGATTTCCATCCTCAGTCGCTCAAGAATACCGAGACGGTGGCTTACATCGGTTATGGCGTTCTGGCTCTCCTTATTATAATAGGTGTAGTGGTTGAGGTGAGAAAGCGCAAGAAGGAATAGCGGGGATTGCAAATCCCCTTAGACTGATAGACTGATTGCAAATTCTGATGATGCGATTTAGAACAGAAATAGATATTCCGAAGGCCGACTTCGAGATAGGGGCGGCAGAGCGGATGCTCTTTGTGGGCAGTTGCTTTGCCGACAATCTGGGGCGGCGGTTTGTGGAGAACCGCTTCCGGGCTACGGTGAATCCCTTCGGGGTGATGTATAATCCGGCAAGCATTCTCCATACGGTAGAGAAATGTTCCGAGGTGCGTCCCCGTGTGGCTGTCTTTACGCTGGGTACCAACCATGTGTATATCCTGAAGGAGACGGGCGAGATAGTGGACAACTGCCAGAAGCGCCCGCAGCGCCTCTTCGAAGAGCGGGAACTGAGCGTGGACGAATGTGCCGGCTATCTGCAGAAGGCTATCAATCTGCTGAAATCGCAGACCGCAGCATCCGGTAGCAGTGAAGGCACTCTGAAGGTAATCATCACGGTAAGCCCTATCCGCTATGCGAAATACGGCTATCACGGGAGTCAGCTTTCGAAGGCTACGCTCCTGCTGGCAGCCGATAAGCTGGTGAAGGAGAATCCCGGAGTGGTGAGCTATTTTCCGGCTTACGAGATCATGAACGATGAACTTCGTGACTACCGCTTCTACAAGGAAGACATGCTGCACCCGAGCGAACAGGCTGTGGAATATATCTGGGAGCGGTTCCGGGCAACTTACTTCGGCAAGGCAGCAGAGCAGTTTCTGGAAGACTGGAGGCCTATCCGCGAAGCACTCGGCCACAAGCCCTTCCATCCCGAGAGCGAGGAACACCAGAAGTTCATCGCCAGGACGGAAGAGAAGAAAAGACAATTTGAGGAGAAATATCATCTCTTATAAAATGGAGAAATATCATCTCTTATAAAATAAAGAATATTTAAATAACAAGACAATGACATATACTATTGAAAAGGTAACCACACTGATAGGTGCGCGTCGCTATGGAGACAATGATACCAACATCGGTTTTATCCTGACCGATAGTCGTTCACTTTGTTTCCCAGAGGAAACTCTGTTCTTTGCGCTCAAGTCGGAGCGTAATGATGGTCATAACTACATCCCTGAGTTGTATCGCAGAGGTGTGAAAAACTTTGTTGTAACGAATGTGCCTAAGGGCTATGCTTCTGATTATCCGGGAGCCAACTTCCTGAAGGTAGTAAACACGCTCGAGGCTCTCCAGCGTCTGGCTGAGCGCCACCGTGACGAGTTTAACATCCCTATCGTAGGCATCACGGGTTCAAACGGCAAGACCATGGTCAAGGAGTGGCTCTACCAGCTGCTCTCGCCAAGCATGTTTGTTACCCGCAGTCCGCGCAGTTACAACTCTCAGATAGGTGTGCCATTGTCGGTATGGCTGATGAACGAGCAGACCCAGGTGGGCGTTTTCGAGGCAGGTATCAGTATGCCTGGCGAAATGCTTGCCCTGCGTGACATCATCCAGCCAACCATCGCCGTACTGACCAATCTGGGTGCTGCCCATCAGGAGAACTTCTCTTCCATGGAGGAGAAATGCCGGGAGAAACTCATCCTCTTCCATGATGCAGAGACCGTAATCTATGATGGCGATGACGAGGTTATCAGCAAGGTGATAGCCGAATATCCCGACTATAAGGGCGAGAAACTCTTCTGGTCGCTCAAGAATGCGGAGGCTCCTTTCTATGTAAAGAACATCGAGAAGCAGCAGAGCGTGAGCGTGATTACCTATATATATAAAGGTGTGGAAGACAGTTTCTCTATCCCGTTCATCGACGATGCATCTGTACAGAATGCCATCATCTCTGCCGTCGTGGCATCGAAACTCGGTCTTTCGGCTGAAGATATCGACAAGCGCATGGCACAGCTCGAACCTGTGGCAATGAGACTGGAGGTGAAGGTAGGACAGCACGGATGTACGCTGATCAACGACAGCTACAACAGTGATATCAATTCGCTTGATATCGCTCTCGACTTCATGAACCGCCGTCCTGACCATCGCGGTCGTCGCCATACACTGATATTGAGCGACATTTACCAGAGCGGTCAGGCACCGGAGGTATTATATAAAGAGGTGAGCGATTTAGCCCGTAAACGTGGCGTGGTAAAGTTCATCGGTATCGGTCCTGAGCTCTGCAAGCAGCACGACGTGATTCAGATTTCAGAGAAGTTCTTCTTCCCGAATGTAGAGGAATTCATCGCCAGCGAGGTGTTTGCTTCCCTGCGCGATGAGGTGATTCTGCTGAAGGGCGCCCGCCAGTTTGGCTTCGACCAGCTCACCGAACTGCTGGTACAGAAGGTACACGAGACTACGCTGGAGGTGAATCTGAACGCCGTGGTAGCCAATCTGAACTACTACCGTGCGTTTATGAAGCCGGAAACCAAGCTGGTATGCATGATCAAGGCAGACGGCTACGGTGCAGGTGCCGTGGAGATAGCCAAGACCCTGCAGGATCATCGTGTAGACTATCTGGCTGTGGCTGTAGCCGATGAGGGCGTTACGCTGCGCAAGAACGGCATCACCAGCAACATCATGATCATGAATCCGGAGATGACCGCCTTCAAGACCATGTTCGATTACGACCTGGAGCCGGAGGTTTACTCTTTCCGTCTGCTCGATGCGCTCATCAAGGCAGCTGAGAAAGAGGGAGTAACCGGTTTCCCTGTCCATATCAAGCTGGATACCGGCATGCACCGCATGGGCTTCGACCCTGAGAACGATATGGAGGAACTCATCGGCAAGCTGAAGCACCAGAATGCCATCATCCCACGTTCTGTGTTCTCTCACTTCGTGGGCAGCGATGACGACAGCTTCGATGATTTCTCAGCTCATCAGTTTGAACTCTTCGACAAGGGCAGCAAGCAGTTGCAGGCAGCCTTCGACCATAAGATATTGCGCCATATCTGCAATTCGGCAGGTATCGAGCACTTCCCGGAGCGCCAGCTGGATATGTGCCGTCTGGGACTCGGACTCTACGGCATCAATTCGCGCAACAACAAGACCATCAACTGCGTGAGCACCCTGAAGACAACCATTCTGCAGATGCACAACGTGAAGGCAGGTGACAGTGTGGGCTACAGCCGCAAGACGATTCTCGACAGAGACAGCGTCATCGCAGCCATCCCTATCGGATATGCTGACGGACTGAACCGCCGTCTGGGCAACCGTCATGCCTACTGTCTGGTGAACGGCCAGAAGGCAGATTATGTGGGCAACATCTGTATGGATGTGGCTATGATAGACGTGACCGACATCCCTTGCAAGGAAGGAGATTCGGTAGAAATCTTCGGCGAGCATCTGCCTGTCCAGACACTGAGCGATATCCTCGAGACCATCCCTTACGAGGTGCTGACCACCATCAGCAACCGTGTGAAGAGAGTTTACTTCCAGGACTAGGAAGTGAAGAGGGAAGAACGAAGAGGGGAGAATGAAGACCGATTCGGTAAAAAATCATTTAAAAACGTATAAAAATAGAGAAATCCTATCAGAAATGTTCTGATGGGATTTTTTTTGCGTAAATTTTTCCATCAAAACGTATTGTAATTGAAGAAAAAAGTGTATCTTTGCACACAACAAATCATTAAAAGACAAAAGAGGGTGCTCTTTGTCGTGTATTTTCTAACAATTAAACAATACTACAAATTAAAATGGAACAAGTATTTAGCTATATTATCAGTCTCGGTGCGAGCGTGATGATGCCTATCATCTTCACGGTCATCGGTCTGTGTATTGGCATGAAATTCGGAAAGGCTCTGAAGTCGGGACTCTTCGTAGGCGTGGGTTTCGTAGGCTTGGGCGTGGTAACTGCATTGCTGACTACCAACTTCAACGACCCATTGAAGGCTATTTCAGACATCTACCACTTACAGTTAAACGTTTTTGACATGGGATGGCCAGCAGCTGCAGCTGTAGCTTACAATACAGCAGTGGGCGCATTGATTATCCCAATCTGTCTGGGTGTCAACTTCCTGATGTTGATTACCAAGACAACACGTACAGTGAATATCGACCTCTGGAACTACTGGCACTTCGCCTTTATCGGTGCGGTGGCTTACTTCGTGATGGGTCAGAGTTTGCTCTGGGGCTATTTCGCAGCCATCGTCTGCTACATCAATACCTTGGTCTGTGCAGACCTGACAGCCGACAGATTCCAGAAATATTACGATTTGGATGGTATCTCTATTCCGCAGCCATTCTGCCAGAGTTTCATGCCATTCGCAATCGTTTTCAATAAACTCTTCGATATGATTCCGGGCTTCTCTAAGCTCGATATCGATGCAGAGGGACTGAAGAAGAAGTTTGGTGTGCTCGGCGAGCCACTGGTACTCGGTGTTATCGTAGGAGCCCTGATAGGTTGGGCAGCCCAGCTCGATATCAAGAAGATTCTCTTCCTGGGTGTAACGATGGGAGCCGTGATGGAGCTGATTCCTCGTATTACAGCCCTGTTTATCGACGGTTTGAAGCCTATCTCAGAGAAGACACAGGAGTTGGTGAAGACCAAGTTTAACGGCAAGAAGGTTCATATCGGTATGAGTCCTGCCCTGGTAATCGGCCATCCTACTACTCTGGTAGCATCTGTGATTCTGATTCCGGTTATCCTGGCTATCGCAGTCTTCCTGCCAGGCAACCAATTCTTGCCTTTGGCTTCGTTGGCAGGTATGTTCTACCTCTTCCCAATGATTCTGCCGTTTACAAGAGGTAATGTGGTGAAGACGCTTATCATCGGCCTGGTAACCCTCGTCATCGGTCTCTACTTCGTTACCGATATGGCACCAGACTTTACGCTGGCAGCCAACCAGGTTTATGCAGCAACAGGCGATAATGCCGCTCATATCCCTGACGGATTCTCAGGCGGTGCACTCGATTTCGCATCCTCTCTCTTCGGATGGGTTATCTATCGCGGTGTGAAGCTTTCATACGTAGGTATGGGTGTTCTCGCAGTCATCACAGTAGCCATGATGGTTATCAACCGTCAGCGCATCGTGAAGGAAGAAAAAAAGTAAAAAGGTAAAAAATAAAACAAGATAATTATGAAGAAATTAACATTAATATTAGCAGCAATGGTATTAACAGCAAGTCAGGCTTTTGGCCAGTGTGGAAAATGTGGTTATGAAGTGAAGGCAGAAAATGCCTACACTAACTACAACGTTCGTTATGCAAGCAATCCGATGGATGCAAAGCACTATACAACAGACCGCCTTCGCGGTGAATTCGCTATCGAGAAGGTGTTTGCTCCAGGCGAGGTAAACTGGACATACACCATGTTCGACCGCTTCCTCATCGGTGGTGCTGAGCCAACAACCGCTCCTCTGAAGCTGACTTCTATCGCTCCTCTCTATACAGACAAGCCAAACGATCAGAAGAATCTGCTCGACAACCGCGAGTTGGGTATCATCAACATCGGTGGCGAGGGTACTGTTACCGTTGACGGCAAGAAGTATACACTCGGTTTCCAGGAGGCTCTCTACGTAGGTCGTGGTGCCAAGAACATCGAGGTAAGCAGCAAGGATGCAGCTAAGCCAGCTAAGTTCTATATGAACAGCGCTTGTGCTCATCAGACATATCCTACCAAGAAGGTTACCCTGAAGGATGCCAACAACATCAAGGCTGGTAGCCTGAAGGAGAGCAACGACCGTGTAATCCACCAGTTGATTATCGACGGTGTAGCCGGTGTTCGTACCTGCCAGTTGCAGATGGGTGTTACTGAGTTGAAGGAGGGTTCTGTATGGAACACCATGCCAGCTCATACTCACCTCCGCCGTATGGAGACTTACCTCTATTATAATGTACCAGAGGGTCAGAAGATTCTCCACGTAATGGGTGAACCACAGGAGACACGTCCTATCTGGTTGAACAACGAGCAGGCTGTGATTGCTCCAGAGTGGTCTATCCACTGTGCAGCAGGTACCAGCAACTATACCTTTATCTGGGGTATGGCAGGTGAGAATCTGATCTACAACGATATGCAGGTAGTGAAGATTCCTACATTGGAATAATAAGATACATGATATGGCAACCTGGTTTATGATTAATATGAGCCAGGCTTTGCCGTCTAAATAGTAATCTAAAATAAAAATAAGTATAACGCTTAAAAACTTTTTTATAAAATGAGCCCTATTACAACAAGTAAAATGTCCAACTTCCGTTGGGTAATCTGTGCGCTGCTCTTCATCGCAACCACAGTCAATTACATGGACCGTCAGGTTCTCTCTTTAACATGGAAAGACTTCATTGCTCCAGAATTCCACTGGACAGATGATCACTATGGTACCATCACCGGTCTTTTCTCCATCTTCTATGCCATCGCTAACCTCTTCGCAGGTAAGTTTGTTGACTGGATGGGCACCAAGAAAGGTTATCTCATCGCCATCTTCGTATGGTCAACAGGTGCTGTGATGCACGCCGGTTGCGGTTGGGTAGCTATGCAGATGGAAGGTTATGATTCTATCGAGGCGCTCCGCATGGTACAGGCTGGTAGTGATGCAGCTGTAGCGATTGCTACAATCAGTGTATGGCTGTTCCTCTCTTGCCGTTTGATTCTTGCTGTGGGTGAGGCTGGTAACTTCCCTGCAGCCATCAAGGTAACAGCAGAGTATTTCCCTAAGAAAGACCGTGCTTTCTCTACCGCTATCTTCAACAGTGGTGCTTCTGTAGGTGCTTTGGCAGCTCCAGCTACCATTCCATTGTTGGCTCGCAGCATGGGCTGGGAGTGGGCTTTCATCATCATCGGTGTGCTCGGTTATGTATGGATGGGCCTCTGGGTATGGCTCTATGACAAACCATCTAAGAGCAAGCATGTAAACAAGGTTGAACTTACTTATATTGAACAGGATGAGGACCTCGAAAAGATTGAGGCTGGGAAAGAGACAGAAACTGCCGCTGAGGAGAAAACTATCGGCTTTCTGAAGTGCTTCAGCTACCGTCAGACCTGGTCATTCATCGTAGGTAAGTTGATGACTGATGGTGTTTGGTGGTTCTTCCTCTTCTGGGCACCAGCTTATTTCTCTGACCAGTATGGTTATTCTTCAGATTCAGGTATGGGTATCGCCCTCATCTTCACTCTCTATGCTATTGTAACCGTATTGAGTATTGGTGGTGGTTACTTGCCAACCTACTTTGTTGACAAGAAGGGTATGAATCCATATATCGGTAGAATGCGTGCGATGTTGATTTTCGCTTGCTTCCCATTGCTCGGTCTGATAGCCCAGCCTATGGGTGAGTACAGTGCATGGTGGCCAGCTATCATCATCGGTTTGCTCGGTGCAGGTCATCAGGCATGGTCAGCTAACCTCTATTCTACCATCGGTGATATGTTCCCTAAGTCAACTGTAGCTACTATCACCGGTATTGGTGCGATGGCAGGTGGTATCGGTTCCTTCCTGATTAACAAGGGTTCCGGTATGCTCTTCACCTATGCAGATGGTCAGGGTTCAGCCTTCAGCTTCATGGGCTTCGATGGCAAGCCAGGTGCCTACATGATTGTATTCTGCATCTGTAGTGTTGCTTACCTCGTAGGCTGGTGCATCATGAAGGCATTGGTTCCTAAGTACAAGCCAATCGTTGTAGAATAATGAAAAGGTAAAAAAGTAAAAAAGTAAAAAGGTAAAAAAAGCCTAGCGGGATGTTAAGCCAGCAAGGCTGCTCATTTTAAA
>ERZ650300.1743-NODE-1743-length-12140-cov-6.879024_pt1 | contig 12140 bp, 8 predicted proteins | sample MGYA00376236_ERZ650300 | MGnify/ENA primary metagenome ERZ650300 (study PRJEB26733, sample SAMN07839303) | wastewater metagenome | biome: urban; feature: wastewater treatment plant; material: waste water | place: USA: North Carolina | collected 2016-04-28 ... | reverse complement strand
GACGTAATATTTTAGATGCCGATCAAATGAAAGCCATTGGTTTTGTTTATTTAGGAATAGGGGCTTAGAAATCATAGTTGGTTTATGGTTTGTTGTTTATAGTTTGTTGTTGACTAAAAATTTAACCGCAGGGTTCGCCAAGGGTAAAACAAGGTTCGCTAGGGTATAGTGTTGTGAGGTTTCTGATTAATCGTTTAACTGTTTAATTGTTTAATCGATTAATTGTTTTTAATCTTTAGTAATGAACTTTAATTAATTGCCCTCTCAAAGATTAACCTTTAAGCCTTGAGCTATTACCCTTTTAGTTGGTAAGAAGCGATGAAGCTTTGTGTTGTATTGCGTAATCCTTTGCGAACCCCACGGTTATCTTTTTTATATTAGCCAAGTAGGTTTCAATGTTTCGGATTGTTTCTTATTATCCTGAAGATTTGAAAAACTACAAAAAATATTAGAATTCAGTATAGCAAGGAAAAAGAGACGTAATAAATTATTTCAAATACGATTTGATTTTGCGTGGTACTCTCGTCTAGAGAAGGGCTGGGGGTGTTTTTTTGAATTGTTGTGTTTTTATTAAGAATTCGTAAAACTTTTTCCATCCTTTAGATACGGAGAAACTAGTCGTGACGCTTCGAGTTCTTTTTAACCCAAAGTCTCTTCGTTAAACGGAACAACAAACCTAAGCTATAAACATCAAAAAATTAGCCATAAACAACCAATAATATGCCATAAACGACAAACACGCTGCTAATGACTAACAATCAATAACCCATCACTAAAACTAGTGATTTTTTAATTTTATTTTTAGGTATTATAGAGTGTTTAGTGCTTCAAAAACAGTAGCTTGTATTTCAAGTGTTTGGGATACCACCTTTTGTTTTTTTTACTACTTTTAATTACGAAGCATAGCTGTTTAGTTTTTGTTATATTTGCAATCCGAACAACGATGAGTAGACACTTGTTGGTTTTAAAATAAGTAGTGCATTGGATACAGAAATAAAAATTGCAGTAATCGGTCTAGGATATGTGGGATTGCCATTGGCTAGACTTTTTGCTACTCAATATCCCGTAGTTGGATTTGATATCAATGAGAATCGAATTTCCGAATTACGACAAGGTACTGATAGTACTTTAGAAGTAGCCGACGCAGTTCTTCAAGCTGTTTTAGTTTCAGACTTCGACTCCGCTAACAAAGGGTTGTTGTGTTCTTGTGATATAGCGGCAATTCAAGATTGTAACTACTATATTGTTACGGTACCCACTCCCGTAGATAAAAACAATCGGCCTGATTTAACGCCTTTATACAAATCCAGTACTACTGTTGGTAAAGTTTTGAAAAAAGGAGATGTCGTTATCTATGAGTCAACAGTTTATCCAGGGGTAACTGAAGAAGAATGTGTGCCGGTATTAGAAGAAATATCAGGTTTGCAATTTAATGTAGATTTTTTTGCAGGCTATTCTCCTGAACGCATTAATCCAGGTGATAAAGAACATACTGTAGAAAAAATTTTAAAAATCACCTCTGGATCTACTCCAGAAATAGGTCAAAAAGTAGATACCTTGTATCGATCAGTTATCTTGGCTGGCACGCATTTGGCACCTTCTATCAAAGTAGCCGAAGCCGCTAAAGTTATCGAAAATTCGCAACGTGATATCAATATTGCTTTTGTAAACGAATTGGCTAAAATCTTCAATTTATTGGATATAGATACTGCTGAGGTCTTAAAAGCAGCAGGTACCAAATGGAATTTCCTACCCTTCAAACCTGGTTTGGTAGGTGGTCATTGTATTGGGGTTGACCCTTATTATTTGGCACAAAAAGCGCAAGAGAAAGGCTATCATCCTGAAATTATTTTGGCTGGTCGTCGTTTGAATGACAGTATGGGGGAATATGTGGCGGCTCAAGTGGTAAAATTGATGATTAAAAAAGGGGTGACGATTAATGGTGCCAACTTGTTATTGTTAGGAATCACTTTCAAAGAAAATTGTCCAGATGTTCGCAACACCAAAATCGTAGATGTGGTTCGTGCTTTTGTAGATTATGGCATTCAGGTTACAATTTATGATCCTTGGGCGAATCCCGAAGAAGTAAGGCATGAATACGGATTGACTACCATAAACAAATTACCTGAAACTACTTTTGATGCTATCGTTTTAGGCGTAGCACACCAAGCTTTCTTGGATATGAACTACGTAGCTTTGAGAAATGAAAAAAGTGTGTTGTACGATGTGAAAGGGGTGCTGGAAATACTTGTGGATGGGAAGTTGTAAGGGGAGGTAGTTGTTGGTTGTCAGTTATCAGTTAATCACTTAAAAGTAATTAGCTGTAAATTTAGACGATTAACCAATTAAACAAAATACAAAAATATAGTAAAAATGAAAAAAATATTGATTACGGGAGGAGCAGGATTTATTGGGTCGCATGTGGTACGTCGATTTGTTACTAATTATCCTGACTATCATATTTTTAATTTAGATGCGTTGACGTATGCTGGTAATTTAGAGAATATCAAGGATATTGAAAAAGCATCGAATTACACTTTTGTAAAAGGGGATATCACTGATGAGGTGTTCATTAACGAATTGTTTGCTACTCATCAATTTGATGGCGTTTTGCATTTGGCTGCAGAATCGCATGTAGATCGATCGATTACGGATCCTTTGGCTTTTGTAAAAACGAATGTTTTTGGCACTATGATTTTGCTTAATGCAGCTAAAAACCAGTGGAAGGACAATTTTGAAGGCAAGCGTTTTTATCATATTAGTACCGATGAGGTATATGGTACTTTGGGAGCAGAAGGACTTTTTACTGAGACTACTCCTTATGATCCCAATTCGCCTTACTCTGCTTCAAAAGCTAGTTCAGATCACTTCGTTCGTGCTTACGGAGAAACGTATGGACTGCCCTATGTGTTGACCAATTGTTCTAACAATTACGGGCCCTATCATTTTCCTGAAAAATTGATTCCGCTTTTTATTAATAATATCATTCATAATAAACCTTTACCAGTTTATGGCGATGGGAATTATACTAGAGACTGGTTGTTTGTCAAAGATCATGCTGTTGCGATTGATTTGGTTTTTCACAAGGGGAAGAATCACGAAACTTATAATATCGGTGGTTTTAATGAATGGAAAAATATTGACTTAGTGAAAGTGCTTTGTCGAATCATGGATGAAAAATTAGGACGCCAAGAAGGGACTTCTCAAAGGTTAATTACCCACGTAAAAGATCGCCCAGGGCATGATTTACGTTACGCTATTGATGCTAGTAAAATTAACCAAGAATTAGGATGGAAGCCTTCAGTTACGTTTGAAGAAGGATTAGAACAAACAATTGATTGGTACTTGAGTAATCAAGAGTGGTTGAATAGTGTGACTTCTGGAGCCTACGCATCCTATTATGAAAAGCAGTATTTGTAATTTATCAGTTATCTGTTTTCAGTTATCTGTTTTCAGTTATGAGTTGTCGGTTATCTGTTGTCAGTTATCTGTTGTAAGTTATGAATTGTCGGTTATTGGTTATATGATTAGTTGGAGTTTAGAATGTAAGACTGTTTTATATTGATTTTAATTATCTATATTCTATAAATGAAAAGTTACAAAGATTTAGAGATATACAAAAAAGGGTTTAATTTGTTTTTAGAAACGCATAAAATGTCTTTGAAGTTACCTAAATATGAGTTGTACGAATTGGGAAGCCAGTTGAGAAGGTCTTCGGATTCAGTTATTACAAATATTGTTGAAGGTTTTGGTAGGAAAAGATATCAGGCAGATTTTATAAAATTTTTGGTTTATTCTCACAGTAGTAATTTGGAAACAATCAACCATCTTGAGAAAATTTTAGTGTTGTATCCTGAGCATTGTGAAATAGTTTCAAAACTAATCAAAGACTATGATGTGTTAGGAGCGCAGATATATAAATTTCTATTATATGTAGAAAATAATTGGAATAAGTTTGAGTAAGGTCGCCAGTTATCAGTTTGCATAATAGATAACAGACAACCGACAACCGACAACTGAAATCCGATAACTGAAAACTGAGAACCGACAACCGAAAACTGAAAACCGAGAATGAATTGGTACGTACTCTATACAAAGCCCAAATGGGAGAAGAAGGTGGCTGATAAGTTGAAGGAGATGGGAATTAAAGCCTATTGTCCTACTACTTTTCGAGTACGGCAATGGAGTGATCGCAAGAAAAAAGTAGAAATGCCGTTGTTTTCTTCTTATGTTTTTGTTCAAATAGAAGAGAGGGAGCGGAATGCTGTTTTTGCTGTATCTGGGGTGATTCGCTATTTGTTTTGGTTAGGTAAGCCCGCCATCGTTAGGGACCAAGAGATACAGGCTATTCAGCAATGGCTTTCAGAACCTAATTCTTTTGATGTTGAAGTCCGAACTTGGCAAGCTGGAGACCGTGTGGTATTAGAGCAAGGGGTGTTTAAAGATCAGCTGGCAGTAGTACAAGAGGTGAAAAGTTCTAGTTGTGTACTGGTTTTGGAAGCCTTGGGATGTGTGTTACGAGTAGAGCGCAAGGCGGGGGATTGGTTAGTCGTTTAGGGTTTAGCTGTCTAGGGTTTAATTGTTTAAAGATCAGAATATTGATGAATACTATGATAATTGGTTAACCCGTTCAACGATAAATTAATAAAGCAATAAATCCAATTAATCACTTAGTAAATTCAACACTAAGTCTTTAAAAAAAGTTATAATTTAAGTTTTTAATAAGACTACAATTCTTGTTTATTTATCTTAAATTCGCAAAAAAAAATTGAATAGGGAGTCTTTTATGGGACTCACAGTGGCGAAGCCATGGAAAAAATATACTTTTTGTTATGAAAAAAATACTATTTGTTTTTGTTTTTGTTCTAGGTGCATTTAATACTCCTTTCTTATTGGCACAGGATCTGTTGAAAAGTCAGGATTTGAGTACGTTGAAGGTAGATTATTTGACGGATGCAGATATCGCAAAAATTAAAGGACAATTGCAAGCTAATAATGTTACTATTGAGCAAGCAGAACCTATGGCTTTGGCCAAAGGAATGTCTGCGGCAGAGTTTGCCAAATTAAAAACACGATTAACTGCGAATACCCCTGTAACTACAACACTTAGAAAAGAGGGAACGGACAAAAAAGTTTTTTTACGTGAACAAGAGACTTATACGAACAAAAAAGTTAAGGATACATTGAATGCCTTAGTTTTTGGTTCGGAGTTGTTTGATAATCCTACCTTGAATTTTGAACCCGATTTGAAATTAGCGACTCCTGTGAATTATGTATTAGGACCAGGAGATGAGTTGCAAGTAAGTGTTTATGGTATTCAGGAATTTAACGCCAGTATACCAGTAAGTGTTGAAGGAAAAGTGAGCATACAATATATAGGACAAATCGCGGTTTCGGGTTTAACCATCGAAGCGGCTACTCAAAAAATACGTGCTGCCATTGCAAGAGTATACAGTACGGTTGCTTCAGGTCAATCACAAGTAGGGGTGAGCTTGAGCCGTATTCGTACCATCAAAGTAACGTTAATTGGTAGCAAACAACCTGGTAATTACTCGGTTTCTTCTTTGGCTACGGTTTACAATGCGTTGTATTTAGGAGGTGGACCTTCTAAAAACGGTAGTTATCGTAACATAGAGTTAATTAGAAATAATAAAGTATATCGCAATATAGACATCTACCGCTTTTTAGTGAATGGGAACCAATCCGACAATGTTGGGTTAAAAGACAATGATGTCATTCGTATTCCCGCTTATACCAAACGGGTGACTATCGAAGGCGAAGTGAAACGACCTGGTATTTTTGAATTGAAAGCGGGAGAATCCTTTAGTGATTTGTTGCGCTTTGCTTCTGGTTTTACGGATGTCGCCTATACAGCTTCGGTAAATGTTTTACAAAAAACCAGTAAGGAGTTCAAGGTCAAAGATGTCAAAGCTAACGAGTTTTCTATTTATAAGCCTTTGGCAGGCGATGTATTTAAAGTGACTAAAATTTTGAATCGTTTTGAGAATCGTATCAAAATTGAAGGAGCGGTATTTAGACCTGATACATATTCTTACTATAACGGAATGCATATAGCCGACTTAGTGGCTCAAGCCGATGGTCTGAAAGAAGATGCATATAAAAACCGCGCAACAATTGTACGATTGAAATCGGATTTGACTACGGAGATCGTGAATGTAGATTTGGGTAAAGCTTTAGCAGGTGATGATTTGGCGAATCTTCCGTTACAAAAAGAGGATATTGTTACGGTGTATTCTATTTTAGATTTTAAAGAAGATTATACTATTTCTATTGAGGGTGAAGTAAAAAAGCCAGGGACTTATGATTATTATGACAAATTATCGCTGAATGATGTAATTGTGCAAGCGGGTGGCCTTACAGGAGCGGCTTCTAAACGTGTAGAAATTGCCAGAATGATTAAATCGGAGTTGGAAGATGTTAATTATCCTAATCGTGTAGAGTTATTTGATTTTGAAATCAGTACAGATTCTAACGAACAATTGAAAAATTTTCAATTGCGTCCTTTTGATGTGATCAATATCCGAAGAGTAGCAGTATACGAAAAGCCGCAACAAGTAAGTGTTAAAGGGGCCGTGAATTATACCGGAAAGTATGCTTTAGTACAAAAGAAAGAAAAGATATACGACATCATTCAGAGAGCGGGAGGCTTGTCTTCTTTGGCAGACCCTAATGGTGTGAAAATCAAGCGCCCTATCCAAGCAAAACAAATAGAAGATTTAGAAAATATCAATTTGAATTTGGGTAAAAAAGACAGCATTCAAAATAAATTAGAAAATAAACTAAAAGAAGAATTGCATTTTGCTACGATTCCAGTAGATTGGAAAGCAATTCTTAAAAAGCCAACTAGTACTTCAAATGTTACCTTATTGCCAGAGGATGAAATTGAAGTTTCTTTTTTAAGTGAAAGTGTTAAAGTAACTGGAAATGTCTTATTGACTTCGGAAATCCCTTATGAAAGAGGACGTGGGTTTGCTTATTATTTAGATGCTGTTGGGGGTACCGATGCTAAGGCTTGGAGGAAAAAATCCTACGTAATTTACCCCAATGGAAAAGCGGCTGTTACTGGAAACTTTTTATTGTTTAGAACCTACCCGAAAGTTTTGCCTGGGTCTCAAATCGTAGTACCTGAAAAGCCAGAAACTAAGAAAATGACTACTGGAGAATGGGTGAGTATAGGTAGTGTGATTAGCAGCTTGGCGTTGTTGATTGTGACAGCGTTTAAGTAAAGCTCAGTTATCGGTTATCATTCATCGGTTGCCTGTTTTCAGTAGTCTGTTTTCAGTTGTCAGTTATGAGTTCTGATTTGAGAAGTCTCAAGAATAGTGCATAAAGAATATTGAATTCAAAAGATAAATAAATCGCGATGCATTGCAGTCCTACTCCCCTCTTGAGAGGGGCCGGGGGTGTGTTTTTAAAGTTAGCCTCTAGACTCCGCCCGAGATGACAATGGAAAATAGAACATTGAGAGTAGAACATTGAGAGTAGAACATAGAACGTAGAGCATAGAACGTAGAGCATAGACGTAGTTTTCGTTTTACCCTAGCCCTAAAGGGACCCGAAAAAAAGTGAGCAGTAAGCAGTAACAAGTGTTCAGTTATTGCAACCCTAGACGGAGCTGAAGACTTGATAGTGTAGGGGGTAGTAATAAATAATAAGATTAATATAAAGTAGGTTAAAGTTGAATCAGTTAACGTTTAATTGTATAGTCAACTAAACAGTTAACCCATAACCGATAACAGATAACTGAAAACAGACAACCGACAACTGAAAACGGATAACCTCCATTTTTTATATGAATAATGAAATAGTCATCTACCAATCAGAAATGCTTTCAAACCATATAGAGGTTAGGGTTGAAGGCGAAACGGTTTGGTTGAATCGACTTCAACTTGCTGATTTGTTTGATCGTGATGTAAAAACTATTGGCAAACATATCTCTAATGCTTTGAAAGAAGAACTTGAAGGGATTGCAGTTGTCGCAAAATTTGCGACAACTGCAAGTGATGGTAAAACCTATCAAGTAGCATATTATAACTTGGACATGATTGTGTCTTTAGGGTATAGAGTGAAATCAAATAGAGGTGTTCAGTTTCGCATTTGGGCAAATAAAATTCTGAAAGAGTATCTTCTGAAGGGATATGCTATAAATAGCAGAATCGAACAACTAGAGAAAAAGGTAAATTCACTTGAAATTAAGAATGGTGAGTTTGAGTTAATTTTAAACACTAATTTACCTCCCAGTCAAGGCGTTTTCTATGACGGTCAAATATTCGACGCTTATGAATGGGTTGCCAAAATTATTAAATCGGCTAAAAAGTCGATTGTCTTAATAGATAATTATTGCGACGAAAGTGTACTGTTACTATTGTCGAAAAGGGCAGCGAGTGTTAGCGCTATGATATATACTCATAAAATTGACCCAACGCTACAACTGGATATAGATAAACACAACCAACAATATAATCCTATAAGCATTCAAGTTTTCAAAAAGGCACATGATCGTTTTTTGATCATAGATAATGAGGAGTTGTATCACATAGGTGCTTCGTTAAAAGACTTAGGGAAAAAATGGTTTGCTTTTTCAAAGTTGAATGTGAATCCAGCAGTGTTGTTAGGGAAGCTGTAAATTAGAAATTAGAAGGCAGATTTGAGAAGGCAGATTTGAGAAGGCAGAAATAAGAAGTTAGAAATAAGAAATTATAAAGCATAAAGCAGGCTCAAGAAGTTTAAAGAGTGGTCAGTGATCAGTTTAGAGTGTTCTGGGTATTGGTTTTGTTCTAAAGAGTTATTAGGATTTTAGGGAACGAAATTTAATTACAGAAAGTGTAGTGTTAACCTGAACGAGCTCCCCTCTTCAGAGGGGCCGGGGGTGTGTTTTTAAAGTTAGCCTCTAGACTCCGCCCGAGATGACAATGGAAAATAGAACATTGAGAGTAGAACATTGAGAGTAGAACATAGAACGTAGAGCATAGAACGTAGAGCATAGACGTAGTTTTCGTTTTACCCTAGCCCTAAAGGGACCCGAAAAAAAGTGAGCAGTAAGCAGTAACAAGTGTTCAGTTATTGCAACCCTAGACGGAGCTGAAGACTTGATAGTGTAGGGGGTAGTAATAAATAATAAGATTAATATAAAGTAGGTTAAAGTTGAATCAGTTAACGTTTAATTGTATAGTCAACTAAACAGTTAACCCATAACCGATAACCGAAAACGGACAACCGAAAACAGATAATCGACAACAGATAACTGAAAACAGACAACCGACAACCGATAACCGAAACCGGCAACCGAAAACCGATAATACGGAATTATGGAAGAAAATATACATAATAACAACGACGAAATATCGTTAAAAGAATTACTAGAAAAAGGCAAAGAGTGGTATCACTATTTACTTTCGCAATGGAAATGGATTGTATTGGCAGGTGTAGTAGGAGCAGTAGTAGGACTTACGTATTCCTTTATTAAAAAACCTATCTATACTGCAACTTTATCTTTTGCTTTAGAAGATGAAAAGAGTGGAGGAGGTTTAGGTAGTGCGCTAGGATTGGCGAGCTCTTTAGGCTTAGACCTAGGCGGTGGTGGCGGCAGTATGTTTACAGGTTCTAACCTCACCGAATTGTTCAAATCTAGAGCGATGGTAGAAAAAACCTTGTTGAGTACCGTACCCGATGCTGATGGAAAACCCATTACTTTGGCGGAGTTGTATATTAAAAACAATGAATGGCGAGACAAATGGGAAGGCAAACCCAAATTAGCCAAACTACAGTTTTTGCCCAACGTAAAACGTACTTACTTTACTAGAGTACACGATAGTATTTTAGGGGTAATGTATGATAACCTGTCTAAAACAAGTTTATCCGTAGCGCAGAAAGATAAAAAAATTGCTATTATTAGCATAGATGTGAATGATAACAATGAATTATTCGCCAAGCAGTTTTGCGAAAATTTAGCCAAAACAGTTTCAGATTTTTATGTCACGACCAAAAGCAAAAAAGCCAAAATGAACATGGATATTTTGGTGCGCCAAACCGATTCTATACGCGGGGAATTGAATGGTGCTATTACCGGAGTAGCGGTAGCCAATGACAATACCTTCAACTTAAACCCTGCCTTGAATGTGCGCAGAGCGCCCTCAGCCCGACGCCAAGTGGATGTACAAGCGAATACGGCTATACTAACAGAACTTGTAAAACAAACAGAATTGGCCAAAGTAACTTTACGTAAGGAAACACCTTTAATACAAGTGATTGACCGCCCGATTTTACCATTACCCAAAGAACGTTTTGGCAAAGCGAAAGGATTAGTGATGGGCGGATTTTTAGCAGGATTTTTAGCAGTGTTGGGATTAATTGTTAGGAGGTTGTTGCAACAGTTGGCCCTTTAAAAGTATCGATTGGCTTTATTGTGTAGGTATATTTTTTTAAATGATTACAGAAAATCAACATATAGAATTCAAATCCAGTTTTAATGAAACTGTGATAGAGACTTTGTGTGCCTTCGTGAATGCAAAGGGAGGAACGGTTTATGTAGGTTTAGATGATAATGGTGACCCTGTATCGAATTTTTCAATCGGTAAGGAAACGATACAGCATTGGATTAACGAAATAAAAAATAAGACGCAACCTAGTATAATTGCCGACATTGAGCCAGTAACGATACAAGGAAAAGAAGTGGTTAGTATTAGGGTTAATGAATTTCCTGTAAAACCAGCTTCTTTTAGAGGCAGATATTATAAAAGGATAAAAAACGCAAACCATCAACTTTCGGCCATAGAAATTACGAATCTGAGTTTGCAATCGTTACAACTTTCTTGGGACTCCTATCCTGCTCATGGCAAGAGTTTGGAAGATCTTGACATCAATAAGGTAAATGCTTTTTTTGAAAAAGTAAGTACTATGGGGCGGTTCAATCTTGAAGGTACTTGGTTGGAAAAGCTTCAAAAACTAAAATTGGTTACTGGTGATGTAGTTAGTAATGCTGCTTGGTTGTTGTTTTCTAAAGAAAGTACAGGGTATAATGTTCATCTTGGCAGGCTGAAAACACCTTCAATGATTATTGACGACAAGATGCTGAATGGTACCTTGTTTGACGCGGTTGAGGAGACTATGAGGTATATTATAGGTCAGATAAAAATAGCCTTTGAGATTAAAGGAATGCCAACACAACGTACCGAAATTTTCGAATATCCATTGCCTGCTCTGAGAGAGATCGTACTGAATGCTATTATTCATCGAGACTATATGAGTCCGATCGACATGCAGATTAAGCTATTCGATAATTATATCACCATTTATAATCCCGGAGGTCTTTATGGAAATTTGACCGTTGATCAGCTTAAAAATGATAATTACCAAGCTATAGCTCGAAATAAATTGATAGCAGAAGCGTTTTATCTTACGGGTGACATAGAGAAATATGGTAGTGGTTTTGGTAGAATCCGTAAAGGAATCAAGGAATACCCTACTATGAAAATGGAGTTTGGAGAAGTTGCCAGCGGTTTTTTATGGACTGTTAGTTATACGAAACAGAGGGTGAGTTTGGCTGAGGATAATGTCACGGAAAAGGTCGTAGAAAAGGTCGTAGAAAAGGTCGTAGAAAAGGTCGTAGAAAAAGTTACGGATAATCAAATAAAAATACTGGATTGTATAAAAAAAGATCCCTTTATTTCGGCTAAAAAAATAGCGGATCAAATACTACTATCTTCACGAAAGGTACAAGAAAACTTAAAAAAGTTGAAAGATTTGGGTTTGATAGCACGTATCGGTTCTGATAAGGGAGGGTACTGGAAAATAATTGATAAAAAATATTGAGGTTAGGCATAAAATAATAGATTAGTGAATAGTGAGTAGTAATTAGTCCTTAGCCAAAACCCAAAATCCAAAATCCAAAATTCAACAGCTAAAAGCCAACAGCCAACAGCCAACAGCCAAAATATATATGAAAATAGGAATTACCTTCAGTGCCTTTGATTTGTTACACGCAGGACACATCAAAATGTTAGAAGAAGCAAAGCGCCAATGCGATTATTTAATTGTAGGTTTGCAAACGGATCCTACTTTGGATCGCCCAGAGAAAAACCGACCTGTGCAAACCGTGGTAGAACGCTATATCCAATTGA
>ERZ650300.1741-NODE-1741-length-12146-cov-4.807956_pt1 | contig 12146 bp, 14 predicted proteins | sample MGYA00376236_ERZ650300 | MGnify/ENA primary metagenome ERZ650300 (study PRJEB26733, sample SAMN07839303) | wastewater metagenome | biome: urban; feature: wastewater treatment plant; material: waste water | place: USA: North Carolina | collected 2016-04-28 ... | reverse complement strand
TTTAAGCCGTTCTTATTTTTAAAATATTCATTAAAACATTTCCTAACCCAATATCGAAGGTGTTAATCCACATTAAAATAGAGCTAAGAGTAAGCCACACCCCATATTCGGCTGTATTTAAACATTTTAGAGTAACCGGCACTAATAACAAATAGATCAAAACACTAACCGCTTTGATTCCTAATGAATAAAAAATATTTATTTTTGCTTTTTGAGTTCTTTCGTGCTCAGAATGAAGGAATTTATCTAGTTTTTTTTTTATCATTTATTTAAATAAATTTAACAAATATTCTCCATATCCACTTTTACGTAAAGGTTCTGCTATTTGTTTTAGTTCTTCTTTTGAGATATAGCCCATACGATAAGCTACTTCTTCTATTGCCCCTATTTTAAGACCTTGTCTCTCCTCAATCACTTGTACAAACTGAGCTGCCTGCATAAGAGATTGAATGGTACCAGTATCCAGCCATGCCGTTCCTCTATCAAAGACACCTACTTTCAGTTTTCCTTGTTTCAGATATTCTGCATTAATGTCCGTAATTTCTAATTCTCCACGGGGAGAAGGTTTGATATTTTTTGCAATTTCTACTACAGAATTATCATAGAAATATAGCCCTGGAACAGCAAAATTAGATTTAGGGTTTTGTGGTTTTTCTTCAATTGAAATTGCATTATTCTGCTCATCAAACTCTACCACGCCATATCTTTCTGGGTCTGCCACTTGATAGGCAAATATTACGCCTCCTTCAGTCTGTGCCGCATTTTGTAACAGCTGAGACATTCCAGAGCCATAAAAAATGTTATCTCCTAGGATTAGGGCAACTTTATCATCTCCAATAAATTCTTCTCCTAGAATAAATGCCTGTGCCAATCCATCAGGACTTGGCTGTTCTTTATAAGAAAACTTACATCCTATCTGAGCGCCATCTCCCAGTAATTTTTCGAAATGAGGCAAATCATGAGGAGTAGAAATGATTAATATCTCATTAATTCCAGCCAACATAAGTGTTGACAATGGATAATAAATCATTGGTTTATCATAAACTGGCATTAATTGTTTACTCACTGCTAAAGTTAATGGATGCAAACGTGTACCAGAACCTCCGGCTAAAATAATTCCTTTCATTTTTTTAATATTTCAATATGATTTTTAGTTCTTTTTCTAAACTTTCTTCCCAATCTGCAATTTCTAATTGGTAATGATTTTTAATTTTTGTTTTATCCAATAGGCTGTATTTTGGGCGTTTTGCCAGAGTAGGATATGCATCGCTGGTGATGGGATTAATTTTGATACTGGCATTAGAAATTTCTTTGATTTTTAGAGCAAAATCAAACCAAGAGCATCGTCCTTCGTTTGAGAAATTATAAATCCCGTATGAATAATTATCTTTAGATAATATTTGAGCAATCGCATGAGCTAAATCTACTGCATTAGTAGGCGAGCCCACTTGGTCATTAATTACATTAATTTCTTCTTTTTCATGAAACAATTTAAGCATGGTTTTCACAAAATTATTTCCATACTTAGAGTACACCCATGATGTTCTAATAATTATGGTTTGGGGATTAGCTTCCAAAGCAAATTCTTCTCCTTGTAATTTTGTTTTTCCGTAAACTCCAATAGGATTTACAAGGTCTGTTTCTAATCTTGGCGAAGCCATATTACCATCAAACACATAATCTGTAGAAATATGGACAAAAGGGATTCGTAATTGGGCAGTCTTTTCGGCTAAATACTTGGTTGCTTTCGCATTTACTAAGTATGCCAATTCTGGTTCTGCTTCTGCTTTGTCTACCGCTGTGTATGCGGCACAGTTTATTACTCCGTGAAAGCTATCTAGATTAAAAAATGTTTCTATATCTTTTTCACTTGTAATATCAAGTTCCTCTTTGGATACCCATATAAAATGTAAATCATGGTATGCTGGTGCAATTTCGTAAAAGGCTTGTCCTAACTGTCCGTTTGCCCCTGTAACCAATATTTTTTTCATCTTTTGAATATTTATATCAGTTTACTTTTAAAATTTTCAAAAGATTGCAATTCTTTATCTTTCTGCGAGAGTATCATTTTTTCTTCTGGAATTTGCCAATTTATTCCAATCGTTTTATCTAATGGATGAACCCCCTCTTCTGATAATTTATGATAGTAATTATCACATTTATAAAAAAAAGTAGCTGATTCTGAAATTACAGAGAAACCATGCAAAAATCCTCGAGGCACATACAACTGACGTTTATTTTCTGCAGATAATTCTACCATTACAAATTGTCCGAAAGTCTCAGACTCTGGACGAGCATCTACTGCTACATCAAGAACAGTGCCTTCTAAAACTCTCACTAACTTCGCCTGAGCAAATTCTCCTTTTTGTAGATGCAGACCACGAATAACTCCATAAGAAGATTTCGACTGATTGTCTTGAACAAATCCAGGGTCAAAGCCTAAAATCTCTTCAAGTTTTTTATCATTAAATGCTTCGAAAAAGTAACCTCTTTCATCCGTAATTATCACTGGCTCTAGAATAAAACATCCTTTCAGTTTTGTTTCTATAGCATTCATATTAGTGACTGTATTGGTTATTGTAATAGTTTTGATAATCTCCGGAAGTTACGTTATCTAACCATTTCTGATTGGCTAAAAACCAGTCTATGGTTATTGATAAACCTTCTTCGAAAGTTACAGAAGGTTTCCAGCCTAATTCTTTATTCATTTTAGTGGCATCAATAGCATAACGCAAATCGTGACCTGGACGATCTTTGACAAATGTAATTAACTGTTCTGAAGTACCTGTGGGTCTTCCCAATTTTTCATCCATTTGTTTACACAACTCTTTTACTAAATCTATGTTTTTCCATTCATTAAATCCTCCTACATTATACGAGTCTCCATTTTTACCTTCGTGGAAAACCAAATCAATCGCTTTGGCGTGGTCTATAACAAATAACCAATCTCGAGTATACTTACCATCTCCATATATAGGTAATGGTTTATTATTTAGAATATTATGAATGCACAGAGGAATCAATTTTTCTGGAAAATGGTTGGGTCCATAATTGTTAGAGCAATTGGTTAAGACTATAGGTAAGCCATACGTATCATGATAAGCTCTTACAAAATGGTCTGATGATGCTTTGGAAGCAGAGTAAGGAGAATGTGGGTCATACTTAGTGGTCTCTGTAAAAAAACCTTCATCTCCTAGTGCTCCAAATACCTCATCTGTAGACACATGATGGAAACGTTTTCCTTCGTAATTATCTTTCCAGATGTGTTTTGCTGCATTTAATAAATTAACCGTCCCAATTACATTAGTCATTACAAATTCTAAGGGATTGGTAATAGAACGGTCTACATGTGATTCTGCAGCAAGATGAATTACTCCCTCTGGCTGATGTTTTTCGAAAATATCTAATACTTGTTTTGCATCTACAATATCTGCTTTTATGAAATGATAGTTGGGTAAATCTTCGATATCTTTTAAATTTTCTAGATTTCCCGCATAGGTTAAAGCATCTAGATTGATAATTTTATATGCTGGATATTTTAAAACGAATTCGCGAACGACATGAGAACCAATAAATCCGGCTCCTCCTGTGATTAAGATTGTTTTCATGGATTAAATATATTTATTTTATTCTACTCATTTTTAACAATGAGTTTTTAATTGACTATTTGAAATAAAAAATGATTACAAAAAAATGTTCTTTATATTTTAAATATTAATCTACTTGGCACATAAATTTTAATCATTACCAAATAAATCGCGGGTGTAGACTTTAGCCGCTACGTCTTCTAATTCTGATGTCATTCTATTAGAGATGATGACATCACATTCTTTTTTAAAAGCTTCTACATCGTGCATGACTTTTGAACCAAAAAATGTTTCTTCTTTGAGAACTGGTTCATATACTACTACCTCAATTCCTTTAGCTTTTATTCTCTTCATCACCCCTTGGATGGCAGATGCTCGGAAATTATCTGAACCTGCCTTCATTATTAAGCGATATACTCCTACTTTTTTCGGTGCTCTTTCTATGATAGAATCTGCTATAAAATCTTTACGCGTTCTATTGGCATCTACAATGGCTTTTATAATATTATTAGGCACTGCATCATAATTGGCCAATAGTTGTTTCGTGTCTTTAGGCAAGCAATAGCCTCCATATCCAAATGATGGATTATTGTAATGCGAACCGATACGAGGGTCTAAACTTACCCCTTCTATGATCTGTTTGCTATCTAAATGATGAACTTGAGCATAACTGTCTAATTCATTAAAATAAGCCACACGTAATGCTAAATAGGTATTTGAAAATAGTTTTATCGCTTCTGCTTCTGTAGCATCTACAAAAAGTACAGGTATATCTTTCTTGATGGCTCCTTCTTTCAATAAACCTGCAAAAACTTCTGCACGCTCACTTCGCTCTCCCACAATAATGCGAGAAGGATATAAATTGTCATACAACGCTCTACCTTCTCTTAAAAATTCTGGAGAAAACATTACATTCTCTATTCCTAAATCTTCTTTTATCTTTTTCGTAAATCCTACTGGAACCGTAGACTTTATTACTCCTACTGCGTTTGGATTGTATTGATTCATTTCTATAAGAACGCTCTCTACACTTTTTGTATTAAAATAATTGGTTTGTGGGTCATAATCTGTAGGAGTAGCTATAATAACAAAATCTGCATCTTTATAAGCCTCTTCTTTATCCAAAGTTGCTTTGAAATTCAAATTTTTTGTAGATAGAAATTCCGTTATTTCTTTATCTTCAATGGGCGATTTTTTATTGTTTAGAAGTTCTACTTTCTCTGGAACAATATCTAATGCTACCACTTGATGATTTTGCGCTAATAGCATCGCATTAGACAAACCTACATATCCTGTACCAACAACTGTTATTTTCATTCTATTGTTTTTATTTTTTGATTTTTCAATCAATAACTCCCTATTTTTTATTAAGCTAATTTTTTCTAAGTTATCACTACTTTTTCTTTGAAACGATAAAAGTGAGTTTCGTTATCTTTCACTGTTTTTGTGATAATCATCCCTGCTGCAATGGTATTATTATCTCCGATTTCAATGGTGGGAATAGTAGCACTATTCACCCCAAACATATTGTTATTTCCTACTTTTGTAAAACCACTTAATACCACCTGAGGCCCAATAAAATTAAATTCTCCAAGAATAGAGTCATGCCCTATAGTACAACGAGAGTTCAACATATTGAAATTACCAACCCTTGCTTTGGCACCAATCGAAGCGTTGTGAGCTATCAAGCATCCTTCACCTACTGTAGCAGAGGGTGAAATTATTGCTGTAGGATGAATGAGGGTAGCAAATCTCGCACCTTTCTCTAGGAAATTTTGAATAATTGTTCTTCTAAATTGTATATTGGCTATTCCCATAATGTATTCTGCATCTTGGGATACCTCATGGTCTTTTATGGTTCCTATGTAAGGACCTAGGAAACTGTAATTATTATAACTTTCTTTGTTATCATCAATATATCCTACTACATCAAAACAGAGTTCTGGTGCTACCGAATTATTATAATGGGTAATATAGTCTGTGATTTCAGCGGAATGGCCGCCTGCTCCAATGATTATTACTTTTTTCATATTAAATTATCTTGCTGTATATCCTCCGTCTATCACTAATGTAGTCCCTGTAATCCAACATGCCCCGTCTGATAACAAGAAAGCGCAAGCGTTGGCTACATCTTCTGGCTTACCAAGTCCTAACGGATGATAACTTTTTATTTTTTCATAAGCTGAAGAATCTTGAGCATAGACAGCATTAGAACTCATAGGAGTTACTACAACTCCTGGAGCTACGCAATTTACTCTTATTTTTTTTGATGCTAATTCTAAAGCTAAAGATTTTGTTCCTGAAACGAGAGCCCCTTTCGTTAAACTATAAGTTGTTTTCCCTAATTCCCCTACCATTCCCATTACTGAGGCTAAAAACACAATGCTCATCCCATCTGGATTGGCATATTTTAATTTAGTAAGAAGCTTAGTGATGGCAATAGGAGCGAAAACATTGGTTTCAAAAAAAGGTTGTAATTTTTCTGGCGTAATGTTACGAAGTGGCAATGTAGTAGAAATTCCCGCTGCATGAACAATTCCGTCTACTTTCCCTACCGTTTTAAGAGCATCTTCTAACTTTTCAGCAGTTTGCTCATAATCTGTAACATCCGTCACTATGATTTGGTAATTTTCGTTCTCGAAATTCCCTACTGTTTCTAACAATCTTTCCTCTGATCGCCCCAATAAAATTACAAAAGCTCCCATTTGGTTTAGGGTAATAGCACATTGTCTTCCAATCCCAGAAGATGCTCCCGTAACCACGATGGTTTTATTTAATAGGGTAAAAGGGTTTATACTCATTCTAATTCTACTAAGTTACTGATAAAACAATCTTGCACATTAATTTGAGCCATAGCCCAAGACATCCCCACTCCAAAACCGCATAACATTAACTTTTTATTGCCTTGAAGCTTATTCTGCAATTGAGATGCTATAGTTAAAGGTATAGAAACAGAAGATGTATTTCCGAAACTTTCAATACATGAAGGCACTTTTTCTTTCTCTAACTTTAATTTTTTGGCTAAATAAGCATTCATATAGTCATTGGCTTGATGAAACAAATTAAAGTCTATTGTATCATTGGTATTTCCTGATTTCTCGAGTACCGATTTGAAATTTTTTGGAATTTCGCTCAATACAAAATTAAACACCTCAGCTCCATTCATGTACCCATGTTCATCTGTTCTTATGTTGCCATACTCATCTACCACTTTTTCTGTTAATGTGTCTGGTGAACTAGGATTTCTATAGCCCCCTGCATCCATTTTAATTAAGTCTGAAAGAGCACCATTAGAATTGAGTGAGAAAAAGCTTTCTCCAAATTTTTCATCTCTTTCTATGATGGCTGCAATTCCTCCATCTCCGAATAAAAAGGCTGTTTTCCTATCTTTAGGAGAATATATTCTAGAACGGGTCTCGCCATCTAATAAAAGTGCTTTTCTAAAGCCTCCCGATTGCATTAAGCCATAGACAACTGATAGTCCATACACAAAAGCTGAACAACCTAAACTGATGTCAAATGCTGCTGTATGTTTTCCTAGCCCCAAACGGTTCTGTAAGAGAATAGATGTTGCGGGCATTCTGTAGTCAGGAGTTTGAGAGATAAAGATTAGCAAATCAATTTCTGATTTGTCTATATTCATATCCGAAATTAATTTCTCTGCAGCTGCGAAGCATAAGTCTGATGCGCACATTCCTTCTGGGGCAAATCTGCGTTCTTTAATCCCTACTTTGTCTACAATATCTTTTACATCTTCTTTATTAAAAAATTGGGTGTAATTGTAATTATCAATAGTATTCTTTGGTACTGCTGCTGCTAAACCCGTAATCCCAACGTTTTTAAAAGATAAATCTGCCATAAAAATGGATTAAGCCTGCGTTCTTTTTATAATTTCGTTGAGTAAATCTCCTAAAGTGATTGCATTTTTAAATGCTTCTTCTTCGATTACTATGTTATACTTATCGTCTATTTCTGCGATTAATGTTAATCTTGCTAATGAGTCCCACTCATCATAGTCTCTGAAAGCATCTGATAATTGAATCTCTCTGTCTTCAATTTCTAATACTTCTGTTATCATTTCTAAAAATTCTGCTTCCATAATTTTATGTTTTATTTAGTTATTTCCTTTAAAAGGTTCCATTGTTACGCTTGTATCACTTGAGATTCCCTCTCTTATGATGACTTTTTTTATCGTTTTCCATACGATTTTGCAATCCAATAAAAAACTTAAATGGTCTACATACCATACATCATATTCAAATTTTTTGTTCCATGAAATGGCGTTTCTTCCATTTACTTGTGCCCATCCTGTTATTCCAGGTTTTACTTCATGTCTGCGTTTTTGGGTTTCTGAATACAAAGGTAAATATTTAATTAATAAGGGACGAGGTCCTATTAGGCTCATATCTCCTTTTAATACATTAATCAATTGTGGCAGTTCATCTAATGAAGTACTTCTTACCCATTTCCCCACTTTGGTTAAGCGTTCTGCGTCTGGTAATAAATTTCCTTGTGCATCTCGCTTGTCACTCATGGTTTTAAATTTAATTAATTTAAAAACTTTCCCGTTTTTCCCTGGTCTATCCTGTGTAAAGAATGCTGAATTTTGACTCAGCATCAATAATAGGTAAACCCCTATAAATAGGGGTGAAAAAAATATTAAAACCAGCACTGCAGCTGTTACATCTATTAGTCTTTTAAAGCTTTTCTTATACATTATAAAAATTGCATTGCGTTTTCTTTTGTAAAATTATTAGAAGCTTTTTTTGCATTTTCGCTGTATGCTTTATAAGTCTCTGGTTCGTTTTGAAGCTGATAAATAAAACTTTTAATTTCATTTACTTCGTTGGCTTCAAATGCGCGCCCACAATTGCTTCTTTCTAACAAATTTGCCAGTGCAGACCTTTTAGAACAAATGGCTAAAATGGGCTTCCCTACTGACAACAAATTAAACGTTTTACTCGGTATACTTAAATCTGCTGCTCCTTCATCTAGCGTTACCACGTTTAGATTTCCTACCTGCATGTTGTGCGGGAGTAGTTCAATAGGTTGCCAAGGCAATAATTGAATATTGGTTAATTTTTGCTCTTCAATCAATTTATGAATCAGTTCGTATTTATGACCTCCTCCAATTACGAGAAAATAAAAATTAGGCTCATTCTTAAATGCATGCGCTAGGTCAACTAATTTTTCAATAGGGTGTGTTTTTCCTAAATTTCCTGAGTAACAAATTACAAAGGTATCTTTTGCGATTCCTAATTTTTTGAAAATTAGATTTTCATTTCTATCAATCTGAGGGAAAAATTCATTATTGGTCCATATCGGTACTATTTTTATTTCTTTTCCCTCTGCATATTTAGAAGTTTCTTTGGCTAATTCTGGTGTTAAGGTGTAAAGCGTATTTGCCTTTTTAAACATTTTTTTGGTAAAATGGGTAAACACTTTATTTGCCCAACCGTCTTTGGTAATATAATTAAAATTTACCAATGCATCTGGATACAAATCATAAACTAATATATCATAATTTGCTCTTAAGAGGTAAGGAACCAAAGGTGCACTTGGCGGATTAGTAATCGCGATTATTCTAGCGTTTCTGTACTTCCATAATACAATAAAAAACATCTGAATGGTAGCTGCTAGCCAAGTGTAAATTCTTTTGAATGCCGTAGATTTATTGTATTTCGTAATTTTATGCCACTTGTATTTCTCAGAGAGTTTCGTTTCTCTTTCTACAATTGTACCCGCAATGATTACGCACTTATCATATTTTGTAGATAAAGCATCCAGCATATCTATTTGAAGATAGCCAGATGCTTGATCTAGAATGACTACTGTTTTATTTTTAGCCATTATTTTTTTGAAGTTTTACTTGCTCATTAATCCAATCAAAGGTAGTTTTCATTCCTTCGATTAATGGGATGCTTACTTCCCAACCGATTTTTTCTCTGTATAATTTATTATCACTATTACGTCCTTTTACTCCCACTGGGCAAGAGAATCCGTATTTATCTTTGAATTCTTGTCCTCCGATATTGTGAATTTTAATGTTTTTACCAGACAGTTTAATTGCCATTTCTGCCAATTGATTGATGGTTACCATTTCTTCTGAACCGATGTTTACAGGCCCTAAGAAATCATCTTGTCTCATCAATCTAAGTACTGCTTCTACACATTCATTTACATGCAAGAAAGAACGCGTTTGCTGTCCATCTCCCCAAACTTCTATTGTGCCACCATCTTCTGTTTCTGCAGCTTTTCTACACATTGCTGCTGGTGCTTTTTCTTTACCACCCATCCATGTTCCAAACTCACCGAAAATATTATGGAATCTTGCTACTCTTACGTTTAACTTATAGTTTCTATTGAAAGCTAAATAAAGACGTTCTGAGAATAGTTTTTCCCAACCATATTCAGAATCCGGATTTGCAGGGTAAGCAGAACTTTCTTCACAGTTTGGATTATTAGGATCTTGCTGATTATGCTCTGGATACATACAAGCAGATGAAGAATAGAATACTCTTCCTACGTTATTTTTTGCACATTCATGTACTACGTTTAGGTTAATGAGCGCGGAGTTATGCATAACATTTGCATCATTATCTCCTGTAAAAATATATCCTGCACCTCCCATATCAGCGGCTAATTGATATACCTCATCGTAAACTCTACCTTCAAAAGCTTTTTCTACAATTCTTGGATCTCTTAAATCTCCTTGTACATATTCATTACAAATTAGATTGTGATCCCAAAATTCGTGATTTGGCTTAATGTCTACAATTTTCACATAAAACCCCTCTTCTTTTAATCTTTTAGCTAGATGACCGCCTATAAAACCACCACCACCTAAAACTAGTGCATTTTTCATATTGTTATTTTTAACTATTATTTTTTATTTGTTAATATTATACAAATTTATAAAAATTGAAAGAATCTAGCTTTAACATTCTCTAATTAATTCTTCATATTACTAAAAATTAATTCATCATATTTTCGATTTGTATACATATTTTTTTATTTATTTGAATGATTATTTTACTCTTTAGTTTTGTTTATCATCTCTTTATTATTCTACTCGCTATTTTGAGTCACTAGAAATTTATTTTTAAAAAAATAATCATCTGATTCCTTAAATTGCTAATAGCGCCACATTCATTTTTTTTTGAAATTTGGCATTCTATTGCTTCATTTATTCTAAAGTTTCATTTCTCTTATTTCTTCTCTGTTTTCAAGAAACCACTGATATGTTTCTTCAATTCCTTGTTCCAAGCTTATTTTTGGAGACCAACCTAGATTTTTTAATTTACTCACCTCCATTACCTTTCTTGGGGTTCCATCTGGTTTGGAAGTATCCCAAATAATTTCTCCTTCATGTCCTATTATTTTTTGTACCCGTAAAGCAAGTTCTTTTAAAGATAAATCTTCCCCAGATCCTACATTGTATAAACTCTCTTCGAGTTTATTTTCCATAACAAAAATTATAGCTTCTGCCAAATCATCTACAAATAAAAATTCTCTTTTAGGATTTCCTGTTCCCCACAATTCTACGGGTTCATTTATGCCTGTTTTTTCTGACTTTTCTTTAGCTTCATGAAATTTTCGAATCATGGCAGGTAATACATGAGAGGTTTGCAAGTCAAAATTATCTCTTATCCCATACAAGTTTGTGGGCATTAAGCTCACAAAGTCTTTTTTGTATTGTTTCCTTATCGCTTCTACTGTTTTTACTCCTGCAATTTTAGCAATTGCGTACCACTCATTCGTAGGTTCTAAGGGAGCAGTAAGCAAATACTCTTCTTTCAAAGGTTGAGGTGCATGTTTAGGGTATATGCAAGAGGAACCTAAGAAAATAAATTTTTCTACATTATTTTTATGTGCGGCATCCATTAAGTTCATTTGGATTTGTAAATTATCCATAATGAAAGGGTAAGGATTATTTTTATTTGCCATTATCCCGCCCACTAATGCTGCGGCATCTATTACGATTTCGGGTTGTTCGTTTTGAAAAAATTCATTCACTTGCGTTTGGTTTCTCAAATCAAGATCTTGTTTTGAACATCCCAATACGTTTTTATAACCTCTAGCTTCTAGTGCCCTCCAAACTGCAGAGCCTACCATTCCTTTATGACCTGCAATGTAAATCTTTTTAGATTTCATTATTTTTCTTGGGTTTTCCCTGTAATGATATCACCTAGTTGAGTAGAAGTAATAAAACGGACATCTGGCCAGCGTTTAAGCACTTCTTTTAACAATTTTTTTAAAGCCATTAAACTTTCTTCTCTATTTTTAGCATTTAAACTTCCAATAAAATTAGTTCTATGCGAGCTAATAACAGCCGGTTTATTCCATTTAAACGCATAATGAATTTCGTTTAAGCAGTCACTATGCCAATCTTTTCCAGGAGCATTAGGTTCAAAAAAGGCATTTCTGGTTAAATATGTTTGTAAGTATTTATTCTTTTTACCAATCCAATGAAAATTTTTCTTGTATTTCCCATCTCCCAATGGTTCTATTTGAAATTTAGAAATTCCCATATAGTCTACTCCTTTTCCAGCTGCAATT
>ERZ650300.1733-NODE-1733-length-12190-cov-23.800330_pt1 | contig 12190 bp, 9 predicted proteins | sample MGYA00376236_ERZ650300 | MGnify/ENA primary metagenome ERZ650300 (study PRJEB26733, sample SAMN07839303) | wastewater metagenome | biome: urban; feature: wastewater treatment plant; material: waste water | place: USA: North Carolina | collected 2016-04-28 ... | reverse complement strand
CGGGTGCCCTGCGCTTCTCGAAAGTCAGGGCCGTCCCGGAATGGCGCGTCGGCTGTGCCGCCGCTTAGCCGGGCCGGAAACCTCCCTGACTTTCTGCGATGCTCGGCGCGTCACACGGGGGGAACGGCGGCTAGGCGCGACGGGCTGTGTCTTTGAGCTGCTCACCAAACCATTCTGGCGTTGTTGCGCGGCCTTGCCGTACTGCTTGTACTGTCTGCGGCCGGATTTTTTGCCGCCATGCTGCCGCGTGCAGCTGAACGCTTACGATTGCAGCGCCCAGTTCAGGCCGGCGTCTACATGCAGGGCGGCGGTGTCGTATAGCGGCAGGCAGGCGTCGTTGGGGCCCAGCAGCAGGCAGATTTCGGTGCAGCCCAGAATCACCGCTTGCGCGCCGTCGGCGGCGAGTTGTTGGATGATGCGCTGGTAGGTTTCACGTGAAACATTGCGGACCTCGCCCTGACAGAGTTCGTCAAAGATGATGCGATGCACGTCGGCGCGGGCGTCGGCGTCGGGGACGAGGATGTCCAGGCCGCGTTGGCGCAGGTGGTCGATCAGGAACGGTTGTTCCATGGTGTAGCGGGTGCCCAGCAGGCCGGCGCGGCGCACGCCAGCGGCCAGCAGGGCGTCGGCCACCACGTCGCCGATGTGCAGCAAGGGCACGTCGATGGCGGCTTGCACTTGCTCGGCAACTTTGTGCATGGTGTTGGTGGCGATCAGGATGGCGTCGGCGCCAGCGTTTTGCAGCCCGGCGGCCAGTTCGGCCAGTTGCTGGCCGGCGCCGCGCCAGTCGCCGGCGTGTTGGCGGGCGACGATCTCGGCAAAGTCCACGCTGGCCAGCAGCAGCTTGGCCGAGTGCTGGCCGCCCAGCCGGGCGCGCACGCCTTGATTGAACAGCCGATAGTAAACGGCGGTGGATTCCCAACTCATCCCGCCCAATACGCCCAGGGTTTTCATGGTGACGCCTTATGTGGATTGCAATGGCCACACTGTAAACGTCGCTGGCGGCACTGCCCAGCCACAGTGGGTGTGGGGCTGTGCTGGCGCAAAAACAGCACAGCGCCGAAAACGGCGCTGTGTGGGGGGAGGTGAAGCTTCGGCGGTCAGATGGGTTTGGCGACGCTTAGCCCTGGGCGTCTCTCACGCCCAACACCAGCCAGCGCTTGGGTGCTTCTTTGCCGCGTCGGCCGCGTTTGCCGATAAATTCGTCCAGCGGCAGGCGCACTTCATCCAGGCGGCCGGAGCGGGGAATCTGCACGGTCAACAGCGCGCGGCCGCTGCTCACCACGCCCAGCGCCGCCAGCGCGTCGCCGTCGTCCAGCGCCAGCAATTGCAGGCCACGGCCACGGCCCATTTGCTTGAGCTCGTCCAGGGCAAAGGCCAGCAAGCGCGCCTGCTGGCTGACCACCAGCACGTGCGCGCTGGCGTGGTCTGGCGCCGGCACCGGGGGCAGTGCGCTTTCCTGGTCTTCGACGGTCAGGAAGGCTTTGCCGGCTTTGACTCGGCTGACCATGTCCTTGAGCTGGGCAATAAAGCCATAACCGCCGCTGCTGGCCACCAGATAACGGCTGTCGTCCTTGGCGGACAGCACCGCCACCACGCGGGCCTTGTCCTGAATGTCGATCAGCGAGCTCAGCGGCACGCCGTCGCCGCGCCCGGTGGGCACGTCGCTGCACGCCAGCGTGTAGCTGCGGCCACGGCTGTCCAGCGCCACCACCGGGTGAATGGTGCGGGTTTCCACCACCTGGCCCAGTGCGTCGCCATCTTTGAAGTTCAGCGCCGACACGTCCACATTGTGGCCGCTGCGCGCGCGAATCCAGCCATTGCGCGAGACAATCAGCGTCACCGGCTCGTCGGCGACGGTTTGCGTCAGCACGGCTTTTTCGGCGGGTTTGACTTCGGTGCGGCGGGCGTCGCCATAGCGGGCGGCGTCGGCGCGGATTTCTTCCGCCACCAGGTCGCGGCGGGCGGATTCATTGTCCAGCAGATGACGCAGGGTTCCGGCTTCGCCGCGCAGGGCGTCCAGTTCTTTTTCCAGCTTGAAGCCTTCCAGCCGCGCCAGCTGGCGCAGGCGGATGTCCAGAATGTCTTCGGCCTGGATGTCGCTCAGGCCAAAGCGGCGCATCAGCTCGGGCTTGGGCTCGTCGGATTCGCGAATCACGTGGATCACATCCTCGATATGCAGGAACACCGTCATGCGGCCTTCCAGGATGTGGGTGCGCTGGTTCACCTTGTCCAGCCGGTGGCTCAGCCGGCGGGTGACGGTGTGCATGCGGAAATCCAGCCATTCGCTGAGGATGGATTTCAGGTCTTTCTGGCGCGGCCGGCCGTCCAGGCCCAGCATCACCAGATTCATCGGCACATTGCCTTCCAGGCTGGTTTGCGCCAGCAGCAGGGTGATGAATTCGTCCGGGTCTTGCCGGCTGGATTTGGGTTCGAACACCAGCCGCACCGGCTGCTGTTGGTCGGATTCGTCGCGCACCCGGTCCAGCTGGCCCAGCATCAGGCCCTTGAGGTTTTGTTGCTCGGCCGACAGCGCTTTTTTGCCGGGGCGCACCTTGGGGTTGGTCAGCTCTTCGATTTCCGCCAGCACTTTTTGCGCCGACGTGCCTGGCGGCAGTTCGTTGACCACCACGCGCCACTGATTGCGCGCCAGCCGTTCGATCTGCCAGCGCGCCCGCACGCGCAGGCTGCCGCGTCCGCTTTGGTAGGCGGTGCGGATGTCGGCCGGCGGGGTGATGATCTGGCCGCCGCCAGGAAAATCCGGGCCGGGGATATAGGCCAGCAGCGCGTCCAGGTCCAGCTCGGGCTGGCGCAGCAGCGCCACGGCGGCGCTGGCCACCTCGCGCAGATTGTGCGGCGGGATTTCCGTGGCCAGGCCGACGGCAATGCCGGAGGCGCCGTTGAGCAGCACCATCGGCAGCCGCGCCGGCAAGAGCTGCGGCTCTTCAAAGGCGCCGTCGTAGTTGGGGACAAAGTCCACCGTGCCGTGGTCGATTTCTGACAGCAGCAATTCGGCAATCGGCGTCAGCCGGGCTTCGGTGTAGCGCATGGCCGCTGCGCCGTCGCCGTCGCGGCTGCCAAAATTGCCCTGGCCGTCGATCAGCGGGTAGCGCATGACAAAATCCTGCGCCAGCCGCACCATGGCTTCGTATGCCGAGCTGTCGCCGTGCGGGTGGTATTTGCCAAGAATCTCGCCCACCACGCGCGCCGACTTTACATGCTTGGCGCCGGCGGTCAGGCCCATTTCTTTCATGGCGTACAGAATGCGCCGCTGCACCGGCTTTTGCCCGTCGGCGACCTCTGGCAGCGCGCGGCCTTTGACCACGCTCATCGCGTATTCCAGATAAGCGCGCTCGGCGTAAGCATCCAGCGTCAGGGTGTCGCCGTCGGCTGGGACGGCGGAAGAGGCTAACAAGTCGTTCATGAACTCAGGACTTCACAGGGGGGCGATGATACGATGACGGCCCCGGCCAGGCCGGGTTCCGGGCGGTTACCGCGTGATTGTAGCCGCACCCCGCCACAATCTCCATGAGGCCCACCATGACTGCTGACCTGAGCTGGCGCGTTTGCCGATTTTCTGAACTTACCGTGCACAGCCTGTACGCCGTGCTGCGCCTGCGCGATCAGGTGTTTGTGGTCGAGCAGGATTCGGTGTACGGCGATATCGACAACCTGGATCAGGACGCCTGGCATGTGCTGGCCTGCGCCGCCGACGGCGCCTTGCTGGCCTACGCCCGCGTGCTGGCGCCCGGGGTAAAAGACCCGCTGGCCGCCTGCATTGGCCGGGTGGTGGTGGCGCCGGCCGCGCGCGGGCTGGGCCTGGGCGGCGCGCTGCTGGACCGGGCGCTGGCGCTGGCCGGCGAGCAGTATCCGGGCGCGCCTTGGGTGCTGTCGGCGCAATGCGACAAGCAGGGGGTGTACGCCAGCCGGGGCTTTGTGGCCGAGGGCGAGCCGTATGACGATGGCGGCATTGACCATGTGACCATGCGCCGCGCGGCGTGAATGGATGGGCGGTGCTTCATGCACTTGCAATTGCCCGACGGGGCAGACATGATAAAGCCATGATTGTTTACAGGAGTTCAGCATGACCATGCCGGCCTTTGTCAAACCCCGCCAAGTGATCGGCCATCATCTGGTGTTGCGTGATGCCACACCGGCTGACGCCGAATTTATCGTGGCTTTGCGTACTGATGAGAGCAAATCCCGCTTTATTTCGAAAACTTCATCGGATGTCAGCCAGCAGGTGGCCTGGCTGGAAAAATATGCCCAGGACAATAGTCAGGTGTATTTCATCATGGAAGATCGCGAGCACAATCCGGTGGGTACGGTGCGTTTGTACGATCAACAAGGGGATTCATTTTGCTGGGGGTCGTGGGTGATTCGGGAAGGTTCGCCCAGCGGCTATGCCGTAGAGTCGGCGCTGATGGTGTATCAGTTTGCCTTGTCACTGGGCTTCACCCGTGCGCATTTTGACGTGCGCAAGGGCAATGAATCGGTGTGGAAATTCCACGAGCGTTTTGGCGCGGTGCGTACCGAAGAAACCGAGCTGGATTATTTTTATTCGCTCAGTCGCGAGGCCATCGACAAATCGCTGGCCAAGTACGCCAAATTCCTGCCTGGCGGCATTCAGGTGATTGCTGCCTGAGCTGCTTTTTAGCTGCGGAAATCCTCGGGCACAATGCCGTGGCGTTGCAGTTTGTCGTACAGCGTTTTACGCGGCGTGCCCAGCCATTCGGCGGTGCGCGTCACCTGGCCATCGCAGCGGCGCAGTGCGTCTTCGATCAGGTGTTTTTCCACTTGGTCGATTTGCTCGGCCAGCGAGGCGCGTGGGCCGATGGCCTGGCCGGGCAGGGCATCGCCGCCGGCCAGGCCGTCGGGCAGGCCCAGCGCCCAGCGTTCGGCGGTGTTTTTCAGTTCGCGCACATTGCCTGGCCAATCGTGCGCCGACCAGCGCGCCAGATCAGCCGGCGTCCAGTCGGCTGGCGGGCGTTGGTAGCGGCGGGCGGCGTCGTGCAAAAACGCCGCCATCAACAGCGGGATGTCTTCGCGGCGCTGGCGCAAGGGCGGGATGTCCAGGCTGACCACGTTCAGCCGGTAAAACAAATCTTGCCGAAACTGCCCGGCCTCGGCGGCGGCGTGCAGATTCACCTTGCTGGCCGCCACCACCCGACAATCCACGGCAATCGGCGCATTGCTGCCCAGCCGCTCAATGCTGCGCTCTTGCAGCACCCGCAGTAATTTCACTTGCAGATTCAGCGGCATGGTTTCGATTTCGTCCAGAAACAGCGTGCCGCCGCTGGCGTATTCGATGCGGCCGATGCGCCGCTTGCCGGCGCTGGTGAAGGCGCCGGCCTCGTGGCCAAACAGCTCGCTTTCAAACACGCTGTCCAGCAGTGCGCCGCAGTTGATGGCGACAAACGGCCCGCGCCGACCGCTGGCGTCGTGAATCGCCCGCGCCACCACCTCTTTGCCCACCCCGGTTTCGCCATTGAGCAGGATATCCACCCCACTGGGCGCCAGGGTGCTGACCAGCTGGCGGATGCGCTGCATGGCCGGCGCCTGGCCGATGATGCGCTCCACCCCGGCGGCGCCCAGCCGCTCGCGCAGCCGGCGGTTTTCTTGTTGCAGCGCGTGTTGCGCCAGCGCGCGCCGCGCGGCGCTGACCAGCCGCTCAGACGGAAACGGCTTTTCAATAAAATCCTGCGCGCCCTCGCGCATGGCCTCCACCGCCATCGCCACATCGCCATGGCCGGTGATCAACAGCACCGGCAGCTCGCGGTCGATCTGGCGCAATTCGCGCAGCAAGGTGAGGCCATCGCGGCCGGGCAGGCGCACATCGCTGATCACCAGCGCCGGGCGCGCGCCCTGAGTCAGCGCCGCCAGCATGCTTTCGGCGTCGGCAAAGCCGCGCACGGCAATATCGGCAATCGCCAGCGCCTGCTCGCAGCCTTTGCGCACGGCGCGGTCGTCTTCGATCAAAAACACTTCAGGGGGCATCAGCATGGCGGTCGCGTGCAATCAAAAGAGGCGTGTGTATCCTAGCCGGCAATCTGGTGCCGAGCTAGCCGGACCTTGCGTGTCGGCGAGCGAGCCGTGTGTCACTGCATACCGCCGGGAATCAGGCATCACTGGCTCTGGGCAGGCTCAGCACAAACTCGGCGCCGCCGTCGGCCATATTATGCGCGTTTAGCGCGCCGCCGTAGCTCTCGACAATGGTCAGTGAAATCGCCAGCCCCAGGCCCAGCCCTTCGCCGGCCGGCTTGGTGGTGTAAAACGGCTCGAACAGCCGGCGCTGGGCGTCGGCGCTCAGGCCGGGGCCGTGGTCGCGCACGGCAATATGCGCCATGGCGCCCTCGGCCCAGGCGCGCACATGCAGCTGTGGGGCCGTTTGGCCGTGCATGGCGTCCAGGCCATTGCGCAGCAGGTTTACCAACACCTGCTCCAGCCGGCCGGCTTCGGCCAGCAGCTGCAAATCGCCGCATGGTTCCACGTGAAACATCGCCTGCAATTCGCGGCGGCGCGGCTCCAGCATCATCCGCGCGTGGTCGATGGCGCTGGCCACGCTCACCGGCTGCGGGGTGGCGGCCTCCTGGCGGGCAAAGCTTTTCAGCTGGCGGACAATGCGGCCAGTGCGGTCGATCAGCTCGCTGATCATCTGCAGGTTTTCCGCCACGTCGTCGTAGCGGCCGCGCGCCAGCAGCGCCTGGGCGTTGTCGGCAAAGGTGTGCAGCGCCGCCAGCGGCTGGCTCAGCTCATGGCTGACGCCGGCCGACATCTGCCCCAACGTGGCCAGCTTGCCGGCCTGCACGGCAGCATCGCGGGTTTCCCGCAGAATCGCCTTGGTGCGCTCCAGTGCGGCAATCTGCCCGGTCAGGTCGGCGGTGCGCTCGGCGATGCGGTCTTCCAGCTCGGCGTACACCCGGCGCAGTTCTTCACGGCGGCGCTGGCGGTGGCGCAGGTGGGCGGCCAGGCCCAGCACAAAGGCGCTGGCGAACACGCTGGCGGCGCCCACTGCCCAGGCGGCGGCGCGCGCCTCGCTGGGGTCGCCCAATTGCACCAGTCGCCAACCTTGCCCGCCCACTGGGCGGCTATGCACCAGCCAGTCGCGCGCGGGGGCCTCGGACAGCGCCAGCCGCACCGGCGTTGTCGGGTTCAGTGGCACTGGCTGATTGGCCAGCGGCGGAATCGGCTGGCCGCCATATTGCCGGGTGCTGGCCAGGCGTGCGGCGGTGGCGGCTGGCAGTGGGGTGAGCGTGTGATAACGCCAGCGGCGCGCCGACGACAAAAACACCACACCGTCGCCATCGGCCAGCAGCAGGGTGTCGCCCGCGCTGGCCAGCGCTTGCTCCAGCGCGTCCAGATTCAGCTTGAGCACTACCACCCCGCGCACCTGATTGCCCTCACGCACGGGCGCCGCCAGAAAATACCCCGGCTCGCCCGTGGTGACGCCCACGCCATAAAACCGCCCCAGCCCACCGGCCAGCGCCTCACGAAAATATGGCCGAAACGCATACTGGTGGCCCACAAAGCTTTGCGGCAGTCGCCAATTGCTGGCCGCCAGCGTACGCCCGTCCGCCGCCAGCAAATAAGCCACCGCCACCGCCGCGCCTTGCTGGGCGGCTTCCAGATAGGCATTGGCGGCCGCTTGCCGCGCGGGGTTGCCTGGCTCGCGCAGCAGCGCCAGCAAGGAAGGATCCAGCGCCAAGAGGCCGGGCAGGGATTCGTGCCGCGAGAGGGTGGCCTCCAGCGACAGTGCCAGGCCATCCAGCTGCTGGGCACTGGCCTGGTGCTCACGGGCCAGATTGGCGTTCAGGGTCAGCTGATAGCCGGTTTCACCCAGCAACAGGCAGACAGCGGCGGCCAACACCAGCGCGGGCAGACGAGCGTTCGTAGACATCGCGGGCTTTCAGAGGGGGCTGTGGCAGCATCGGCCACCACGTGCCTGGGTGCAAGCATAAAAAACGCCCTGCGGGACGCAATGGCCAACAGGGCGTGGTATATGCAGCAAGGCCAGGAGAACTTAGCGTCGCTCACAAAACCCAGCGAAGCGGTCCTGGCCAGGCGGGTCACACCACAACGCCAGCGGGTTTCGTGAGCGGCGCTTAATCTACCGCCGCCAGCTTCATCTCGGCATTGGCATGGCGCTGTTGCTCCTCCATCACCAGCGCGCCCAGCTCGCGCTTGAGGGCGTTGAACGCAGCAGACGATGGGTCGCGTGGGCGCGGCATGTCCACCCGCTGGTCGCGTTTGACCGTGCCGGGGCGGTAGGTCATCACCACAATGCGGTCGGCCAGGTAGATCGACTCTTCAATCGAGTGGGTGACAAACAGGATGGTCTTGCCCAGTTTCTCCCAGATGCGCAGCAGCTCGTCCTGCAGATTGCGCCGGGTCAGCGCGTCCAGCGCGCCAAACGGTTCGTCCATCAGCATGATCGGCGAATCCAGCGCCAGCACGCGGGCAATCGCCACCCGCTGGCGCATGCCGCCGGAGAGGTCTTTCGGGTAGCGGTCGCGAAAGTCTTTCAGGTGCAGTAAATCCAGCAGCTGATTCACCGTCTGGGTGATGTCGCTGCGCGATTTTTTTTGCACCTCCAGGCCAAAGGCGATGTTTTGCGCCACGGTCATCCACGGAAACAGCGCGTACTCCTGAAACACCATGCCGCGATCCGGGCCGGGACTGAGGATTTTTTTGCCCTCGATGGTGATTTCGCCCGCCGACGGCGGCTGAAAACCGGCCACGGCGTTCAGCAGGGTGGATTTGCCGCAGCCGGACGGCCCCAGCAGGCAGACAAACTCGCCGGGCTGGATGGTCAGCTGAATGTCTTTCAGCGCCACCACCGGGCCACCCGGCGTGGTGAACACTTTTTGCACGTTATTGATCAGAATCTGGCTCATCTTAGTGCTCCAGGCCGCGATGCCAGCGCAGCAGATGGTTGTTCAGGCGGCTGACGGCGGTGTCGATGGCCAGGCCCAAGAGGCCGATGGTGATCATGCCGGCGATGATCTTGTCCGACCACATAAACTCACGCGCTTCCAGAATGCGAAAGCCCAGGCCATCGTTGACGGCGATCATCTCGGAGACAATCACCACAATAAACGCCGTGCCGATGCCAATGCGCACGCCGGCCAGGATATACGGCGTGGCCGCCGGCAGGATGACGCGGGTGAACAGGGTCAGCTGGTTGACGCCCAGATTGCGCGCCGCGCGCAGATAAATGCCGTCCACGTGGCGCACGCCAGCGATGGTGTTCATCAGCACCGGGAAAAACGCGCCAATGGCGATCAAAAAGAACGACGGCGGGTTGCCCAGGCCAAACCACAAGATGGCCAGTGGAATATAAGCAATCGGTGGGATCGGGCGCAGGATTTGCACCAGCGGGTTGAAAAAGTCATGGATGCGGGTGTTGGCGCCCATCAGCAAGCCCAGCGGCAGCGCCAGCCCGGCGCCAATCACAAAGCCGGCAATCACCCGGTACAGGCTGGAATACGCGTCGTGCAGCAATTCGCCCGACAACAGCCAGCCCAGATACGACTGCCCCTCGGCCTGCGGCTGCGCTGGCAGCAAATACGCCCACCATTTGGCCGCCACTGCCGACGGCGCCGGCATCACCACGGCCGAAAACAGCCCGGCGCGCGCACAGGCCTCCCACACCAGCAACACCAGCACCGGGGCCAGCGCGCCATGCATCAGCGATTTGAGTTTGTTCATGGCCGTCTCACTTCACCTTCAGCTCGGCCTTGGCCTTTTGCAGCAGATCCAGCTTGACCCACTCTGCCGCCTTGGGCGGCTTGGCCATGCGGCCGACGCCGTATTTCTGCATGTAATCAGTGGTGATGTCGACGTGCTCCAGCGACACATCGTAGGTGTAGTCGGCATTGTCCATGGCGTCTTTGAAGTCCTGCGGGGTGATCTGGCCCTTGAACATCTGCTCGCGCACGTATTTCTCTGCCAGCGCGCTATCTTTGTTGAACTGCGCCGTACTATCGACAAAACACTTCATCAGGCGCTGGGCGACGTCTTTTTTCTCGTTGTAGAGTTTTTCCGTCATCACCAGCAGGCGCACCGGCTCGCCCATCTTGGTGGTGTACGGCTTCATGATTTCCACGCCGAATTTTTTATTGATCGCCTGCGAGGATTGCGGCTCGGACTGACACATGGCGTCGATCTGCTTGGCCGCCAGCGCCTGGTTCAGGTCGGCAAAGGCCAAAAACACAATCTGCACATCCTTGCCCGGCTTGTCCGACCAGCTCAGGCCGGCTTTTTCCAGCTCGGCGTACAGCAAGAGCTCATGTGCGCCGCCACGGGTGACGCCCACCTTTTTGCCCTTCAGCCCCTGGATGTTCTTGATGCCGCTGTCCACCCCAGCCACGATGCGCGCGCCGCCCTTGGCAAAACCGGCCACGGTGTAAATCGGCACGCCATTGGCGCGGCCAGAAATCGCCCCGTCCGAGGCCAGCGCGGCCACGTCGATCTCGCCGGCGACAATCGCCGGCATGATGTCCGGGCCCTTGGGGAACATGCGTTCTTCCACCTTCAGGTTGTACTTGCCGCAGTAATCCTTCATGTAGGACACCGCGCCGTAATGGGCAAACTTCAGATTGCCCAGACGCACCACGTCGGGGTTGGCCAGCGCCAAGGGGGCGGCCAGCAGGCTGGCGGCCAGCAGGGACAGGCGGATGGATGTGCGCATGATGGTGGTTTCTCCTCTGATTTTGGTTTAAGCGCCGCTCACAAAACTCAGCGAAGCGCTCCTGGCTAGGCGCGCGGCCGCAGACAGTACAAGGAGTACGGCAAGGCCGAGCAACGACGCCAGGAGGGTTTTGTGAGCGGCTCTGCACAGGGCGCAGCGGCGCTGCTGTGCTCCACTACCTTGGCAGGAAGCGTGCCATGCACAGAACAAGAATAAATACCTGAATTTAATGAATTTATTGTTTTGCGCAGAAAGCCGGCGTGCGGAATATCGCCAGGCGCAGAAAACGGCTGTGCGGATTTCCGCACAGTGGGGAGGGTTTGAACCGGAAAGCAACGTGCAGAAACGCCACAGGCCGCCGGGATTGCCGGCGGCCTGTGGCGTTCAGAGCAGGGTCAGTTTAGCGACGCTTAACCCAGCTTGCCGTGGCACTGCTTGTACTTCTTGCCCGAGCCGCACGGGCACGGGTCGTTGCGGCCCACGCGCAGGCCTTGTGCGGCCAGCGCTTCCGGGCTGAACGGGTTGTCGTCGCCCGGCAGGCTGGCGCTGGCCAGCGCCTCGACATCGGCCGCCAGCGCTGCGTCAAAATCAGCATGCTGGAACTGCATCGGCCGCTGGCGCTGCTCTTCGGCTTCCATGGCGGCCACTTCTTCGGCGCTTTGAATGCGCACGGTGAACAGCAGCTGGGCCACATCGCGCTTGATCGAATCCAGCATGTGCGAGAACAGCTCGAATGCCTCGCGCTTGTATTCCTGCTTGGGGTTCTTTTGCGCGTAGCCGCGCAGGTGAATGCCCTGGCGCAGGTGGTCCAGCGCGGCCAGGTGTTCGCGCCAGTGCTGATCCAGATGTTGCAGCAGCACGGCGTGTTCAAACTGACGCATGGTGGTTTCGCCAGCCAGATCCACCTTGGCCTGGTAGTGCGCCTCGCCCAGGGCGATCAGCTGTTCGCGCAGGGTGTCCAGCTCGGCGTCCGGCGCGGCCTTCATCCACTCGCTGAGCGGCGCTTGCAGCTGGTATTCGGCTTCCAGCGCTTTTTCCAGGCCGGCGGCGTCCCATTGCTCTTCAATCGAGCCCGGCGGCAGATACAGATCAAACAGCGCGCCCAGCGCCGCCTGGCGCATATTGGCCACCATGTCCGACACATCCGGGGTGTCCAGAATGTCGTTGCGCTGCTGGTAAATCACCTTGCGCTGGTCGTTGGCGACGTCGTCGTATTCCAGCAATTGCTTGCGAATGTCAAAGTTGCGGCCTTCCACCTTGCGCTGGGCGTTTTCGATGGCGCGGGTCACCCAGGTGTGCTCGATGGCCTCGCCTTCCGGCATTTTCAGCCGTTCCATGATGGCGGACACGCGCTCCGAGGCAAAAATGCGCAAGAGCGGGTCTTCCAGGCTCAGGTAGAAGCGGCTGGAGCCGGGGTCGCCCTGACGGCCGGAGCGGCCGCGCAGCTGATTGTCGATGCGGCGCGATTCGTGGCGTTCGGTGCCGATGATGTGCAGGCCG
>ERZ650300.1730-NODE-1730-length-12211-cov-15.013327_pt1 | contig 12211 bp, 9 predicted proteins | sample MGYA00376236_ERZ650300 | MGnify/ENA primary metagenome ERZ650300 (study PRJEB26733, sample SAMN07839303) | wastewater metagenome | biome: urban; feature: wastewater treatment plant; material: waste water | place: USA: North Carolina | collected 2016-04-28 ... | reverse complement strand
TTAAAAACCCAGCAAGAATTGCAGAATTTAAACAAATTCTAAAAAGAGGTCAAAAGTTTACAAAAGAAGCATATTTACCAGATGTTTATATGGCTGGAACTATGTATGCTGATGAAGCTTTAGAAGGAATTGGTGGTGGTTTAGGAAACTATATGTCTTATGGAGACTTTAGACTTGATGATACACCATTCTATGAATCTTCTAAATTATTCCCATCAGGAATTGTAAAAAACAAAGATTTAACAAAAGTTTTTGAAATAGACCAAACAAAAATTACAGAAGATGTAACTCATGCTTGGTATGAAGGAACTACAAATCTTCACCCATTTGATGGTGTTACTAAACCAAACTATACAGGATTTGGTAAAAAAGAAGACAATATTGCTTATTTAGACACAACTAAAAAATATTCTTGGATTAAATCTCCATTATATGATGATGAAAGAATGGAAGTTGGACCACTAGCAAGGATGATAGTTGGTGTTGCAAAAGGTGATGCTAGAATTACAAAATATGTAACAACATTCTTAAAAAATGGAAATTTACCAACAGCTGTATTATTCTCAACAGTTGGTAGAACTGCAGCACGTGCTATTGAAACTGAACTTATGGCTGATGTTATGTTAGACTGGATTGATGAATTAGCTTTAAATGTAGCTCATGGAGATTTATCAACATGGACTGAATTTAACTTTGATCATGTTTCAAAAGATGCTCAAGGTTATGGAATGGCAGAAGCTCCAAGAGGTGGTTTAGGTCACTGGATTAAAATCAAAGATGGAAAAGTAGCAAATTATCAAGCAGTTGTTCCATCAACTTGGAATGCAGCTCCTAGAGATTATAAAGGAAGAATGGGTGCTTATGAATCATCATTAATTGGTACAAAAGTAGCAAATGTAGATCAACCACTAGAGATTTTAAGAACAATCCATAGTTTTGACCCATGTATTGCTTGTGCTGTACATATTGTTGATACAAAAGGTAAAGAATTAGGTGTATATAAAGTAGATCCAATTGGAGGAACAAGCCGTGCCTAACATTAAAGAGGTTAAAAGAATGACTGGAACTATGCGAATCATTCACTGGTTGAATGCAATTTGCATGGTGGTAGCAGTTATAACCGGTTTATATATAGGTCACCCTTATTATCAATCATTTATTGCAGATCCAGCAGTGGATAAGTATGTAATGGCTTGGAATAGATGGGGGCATTTTATTGTTGCAATTATCTTTGATGTAACTGCTGTATTAATAGGTTATTTATATTTCTTTTCAAGATTTGAAAAACCATATAAAAAACTGATTCCAACAGGAAAAAATATAAAAGAATTTTGTGAAGTATTTTTAAATTTAATTACTTTTAATAGAAGAAAGAAATTTGATTCATCACATAGTGATAGTTATAATATTGTATTTTTTACAATCTTTCATATTTTATTAGTATTTATGTTATTTAGTGGACTTCAACTTTATGTTCATGGATTAGCATCAGGTGAGAGCTCAATTGGAGCTTGGTGGCCTTGGATGCTTCATTTTACAACAGACTGGACTTTAAGTGTATTTGGTGGAAATATGGGAGTTAGAATTGCTCATCATACATCAATGTATTTAATTTTAGTTTGGGTAATGTGTCATATTTATTACCAAATCTGGAGAACAATATTCTGGAAAGAGGGCGATATTGCTATTGTCATTGGCGGAAGTAAATTCGTAAGAGAAGAAGAAAAATAGGTAAAAGAAGGGGCGAAAGCCCCGTTTTAATTTAAGGGTGTAATTATGAAAAAGAAAAATATTGTAATTGGTGTTGGAAATATGCTTTTTAAAGATGAAGGTATTGGTATTTATGCTTCTGAGTATATTAAACAAAATTATGAATTTGATGATAAAGAGTTAGAAATTATTGATGGTGGGACATTAGGATTTAAACTAATGGCATATTTTCAAGAGTATGACAATGTTATTATTTTAGATACTGTGTCTATCGAAGATGAGGTTGGAGGAATTTATAGACTTCCAAGCGATGTTCTTTTGGGACTTGGAACATACAGGAAAACAGCTCACGAAGTTGAGATTGTAGAGATGTTAGAAATTGTTTCAGTTTTAGATTCTCATGCAAATGTTACAATTATTGGAATAATTCCAAAAGATATTGAAAGTGTTCAAATTGGGCTTACAATTGAGATGGAAAATAAATTTGAAGAGTTTATTTTAAATGGAATAAAAGAGATAGAAAGCCTTGGAATAAAAGCTACAAAAGTAAATGATATAAAAGTAAGTGATGTTGTAAAAAGTATGATAGGAAGTTACAACGGTGAACATTTAATAAGAATTCCAAATGAAGAAGATTTCACACATGCAATTAATTTATAAAATCGAGTTTAACACTACAAATTTATATTTCAAACACATAATTGAGTGTTTGATTAGTGAAGCTAAAATAAATGGTGTTTGTAAACAATATAATGGTTTTATACTTATTATTGTGGATGCCCTTGCTCAAGAAATAGAAGATTTTTTTGCTTTATTAGAAAAAAAATTACCACTTAGTATTTTTATAGGAAAATCGTATGTTGTTGAAACTTATGATGAAACTTTAAAAGAGATAGAAGATTTTGATATAAAACAAAATTTAACACTTCTTACAAATGATGCAATAAAAAATATAATTGAAGAAAATAACATAGATTTTTCTAATGATATTGTGAAGATTGTAAAAGGTGGAATTTCTAGATTTGAAACACACAATGGTTTAAAAGATTACTTTTTACCAAATAAAAAAATTAGAGAAGATTTTGAAAACAAAGGTTTTGAAGTTAAACTTTTGATTACTGATATTACAAAAGTGGAAGAACTTTTTGATATAAATATGAAAGATTATCAGCTTTTATGTTCAATTGAAAGACCTTTAGTAAAATTAAAATTCAAAATATTAAAAAATGCAAATAAAGAGTTCTCTTCTTCAAACTTTATTTATGCAAAAATTCCAGATGATAAAGAAGTAATTTTATTTGCAAAAGCTTTAAAAGAAAATGGAGTAAATGCTGTTTTATATGTAAATGATGAAGTTTATCAAGATGGATTAAAAATCACATATTTTAAAGAACAAAATTTGATTATTCATGGAGATAAAGGACTTTTCCCTAAATATGATTTTACTGCAAATAAAAAATTTAACTCTTCAAAAGATTATTTTGATGAAAATGGTGGAGTTTATAAAGCAATTCTTGCTCAAAATGCAAAAAGATTAGTTCCTTCTATTGGAGTATATTTTTCTCAAAATAGCCATAAAAGTTCAATTTCAGTAAATATTCCAACAAAAGGAATAAAAGATATTATAGTTATTCCAAATATTCACAATAGCATAAAAAACTGTTTTGAAGAGATTTCAGAAATAGATGAACATTGTGCAAGACTTATTACTAATTATTCAAAAAAATTCCCAACTATTTTAGAAGGAGAAGTTCCTCAAGATACAAATGGTTTTGAATCAATTATAAATATGTGTGCAAAAGTTTTGGGTGTAAATAGTGCAAAAGAGTTTGAAGATATAGCTTTAAATACAAGTTTATCAAGTGGAATTCAAATTGATATGAAACTTGTAAATCTTGATGGAATAAACTATTTAGATTATAGAAAAACAGTTCAATCAATAATGGCATATAAAATGGCTGATGTTGATAATATTACTTTAATTTACTCTTTTTATGAGAGTTTGAGTGAATTTATTTGTAATTATGTAAATGAAATTGCAAATGATTTAGAAACAAAAGATGTAGTTTTATGTGGAAATATGTTTGCAAATTCAATACTTCTTTCAAAAACAAATAAAACTCTTAGCAAAAACTATAATATTATCTTACCAAAAGAGTATCCACTAGATTACTAAGTTTATTCCCTAATAAAATTTATTAGGGAAAATCTTTTATTTAATATTCCATTTTTAAACTATTTGTAGTACTATCTAACATAAGAATTGATTATAAAAAAGGAAATTTTTATGGATACTTCATTTGATAAAGAAAATCTAAAAAAAGCTTTAAAACAACAACAAAGCGAAATAAATGACCATACAATCTATAAAGCTTTGGCACTTTTTCAAAAAGATGAAAATAATAGAAAAATTTTTGAAAAAATATCAAAAGAAGAAAAATATCATTATGATTTTTGGGTGAAAATAACAAATAAACAAATTGAAGCTCAAAAATTAGTAGTTTGGTGGTATATTTTTCTTGTAAAAGTTTTTGGAACTTCTTTTGCTTTAAAATCTTTAGAAAAAAGAGAAGCAGGAGCTGAAGAATTTTATAAAGAACTTTTTGAAATATATCCTGAATCAGAAAAAATTTATAACCAAGAAGTTCAACATGAGTTTGAACTCATAGAGATGTTAAATGATAAAAAGCTTCTATATGCAGGTGCAATTGTTCTTGGAATGAATGATGCTTTAGTTGAGCTAACAGGAACTTTAAGCGGTATTGCTTTTGCTTTTGATAAAACTTTGGTTGTTGGATTAACAGGTCTTATTATGGGAATAGCAGCTTCTTTATCAATGGCTGGATCTGCTTATTTTGAAGCAAAAGAGAATCCAAGTGAAGATATAAATCCTTTGATTTATTCACTTTATACAGGAGTTTCATATATCTTAACAACAACTATTTTGGTTGTGCCATTTTTTATCTTTGAAACAATGGCTTATTCGTTAATTATGATGTTTATTAGTGCCTTTTTAGCGATTATCTCTTATAACTTTTACATAAGTGTTGCAAAAGATTTGAGTTTCTCAAAAAGAGTTATTCAAATGTCTGCAATTACTTTTGGCGTTGCTCTTATTTCTTTTGCAATAGGTTATGTTGTGAAGTTTTATTTTGGAATTGAGATTTAAAATATAGTTCCAATCCTTCTAAATCAAAAGATATGTAAAGTTTGTTACATATCTTTTGAAATACTAATTTAAATTATTTATCTAGCTTTATCTTACTTTTTAAGCCTATAAAATCATTACTTTTATTATTTACGATAAAAAATGAATAATCATTCATATAATCAAGAAAGATTAATTTTAAAAACTATACAATGGCACGAAATAAAAAATGAATAATCATTCATAAAAAAGGATTAATTTTGCAAAGCCAAAAACTCTATGAAAAGTTATCTAATAGATTAATAAATTTAGAAAAATTACCAAAATTAAAACAAAATCAATCAATTTCTTCTCATTTAGAAGAAAAAGGTATTTCAAGAAGAGATTTTATGAAATGGGCAGGGACAATAACAGCCATGTTAGCATTACCTGCATCTTTTACTCCATTAGTTGCAAAAGCTGCAAAATTATCAGATAGATTACCAATTATTTGGCTTCACATGGCTGAATGCACAGGTTGTAGTGAAGCATTATTAAGAACAGATTCTCCAACTATTGATTCTTTGATTTTTGATTATATTTCACTTGAATACCATGAAACTTTAATGGCAGCGGCTGGTTGGCAAGCTGAACATAATCTTGAACATGCAATAGAAAAATATAAAGGTCAATATATTTTAATGGTTGAAGGTGGAATTCCAAAAGGTGAAAATGCTTCTTATTTAACTGTTGGTGGTCATGGAAAAACGGGTGAAGATGTAGCTATTGAAGCTTCAAATAATGCAATGGCAATTTTTGCAATTGGGACTTGTTCTTCTTATGGTGGAGTTCAAGCAGCGATTCCAAATCCAACAGGAGCAGTTGCTTTATCAAAAATCACAGATAAAACAGTTATAAATGTTCCTGGTTGTCCTCCAAGTGAAAAAAATATTGTTGGAACTTTACTTCATTATATTCTTTATGGAACATTACCTGCTCTTGATGCTTATAATAGACCAAAATGGGCTTATGGACAAAGAATTCATGATTTATGTGAAAGAAGAGGTCATTTTGACGCTGGAGAATTTGTAGAAGAGTTCGGAGATGAAGGTGCAAAAAAAGGATATTGTTTATATAAAGTAGGGTGTAAAGGTCCTTATACTTTTAATAATTGTTCTAAAAATAAATTTAATTCTCATACTTCATGGCCTATTCAAGCTGGGCATGGTTGTATTGGATGTAGTGAACCTGATTTTTGGGATACGATGGGACCATTTGAAGAACCAGTTGCAAATAGATTATATAACACTGTTTTCAAAGGTTTAGGTGCTGATGCAACAGCTGATAAAATAGGTGTTGGATTATTAACAGTAACAGGTATTGGAATTGCAGTTCATGCAGCTATTTCAAAATTCAAAAACCCAAAAGATACGCAGGAGTAAAAATGTCAAATCAAAGAGTAATAGTAGATCCAATAACAAGAATTGAAGGACATTTAAGAATTGAAGTTGAAATCGATGAAAATAATGTAATTCAAAAAGCATATTCAAGTTCAACTTTATGGAGAGGTTTAGAAACAATAGTAAAAAATAGAGACCCAAGAGATGCTGGTTTTTTAATGCAAAGAATTTGTGGAGTTTGTACTTTTTCACATTATAGAGCTGGAATTGAAGCGGTGGAAAATGCTTTGGGAATAGTTCCTCCTTTAAATGCAAAATTAACAAGAAGTTTAATGAATATCTCTTTATTTATGCACGACCATGTTGTTCATTTTTATCATCTACATGGATTAGATTGGGTTGATGTAGTTTCTGCTTTAGATGCTGATGAAGCAAAAGCTTCAAAAGAAGCATTTAAATACTCAGAATTTCCAATAGCAACTGGAGAAAATGATTTAAAAAAAGTAAAAACAAGAGTTAAAGAATTTGTTGATAGGGGACAACTAGGACCTTTTGCAAATGCTTATTGGGGACATAAAACATATAGATTAAGTCCTGAACAAAATTTGATACTTTTAAGTCATTATTTAAAAGCTTTAGAAGTTCAAAGGGATTTAGCAAAACTTATGGCTATGTTTGGTGGAAAACAGCCCCATCCTCAAAGTCTTACTGTTGGTGGAGTTACTTGTGTTATGGATTTAATGGATCCCTCAAGAATGGGAGAATATTTAACTTTATTTGAAAAAGGTGCAGAATTTATAGAACAAGCTTACCAAGCTGATGTTGTTATGGTTGCTGGTGTTTATAAAGATGAACCCTCAGTTACAGCACCAGCTGGTATTATGAATTTTATGGCTCATCAAGAAATGCAATTAAATAGAAGTGAATTTTTATTTGATACGGGAATTATTATGAATCAAGATTTATCAAAAGTTTATGAGATAAATGAAGATTTAATAACAGAAGAAGCAACACACTCTTGGTATGAAAATAATGAACCTTTACATCCATACGAAGGAAAAACAAATCCTAAATATACAGGATTTAAAGATATGGAAACAATTGGTGCTAATAAAGAAAAAGTTCATTCAAAAGTAATAGATGAAAAAGGAAAATATTCTTGGATTAAATCTCCAAGATATGATGGTAAAGCTATGGAAGTTGGACCATTAGCTTGTATTTTAATCTCTTATGCAAAAGGAAATAAAAAAATAGTTCCTTTAGTAGATGATTTCTTAACAAAAACAAAATTAGATAAATCAGCTTTATTTACAACACTTGGAAGAACAGCTGCTAGAATGATTCAAGCAAGAGCAATTGCAAAACATGGATTAGAAGCTTTTTATTCACTAATTGAAAATTTAAAAGTTGATCAAGATACTTATACTTCTTATAAAATTGATAAAAACAAAGAGTATAAAGGTAGATTCATAGGTGATGTACCAAGGGGAATGTTATCACATTGGATTAGAATTAAAAATGGAGTAGTTGAAAATTATCAAGCTGTTGTTCCCTCAACTTGGAATGCAGGACCAATTGATGCAAAAGGTCAAGTTGGACCTTATGAAGCAAGTTTGATTGGTTTAAAAGTAGCAGATATTTCTCAACCTTTGGAAATTATTAGAGTAATTCACAGTTTTGATCCTTGTATTGCTTGTGCTGTACATGTTATGGATAAAAAAGGTAATGATTTAGGAACATACAAAGTTGATCCTATATATGGTTTATCTTGTCGTTAAAGGAAAAATTATGATAAAAAAACAATATGAATTTTCTTTATGGCTTAGACTCACCCATTGGGTTAGAGTTGGTGCTATTATAATTTTAACTTTTACAGGATTTTATATTGCATTTCCTTTTATATCTCCTGCTTTAAATCAAGCAGAACCAAATAATTATCTATATGCTTTAATGAGAAGTTGGCATATTATTTTTGGATTTGTTTTAATTTGTGTAACGATTGGAAAATTTTATTTATTTATTTTTGATAAACAAAGTAAAGTTGAAAGGGATTCTTTTTGGGATTTTATAAGTGTAAAGATGTGGTTTAAACAAATAAAATATTATATGTTAATTGGTTCTCATGGGCATTTAAAAGGTGCTTATAATCCTTTACAATTTATGGCATATACGGGAGTTTATGGAGCTTTGATTTTTATTTGTATAACTGGATTGATTTTACATATTCATGTTTATCATGAAGGTTTAGGTGGAGTTTTATACGATATTTTAAGACCTTTAGAAATTATGATGGGTGGATTGGCATTTGTGCGAGAACTTCATCATATTTGTATGTGGATTTTTATTATATTTTTACCTATTCATATTTATTTGGCTGTTTTTAATTCTGTATATGGAAAAAGTGGAGCTATGGATTCTATTGTTTCAGGATATAAATGGGAAGACGATAAAAAATGAATATTTTAATTTTAGGAATAGGAAATATCCTATTCCAAGATGAAGGAATTGGTGCGCATTTTATCCATTATTTAGATGAAAAGTATGAGTTTATATCGCAAAAAAATAGTGTAAGTTTAGTTGATGGTGGAACTTTAGCTCAAAGATTGATACCTGAAATTATAAAATATGATGAGGTTGTTGTAGTTGATTGTATAGATGCAAATAATTCAAAAGCTGGAGATGTTTATTTTTTTGATTATAAAAAAACTCCTTCTCATATAAACTGGCAAGGAAGCGCTCACGAAGTTGAAATGCTTCAAACACTAAATATGATTGATATGAATAAAGATTTACCAACTACAAATGTTTTAGGAGTTATTCCAAAACGAATTGGTGATGATACAACTTTTGAATTAAGTAATGAAATAATAACAGCTGTAAAAACCATGGAAGAAGTTATTATCAAATATCTTTTAAATTTAGATATAAAAATGGAAATAAAAAATGAGGATGCAACAATAGAAAATATCTCTTTGATTTCATTTAAAAGGGATATTATAAATGGTCCTAAAATTTAGATTTACCTATAAATCAAACGACAAAACTTTAGCAAAATTTTTAGATTATGCTTCAAAACAGTTTGAATGTAGTTATAAAATATTACAAGAAAATGATTTTGTAGATTTATATATAAACTCAAGTGAAGAGGTTTTAAATCAATTTTCACAAGCTTTATCTTTGTATATTCCAATGTCTATATATTATTATGATGTTCAAATTGAAGTAGTAAATGAACTTCCATTGGCTAACACTATTTCTTTAATTCAAGATAAACTAATATCTTTTTGTCCTTCTTGTTTGGCTAAAGTTGAAAACAAAGAAGATGAAGATTATTACAATGCTTTTAAATCTTGTGATATTTGTAATAATTGGGAAGAAGGTGCTTTTGTTTTTGAAAATGAAAAGTTGAAATCTAATATAGAACTATTTGAAAAATTAGCTTTTTTGATAAATGATAATAAAAAAATAAAAATAAAAACTCTAAGTGGAACATTTGTTTTTTCAAAATTTGAGAATATAGAAAATAGTTTTAGTTTATTAGTTACAAATTTAAAAAATATTTCTTCTTTAGTTGTAGAAAATAAAACAGAAATAGTTGCCCTTGCAAGTATAGAAAAACCTTCTATTGATTTTAAAATAAATGAAGTTTATAAACAAAAACATGCTTTAAAAAAAGAGAATATAAACATCAGATTTGCAAATGATTTAACTCTTTTATTATTGAGTAATCAACTACAAAAATATGAAATTGATTTTTTAAATATTGAAGAAAATGTTCCTTTTGACTACTTTTTAGATGTAAAAAGTAAAAATGATATTTTTTTAGATATTCCTAAAATCAAATGTTTTGAAAATAAAAAATTGATTTTAGAATCAACTTCATATCCTAAAAAACTAGACTTAACAATGACAAAATTTAAAGAATTAGATAAAGGTCAATTTATGACTGTTTTATGGGAAAACAATCTTTTTAAAGAGTCAATTCTAAATTTTTATTTAAGTAGTAAAAATGATGATGGAATATCTTATTATTCTGAAAAAATAGATGGTTTAGTAAATCTAATAGAACCTTTACATATGCCTTTTTCAAGTAAAGAAGTATTTGAAGAGATACAAAAAGACAACAAAGGAAAACAGCTTATTTTAAACTATAAAAGTAAGTTTGAACAAGACTATAAAAAAGCGTTAAATAGTCAAAAATTTTCTTTTGAAACAAAATCTTTTTGTACTTATTGGGAGATTGTAGAAGTTGTATTAAACTTTGAAAATAGTGTTTTAGAAAATGCAAATAATTGTTTTTTAGAAAAAGGTCCTAGAATTGATTATAAATTATTTGATTCGAAAAAGATTTTTCATCGAAAATTTGATTATATAAGTATGATTAAAACAGCAATAAGTTTCAAATTAGCAGGAGTTGATGAACAAACTATCTCTTTAGGATTAGTAGAAAGTTTAGCAAATTTTATAGGAAATGAGATAGATAATATAAATAGTTCTTATGAAGTAACGGGAGTTAGTTTATGCGGAGATTTATTTGCAAATGAAAGATTTAATTTATTAGTTGAGAAAAATATACTTAAGAATTTTAAAATCTATTACAATAAAGAGTTTGTCATTCAAAAATAGGTATAGTTCTAAAACTGCACAAAAAGAAGAGAGATGATAAACAAAAAAATTAAAATTACAGGTATTGTTCAAGGGGTTGGATTTCGTCCTTTTGTTTATAATTTAGCTTTAAAATATGATATAAAAGGTTGGGTTAACAACGATGAAAAAGGAGTAAATATTCTTCTTTCTTCTAGTGAAGAAAATATCCAAAATTTTATAAATGAACTAAAATCAAATCCTCCAATTTTAGCAAAAATCAATTCTATAAATATAGAAAAAATAACTGAAATAAAAGAGTATAAAACCTTTGAAATAATACAAAGTGAAAGCTCAAAAAACAAATCTACTATTATCTCTGCTGATATTGCTATTTGTGATGATTGTCTTAATGATATAAATGATATGTCTAACTTTAGATACAATTATAGTTTAACAAATTGTACAAATTGTGGTCCAAGATATTCAATAATCAAAACAGTTCCATATGATAGAATAAATACTTCAATGTTTTCTTTTGAATTATGTGAAAAATGCAAAAATGAATATGAAAATCCAACAAACAGAAGATACCATGCTCAACCAATTGCTTGTGAAAAATGTGGTCCAAATGTAGTTTTGTATAATAATAAAAATGAAGTTTTATCTTCTGATATTAATGCCATAAAAGAGATAGCTCAAAAGATTAATGAAGGTAGTATTGTAGCTATTAAAGGAATGGGAGGTTTTCATCTAATTTGTGATGCAAATAATGATAAAACAATAGAAGATTTAAGAACAAGAAAAAGCCGACTAAATAAACCTTTTGCTGTAATGTTTAAAGATATAAATAGCATTAAAAGTTATGTAGAATTAACACCAAAAGAAGAGGAGTTTTTAAGCTCAAAAGAAAAACCAATAGTTCTAGTAAAAAAGAAAAAAGAGTTTAATTTATCGCAACTATTAGCTCCAAATATAAATCATCTTGGGTGCTTTATAGCTTATACACCTTTACACCATTTGCTTTTTAGATACTTAAACAATCCAATTGTTGCTACAAGTGCAAATTTAAAAGGCGAACCAATTATTATTTCAAAAGATGAAATTATAGAAAAACTATCAGATGTGGTAGATTTTATCCTTGATTTTAATAGAGATATTTTAAATGCAAGTGATGATTCAGTTATACAAATTGTAGATAATGATATAACAAAAATTAGAAATGCTAGAGGTTATTCTCCAACAGCATTTAGTTTTGAAAATAAAAGCAAAAAGAAAATACTTTCACTTGGTGCAAATCAAAAATCAACAATTAGTTTATATTTTGAAAATAACTTAATTTTATCACCATATATTGGTGATTTAAACTCTTTAAAATCAATGGAATATT
>ERZ650300.1728-NODE-1728-length-12212-cov-4.279757_pt1 | contig 12212 bp, 13 predicted proteins | sample MGYA00376236_ERZ650300 | MGnify/ENA primary metagenome ERZ650300 (study PRJEB26733, sample SAMN07839303) | wastewater metagenome | biome: urban; feature: wastewater treatment plant; material: waste water | place: USA: North Carolina | collected 2016-04-28 ... | reverse complement strand
GCTCACATTTCTGCGTTAGAATCAAAAATGATATTAAGAAATGAATGGTTTACATTTGCAAGACAAAGAGGTGCAAAGCCAGGAAGCAAGGGGATATTAAGTAGGCTAGAAGGTGGAAGCAAGCACTGGAGATTTAGAATGATGTTACCATTATTCCAAAACAGAAAGATATGGTTTCCAGAAGAACTAAGAGAGACTCCAGATATGAGAGAACTTATGGATCAAATTAAATATGCAACATATACATCGTTTGGAACAAAATGCGATGATGGTGCCGATTTAATCTCTCAATTAGGAATGATGGAAACAATAACTCCTTTACCATCAATGGATGATGATGATTATTATGATGAAGATGACGGATATATAGAAGATGAATATGGAGTTAAAAGACCATCTTCTAGATTTTCTGATAGTGTCTACAAGGTTAAGAAAAAAAATAATAGTGGTAAGAGTATGTATGATTTGTATAGCTAGGTTTTATGCCTAGCTTTGATATAATATATGAAAATTTACTAAAAGGAAATAAAAAATGAAATATAAAAAATTCAAAGTTTTACTAAGAGGATTGTTGCACGGTGACAATATAGTTCCATCAGATGATGAAACATTACTTGGATTAGTTGAGTATTCTCTTAATATGATTTCTGAAAGAGCTGAGTCTTTACATTTATTGACTGTAAATAAAGCAGAGATAATTCAAAGAATGGCTACTGGTTCATACATGATAAGAAAGCCAGAGCTTCCAGAGAAGGATGATGATGAAATAGATATAGATGAAGACCTGTGTTTTGCATTAGCGAGATATACAGCATCATTAATATCAAAGGAAAAAGTTCAGCTTCATGAAGAAAAGGCAGAGGATATTATTATGAAATACAATCAAAAAGTATATCAAATACTTGAAAAGATTAAATTTGATGCAGAGAATTTAGACTATATTGGTTGTGACGAAGTATGCTTGAAGCAAGATCCTAACGAGTATAATGGTTAAGCTGTTTCATATTAGAAATGTAATAAAATAAGTAAGTATATCAAAAGTTAAAGCTAATGATAGAACTTAGGAAAAAAATAGGAGATATTAACTATGACATTTAACGAACTATGTTTTAGTAAACAAAATTTCTTAAAAGATATTTCAGTGAAAGCATCTAAAGAAATTTTAAAAGGTAATACCCCTATTTACAGATCTAAATCTATGTTTGAAGATGAAATTCTCTTAACTGAACATTTCGATGAGACACTACATATTGCACTCTCTACAGATTCTATGGCTCGAATGAGCAAAGCTGAATCTTCAATGTTTTTAGATTTCATTAAATATCAAGATTACTTAGATACTGGAATAGGCAATGGAGAGCCAGAGCCTGTGTACAGTAATAAGCTTGATGAAATCAAAGCAATAGATGTATGGCTGGTAAATGAGGTTTTCAATATACCAAACAAAAAGGTTAACGAAACTTACTCTCAAGAAGTTGGTAGAGTTAGGGATATGTCTATCATACGATAGATTTTAAAATTCAACAAAAAGGAAACATAAAATATGGCTGAAAATTTTGTAAATATAATTAGAGACATAAGAGGCTCTACAAATGATCCAGCAACAGATACTTCTTGCATTTATGGCGACATAAAAGATATGCATAAAGAATATAAGGGATTTAAACAGATTACTGATGAAGAAAGATTGAAGCTTAAAAATATAGAAGAAGGGGCTACAAAGAATAGTACTGATTCATTTTTATTATCAAGAGAAAATCATACTGGGAATATGAGCATTGCAAATGTTCAAGATACTCCATCAAGAATGGCTATGACTATTCATGAAAAAAATAAACTTGAAGCTATCAACGTTAATGCTACTGTGAATGACACTGATGCAAATTTAAGAAATAGGGCAACGCATACAGGAACACAAAGTATTGACACGATTACTGATACATCAACTCACGTTAAAATGAGCGTAGCTGAAAGAAGCAAACTTACAGCTATTGAAACAAGAGCAACTAAGAATGCAACAGATGCTGAGCTTAGAAGCAGATCTACACATACTGGAACACAATCAGCTGATAGCATTGTTGACGGTCTTGTTAATGCTGCATATACACTTCAGGAAAAAAATAAACTTTCTGTATTAAGCACTACTGTTCCGCCAGCACATACTCACGACAACACAAGTATTATGAGTTTAAGTTATAGCAAATTAACTGGAGTTCCAGAAACGTTTTATCCTTCTAAGCATTTACATAGTATGAATGAAATTACTACTGGAAATTTAGATGCTACAAGAATAAATCAAACTAATTCTATGCAATTTGTTAATAGTATTGAAAAAGAAAAAATAGCTATTTCTGAAACAACTGACAACAAAGGTACTCCTTTTGGATATGCTCCATTGGATGGTAACGGAAAGATTAATCCATCTTATTTGGATTCTTTAAATGTTATTGATGTCTTTACACCAATTAATAATGAAGCAATGCTGTTGTTGACAAGTGCAAAACCTGGAGATATAGCATACGTTCAAAATAGTCAAAACACATACATGTTGGTTGCACTACCTGTTCACTTACAAGACAACTGGAAACAAATGAACTCTGGCTCTGGAGTTATGACTTTCAATGGATTGAGCGGAGTTGTAAGCGTAGGAACAGATGAAATTCCAGAAGGAAGTGCAAATGTTTATTTCACTAACGAAAGAGTTGACGATAGGGTTGCAAATTTACTTGCTCCAGGTGCAAATGTTTCAATGGTTTACAATGATGATACTAATCAAATCATAATAAGCGCAAATGATACTTCTGTTGAATGGTCTGAGATTCAAAATAAGCCAAACACAAAAATAGATGTTAATTTGTCTGGAGACATCTCTGGCTCTGGAAGTGTAACTCTTTCTAAGTTAGGGAATGGAACATTAAATATTCCTAATATGACATTAGAGAGCGTTGGTACCGCAGGAACATATGCTAAGGTAACTACGAACACTAAAGGCCAAGTAGTTGCTGGTACGGCATTATCAGCTGGTGATATTCCTAGCTTAGATGCTAGCAAGATAACAAGTGGAATTATAGATATTGATAGACTTCCTGCGTCTGCAGGTAGCATACCAGAATACGCTACATTAAGCGAATTTCCACTGGTTGGAGATTCTGGAAAGGTGTATATAGCATTAGATACTAATAAGATGTATAGATGGTCTGGTTCAACTTATGTGTCTATAGCAGGAGGTGTAGATAGTGTAGCAGGTAAAACCGGAGTTGTGTCTTTGGCTAAAGGAGATGTTGGATTAGCTAATGTAGATAATACAAGTGACATTAATAAACCTATAAGTACTGCTACTCAAACAGCTTTAAACACTAAAGTAGATATAACAACAAACCAAACTGTCGAAGGAGTTAAAACATTCAGCTCAAGTCCAATAGTACCAGAACCAACAACTGATTTTCAAGTAGCTACTAAGAAATATATAGATGATAGAGCACAATTAGGCACAAACGCTTATCAAGGCGCTTACGGAATTAGTTGGGATTCTGCAACAGATACATATATCAGAACAGGTGCGAAAGGTTACACTGCTATACAGAGTCTTATGAGAAGATGTGTAGTAAATGCAGATGGAACTGTAAACTATTACTTGAATCAAGATGACAGTAACTTAAAAGAAGATGGAACTCCAAGTGTGTTAACAGGAGCTGATGGTAATGTTATGGTTGAGATACCTAAGCACTACATAAAAGTTGAAACTGTAGGTACTGTAGATAGTTTTAGTATAAGTTTAACTCCTGAAGTTGGTTATGTATTAGACCCAGCGTTCCTTAAATGGAATGGTACTGCTATGGTGGAAGTTCCATACAGATATTTCAGAGCTTACGAAGGGTTTGTAAGTGGTGGAAAGCTTCTAAGTGTTAGTGGAGTAACTCCAACAAGAAGTCAGACTATTGCTACATTTAGAACGCAGGCTATGGCCAATGGGGCTGGCTGGCACTTAACAGACTGGAATTTGTTGAATACAATTAAAAGATTATGTTACATAGAATTCGGTGACTTTATAGTTACTAGGTACTTAGGTGAAGGTAACCATACTGGAGCTGACTATGGTATCACTACAGGTCAAAGTAATGCTTTAGGTAATAGAAGTAGCAATCGTACACATAATGATAAGTATATGTCATATAGAGGTATAGAAAATATGTATGCGGATATATGGGAATTTGTAGATGGAATTAACATAAATAACTATCAAGCGTATGTAAATCAAAAATGGAGCACATTCGCAAGTAACGTGTTTACAGGTGATTATGTAGCTAAAGGGCCATTAATTGCTGAAGGTGCTTCTAGCAGTTTAATTAAAAGATGTGATGTTAGCGCAGATGGAGGCTTTATTCCTACAGTTGTTGGAGGAAGTACTACTACATTCTATGGTGATGCTTTATGGTCTGCAACAGGAGCTAAAATTGTTGTTTATGGCAGTTCTGCGGGTAGTAGCTTGGGTGCTGGTGGGCTGGGTGCGCTGGCTTTGAATTTTGCGTCTTCTTATGCGCATGTGTTTCTTGGTGCGGCTGTGTGTAGATAGTAAAGTAAAAGGAATAAAAAATGGAAATAAAAAATGTAATAGGAGATAACTCTCCAGAGGTGTTTGAGAAGTTGCAAGGAGGTACATTAATAAATGTACAAGTTGAAGAAGTTGTTACAGAAGATGAAGTTGTAAAGTATAGATACAAGCAAGTATTTACTACTGAAACTAATGAAGAGAAGCTAGAAAAAGTAAAAACAAGAATGCTTGTTAAGATTTATCAAGACTACTTAGATGATACAGACCATAAGTTTTATGGAGACTATGAACCAAAAGTAGATGAAGATTTAGAACATATAAGAGCCAAAAGAAGTGAAGCTAGAGATTTCATAAGAGCTAATGAAGTTATCTAAGTTAGATATAAGAACAGGAGTGGTATAATGGGAGAAGGATTAGCGGCGCATGTTGTTAGTAACATGTATGGAAATGGAGAAGGTAATACTGTAAAGCATTACTACGATAGAGGTAGTAAAACAAAAACTAAAAAGAAGGAAGGAAAGAAGAATGGAAAATAACGGATTAGCCAGTAAAATTAGTGGAATTGATAAGAAAGGTGATATAGCAAAGTTTATTGCTACGTTGATGATGAGTAGAACGTACTCACACTTAGCTCATTTGAAGACTGGAAGCTATGCTCAACACAAAGCGTTAAATGATTTGTATGACGGTATAGTTGAGTTTTTAGATTCGTTTGCAGAGGCTGCTCAAGGTGAATTTGGAAAGTTAGACATTCCTTACATTAGTATGATTGGAAGTGTTGATGCTCCAGCTAAAGGTGTTGCTAGTCACTTAAAGACTTTAGAGAAGTTAGGTGAAGGATGCTCTCAAGGATATTTGAAGGCTATTATTGATGAAGTTGTTGCATTGTATAGAAGTACATTGTACAAACTTAACGAATTAAAATAAGGAGTACTATTATGTCGTGTAAGAAAAAACCTGGTAAAAAGTAATTAAGAATAGTTTAAGGAATATTGTAATATAATGCGTGAATATGATTAGCTAAGTGCTAATTCTATAAATCAATAACTTAGGAGGACTTGAATATGTCAAGCAACCAAAACCAAGCTGAATTAGAATTAACAGCAGAAGAACTAAAAGAATACAACTATTATGTTGGAATGAAACAAGCGCTAGAAAGATTAGAGAACAATCCAGATTTTCAAAAAGTAATTTTGGAAGGATACTTTAAAGATAAAGCGGTAAATGGAGTTAGCATGTTAGCTAGCGGATATATTAAAAAGAATGGACTAAGAGCTGATATTATGGAGAGCTTAGTTGCAATTAGTCAGTTACAAGACTACTTTATTACTGTGAAACAACTTGGAGCAGAAGATGACTCTGAAGATGAAGACGGAGTAGAGGAGTAATTAAATGACTGAAGAGAGATTATATTCGCTGAGTGATGAAGAGCTTGAAAAAGCTTTTCTCGACGCAAAAGAAAATGAGCAGTATGCAGAAGCAGATGAACCTATTCAGGAATCTGAGGAAGTGTATGAAGATGAAGAAATAGAGATTATGGAACAACCTGGTGAAGATGAGGATTCCGTAGAAGAAGGTGCAACTAGTACTGACGAAGTAGAAACTGAAACAGAATCAACAGCAGATGCAACTAAACCTGATAAGGAAGTTGTTGAAGGTGATGAAGACCCTATTGAAGATGATAATTTGGAAGACGAGATAGTAGATGAAGCACAGAAAGAGCATCAGGAATTAGCATTTAAAGCTAATGGTAGAGAATATAAGTTTACACAAGAAGAGATAATGGCACAGTTTCCAAAGATTTTTGGACAAGCTATGGATTATACTAAGAAGACTCAAGCAATGAAACCGTGGAGAAAAACCATTGATGCTATTGAGGAAGCTAAACTTGGACATGATGATATAAATTTAATGATTGATGTTATGAAAGGTAATAAGGAAGCTATTGCCGAGGTTCTGAAAAGAACTGGTGTTGATTCGTTGGAGATAGATACTGAGAATAGTAAGTATACACCTAACGACTATGGAAGAGATGATAAAGCTCTTGCAATCAAGGACATTATTGAGGAGATTAGTGTAGATAGAGAATATGAAACTACACATAAAGTACTTAGTAAAGAATGGGATGAAAAGAGTTTTAGAAGGATGACAGATGACCCTGAGTTGATCAGGTTGTTACACAATGATGTTAAGTCTGGGACTTTTGATAAAGTTCAAGCTGTTGCTGAAAAGATTAAAGTATTTGATAGAGGTTTAAAAACTGATTTAGAATACTATGAATTAGCGTCTATGGAAATTGCTCAACAATACCAAGAAGAGCAAAGAAGAGCCTATGATGTTGAGAGACAGAGGTTAGATAGAGAAGCAAGGTTAGCTAGACAGGCTGAGATTGATAGAGTTAGAAAAACTCAAGAAAGACAAAAAGAAGTTGAGGTTAAAGCTGTTGAGAGAAAAGCTGCTACCCCTACATCTAGGAAAGCGGTGTCTTCTAAGGTTGTGGATTATTTAGATGATTCAGATGAAGCTTTTGAAGATTGGTATAAAGCAAACGTGCTAGACAAAATTTAAGTCTGGCGCAAATTTAAAATAGAGAGGAATTAGTAGAATGGCTACAAATATTTATGGGAATGGATTAAACAGTACAGCTGGAGCAAACACAGTCGTACATTATTACGATAGAGCTGGTATTAAAGCTGCAAATGCTGTTAACGTTTATGGGCAGTTTGTATCAAGAAAAGATATGCCTACTAAAATGGGTAAAACTTTTAAGATTTCAAAATTCTTACACATGTATGATAGAGCGTTAAATGACGCTGAATTTGCAACAAAAGGGTTTATGACAGCTAGAACAGCTGATGAAGTTTCAGCAGCACTAACTAATGCATCACTTTCTGAAGGTGCTGGAGCGGTTAATAAGAGATCATTACAAAAAGTTACAGTAGAAACTACTTTAGCTAGATACGGAGAAATGATTGACTATACTGATGAGGTAGATTTATTTTCGGAAGATTATATTCAAGTTAAGTATAGAGAAGAGTTAGGAGAGTTAGCTAACTCAAGAATGGAAGACTTAATTCAGTTAGATATGTTAGGAACTCCTACAAAAATGTACTCTGGAATTGGGGTTAGTTTAAATACTGTTGGTGATGGTATTGCTTCTGATGGTTCTGAAGATGCTGATTGGAGAGTTTCGTTTGATTTAATCAGAAAAGCTGTTAGAAAATTAACAAGAAACAGAGCTAAGAAAAACACTACTATTGTTACTGGTTCAACTAAAATTGATACTAAAGTTGTTGCTAAATCGTACTACGGTATTATTGATGCAGACATTAAAACAGATTTAGAGAACTTAACAAGAGGAAGCTCTTATGAGAAAGAATTCGTATTCCAACCAGTTGAGAAGTACGGAGATGCGGCTAAGTTAGCTGAAGGTGAAGTTGGTGCTATGTACCAAGTTAGATTTATTGAAGCTGAAAGAGCTGTTAACTATGCTGGAAAAGGTGCTTCTGTACCAGGTAACTACAATGGTTCGTTAGCTTATACTGCAGATGCTGATTCGTTAGTTTTCAGAAATTTAGGTTCAAGTGCTGTAAATATTACTGGTGTAATTGCTACTAACCCTTATGGTACTTCTGTTGCTCCAGGTGCTGTTGTTACTGCTACTACTGCTGCTCATGCTACTGCATTAGCTGGTGTTGCTGGTTTAACAAGAGATATCGGTAAATTCGATGTACATACTATTTTATTCCCAACTGAAGGTTCATTCGCGACTGTTGGATTAAAAGGTCAAGGTAAGATTAAGTTTAACTCTAAAGACCCTGCGTCTGTTGAGAACGTTAACCCTTATGGAACAACTGGGTTCTTCAGCTACAGTTTCTTTTACGGTGGTATCATATTAGAGCCAGAAAAAATTCTTGCTGTTTATTGTGGTGTTTCTAAATAATTAAGCCTGCATTAAGCTAACATACTATATACTTCTCCTATAAAATAAAAATATAGGAGTAAGTATGGAGTATAGAGACATTGAAGAATTTGAGCTTTATGAGATTAACGAAGTTAAAGAGATTAGACACAAGAAGTCTAAGAAGATAAAGCTACCACATAGAGGTGGTACAAACATAAGATTATATAAACCTGGAATTAAGGATGAATTTACTAGAAAAATAGATAAGTTGTTTGATTTAGCATTTCCTGAACTGGTAGAAGGTATGGAGTTGCCTGGTCTCAACAAGTATAAAATCAGAGAAAATGGTGACATATACTCAAAGTATGAGGCGAAAGTATTAAAACCTGCTACCACCAAAAAAGGGTATAAGCAGGTATCCTTGACAAAAGATGATGGTACGACTAGTAGTCACCTTATACACCAGCTTGTAGCTATAGCATTTATTAACAATGTGAATAATGCAGAGCAAGTTAACCATATAGATGGAGATAAATCTAACAACAATGTAAGTAATTTAGAATGGTGTACTAATGCTGAGAATAACCAACATGCTTGGTCTACAGGATTATATAATAGTAAGTTTGTTGGATGTAAACTGAGTTTTGATGGTATTAACTGGATAGAATTTACCTCTGTAATAGAAGCAGCTGAGTATCTTAATTGTCCTGTAAGTACAGTTAGAACAAGTTTAGATAAGAATAGAAAAAGTAAAGAGCATAAGTATAGGTGTCGGGACACATTGTACTAGACAAATAAAAACTAAAAAACCAATATTAAAGGAATTAGAAAAATGAGTAAAACTATTGAAGAATTAAAACAAGAAGCTAAAGATTTAGGGATTAGATTTGTACCTAATATTAGTGCTGAGAAGTTGTCAGCGAAGATTGAAGAATTTTATGAGTCACAAGAGGCTTCTGATACAGAACTCCAAGAAGCTTTAGATAATAAAGCTAAGGAAAACTCAGAAGAGAAATCTGTTGTGGGTGATAACCCCGCTAAAAGGTCTTTAGCACAAAGGGCTAAGGAAATGGAAGCTAGAGCTAGAGAGACTGTTATAGTTACTATTATTGATAATGACACTAGGGAGAATAACCAAACTACTGTTGCGGTAGTTAATTGCTCTAATGAGTGGTTTGATTTAGGTACTGTATACATTCCTCTGAATGTTCCTATTGAAGTTAAAAGAGGTCATCTTAATGTACTAAAAGAAATTGAGATACCACTACACACACTGAACCCAAAATCAGGATTGAATGAGATAAGGCTGAGACCAAGATACTCAATTTCGATTGGTAGCGAGTTCTAAAACAATGAAGCCTTTCACGAAAGTGGGAGGCTTTTTTATGCAAAAAATAAAGGAGAATACAGATGGCAATAACAATAGATTTTGAAGATTTTAGTAATGGAGTGGTGGATTATACAAACCCTGCCTTACCTGAATGGAGTGGGTCTGGAGTGTTTGATAAACTTATGCACGCTATTAACGGAAATATACTTGTACAATATGAAAGCGGTAGGATAAAAGGTCCTGAATATGCTCAGGTGTACTTAGGAAGTATGCAAACAGCAGTTGTAGAGGCTATGAAGTTTATGCTTACTAAAGAGCAAATAGCTAAAGACTTAGATTTAAAACAAGCTCAAATAGATAAATTAAATGATGACAAGTTGACATCAGCTAAGCAAAGAGATTTATATCAAAGACAAATAGAAGGGTTTGATGATAATAAGTATCAAAAGCTGTTCGAGAGTCAGTTAAGTTCTTGGGGATTGATGTTCTCTAGTGGTATGCTTACAGAAAAACCATCAATTATTACTGGAGATAAAGTATCACAGTTATATACTAAACTTACTACGGGTATATAATGGAAATACTTCCTTTAACTAAAGATGATATAGCTATTTGTGTAAATTATGTTACAGAGCAATATAGTAAGTACAGTGGTAGTAATAATACAAGGGGTTTAGCTGAAAGGGTAGAGTATGCTATGGAAGATAAAGAAGGATGGAAAGTAGTAGAGGATGGAAAAATAATAGGTTATGCTGTATTAGAAGATTTCGGACCTAACTTACTTATAACTTCTTTAGTAATCGATGAACCATATAGAACAGGTAAAGCTACTTGGCTCTTATTTAAAAAAATACTTGAAATTTCTAAAGGTAGGAATGGTGTATACAAACCTATTCATGAAAATATGTTGGCAAGTAAGCTATGTGTTAATGGAAGAATAGATAGAGAGAGGGCAGAACAATGGGTAAATGCTCTTTCAAAGAAATGGAGCTAATATATGGGTAGTGAAACAACAACGTATAAAGACTTACAAATACAACCTTTAATGAGTCACCCAGAAAAAGTGTATAAACAGTATATGCTAGAAGCATTCAAAGAAATAAATGGTGGAATGAGAGCAGTAAACAACGCATACCAAATGGGTATAATAGATACTAGATCTATGTTTAATGATGGATTTCTTACAAATCTAGGTTACAATCCTAGTGAAACTATTAGGTATACTTTACTGGATCCAGCATTAGTATTATCTTGGCTCAGAACTAACATTAGTGCAGAAGTAGAGAATAATGTTAGTGCTTCTTGGAGAGCTCCTACATTAGAAGAAATAGTTATAGAGTACTTACAAGATACTTATAGTGGAATGATATTAGCAGAAAAGAGTTTTTTAATTGGTGGTGTAAGATGGTTTGTTTCAGGTGTAGTAAGTACAAGTTCTACTACTACTGATGCTACTTGTTATAAAGATAGATGGGTTACAGCTTCTGCTAGTATTCCTATAAAAGATATTGAAAGTATAGAAGATTTAATATATAAAGACGGTGGAGTAAACTACTGGAAAGTTAAAAAGAAAGATATAATTATACCTGATGTAGAAGAACCAGATGGTACAATTACTCCTGGTTCAACTACGATAGGGGAAACTGTACACGTAAATGTAGAATACATGACTATACAATGTCCTGGAGTTATAAATGATGTAGTACAAGCTAGTGTAAATAGGTATAATAATAGTATTCAGACTTCTATTTATGAATCGGAACCAGACCAAGAGAGCGGAACTTCAGGTTGGTCGGCTACAGTAAGAGTGTCGGTATACATAGATTACTCAGGTGAGATTATTGTTACTGGCTCAATAGTTACTTTTGGTTCTTATGGTGGATGGGGTGGAAATTATGCATCTGGTGCTCAAAAAGCTGCTATAGCTGATGTAGTAGGTAAAGTAGAAAACCTAATAGAAACAGAAATAGGGGAAAACTTAAAGAGATTAGTAGCATACTATAAGATAGCTGATGTACAAAAAATAAAGATAGCAGAAATACCTATAGGTTTAGTAAGCACTACTGCAAATGCTAAAGCTTTTCCTATAATTCCTCTTAAAGAAAATTTTGGTTTTGTTAATGAGTCTAGAGGTATGAAAGTAGTACTTAATAAAATAGGAATGAATAATAGTGATTTTAAAAGTTCTTTGTCTGATTCGCATATAAGTAATGCAGCATTAATGTTTATAGTAAATATTAGGGATAATAATCCAGCAGTGTATAAGTATGTTTATGAAACTGCGGTTAACTTAGTAAGATCAGCTTCATCAGGAGCTGCAAAAAGTGCAGCAAGAATGTCTTATCAACTGGACTTATCTTTTTCACAAGTCAATATGAAAACAGGTTTTAACTTTACACTAGAAACTAAGAGTGGTAATATAGGAC
>ERZ650300.1725-NODE-1725-length-12219-cov-4.280829_pt1 | contig 12219 bp, 10 predicted proteins | sample MGYA00376236_ERZ650300 | MGnify/ENA primary metagenome ERZ650300 (study PRJEB26733, sample SAMN07839303) | wastewater metagenome | biome: urban; feature: wastewater treatment plant; material: waste water | place: USA: North Carolina | collected 2016-04-28 ... | reverse complement strand
CACACGTCAATGATTAAACTGAATTAATTCTCACTATTTGCATCATTTTTCGGCAATTTCAGCGTTTCATTCAACTTTTCCCAAACTTTCAGTTCTTTCTTGCTTGGAGAGCCAATAATCTCAAGCGCATGGCGTAGACGGGCAAAGGTCAGGTCAGGCCCAATAGTCACCATGGATTGCATGACAGGCGTGGAGCTGGTTGAACCCGCAATCGCAATAAAGAATGCAGGCATGAAGTCACGCAGCTTGACTTCCATCTGGTTTGCCAGGTCCATCAGGGTCTGGCTGACTGTGTCATTGTTCCAGGTGAACTGGCTTTCCAGACGCCAAATGGCAAACTGTAGACTTTGGCGAACCTGTTCTTCAGTCAATTTCTTGCTTTCAAACTGCTCCTTGCTAATTTGAGGCATGTGGTTAAAATAGAAACCTGCCCAGTTGACCGCTTCAGACAACAGGTTAATACGTGGCTGAATGGCGGCGGCAATATCTTCCAGCGTTTGACGGTCATTTTTCCATGCCAGTAAACGGTCCAGCAATTGTCCAGGAGTCAGTGCCTTGATCCATTGACCATTCAGCCAGTTGAGTTTTTCAACATCAAAGATTGGACCACCCAGTGAAACACGCTGTACATCAAAGTTTTCCACCATTTCTTCTAAGGTGAACACCTCTCGCTCATCTGGCATTGACCAGCCCATACGGCCTAAATAGTTGAGCAGGGCTTCTGGTAACACGCCGATGTCGCGATAATAGTTAATTGAGGTTGGATTTTTGCGTTTGGACAATTTTGATTTATCTGGGTTACGCAGTAATGGCATGTGGCACAGGGTTGGCATGTCCCAGCCAAAATATTGATACAGCAACTGGTGCTTTGGTGCGGAAGGTAGCCATTCCTCACCACGCAATACATGGGTGATTTCCATCAGGTGATCGTCAACCACATTGGCAAGGTGGTAGGTCGGCAAGCCATCAGTTTTTAACAATACCTGCATGTCCACCTGTGCCCATGGAATCTCCACTTCACCACGCAACAGGTCATTGATCTTACATACACCGTGTTCAGGGACTTTCATGCGGATCACATGGGGCTCGCCCGCAGCAAGACGACGTTCCACTTCTTGCTGTGATAATTTTAGCCCACGACCATCATATTTTGGTGTTTCGCCACGCGCCTGCTGTTCAGCACGCATCTGGTCAAGTTCTTCCGCGGTTGCAAAACAGTAGAAAGCATGACCTTTTTCAACCAATTCCAGAGCATACTGCTTATAGATTCCCATCCGTTCCGACTGGCGGTAAGGCGCATGCGGCCCGCCAACATCAGGACCTTCCGACCAGTTTAGACCCAGCCAGCGCAAAGAGTCCAGAATCATCTTTTCAGATTCTGGTGTTGAGCGAAGCTGGTCAGTATCCTCAATACGGAGAATGAACTCACCACCATGCTGTTTGGCAAAACACAGGTTGAACAGGGCAATATAGGCAGTGCCTACATGCGGAAAGCCTGTAGGAGAAGGTGCAATACGGGTACGAACTTTCATAGGGGAATGAGTTTTTAAAATAAAATTGACACTATTATAACGAAAAAGCCTAGTCACGACATGACTAGGCTCATTTAAACATGCAAGGGGACTACATATTTAAAAAATCAGGAATTTTGCTGCTGGAACAGGCTCTGCACAAAACGTGAAAAACGCTGGTTCTGTGTTGCAAAGAAATTCTGTGTTGGCGTGGTGCGGATGGTGTTCAGCATTTTCAATTCATCATCTGTCGCTGGAATCATACTGATGTTGCGTTTTTGCTGATCCAGCGCCTTGCCGATAAGTGAAGATGAGGTCGATTTATCAATCGTTTTTATGTTACTGCTTTCTTTAATTGCAGCAGCATGCCCGAACTGGACTGAACATGCCAAAAATAGACTTAAGCATAGTGTTTTTTTTAATTTTAATGCTCGCATTGATACGCCCCTACATGATTTCGAGTCTAAAAGACTAACTAAGCAAATATACTATTGCTTTAATGATACAATTTAAACATAAATATTAATGAAAAAGTGGAATGGCATCACATTTTTGCAAAAAAAGATAAAGTTCCATTAATTTTATGTCCAATATTTATAGCTGTGTGGCTACTTTGTGTGCAAGTTAAATTTAGCAAGCAAATATGTAGAAAGCGTGAAGAAGTGTCACTCTTCTTTATTTTATTAAAATTTCTTAATTTTAGCTTTTTTTCTGCTACTTGTAGACGGTTTTACGATATCTCTAAAACTGCATAACAAACAAATTATTTATATAACTATATGATTGTAAAATAATTATAAGGAAATATAGTGGTCGTCAATGGGGCGAAAAACGAGTAATCCGACAATGAAAAAATTAATTGCGACTGCGGTATTGGCATTGGGGCTGGGCGGAGTGGCACAGGCGGCAACAACTTTCCTGAATGTTTCCTATGATCCAACACGCGAGTTCTATCAGGAATATAATCAGGCATTTGGGCAATACTGGAAACAGCGTACAGGACAGGAGGTTGACTTCAAGCAGTCTCATGGTGGCTCTGGTAAGCAGGCGCGGTCTGTGGTTGATGGTTTGCAGGCGGATGTGGTGACCTTGGCGCTGGCTAATGATATTGATGAAATTGCCAATGCAGGCCTGATTCGAAAGGACTGGCAAAAACAGTTCAAGGATAATTCCGCACCCTATACCTCAACCGTGGTTTTTCTGGTACGTAAAGGTAATCCTAAAAACATCAAGGACTGGAATGACCTGACCAAAGAGGGTGTGGAAATTATTACCCCCAATCCAAAAACAGGGGGTGCGCCACGCTGGATTTATTTATCTGCCTGGGGCTATGCATTGAAGCAGCCAGGTGGGAATGATGCAAAAGCGCGCGATCTGGTGAAAAAGCTGTATCAAAATGTCAAGGTGCTGGACTCTGGTGCGCGTGGTTCACTCACCACCTTTGCTGAGCGTGGTATTGGTGATGTGCTGTTGTCCTGGGAAAATGAGGCTTTATTGGCGACTCAGGGGTTAGGTAAGGATAAATATGACATTGTTTATCCATCCATTTCAATTTTGGCAGAACCCTCGGTTGCAATCGTTGATAAGACCGTGGATAAAAATGGAAACCGCCAGTTGGCGCGTGGCTATTTAAACTTCCTTTATTCACCGTTGGGACAAGAGCTGGCGGCGAAACATTATTTCCGTCCCCGTAATCCTCAGGTTGCGGCAAAATATGCAGCACAATTCCCAAAAATTAAGTTGTTTAGCATTAATGATGTGTTCGGTGGATGGGCAAAGGCGCAGAAAACCCACTTTGTAAATGGTGCGGTCTTCGACCAGATTTATACAGAGAAGCAATAAACACTCAGAACAAAAGCAGCGTCAATAAACGTGAAAAGCAAATACACAGCATGTATTTGCTTTTTTCTTTGCCAAAAAGATGAAGAAAACGGTTTTATCTATAGAAAGTTAAGAATTCTCTACAAAAAGTCGTTTGGTACTGGCATAAAACAAGGTAATAATGTGCAGTTACATTTTTAGCTATTGATCTATTTCTTATGTCGCATATTTCTGTCTTACTTCATGAAACCGTTGATGGCGTATTGGCAGGTCGCGACACAGGCATTTATGTCGATGCCACCTTTGGTCGTGGCGGACATACCCGACTGTTACTTTCAAAGCTGGATCAGAATGCGCGTGTTTACGCATTTGACAAAGATCCCCAGGCGCTTGAGGTTGCGGCACAACTGGAACAGGAAGATTCCCGTTTCAGGATTATCCATGCCAGTTTTGCCGATATTCAGGCTGAGCTTGCCAGAATCGGCATTACTGAAGTCGATGGTATTATGGCGGATTTGGGCGTGTCATCGCCGCAGCTGGATCAGGCAGAGCGTGGCTTTAGCTTTATGCAGGACGGGCCACTGGATATGCGGATGGATAATTCGCAAGGTCCAACAGCAGCACAATGGCTGCTTGAAATCGAAGAAGAAAAACTGGCCAATATTATCTATCAATATGGTGAGGAGCGTTACAGTCGCCGTATCGCCAGGGCAATTAAGCAGGCGGGTGAAATCACCACCACCGCGCAGCTTGCTGAAATTGTCAAAACCGCACATCCAAAATGGGAAAAGCATAAGCATCCCGCAACCCGTAGCTTTCAGGCCATTCGTATTGCCATTAACAAGGAACTGGATGATATTGAGAAATTCCTGCCGCAGGCGGTAGAATTGCTCAAGGCAACAGGGCAGTTGGCGGTGATCAGCTTCCACTCTCTGGAAGACCGTTTAATCAAGCAGTTTATTCAAAAAGAATCGAGTCTGGCTGAAGATTCAGGCTGGGGCATGCCACAGGCACAGGTGGATACCCGACGTTTAAAGAAAGTTTCACGTGTTCGCGCCAGTGAAGCGGAAATCAAGGCAAATCCCCGTTCGCGGAGCGCATGGCTGCGCGTGGCGGAGCGTTTAGAGCAAAAAGGCAAGCAATGAACAATAACAACAATGATGATATTTTATCAAGCGGCAACAAGGGACTAAAAAAGGTTGTTGTTTACGCTGTACTTGTTGCGCTGGTGTTTGTTAGTGCAATGATGGTGGTGTTTCAGGTATTTGAGTATCGCCATGATTATCGTGACTTAAGTGCCTACATGCGTGAAAAGGATGACTTAAACGCAGAGTGGGGCCGTTTGCTGATTGAGCAACAAACCTTTGGTGCCACGGCACAGATTGGTTCCCGTGCGGTCACGCAACTGCGCATGTTTTCACCGCCTGCGGCACAAACGGTTGTGATTTCTTTACCTATGACTTCAAAGCAAGACAAATAAGGCATGCTGTATGGCAGATAAGCGAAGCAAACCAATACGAAAAAAACAGCAGTCCATTTCGGAAAGACCCACCCTTGCGCTGGATATGTGGCGATTTTACTTGCTTTGGGGAACCGTGCTGCTGTGCTTTGTGGTGATTGTGGCGCGCGCTTTTTATGTACAGGTGGTCAATAAGGATTTCTTGCAGAACAAGGCCAATGCCAATATTCTGCGGACTGAACGTTTAGAAGCAATGCGTGGAGTGATCAGCGACCGTCATGGTGTGCCACTGGCGATCAGCACCCCGATTATGAAGATTGTCATCGACCCAAGGGATTATTGGGAAGCCAAACAGCTTTATGATGAAACGATGGCTGAACTTAAAAAAGATCCCACCAGTCGTAAATTAAAACGTCAATTGCCTGATAAAAACCTGAATCTGGATGAGTTGGCAGACGCAGTGGGTATCGATCGTCAAAGCCTGAAAAAGCAGATGAATGATCGTCCACGGTCACGTTATCTAGTACTGCAAAAAGAAATTCCACCGCAACAGGCTGACTTAATTGTTAAGCGTAACTTTCAGGGTGTCTACGCGGAAAAAAGTTATAAACGCTACTATCCGCAACCCCAGCCCAATGCCCAGATTATTGGCCTGACCAATAGTGAGGGAACAGGGATTGAGGGACTGGAAATGCAGTTGAACAAGCAACTGGCAGGACTGGATGGCGAACAAAAAATTATTCGGGATAAAAAAGGCAACCGTTTAAAAGTTTCAGAAGTCATTAAGGAAGTTGAATCGGGCGAGAACATTACCCTGAGTATAGATTCACGTTTGCAGTACATTATGTACCGTGAACTGACAGCCGCTGGGGTGGCGAATAATGCACGTTCAGCAACCGCGATAGCGGTGGATGTGAAAACAGGTGAAATCTTGGCAATGACCAGTTGGCCGTCCTATAACCCGAATGATAAAAATGGGCTTTCCAATAAGGACGCGATGCGTAACCGTGGCGCCATTGATATGTTTGAGCCAGGTTCAACCATGAAGCCGTTTACCGTTGCGGCGGCATTAGAAAGTGGCAAATACACGCCGAACAGCATTGTCAACACCTCACCAGGTTCGATGCGTTTGGGTTCACATACAATTCGCGATACCCATAACTATGGTGCATTGACCCTGACAGGCATTATCGTCAAATCTTCGAATGTGGGGTCAGCCAAACTCGCCTTGTCCTTGCCTAAAGATGCCATACCCTCGTTCTTCCGTCGGGTCGGTTTTGGGCATCGTTCAGATGTTAAATTTCCAGGGGAAAGTGCAGGTCTGCTGTACTCAGGTGATAAGTTGAATCTATCACAATTGGGGACGATGGCTTATGGCTATGGCTTAAATGCAACAATTTTGCAGTTGGCGCAAGGTTATGCCGTGTTGGCAAATCATGGGGTGGAAGTACCATTAAGCCTGCATAAACTGGATCAGCCACCTAAGGGTAAACAGGTGCTTGATCCTAAAATTGCCGATCAAGTGTTGATGATGCTGGAACAGGTTACCATGCCAGGCGGAACAGCGACCCAGGCCAATATTCCTGGCTACCGTGTGGGGGGTAAAACAGGTACGGCACACAAGTTGCGTGCTGACCGTAAAGGCTACTCCAATAATGAGTATCGTGCTTTATTTGCAGGGGTTGCACCGATTAGTGATCCACGTTTGGCCATGATTGTGGTGGTGGAAAATCCGCAAGGCCGTTACTACGGAGGTCTGGTTGCCGCGCCTGTGTTTGCACGAATAATGCAGGAGTCTTTACGTCTGCTCAATGTTCCACTGGATAAGCCACTCGATACCCCACAAAACCCAATCCGTAGGTAAATTATGTCGATTAGTTTTCAACAGATACATCAAATCAGCATAGATGCGGCTTGGTATACACAACCGTTTAAAGGCTTCTGTCTGGATAGCCGTAAGCTTGAAGCGGGGCAAATCTTTATTGCCTTAAACAGTTATAGCCAACCTGAAAAAACACGTCTATTTGCTGAGAATGCCTTGAATGCGGGTGCATTGGCAGTGATAAGTGAAACAGATCTAGGTCTTGCAAATGAATGGGTTTGTCCCGAAGTCCGTTATTTAATGGGTGAATGGCAGAAACAATATTTGCAGGCAGTCGATCCTGTAACAGCGCTGCGTGGAATTGCAGTCACAGGAACCAATGGTAAAACCACCATTTCACGCCTGATTGCTGAACTGATTAGCTCACAGGGGCAAGGCTGTGCAGTGATGGGAACAACAGGCAATGGCATTCTGCCAAACCTTACGCCATCAACACATACCACTTTGGACGCCTTACAGTTGCAGAACGCATTGCATGACTATGCCAAACAGGGTGCCAGTTTTGTTGCACTTGAGGCCAGTTCACATGGTCTGGAGCAAGGCCGTTTGAATGGCTGTGAGATTGAAATTGCGGTTTATAGTAATTTAAGCCGTGACCATCTGGATTATCATGGCACACTTGAAGCCTATGCTGCGGCAAAGGCCTTACTGTTCAGGTTTACAAGCTTAAAAGCCGTCATCATTAATCTGGATGATACCCATTCCAGTCTCATGCTGGATGCAGCCAAAGCCAATCCATCCCAGCCAAAAATTTTGACTTATTCCCTGACACAGACAAATGCCGATTATCATATCGCCGATTTGCAATACCGTTTGAGTGGGGCAAGTTTTACGCTTATTAGCCCAGCGGGTCGTTATACAGTTCAAAGTCCACTCCTTGGGCATTTTAATGTTGAAAACCTATTGGCGAGCCTGATTGCAGCAGAATATGCAGGTTTTGCCCTGGCTGATCTGGTGCAGTTTGTACCACAGCTCAAGGGTGCACCAGGGCGGATGCAGGTGATACAGGATGCTGATCGCTTATTTGTTGTCGATTATGCGCATACCCCTGATGCCTTGATTCAGGTTTTAACCACTTTAAAACGGCATGTCACTGGACAGCTTTGGGCAGTATTTGGCTGTGGTGGTGATCGTGATCGAGGCAAGCGACCCCTCATGACTCAGGCCGCACTGGATCATGCCAATCCTGTGATTTTAACGTCTGATAATCCACGTACTGAAAATCCTGAACAGATTTTTACAGATATGAAGCAGGGAATTGATTTTGCTGATCATATTGTGCATGAAATCCATGACCGTCGTGAAGCGATTAAATTTGCGGTGGCACATGCACAGGCAGGAGATATTGTGGTGATTGCAGGCAAGGGGCATGAAAACTATCAGGAAATTGATGGGGTTCGTCACTGGTTTGATGATGTGGTGGAAGTACAGTCAGCGCTTGCTGCACAGTCACATTCTGTAGATTCGGCTTATCCTGCACAATAGGGTCAAAAGGTAAATAAAAACCATGCATACCTCAACCACCAGTACCGTTCCACTCACTCCCTGGACCGCAGAGCAACTTCAACAGGCAACTCAGGGTGAATGGCATCAGCATAAGATTCCTCAAGGGGAAATTAAGCGAATTTTGACGGATTCACGTCATGCAGAAGTTGGTGATGTATTTCTTGCGCTGAAAGGTGAGCGTTTTGATGCGCATGATTTTGTGGCTCAGGTTGCGACTCAAGGCTGTCAAATTGCGATTGTAGAACGTCCTATAGATGTTGATATTGCGCAATTGGTTGTTAAAGATACACGTTTAGCCTTAGGTGATCTAGGAGCCTATCGTCGTAAACAGAATGCACATCTGAAAGTGATCGCATTGACTGGAAGTAGTGGTAAGACAACAACTAAGGAAATGCTCGGGAGTATTCTCTCTCGTTTGGCACCGACGTTGATTACACGTGGTAATTTAAATAACGATTTGGGCGTTCCAATGATGTTGCTGGAACTGCGTCCAGAACATCAGTATGCAGTGATGGAGTTGGGAGCCAGTCATCAGGGTGAGATTGATTATACGTCTAATTTGGTACAACCGCATGTGGCTGGGATTCTGAATATTGGAACAGCACATTTGGGTGAGTTTGGTGGACGTGATGGAATTTGCCGTGCCAAGTCAGAAATCTACACACATATCTTGCCGAACGGTACCGCAGTTGTCCCTGCACATGATGATTTCACGGCCACCATTCGCCAAAATGCAGGCAATCACTCCATCCTGAGTTTTGGCGAGGGCGGTGATGTGTATGCAAGCGAAATTCAGCTTAACCCACAGTCCGCACAATTTAACCTGCATACCCCGCAAGGTAGCCGAGCGGTGAGCCTGCCATTTGCAGGGGCGCATAATGTGCAGAATGCAGCGGCGGCAACGGCTTTTGCCTTGGCGATTGGTATCGAACTGGATGATATTGTCCAGGGTTTGGAGCAGGCGCAGGGAGCGAAAGGCCGTCTGAATTTCATTCAGCAGCAACATTGTTTATTTATTGATGACACCTATAATGCCAATCCAACTTCAATGCGTGCCGCAGCACAGGTGTTGTTGCAGCAGCAGGGCTTAAAAGTCATGGTGATGGGAGATATTGGCGAATTGGGTGACAGCAGTTGGCAGGAGCATCATGATCTGGGTCGTGATCTGTCAGCGTTGCCACTCGACCATTTGGTTGTTGTGGGTGAGTTTGCCACGGCAGCCCAGCAGGGTTCGGCGCATTCAGAAAAGTTATGTGCATGTGCAACACAGGCAGAGGCTTTAGCATTTTTAGTTAATTTAGTTCAAACACATCAACACCAGCCGATCAGTTTCCTGTTCAAGGGGTCGCGCTATACCCATATGGAAACGTTGATGGCGGATTTGATGGAGAAAATTTAAATGTTGTTATGGTTATTTGAGCAATTGGCGGACTATAACAGTTCCTTTCAGGTTGTTCGTTATTTAACATTGCGCTCTTTGTTGAGCTTACTGACCGCCTTAACAATTGGGCTGGTATTAGGCCCAGTGATGATTCGTAAATTGCAGGCATTAAAATATGGTCAGGCAGTAAGTTCCTTTGCACCTGAAAACCATGCCAAGAAAATGGGTACGCCAACTATGGGGGGAATCCTGATCCTGCTCTCAATTGGCATTAGTACACTGCTTTGGGCAGATTTATCCAATCCTTATGTCTGGATTGTTCTTGGTGTGATGGTGGTGTTTGGTGCGGTTGGCTGGGCAGATGACTGGATTAAAGTTCGTTATAAAGACAATGCGGGCTTACCTGCACGTAAAAAGTTCTTTTGGACTTCAGTTGCTTCGCTCGGTGCAGGTATTGCCCTATATATGATTGCCAAACAACAGGATAATCCTGTTTATACTGCGAATATGCTGGACTTGTTGATCCCTTTCTTTAAAAACCTTTCCATCCCACTTTCGGCTGTTCCATTAGGGTTGGCATTTATTGGCTTTACCTATTTGGTGATTAACGGAGCATCCAATGCGGTGAATCTCACCGATGGTCTGGATGGTCTGGCGATTATGCCAATTGTCATGGTTGCGGCAGGTCTGGGTGTGTTTGCCTATCTGTCAGGTGACATCCGTTTTGCCAACTATCTGCATATTCCTTATGTAAAATATACATCGGAACTGGTGGTGATCTGTTCTGCCATGGTGGGTGCTGGTCTGGCATTCCTTTGGTACAATGCACATCCTGCACAGGTATTTATGGGTGATGTGGGGGCATTGGCACTCGGTGCAATGCTGGGAACGATTGCAGTGATGGTTCGCCAGGAAATCGTATTTGCGATTATGGGCGGTGTATTTGTGATGGAAGCGGTTTCGGTGTTCCTGCAAATTGGTTCATTGCGGATGCGGAACAAGCGTGTATTCCTCATGGCGCCTTTGCATCACCATTATGAAAAACAGGGCTGGAAAGAAACCCAGGTGGTGATCCGTTTCTGGATTATTACCATTTTCCTCGTTGTGTTGGGGTTGATGACCTTAAAATTACGCTAAGCCATAATTCAAAATGAAGCTGGTGAATGCCAGCTTTTTTTACGTTTGGAGAAAATAGATGAGTGTATTGATGTGTCCTGTTTGTCGCCAAGCATTGAATTTGGCCGCAAATTCTTGGCAGTGTGAAAAAGGGCATCATTATGATGTGGCCAAACAAGGCTATGTTAATCTGCATGTGGTCCAGCATAAACACAGTAAAACCCCAGGGGATACGCCAGAGTCGGTACTGGCACGCCGAGAATTTTTACAGGCAGGTTTTTATCAGCCCTTACAGCAGGTGATGGTGGAGTTGCTGCAACAACTCAAGCCAAAAGCGGTTCTGGATATTGGCTGTGGCGAGGGCTACTATACCCATGCCATGCAGCCTTGGACAAAACACTGTGTTGGTGTTGATATTGCCAAAACCGCAGTGCAAAGGGCAGCAAAACTCAATTCACGGGTAATCTGGGTGGTGGGTACAGGGGCAATATTACCTGTACAGGATCATTCAATTGATGTCTGTACCAGCCTATTTAGTCCCATTCCTCAGCAGGAAATTACAAGGGTATTGAAAGATGAGGGTTATCTAATCATTGCCACACCTGCACCAAGACATCTTTATGCATTGCGTGAGGCATTATTTGAACAGGTCAATCTGCATGAGCCGCAGAAATTTGTTGAGCAACTGAATGCTGAATTTGAAGTGAAACATGAACAGCTTGTTGAAGCACCCTTGTCATTGGATCAGCAGGCATTAAAGAACCTGATTGCCATGACCCCTTATGCATATAAAGCCAATCCAGAACGGCGAAAGGCGATTGAGCAACAACAGTATTTTGCAGTGACAGCCGCATTTCAAATTTATGTTTTCCAGAAAAGAAACAGGTCATCCACTTGATGACCTGTTTCTTTTACTGAATCTCATTAATGAGATTTTCAATTTGATCCCTTGGAGGGGGATTCTGTTGAGAGGAACCCATTGCTGGTGGCTGTTTTTGGGTTGGCACCATGATTTGCTCCTCACCTGTGGTTGAATCAGGTAGGTCTGAGAAGTCATTTTGTGCTGAGCGATCAGGTACTGGTGGTGCTGGACGGTACAATGGACGTGCCAACGGTGGAGAGGCGCGATATTCCTTTTTGTCGTCGCCTTGCTGGAGCTGTAGCTTATCGCGGGAAATAGGCTCTTTTGCCTCCCTATCCAGACGTACCCAGGCAGATGGCGTATCTTTTAGTGAGTTCGCCATAAAGTTGGTCCAGATTGGCAAGGCTGCGACACCACCATATTCACGGCGGCCCAGAGTCCGTGGCTGGTCAAATCCAACCCAGGCAATTGCAACCAGTTTTCCATTAAATCCAGCGAACCAGGCATCTTTGGCATCATTGGTGGTTCCTGTCTTGCCACCCAGATCATCACGACCAATTTTGAGTGCGGCACGACCTGTACCATGCTGAATCACGTCACGTAAGATATTTGCCATGTCATAGGCCGAGCTTGATTTTAAAATACGTTGTGCCTGACGATAGTCACTGTTGGTTTTGCTTG
>ERZ650300.1724-NODE-1724-length-12221-cov-48.337169_pt1 | contig 12221 bp, 9 predicted proteins | sample MGYA00376236_ERZ650300 | MGnify/ENA primary metagenome ERZ650300 (study PRJEB26733, sample SAMN07839303) | wastewater metagenome | biome: urban; feature: wastewater treatment plant; material: waste water | place: USA: North Carolina | collected 2016-04-28 ... | reverse complement strand
TAATATCAATAAAATTTAAAAATATCTAAAAAAATTGCAATTTGTAATATTTTTTGTCTTATTATATTTTTATAAGCGAAATAATATAAAGAAAAATAATCTAAAAATAGTGTAAAAAAGTAACAAATTTAAATAAAACTGAAATAGCCATTCACTTATGTGTTTTTGGAACAAATTAAACTAGAAGAGTGCCTTAAAATGGTAAATATTTTTTTACATTTTTTAAAAAAGCAACTAGAAATTAGGCTTTTACTTTATAACTATTTATCCAAATATAAGTTTTATTACAATATTTTGTTATTAATATTTACTTTTAACTAGGAGGAGTCAATATGAATGATAACATTGAGCGAGTAAGAGAAGTTTTTACTCAAAAATCAACTAGAGTTGATACAAATAAGGGAGATGAGTTTTATAACTCATTATTTGAAAAATCAAAAGCTAGATTAAAATCTTTAAGAGAGCAAAAACCTCTTAGAGATATAGATATGATGGAGGTTATTGAAACTGAAGGGGTAAACAGAAGAGATTTTATGAAGTGGGTTAGTGCAACAACTGCAACACTTATGCTTCCACCTATGTTTGCTCCTTTAGTTGCAGAGGCTACTGAACTTATGAATAGGGTTCCAGTAATTTGGATAGAGTTACAAGATTGTGCTGGAAATACAGAAGCTCTTTTAAGAAGTTCTGCTCCAACTGTTGATGATTTATTATTTGATGTTTTAAGTTTAGAGTTTCACCATGCTTTAATGGCATGTGCAGGAAATGATGCTGAGCATCAGTTAGATGATGCTGTTGAACATTTCAAAGGAAAGTATTTACTTTTTGTTGAAGGTTCAATTCCAACTGCTATGAATGGAAACTATGGAACAATTGGACCATCTGGTGAAACTTTTCAAGAACATTTAGCAAGATTGTCAAAAGATGCAGCAGCTGTTGTAGCTGTTGGAACATGTGCTACTTTTGGTGGAGTTCCAGCTGCTTCTCCAAATCCAACTGGTGCTGTTGGAGTTATGGATTTAGTAAAAGGAAAACCAATTGTTAATATTCCAGCTTGTCCAGCAAACCCAGCAAATATGGTTGGTGTTGTACTTCATTATGTTTTAACTGGTCAAGTTCCTGAACTTGATTCACTTTTAAGACCAAAATTTGCATTTGGATATAGAATTCATGATAACTGTGAAAGAAGAGCTCACTTTGATGCAGGAGAGTTCGTAGAAGAGTGGGGAGATGAAGGAGCTAAAAACAACTGGTGTTTATACAAAGTTGGTTGTAAAGGACCAATGACATTTAATAACTGTTCAATTATTAGATATAACGATGGTGCAAACTGGCCAGTTGGTGTAGGACGAGGATGTATTGGATGTAGTGAACCAGATTTTTGGGACAAATATGCTTATGAAAGACCAATGGCAACAGCAAGAATTAAAGCACCAACTGGTGGAGTTGAAAAAACTGTTGATGAATTTGGTCTAGGACTTTTAACAGCAACTGCTGTTGGTATTGGAGTTCATGCAATTGCAAGTGTAGTTGCTGGTAAAAAATCAAATGAAAATGAGGAGAGATAATGACAAAAAAACATTTAGTAGTAGATCCAATTACAAGGATTGAAGGACATCTTAGAATTGAAGCAATTATAGATGAGAACAATGTTATTACAGATGCTTACTCATCTTCTACAATGTTTAGAGGAATTGAAGAGATTTTAAAAGGAAGAGATCCTAGAGATTGTGGACTTCTTGCAATGAGAATTTGTGGAGTTTGTACAGGAACTCACTATCAAAGAAGTATTGAAGCTGTTGAAAATGCTTTTAGTGTAACTATTCCTAAAAATGCGAGATTAGTACGAAATCTTATTCAAGGTGCTTTATATCTTCATGACCACGTTGTTCACTTTTATCATCTACATGCACTTGATTGGGTTGATATTACAAAAGCACTTGAGGCAGACCCAAAAGCTACTGTTGCTGAAGCTCAAAAATGGGCAGGACTTTCAGGACAAAGAGCTTGGAATGCTTCTGAAGATGTATATATTCAAGTAAAAGAGAGAGTTCAAAAATATATAAAACAAGGAAGACTTGGTATTTTTGGAAATGCTTATTGGGGTAGTGAAGGTTTTAAATTAACTCCTGAACAAAACTTAATTGGTCTTTCTCACTATCTTGATGCTCTTGAATTACAAAGAGATTTAGCAAAAATGATGGCTATTTTTGGTGGAAAAAATCCTCATCCTCAATCTTTTGTTGTTGGTGGAGTTACTTGTGTTCAAGATATAAAAAATCCTGCAAGAATTGCTGAATTTAAACAACTTCTTAAAAGAGGAAGAAAGTTTATTAAAGAGGCTTATTTACCAGATGTTTATATGGCTGGAACAATGTATGGTGAAGAGGCATTAAATGGAACAGGTGGTGGATTAGGAAACTATATGAGTTATGGTGGATTTAATTTAGATGATTTACCATTTTATAAATCTAAAAAATTATTCCCTGCTGGAATTGTAAAAAACAAAGATTTAAGTAAAGTTTATGAAGTAGATGAAGCAAAAATTACTGAAGATGTTACTCATGCTTGGTATAAAGGAAATACAAATCTTCATCCTTTTGATGGAGTAACAGAGCCAAACTATACAGGTTTTGGTAAAAAAGAGAATAATATTGCTTATTTAGATACTCAAAATAAATACTCTTGGATTAAATCTCCACTTTATAATGATGAAAGAATGGAAGTAGGACCACTTGCTAGAATGGTTGTTGGATTTGCTAGTAATGATGAGTTAATTAAAAAATATGTTACAAATTTTTTAACTAATGCAAATCTTCCTGCAACAGTTTTATTCTCAACTGTAGGAAGAACAGCTGCAAGAGCAATTGAAAGTGAACTTATGGCTGATGTTATGATGGATTGGGTAGATGAGTTAGCATTAAATGCTGCAAATGGTGATTTATCAACATGGACAGAGTTTGATTTTAATACAGTTGCAAAAGATGCAAAAGGAATTGGTCTTGAAGAGGCACCAAGAGGTGCATTAGGACACTGGGTAAAAATTAAAGATGGTAAAGTTGTAAATTATCAAACTGTTGTTCCTTCAACTTGGAATGCAGCGCCAAGAGATTATAAAGGAAGAATGGGAGCTTATGAAGCTGCTTTAATTGGTACAAAAGTTGCAAATGTTGAGCAACCTTTAGAGATTTTAAGAACTATTCATAGTTTTGATCCTTGTATTGCTTGTGCAGTTCACCTAATTGATACAAATGGTAAAGAGCTTGGTGTTTATAAAGTAAATCCAATTTAAGGAGAATACTATGTCAAAAAATATAGAAATAAAAAGAATGACAGGAACTATGAGAATAGTTCACTGGGTTACATTTTTTAGTATGATAACAGCTGTAATCACGGGCTTATATATTGGTCATCCATATTATCAAACATTTATAGCAGATCCTGCTGTTGATAAATATGTTATGGCATGGAATAGATGGGCTCACTTTATAGTTGCTATTATATTTGATGTAACAGCCGTTTTAGTTGGATATTTATATTTCTTTTCAAGATTTGAGAAGCCTTATAAAAAACTAATACCAAATAAACAAAATATTGTTGAATTTTTTGAAGTATTGTTAAATTTAATAACACTTAATAGAAGAAAAAAGTTTGATTCAAGCCATAGTGATAGTTTTAATATTGTATTTTTTACAATATTTCATCTACTTTTAGTGTTTATGCTATTTACTGGACTTCAGCTTTATGTTCATGGTCTTGCATCAGGACATAGCTCAATAGGTGCTTGGTGGCCAGCAATGCTTCATTTAGTTACTGATTGGACTTTATATGTTTTTGGTGGAAATATGGGAGTTAGAATTGCTCATCATTATGCTATGTATTTTATATTAGCTTGGGTAATGTTTCATATTTATTATCAAGTTTGGAGAACAATCTTCTGGAAAGAGGGTGATATTGCTATTGTAATTGGTGGAAGTAAGTTTGTAAAAGAAGAGGAGAAATAGGTTTTAGAAGCAAAAGCTTCTAAAACTTTTAAATATTTATATGAAAAATACAATTATTATAGGTGTTGGAAATATGCTCTTTAAAGATGAGGGTATAGGGATTTATGCTAGTGAATATATAAAACAAAATTATGAGTTTGATGAAGATTTAGAGATTATTGATGGTGGAACATTAGGATTTAAACTAATGGCATATTTTCAAGAGTATAAAAATGTCATTATTTTAGATACTGTGTCTATTGATGATGAAGCTGGAAGTATATTTAGGCTTCCTAGTGATGTTTTATTAGGACTTGGAAAATATAGAAAAACAGCTCATGAAGTAGAGATTGTTGAGATGCTTGAAATTGTTTCAGTTTTAGATTCTCATGCAAATGTTACAATAATTGGAATAGTCCCAGAAGATATACAAAGTGTTGAAATAGGTCTTACAAAACTTATGGAAGAAAAATTTCCATTTTTTATAGAAACTTCTATAAAAGAGATAGAGAGCTTAGGTTTTAAACTTACAAAAAAATCTGATATTGCTGTTCCTGATATTGTAAAAAGTTTAATTGGAAGCTACAATGGCTCTCATTTAAATAGAATCCCAAATGAAGAGGATTTTACTCATGAAGTTAATCTATAAAATAGAGTACAACTCAACTTCTTTTTATTTTAAAAGATTAATAGATGAGTTGATAAAAAATTCAAATATAGATGCAAATACAAAACAATATTTTGGATTTATTTTAATATTTATTGATGATGAGCTTGAAAATATTGAAAAGTTTTTTTTAAATTTAGAAACAAATCTTCCTTACTCTATGTTTTTGAAAAAATCATATTTAATAGATGAGTTTAATGAAGAGATTAAAGAGTTAGAAGATAAAAATATAAAAGAGAATTTTGAGATTTTGACAAATAGAAAAGTTAAAGATATTTTAGAAAATTCTAATTTTGATTTTTTAAGTCAAATTGTTAATTTAAACAGATCTTTTGTTGTTAAATTTCAAGATTTAGAACTCTTTTTACCAAATAAAAATTTAAAAGAAAACTTTGAAAAAGATAATTATGAAGTTAGGTTGTTAGTTACAAATAGTCAAGTCTTAACAGATCTTTTTATAATTGAAGAGCCTGAAATAAATCTTTTATGCTCAATAGAAAGACCTTTGGTTAAATTGAAATTAAAAAATATAGATGAAAATATTTCAAATAGTGGATATATTTTTACAAGACTTGTAAACTCTTCAAAAGAGGTTGAGCTATCAAAAGCACTAAAAGAACAAAATATTGATTATATTTTATATGCGACTAAAAAAGATGAGTTAAAAGCTTGTAGTTTTGAAAATCTAAATCTTATTATTAGTGATGATAAAACTTTGTATCCAAAATATGATTATAAAAAAGATTTGATATTTAATTCAAGTAGTGAATATTTAAACTCTTTTTCAAATGTTTATAATGCAGTTTTACACGAGCATAACCTTTTAGATAAAACCTCTATTGGAGTCTATTTTTCACTCTATTCTAAAAATAGTTTTGTGGATATAAAAGTTTTAAATGAAGAAGAAAAAAGAGTAATATATATTCCTGATATAGAATCTAATATGAATCAAATTTTAGAAGATATTTCATCTCTTGATGAAAACTGTAAAAGATTGGTTGATAATTTTTCAAAAAAATATCCTTATACAAAAGATATAAAACTTTCAAACAACAGTGGATTTTCGACTATTATAGAAGCTATTGCTAAACTTTTAAATATAGAATCAATTAAAGATTTTGAAGAGTTAGCACTAAATAGTGGATATGTTGATGCTTTACAAATTGATATGAAATTAATTAAAATTGATAACAAAAACTATTTAGATTATAGAAAAACTATTCAATCTATAATGTCATATAAAATGGCAGATGTTGAAAATGAAACTCTTAGTTTCTCTTTTTATGAGTTTTTGGCTGAATTTATAATAGATTATTTAAGAGAAATAGCAAGAAAAACAAACGCAAAAGATATTGTTTTATGTGGAGATATATTTTCAAATAGGCAAGTTTTTCATAAAGTTTACAAAGAACTTAGTAAAAAATATAATCTAATTTTACCAACAGAGTATGCAATGGATTACATATAAGTAAAAAAATAAGAGTTTATGGAACTGTACAAGGGGTTGGTTTTCGACCTTTTGTATATAATCTAGCAATAAAATACAATCTTTTTGGATATGTAAATAATGATAATATTGGAGTAAATATAGAAATATCTGGAAAGACTAATGATATTTTTAGTTTTTTAGAAGAGTTAAAAAACAATCCTCCTCCTCTTGCAGTTATTGAAGAGATTAAAATAGAAAATGAGAGAGCTTTTATGTATAAAGTTGCTCGAAATCTCACTTTTAATGAATCAAAAAAATTTAAGAATAAAGAGTTTGTAGAGTATGAAGATGATAGATTCTTTTGTTCAAAAGAGGAACAACCTGATGAAATTTTACTAGAAACTAAAAAAGATGAGCTTCTTTTGGAAGCTTTAGAAACTTTACCAAAACATCTAAGAGAAGTTTTTATTTTACATTTTTTTGATGGGTATGATAAAAAACAGATTGCTTCTATGTTAAATCTTAATTTAAATACAGTGCAAAAATATGTTATAAATGCTACTACACATCTTACGAAGTATATAGAAGATAGAGATTGGAATTAAAATGAAAGAAAGTATAGAAGAAAAAGCAGCCTATTTCTTTACCTGCAAAAAAGATGGATTTACGAAAACACAAGAGTTAGAATTTCAAATTTGGATAAAAGAGAATATAGAACATAAAAAAGCTTTTGAAAAAGTTGAGATGCTACAATCGCTTTATTTATCTTTACCAAGTGATATAAAATCAAAAATATCACAAGAGGTTCATCGAAATATAAAAAGTAGAAATAGCTTAAGAAAATCAAACTTTTTAAAATTTGCAGCATCTGTTATTTTTATAATTGGTGCTAGTTTATTTGGTATAAATGAGTATATGAATTTTGGTATAAAACATACTTATACAAGTAATCAAGAGATAAAAAATATAGTTTTACCAGATGGTTCAAAAGTAATTTTAGATGCTAAAACAAAGCTTGATATAAAATATTTTAGTGATAAAAGAGAGATAAATATTATTGAAGGTAAAGCTCTTTTTGATGTAACATCAAATCCAAATAAACCTTTTATAGTAAATGCAAATATGATAAAAGTAGAAGTTTTAGGTACAAACTTTGAAGTAAAAAATGAAATAGATAAAATAGTTGTAGATGTAATAAATGGAAAAGTAAAAGTTGAACAAAATAAAAATAATGAATTTCAGCAACTAGCTATTTTAACTAAAGGAAAACATATATCTTTTGACAAGCAAAGTAAAAAAGTTATATTAAAAGATATAGATATAAATAATATTGCCTCTTGGAAGGATGGAATTTTATTTTTTCAAGATTATTCTTTAGAAAAAGCTATAAATGAGTTTAAAAAATATCAAGATATAAACATAACAATACAAAAAGATATCAAAAATTATACTGTAAGTGGCTCTTTTTCTATACATGAGATAGATAAATTTATATTTGCTTTAACAAAAATATATCCTATTAAAGTAGATAATAAAGTAGATAATAAAGTAGATTCTACATATATTTATAAGAAATTTTAAAAGTTCTTATAAATTCATATCCATTTTTTGATAGTTCGATTGTCTTAATATTTAGAGAATAATTCTCATAATTAGTAATAGGAGAAAATTGAATGAAGAGTTCAGCTTACACAAAAATTGTTCTAAGTCTAGCTTTATCTTTAAGCCTTTATGGACAGGATAAATTTAATTTAGAAAAACAAAATCTTGAAGAAGCTATAAAACAAATAGCTAGTAAATCAAATATGCCATATTTGGTAGATGGAAAACTTTTAAAAGGGAAAACTTCTCCCAAATTAGAAAATATTGAGGGAACAAAAAATGCACTTGATAAAGCTTTGGAAGGCACAGGACTTGAAGCAACTATTGAAAATAATATAATTATTATCAAGCAAAAAGTGCTTAAAAGTAGTGGTACAGTTTTAGAGCCAATTTCTATTGGTGGAGATTCTTTTAGAAATGGTACTGCTGAAAGTGGATATTTAGTAGAAGATATAACTGGAGTTGGACTATGGGGAAAAAGAAGTTTACAAGATACTCCTTACTCAATGACTGTAATTACAAGTGATTTAATAGAAAACATTCAAGCAAATGATATGGTACCAATATTTAAAATAAATCCAATAACACAAAATAATTCTACTCCAAGTGCAGGAATTCATTCACCAATTATTAGAGGATTTAATGTAAATAATCCTGTAATTAATGGTATGCCAATAGCAAATTGGTATAGTTTTACAACAATGGAAGATTTAGAAAGAGTTGAAACAATTAGTGGTGCAACTGGATTTTTATATGGTGGTGGAAGAGTTGGTGGTGCAGTTAATTATGTAACAAAAAAACCAACATTAGAAGATAAAAGAAGTATTACTTTAGGAAACTATGGTGGTGAACAATACTATGGACATATTGATTTAAGTGGACAAATAGATGAAAAAAAAGTATTTGGATATAGAATAAATGCTTTGTATCAAGATGGTGACAGTGTAGCAGATGTAGGAAAAGAACAAAAATTTGTAAGTTTAGCCTTTGATTACAAACCCACAGATAACTTTACTATGGATTTAAACTATGCACATAGAGAATTAGAAAATACAAACAGAAAACCAACTTTTTTTATAGAAGAAGGTATTCGTCCCAAAATTGATGTAAGCAAAGGATATGGAGCCGATTGGGCGTCAAATGAAGAAAAAAATGATAGGGTAATAAGTAGTTTAAAATGGAATTTAAATGATATTTTTACACTTAGAAGTTCACTTCTCTATGAAAAATCTAATGAAAAATTTATGGGGAATCAAGAAATAGTAACAAGAAAAGATGGCTTATATGATGTCTATAATAATTCAGTAATGGATCCACATAATCAATATGAAAGTTATTCTGGAAATATATATTTAGATAGTAAATTTGAAACTTTAGGAGTAAATCATCTTTTAACAGTAGGATATTCAAAAAATTATTATAAATATTCAAGTCAAGCACAATGGGTTGATAGCTCTGAAATAGGTGTAACATTAGATAAAGCAAAAAATTCTTTAAAACCAACAGCTAATATTTCAAATAAAGGACTTCAGCCTTTTTCAAAGTCACAATACAATAATATTTTAATAGGTGATGATATCGTATTTAATGACCAATGGAGTACTTTGATTGGAGCAAATTATGCTACTGTAATTCAAACAAGTTACAGTAATGGAATACAAAGTTCAAAATATGATAAGTCAGAATTAACACCAACTTTATCTTTGATGTATAAACCATTTGATGATTTAACAACTTATGTAACTTATATAGAAAGTTTAGAACAAGGGCAAATTGTAAATGATGACTATTCAAATTCTGGTGAAATTTTAGATCCACTTGTGAGTAAACAATATGAAATTGGAGCAAAATATTCACTCAATGAAAGTATTTTATTAACTAGTGCATTATTTAGAATAGAAAAGGCGAATCAATACTCAGATTTTGCAACTCCAAAACCAAAATATGTTCAAGATGGTAAACAAATACATCAAGGGCTAGAAATTACAGCAACAGGAAAAGTTACTGATAATTTAACTATTTTTGGTGGAGGAACTTTGATGGATATAGAAGTTGAAAAATCAAACAATCCTGCAATAGAAGGTAAAAAACCTACAAGTGCAGCAACTAAAATGGCAAAACTTTATGCAGAGTATAATATTCCATTTATTAGTGGATTAACTGTAACTGGTGGAGCATATTATACTGGTGAAAGATATGGAGATAGTATGAATACAGATAAGATTCCAAGTTATACTTTATATGATGCAGGACTTAGATATAAAACTAAGTTAGATAAATATCCAACAACATTTTTAGTAAATGTATCAAATTTAACGGGGAAAGATTATTGGGCTAGTGCTAACTATTTAGGTGACCCTAGAAGTGTTGCATTTTCTATGAAAATGGAGTTTTAAAAAACTAATATAAAGAGAAAAAACTCTCTTTATATCTTTAAGTGTGAGATCCAAGGTAGTTTTGTTTTATCCTTTCATTTCCACTTTAAAGCCTATATTTAATTGACAATAACAAACTTATGTTATAAAATAAGACAAAATTTGCTCAAAATTATATTGAAAAATAAATATTTTTTACGAGACTCAAAGATTAGTAAATTAAATAGGAAAATTTATGAATATTCTATCAGATAAAATTAAACTAACAAAAGCACTAAAACAACAACAAAATGAGATAAATGATTACACTATCTATAAAGCTTTAGCTCTTTTCCAAAAAGATGAAAATAATAAAAAAATATTTGAAAAAATTGCAAATGAAGAAAAAAGTCACTACGATTTTTGGGTAAAGATTACAAATAAACAACTAAAAGCTCAAAATTATATAGTTTTTTGGTATCTTTTTCTTGTAAAGATTTTTGGAACATCATTTGCTTTAAAATCTTTAGAAAGAAGAGAAGCTGGAGCAGAAGAGTTTTATAAAGAACTTTTTGAAATCTATCCAGAATCACAAAAAATCTATAAGCAAGAAACTGAACATGAATTTGCTCTTATTGATATGTTGCACGATAAAAAGCTTATTTATGCAGGCGCAATAGTTCTAGGGATGAATGATGCTTTAGTAGAATTAACAGGAACTTTAAGTGGTATTGCTTTTGCTTTTGACAAAAGTATAGTTGTTGGACTTACAGGACTTATTATGGGGATAGCAGCTTCATTATCGATGGCTGGTTCAGCATATCTTGAAGCTAAAGAAAATCCAAGTGAACTTATAAAACCTCTAACTTATTCACTTTATACTGGAATTTCATATATTCTTACAACTGCTATTTTAGTTGCACCATTTTTTATATTTGATTCTATTATGGAATCATTGATTTTAATGTTTATTTGTGCATTTATTGCAATTATCTCATATAATTTTTATATAAGTGTTGCAAAAGATTTAAGTTTTACAAAAAGAGTTTTACAAATGTCAGCTATCACTTTTGGTGTTGCAATAATCTCATTTTTGATTGGGTATTTAGTAAAATATTATTTTGGAATAGAGATATAAATTTTTTTAACTAATCTAGTAAAGAAGAGTGATGGTAAATAAAAAAATATCTATTTTTGGAATTGTACAAGGAGTGGGTTTTCGACCATATATTTATAATTTAGCAAGAAAACATAAGATAAATGGCTGGGTTAGAAATGATGAAAATGGTGTGGAAATAGAAGCCTATGCAAAAAAGGAAGATATTGAAAATTTTATAAATGAAATCAAAGTAAATCCACCCGTTTTATCAAAAATAAGTGATATAAAGATAGAAAAAAAGAAGCAAAGTATATATAGTCATTTTGATATTATTGAAAGCACTAATTCTAAAAATAAAACAACAATTATATCTCCTGATATGGCAATATGTAAAGATTGTATAGCTGATATTTTTGATGAAACTAATTTTAGATTTTTATACCCTTTAAATAATTGCACAAATTGTGGACCTAGATACTCAATATTAAAAGCTATTCCTTATGATAGAGTAAATACATCTTTAAAGAAATTTCCACTTTGTAAAAAATGCGATAAAGAGTTTATCGACCCTAAAAATAGAAGATACCATGCCCAAGCAATATCTTGTGAAGAGTGTGGACCAACAACTTTTTTATATGATATTAATCAAAATCTACTAAACACAAAAATAGATTCTATAAATTTAGCTTCAAAATATATAAATGATGGAAAAATATTGGCAATAAAGAGTATTGGTGGATTTCACATTGTTTGTGATGCCTCAAATGATTCAACTATAAGAAAATTAAGGGAGTTTAAAAAAAGGGAGACAAAACCTTTTGCTGTGATGTTTAAAGATATAGAAGATTTAAACAAATATGCTTTTTTAGGTGATTATGAAAAGAAGGTTTTAACTTCAAAAGAGAGCCCAATTGTTTTATTAAAAAAGAAGCAAGATACTAATTTATCAAATTTAATAGCACCAAATATAAAAAATATTGGTTGTTTTTTACCAAATAGCGCTTTACACTATCTTTTATTTGAAAACTTATCTAATCCAATCATTGCAACTAGTGCAAATTTAAAAGGTGAACCAATAATCACAACA
>ERZ650300.1719-NODE-1719-length-12252-cov-3.485365_pt1 | contig 12252 bp, 6 predicted proteins | sample MGYA00376236_ERZ650300 | MGnify/ENA primary metagenome ERZ650300 (study PRJEB26733, sample SAMN07839303) | wastewater metagenome | biome: urban; feature: wastewater treatment plant; material: waste water | place: USA: North Carolina | collected 2016-04-28 ... | reverse complement strand
ATCGGTGACTGGAGTTCAGACGTGTGCTCTTCCGATCTTCTTTTATCAATAAAGATAAAGTCCCAGCTGATTGCATTTTAGGATTTGATTTATTATAATCTACTAATGTCTCACTAGTTAAATCTATAGCTTCACCGTAATTTAAAAATACAGCACCTAAATTAGACGCTTTTACTTCTTTTAAATATGCAGCATTCTCTCCAGCACCTTTAAGGTAATTTCCAATAATCTGTTTAACTATTTGATCTTTTATCTGTTTTACTTCTTTATTATATAACATTATATTCCTCCTTCTATATTATTGTCTTTATAATTAGTTCTATACTTGCTTCTGATAATGAGTTGTAGTATTCCTCTATACTGAATATAGGATTAGCTACTTTTTTAGATATTCTATCTGAGTATACTTCTTGCTCATCCAGTTGTCGTATGTGTTTAAGTAAATCCTCTTTGTTTCTAGGATATATTCTTTTTTCTTGGAGTATTATAATTAGTTCTAACTCTGGTGGTGATAATATCATTTCGTCAATCCTCCTATTAATTTTTCTACAGTTTTAACTACGTTGCTTATGATTTCATCTTTATTATTACCTGTAGCTAATAAACGAAGTGACTTAGTATCATAATATGAGAGTGCTCTTAATATAGGTTTCATTATATCTTTCTTTTTAGTCTTCTTATAAAATAATAGTATACTCTTATAAAACTCTTTTGCAAATGCTTCATCAGATATATTATTAATTAATTTATGTTTTAAAGATATTGTATATTTAAAGTATTCTACAGAGTCATATACAAACTCTTTTAAATAAGTAGGAGAATCTATATATAGTATAGTCATCTCTACTCGTTCATCTGCTTTCTCGAATACATGATATTTAGTTGTAGTATTAGATACAATATTCTCATCTCTTAATATAACATTGTAAGCATCATCTTGTATTACATCGAAATGTACCTTTTCTATATTATCGTTATCAGGTTTAGAAAAAGATAAGAACTTTTCATCTTTAACTAATTTTATATCTGATTTAGTTAACATCTTAGCATGATTTTTCTGTAATACTTTAAATACCTTTAATTCAATAGTCATTGGAGATAATATAACTAACCTATTTAACATATCACTGTCATCGTAGATGTGTTCAAATATCTTTTTCAAATTATTCTTAGCAGGATTATAACCAAAAAAACCATCACCAGCCATTGTAAATCTAGTTCTTTCATCTACTATTGGAGATCCTGGTATAACTATAGTTAATCTTCTATTAAATTTTAGATTACTAAATATAACAGGTTTTTTTAATATTTCTAATTCAGCTGAATACTTTATATTTGAATTCTTGAATCTAGCTTCTATGTCACTCTTTTTAAAACTTTTGATACTAATCACCTACTTTCTTTTCTTCTATAATATAAAGATGTTCTGTTTTTTTACTAGCTAGAACCTTTTGCCTTTGCACCAGAGGACATATTCCCTGCAAAGACACCTATTACCACATTAGAACTGTAAGCATACTGCACTAAAGCTTTATTTTTAGCATTTCTAAATGGCATAGCAATATTATTAATAGCATCGGAAAATTTCTGTGATATATCAGCAGCTAAGAAAGATCCTACTTCTTTCCCTTCTAGTTTACTTATTTGTATAGCCATATTAGCTTTAGCTGAAGCGGTTATAGTTGTAACATTCCCACCACAGATTGTAGCCATAAAGTTAGAAAATGAAGACGATAAGTTAACAGAATGTAATATCCATCCTGGTTTATCTCTAAATAGTCTAGGTAATAAATCAGTAATACCTACAGATAAAGCTATCTCTGTTGGTTGACCGTAATCATTAAGTGAGTTCATATTCTTTTGAATACTAAGTCCTGATACTATTGCGTAATCTGTGTTAATAGCAGATTGTGAAAATACTCTTAATACTGGTGGACTCATAATAAATCCTCCTGTACCTGAAGGTAGAGCTATCATTAATAATTTAATTAATGGAAACATTACATTCATGAATATAGATAAAGGGTCTCCTGCTGCAGATACAAACTTCATAGGAACAGTATAATTCTTATCAAATGTCGTATCACTCCATACATCTGGTATCATTGGATTACCTACCATAAAGTCTAACATATTATTGTCAGTAGTTCCAGCACCAAACATTTTAGAAGCAACCTCTTTAACCATTCCAGTAGCACTTCCTGCCATACTATCTAACGCATTCTTAAATTCTGAAGTTGAAGTGGCATTTGATAATGCATCACCAGATTCAATAGTTCCATCAACATAAAATGCAACAAATCCTGAATCTTCTTTCTTTGATTCTTCAGTTTGAGCTGTAGATGTTTTATTTACTATAACGTTAGCTAGTCCTAAACCTATATTTCTCCATACATTTCTATTAGCCGTTCCTAGTTGTATACCAACAGTACTTTGCTTAGATGTATTTCCTTGTGTTTTAGATTTCTTATTAGCTTTTATCCCACCAGATATAACATACTCTACTGATGAACTTTGTAACCCCATTAGAAAGATACATAATCTACAAGCTCTTGATACATCTCTCCAGTATGAATCCATTAGAGGGGCATTTTGATATATACTACCTGATAATACACCGCCCAGAACTGCTACTGCTGATCCACCTGCTGCTATAGATTGTGCGTCATCTCCTGATATATTCCATCTTATCCATCCTGGTTTAAATGCTATGAATTGTCCATAAACTATATTTTGTTGCATATAGAAATAACCTAACCCATTATTATGATCCCTTGATGGGGGATCTGTATTATCTAAATATGATGCAGGCATTCCACCTATACCGTGTAACGCCCCTGGTGTAGCCAAGCTTAATATTATATCATGTTGACTTTTATTATATCTTTTAGAAGGTGATACAGTATCTGCTAGATTGGCTCCACTTTTTACTTTTACTCCTTTTATAGCAGCAGTATCAAATTTATCCCAATCAGCTAATGCTTTATCTGGATCTATAGCAGGTTTTAATGTAGCTAATATTTCTTTTAAACTAAATACTGCAGGTGCTGCTGGTGCTTCTGGTGTTACAGCTGCATCTTTAGCTTTTTTAGCTATATCTTCAGTGTTAGTGTTTATTGCACCTGGAGAACCTGGTTCAACTCCCCATCCTGCTGTGGCTGCTGCTGCAGTTCCTTTTGTAGGTGCAACTCCTGTTCCTCTTGGGATTTTATATCCTGCTAAGCCGTCTGCTGTTGTAACTACGCTCATGTGTTCTCCTTTCCTTACATTATTTAGAAAAGAAGAAAGTGAGCTTTACTACTCACTTTTTCTCTTATTTTAATTTTTAATAAATTCTTTGAATATTCCAGAAGCATATGAATATAGGTCTTCTGGTTCTTTGTTTACTACCGTAGTTGTATTAACTGGCGGTGCTTTAGTATTCTTAGCTGTTTCTTTTAGATGTCCTTCTTGTTGCTTATTAACATCTAATAGTTTTTCTTGTACTTTCTTATTATCTTCAGTTACTTTTATTAATCTATCTAATAGATCAGTTACACCTTTACCTAATACGCTATCTTTCATTGCAGTGTTTTGTAATACAGCGTTGCCTATTTTAGCGGCTGCACCCCATAACATATCATTTTTAGCTTTCTTCATGGCTGTACCAGATCCTGGAACTGTATGATCTCCAACGCTAGGTAAGTTGACTTTAGAAGTTACTCCAGTAGCTCGCGCTAATCTTTCAGTAATACCTAAAGGTAATTCTCTTTGTGCTCTTACTTGCTCTTTTCCAGGTTTATCGTCACTAGCTTCATTTTTAGTAGGTTTTAATTTAGCTGTTGCATCAAATGCACCTTTAGCCGTTGCACTGGCTGCATTAACTCCCGTGTTAGATATAGCAGCTGCTCCTGCTTGTGAAGCTGTTACTGGCCAGAAGAATCCCATTAGTTTTCTTTTTCCACCATCTCCATCATTCTTAGATGTTGGTCCTGTTGATACCCCACCTCTAGAAACTCCATCATCGGTTCCTTTCATGGATTGATTTCCACCTATAGTTTCAATCTTACCTCCACCTGGTTCAGATAAAAAGAATGCAGTATGTCCACCTTCTTTACCAGTATTTTTCCAAACTACTACTGCTCCTGGTTTAGGTGCATCTAATTTAATATATTCCTTTGAGTCTATTGGATATTGTGAATTCGGGCTACCTTTAAATGAAGGGAGTGCTTGTTTTATACAATATGAAACGAAAGCTCCACACCAAGATGTACTAGGACTTGGGTTTCCTCCCATAACAGATCCTAAGAACATAGTTACTTTATCTGGATTTTTTCCTTCTGTTATACCTATGAAAGATTTAGCTACATCTATCCATGGTGCATCTCCACCACCGGTTATTCCTGCACCAGGTGCTACAGGTGCTGCTGCTCCAAATTTAATTAGTTTCCCATCCTTATCAATAAATCCACCCCAACCATATCCTCCAACATTATATCCTCCAACATAATTTGGCTGTTGTTTTTGGGTTTGATCGACTGTCTCCTTAACCTTTCCTTCAGCGGTGCCTTGTAATGCAGTACCTGTTGAGTTCTCATTTAAGTTGTATTTATCTTCAACGTAGTCTTTAGTATCTACTCCGCCTTCCATTTTAATTTTCTCGCTACCTTCTTCTCCTTCTTTACCTTCGTTAAGATCTCCACCTAAGCATTCAAATATAAGTGGTGCAATCCATTTAACGTCAGCAAATATAAATAACCATCCTAATACAGGAATAGAAGTACATGCTGATATGATAAATCCAGATAGTCCACAAGCTAATTTATGTTTCCATGTTACTTGTTCAATACCAAATACTTTCTTAGCTCCCATTACAGCTGATATAACGTCAATTGCTGTGAATCCAACATTGATAATAATACCTACACCAGATGTAGTTAGTAATTGCTTAGCTCCAGATAGTAATCCTTTAACACCGGCCTTAGCTGCAGCTTCAGCACCGCCTTCGATTGCCTTCTTAGCTAACTTTTCTCCAACTTGAGTAAATCCTTTTATTATCTTTTCAATTGGTACTTTTGCAACTAATTTACCTATTAATGGTATTTTCTTTAATATCTTAACTGACTCTTGAATAACTTCAGTAAACTTAGATAAAGCTTTAGCTAACTTACCGCCACCTTTAGCAGCGCCTTTAAGTCCAGTTTGTACAACTTTCTCACCGGCTCCTTTTGCAGCTTTCTCTCCTACATCTTCTGCAGCTTCCTTACCTGCATTCATTGTAATCTTACCAGTTTTCTCATCCATATCAGGTATATTAATACCAAACTTCCCTAAGAAGTTCTTAATACCAGAATGAACACCTTTAAGAGTCTCTTTGAATCTATCAATTAGTACTTTAGAGAATGCTTTAAATATTTTAGGTATACCTTTTACTGAGGCTCCACCTTTCATGATTGCAAGCATATCAAGTCCAAGTAACCCTCCTAGTAATCCTAGTAACCAGTTACCTTTCTTCTTCTCTTTTTTCTCCTTACCATCGCCCATACCTGTTGCCATAGTTTGTAGAGCGTCAGCATTTTGTTTTTCTCTTTGTTCTTGTTGATTTTGTGTATCTAGTTGACTTTTAGCTACACTATTAGACCTATAAAAACTAGCTCCAGAATTACTTGTAGCAGCTATCAAGTTTTTAATACCTATTCCTATTTTACCTAATCCCATAGGAAGAGAAGTTTTAAACGACGATACTTTCTCTCTATATGATTCAGCATCGACTGTACCTACAACCCCTAAGGCTTCTAAGTGTCCACCTATAACTTTAACTCCTATTACTTTTTCTGCAACGTCATCTGATTTTACTTTCTTTAAGTATTTATCAGTCTTTATACTAGATACTGAAGATTTACTATCACCAGGTCCTGATCCAGCATTTATAGGATTGACATTAACATTTGTGTCTACTTTAGCTGTAGTTGCATCCCCACTATTACTAAGGATAGAACTTTTAACTGAAGAGCTGTTATTGCTAGCTTCCATTATTATTATTGCTGCTGATTGCATTTTAAGACCTTGTGCTGATCTAACGTCTGTTTTATCTGAGTTAGGATCAAAGATTTCTAATGCGTCATCACCAGATGATTTAAACGCTACAACGTAATGTCCAGTATCTATATTAGTAAGTGCTATAGCAACTTTCTTCTTAGGTCCTATACCAGTTAATAAAGCATCCACTTTAGGATCTGCAGCATTAGCTATATGTACATTTAAACCTAATCTATTTCCTACTTCTATAAAGAATTCTAGTTTAATACCACCAGAAGCTGGATCTATATATTTATTAGCTATAGGTATAAAGTCTTCAGGTAATACTTTTTGTCCAATCAATACACCAACCGCATAAGCTACGGAAAATATTCCACAACCTACTTTAGCTAGAGATGCACCAGATGCTAATTTTAAATCTTTATATTTACCTTGTACTCCTCTATTCTCTTTATCGATACCCTTACTATCACGTTTCATTGATCGTTTGCTTTTCTTTCTAGTTCCAAGTATCTCTTCCATAGAGTATCTTTCTTGACCCGCTGCTAATCCGAATTTCTTTCTTATCGAATCACCAAAACCACCCATTAAATCTAACCCTTTATTAAGCATAGAAGAAAACTTCTTACCAAGAAATCCTTTTTGAATTTTCATCATCATTGATCCAGCAGCCCAACCCATTACTGGTCCTAATAATTTACCGTAAGGTACATAGTTATTAGTAAACTTATTAACAGCTAGTCCTGTAGCAGTTGCAAATCCAACTGGTAACATTTCTTGCATTAATTTAGTTTGTAGTGCTTGACCACGAGTACGTCCATCAGACATAAGCTCATTACGTTTATCACCTAACATATCAACCATACCTTGCATTTTATGGTTCATCATTAATGACCCTGCAATAGAAGCTCCGATTAAAGGTGTAGACATCTTACCGTATCCTAAGTTCTTAGCATACATTGACGCTAACACACCTATAGCACCTGCTGATGCTACTTTAATTCCTGATCTTACTTTATATGATTTAAGTGATTCTTGAGTGAACGAAGTTATTTCTGATATAGGATCTATCGAAGCATAGTTAGAATCAAATGATGCTGCTCTACCATTGCCTTCTTCAAATTGTTTCATTACGTTTGATACTCCACCAGATTCTTCAAATGATGAGAATATCTTATTCTTGTTTTTAACTAATATATCTAATGAATTCTTAGCTACAGTATATTCTAATGTATTTACCCCATTAGGTTTACCTTCTATATCTTTTACTTTCTTAGATAACTTTCTAATAGCATCATTATAATAGTTTAATCCACGAGGACCAAATAATGCAATAGCTTCACGCTCATTAGCAATATCTAACCATTCTTTAGGTACTTCTAAATTATGTGCCATATATAGTTCTCTTTTATGAAAAGGAGAAGTACTACTATTAAAGGTTTTATCTAATGCTATAAATACTTCACTACTAGATTCAAATGATGATTTAGCTTTTCTAGCTGAAGCTGATCCTCTACTAGTATCAAATATAGATTTATCATAACTATAAAATGTATTCTTATTTGTCGTAGTAGTTTTCATATTATCCATTATATAATTCATACCAGAAGAATGTTCTAAGTTAATTATATCATTCATAGCGTCTTCATAAACTGATTCTATCCTATTAGCTTCATTTAATAGATAACCTAAGAAAACGTCAGCTTTTTTATCATATTTAGAAGATTCTATTAACATTGATATGTAATGTGGCCATGGATCGTTAGAGTTAAACTCTCCGTGTTGCAGCACAAATGATGGTGATACAGTTATATTACTTAATAAAGTTTGTAATGATTTACCTTTTGATTTAGCTTTTATTTTGTATAAGAATGATCTAAGTGCTCTTATGAATCCTTCTTTTGCTGCTGGGTTAGCTAAAATCTTACCTTTAAGTATTCCACTAACATCAGAATCTCCAAGTTCATCAATAATTTTAGAAACACTTCCATCACTGTTACCAGCCATAGTTTTTTCTAATCTATTAGCTTCTGCAGCTTCTTTATTACTGAATGCACTTTTAGCTTTATCATGTATAGCAGATACCTCTTCGTATCTTTGACTCTTATGATTATATAACTTTAATTTTCCACCAGTTAAAGCAGCTTCTATCTTAGCTAATGATGTAGGTATAATATCAGTTAGTGACTTATGAGCCTTAACGTCAAATTGTGCTTTAGCATTAGGATCTTTCTTTCTGAATTCATCGTATTTAACTGATGCAAATGATTGCTTCTTATCTCCGAATGTTTCAGCTAGTGCTCTTAGTAAACTATTTTGAGAAAATTGCATCCCGTTTAATTTATCTGTAGCGAATTGACCAGGGTCATTCATCATTACAGAGAATTTATCTACTTTTGAACTACCGAACTTCTTAGTTGCATATCCTTTAATTCCTTCTTTCATACCCATAGCCATTAATGACTTAGCAGACATTCCTCCGCCCATAGCCATCATACCAGGTAACATACCAAGCATACTAGTTAATCCACCAGTAGCTTGAGATGATTTATCAGCAATTAGTTGATGTAATCCTTTTTTAATACCAGTTTTAAAGTCTCCACCAAATATAATTTTAGCTAATGCTTCAGTTTCTTTAGATTCATCTTTCTTACCAGTATTAGCATTAATATTAAATCCTAATTTAATGTCGCTCTTTATTTCTCTTAACTCATTAAGTATATTTGATTTAACTTCTAATGACTTTTTATAATAATCAGACTGTATACTAACTTGATACTCAGTCATACGATTAAGTGCTGTTTTCATAGCAGCGAAATCTTTTAAAGAACTATTTTGGTACCTTAAATCTTGAGTCATCTTATCAGCATGTAATTTCATAGATAGTCTATTATTAGAAGATTGAATCTTCTTAGCTATATCGTATTGTGCTTCTGTTTGTAACTTTTGTGCTAATATAATAGATCTACTAATACCTGATGTTGATTGCTTAGATGATTTTATAGCAGAACTTTTAGTCGAACTAAACGTGTCTTCTGTTAATACACTATTATTCTCAAAACCTTGACTAAAGTTAGAGTCATCTGTTTGATGTGCTTCTTGAGATAAGCTATCTAGTTCTTTTAATGTTCTAGTAGAACCACCTAAATCTCGCTCAGAATAAGATAATGCAGTAAGTAGAGCACGATTGCTTTGTCCAGCTAAAGCTCTATTAATATTAGTAGTTATATTTTCCTTCAGATCTTTTATCTTAGTACCACTTGTGTTAAATTTACTCTTGTGACTATTGACTTTAGCTCCGAATTCTGTACTTATATTTTTTGCCATCTGTTTAAGCTCCTTTCTTTTAGAATTTCATATGTTTTTGTTTGGGCTTATATTTAAAAGGCAAAAAAAAAAATAGCAAAAAAACAATTGCCCCTAAGGGCAACTGTACACTCAAATTATAAGTATTGTAGCAAACTATAAGTTTGCATGTTTTGTGACCATAAATCTCTTAATCTTTGTACATGCTCAAAGAATACTGTTTCATCAGGATAAGAAGTAAATACTGCAGTACTTCCTTCAGTACAGTTATCATTTTTACATGAGTATAAACCATTAAGTCCAAGCTTTCTAGTTAATGCTTGGCCTCTAGGTCCAGTCTTAGTTACTATATCTTCTGTTGGTGTTACATATTTTAATGCTCCACCACATTTAGGACATACCGGAGATACACTTTCTTTCGGTAATACATATCCTAAATCTAATATTGTTAAGATTTCTTCTCCACTTGGTAACTTTTTAAATCCATAATTACAAGGTGAGTAAATTGGATTTATATCTGCCATTACAAAATATTTATCTAATGTGAATACTAACTTTTCTAATTGTTGTATTGCTAATGAATTAGATGTTAAGTATTCTGTTAAATAAGATGCTCTTTTAGCGTTACCGTATTCATCGTAATATTTTCTTTCTGAATCTCTTTGTATCATGTTTTGTACTTGTTGGCTTAATTCACCTGGTGTTACGAATTCGGCCATAAGTATACATGTATCTAATGGTTCTTTTAACATGTAAGATTCAGGCAATGTTTGTAACAAGTATTTAAAGTCTGGATTACTTATATGTAATCTATAAGTAGATTGAGTTATAAATGCTTCTCTTAAATTATCTACTCTTCCTTCTTGTACTTTAAATGGTATTTTAAACACCACTGGTTTATTTGCCAGTGTTGGTGCATATCTAGATTTAAGTTGTGATAAGTCGTATCTATCACTTAATTGGATGATTCTTCTATTAGTTCCTGTTCCAACGTCTACGATATCACCTGCTTGTCTTAATCTATCTAATGTTGCCGTTATCTTAGATACAGATGTATACTGTATCGTATCTTTAATTGCTTGGTCTATCTCCGCTAGAACCATCTCAGCCGTTTTGATTTGAGGCTGAGGATTGTAATAATTATTATAGTTATTCATTCTTTGTTTCCTCCTAATATTTTTTTATATGAGCATTGAACCTTCTAACTCATATATTTCATCTTCAGTTTCTATTCTATTTAAATAGATCTTTTCCCCTTTTACTTTATTCAATATTGTTATTACATTATGCTTATGTGTAGTATGGATTGACGATCCTAAATATGTCTCTAAAAAATAAACTTTTTCTTCTGTAGAATTAAGTTCATATAGTTTACTGGCTAACATTAATGGAGTGATGACATAATAAACTTTATTATCAAATCTATTGAAGATAATCATAATGAATGCTAATGTATCGCCATTGACAGGGAGATCAACAGTTACTACGTCATCTTCATAGTCATATATGTATGTATCAGATAATGTATCAAATAATCTTATCTTTATAGTTTCAATTAACCATTCATTAAACCATTCACGATTCAAGTACTTAATATTATCATCTTTTATAATATCCGATTTCATTATACCTTCAGCTGTAAGATATAACTCATTGTCATTTAATAATAGATTAGCTAGATCTATTACCATATCTGATTCAACGAAAGAAATTAAATTATTTATATATGATTCTATATCGTTTCCATATACGTTCTTGTATACTATATTGTGCTCTTCTACAGTTGCTATTTGTAATAAATGTATCTTCATTATTCTATGTGTCTTCATTATTCTACGAGTATATAGCTGCCGCTGATACTACAGCCGCATCATAATATCTGTTATTATTATTTACTAATGGAGTCCTCTCAATAGATACTACTCCAGTTGCAACATCTTCAATTACACGGACATGGTTACCATCATTATTATCAAACTCTTGTATTACCCTAAATTGCGGGAATTGCTGTTGACCATATGGTTGATGTCCGCATTGAGGTTGATATTGTTGTTGCATTGGCTGTTGTACCATTGTTTGTGGATTCTGTGGATATTGCTGCTGTACTTGTTGTTGCGGTTGGAACTGTGGTTGTACTTGTTGTGTTGCTTGTTGATATTGTTGTTGAGGTTTATTAATTAAATCTGTTCTATATAAGTTACGCCTTTGCTCAGGCGTCATACCAGTATTTTGGTATGGTGCTTGGTAAGGTTGTTGGTATTGTTGTTGTACTTGTTGTGGTTGTTGTACTTGTTGTGGTTGACCTTGAACTACATTACCATACACATCTTTATACACTGTATTTGTGTGAATATTACCAAATTGATCTTTATACCATTCATCTTGTGCATATATTTGTCCATTTGGGTTTTGTTGCATTTGTTGATTTATTGGACCTCCACAAGATGCGTTATTCATTACTGGTGTATATAATGCGTTACTTTGTACTGGTTGTTGATATTGTTGTTGAGGCTGCTGTGGTTGTGCACCATATGAAGTAACTGTAGTTGATTGATTATTCATAACAGCATTAGTTTCAAAACCTGTGTATCCATTTACGGATTGTAGTAAACCAGATTTAGTTTGCTCTGGTTGTACTTGTACAGGTTGTGGTCCATTTTGTGTGTTATTTGTAAAGTATCCAGTGTTAGGGTTGTAAGTGTTTTGTATTACATTCCCTTGTGGCTGGAAGTTTTGTCCAGTATAAGTTGTTGCAGTATGAGTTAATGGATTACCATAAACATCATAACCATTTGGATCCAATATACTGGTATTAACGTTTCTTCTAGATGTTTCCATTGTAGGTCCATCTATTACACCTGCGTTGTATAACGTGTTCAGTTGCGCATTTTCTATGTCTTCTTTTTCTGTGAATCTAGATAAGTAGAT
>ERZ650300.1718-NODE-1718-length-12256-cov-13.609622_pt1 | contig 12256 bp, 9 predicted proteins | sample MGYA00376236_ERZ650300 | MGnify/ENA primary metagenome ERZ650300 (study PRJEB26733, sample SAMN07839303) | wastewater metagenome | biome: urban; feature: wastewater treatment plant; material: waste water | place: USA: North Carolina | collected 2016-04-28 ... | reverse complement strand
CAATGCTCAATATTCATACGAAAAAGGAAATATCACGTTCAATTCTAGAATTTCTGCGAATGAAAGAATCGTGAGAAATCTCAACAATAATACCTATCAAGACCAATACAGCTATCAAGGTCAAAATATTTTTGCAGAATTGTACAATCAGACTCAATTTTCGGAGCATATTAATTTAGTAGCGGGAATTCAGTATGAAACTCAGAATTTAGGTTCTAAATCTTTACCTTGGGGCGGAACTTCCATGCAAAATGTATTGACTCTAGGCGAAACCGAAATCAGTAATTTTGATGTTTTTGCCAATGCAAATTTAGCCTATCAAATTTTTCATTTGGATTTAGGAGCTCGATTGAACAATCATTCTAAATATGACAATCACTTTGTTTACAGCGTAAATCCATTTATTTTAACAGATTTAGACGATAATTTCCTAAAAATAGGCTATTCTTATGCTACTGCATTTATCGCACCTACTCTATATCAATCTTACGGTTCACTGCCCTATGTTTTGCCAAATTTTGATTTAAAACCAGAAACCAATGCTTCGCATGAATTGGATTTCAGTTTTGGAAAGAAAGACAGAACATTTGTAGTGAATGCAAGTGTTTTCAGTAGAAAAGAAAAAGATGTTTTCGTGTATAATTGGGATAATAGGAAATTTTTAAACGTAGAAAGCAATAAAGTAAAGGGTGTAGAATTAGGAGTTCAATATCATTTCAATGAAAAAGTAAATGTAGGTGGTAATTTTTCTTTCGCTGAAAAAGACAATCCTGCAACAAGATTACGTTCGCCAAAACAAAGAGCAAATGCTTTTTTAGAAATTTTACCGATTAAAAATAACAGAATCAATATTTCTTATCAATATACCTCAAAAAGAAATGATGCGTACTATGATAGCAGTAGTTTTAGTACAAAAAACGTAGAATTAGAAGCGTTCCATTTGTTTAACCTTAATATCAATCAGAAAATCACCAAATCTTTAGATACTTATTTAAATGTAGGAAACGTATTGAATACCAGTTATACAGATGTCATCGGTTATACCACAAAACCTAGAAATATAACTTTAGGAGTAGAATATAAATTTTAAGGATTAAATTTTTATTCCACTTGTGTTTCGAGCTTCAGCAATTTATTTGCTGAAGTTTTTTTATGATTTTTTATCAGAATCTAATTTGATGGTATGTTCAGAACTTGCTTCGGGTAAATTTTCGATTTCTTGGTGATATTCTTCTACTTCGTGTTTCATTTCATCTGCCAAAATTTTCTCAATTCTGAGTTTTCTGATGGCGATATTCAATTCATTTCCTAAAAGAAGTAAAATCACATTTAAATTCACCCAAACCATTAATAAAATAAGTGACCCAATAGAACCGTATAAAACGTTGTATCTGGCAAATTTACTTACATAAACCGCAAAGAAATACGTAGTAATCACAAATACTACAGTGGTAAAAAAAGCACCAGGAAGTGCTTGTCTAAATCTGGCAATCTTAGCTGTTCCCACCCAATAAAACAACGCCAACAACAAGAAATAAAACAATGGAAACGAAACAAATCCAATGATTTTCGATAAATTATCTACAAACCAAGAAATATCGTATTCTGGTGTAAAAAGCTTGAGAACGACCTCAGAATAATACACTCCGAAAAGCGCTAAAAAGATAATCGCAATAAAACCAATCGTAATGAAAAAAGACAAAATATATTCATAAACATCGGTTCGTTTTTCTTCGGTATGGTCATTAAATCCATCAATGAGAGAAAAAGTTCCATTAGTCGCAAAAATCAAAGCAAAAATAATCGTGAAATTACTGATGCTCTTCATATTCGGAACGATACTTTTGGTAATGTAATTCGTAACATCTGCATGCATGTGCGCAGGAAAAACATTGTGCATCAATACTTCAAAAATATAAAACTGAAGCTTATCATAATGCGGTAAATAAGGCAAAATGGAAAGCAAAAACAATAAAAACGGGAATAAACTCAAAAAGAAACTCCACGAAATGGCAGACGCTTTTGCGATTAAACGGTTTTTAAAAACTCCTCTTACATAAATATCAAACATTTCCCAAAGAGAAATGCCTAACATGGGCAAATGTATGCCATCTAAAAAACGATGAATTTTTCTAAGGAAAGTAGGAAGTTTCAAAATCGTTATTTTATATTTGTACAAAGATAAGGAATGAAAATTAATTTACTCTGCATAGGCAAAACTGACGATAAAGAAATTAAAAATCTCATCAATTACTATCTTACAAGACTTCCTAGACATTGGAATTTTGAAATTACAGAAATTCCAGATGTTAAAAATGCCAGAAATCTCACACCTGATTTACTTAAAAAAGAAGAAGCTAAATTATTCCTCAATATTATAGAAAACACAGATTTGGTGGTACTTTTAGACGAAAAAGGGAAACAATTTACCAGCAGAGAGTTTGCTCAAAAATTAGATTCTTATCAAAACAATTCTATCAAAAAAATCTGTTTTTTAGTTGGTGGAGCTTATGGTTTTTCAGAAGAAATGTATCAAAGAGCAAACGAAAAAATTTCCATTTCTAAAATGACTTTCACGCATCAAATGATTCGATTATTTTTTGTAGAACAGATTTACCGAGCAGACCAAATTCTACAAGGAAAACCGTATCATAATGACTGATGAGTTACGATTTGGGATTTTAGATTTAAGATTTAGAAATTATGAGTCTTGAGTTGTAACTTCTGACTTTTTGATGACTTTTTTTGCTAAAGTTCCAAAGAATAAAGCCAAAAGAATTCCCATAATTGCGCCTATGATAATATCTCCTGGAAAATGCATTCCGAGATATACTCTACTGTATGCAACGATAGCTGCCCAAACAAATAGAAAGTAAGGCAATTGCTTTATTTTTTTGCCTAAAAGTATGGTAAGATAAGTCGCTACAAAAAAAGAATTAGATGAGTGCGCAGAATAAAATCCGAATTTCCCTCCGCATTTTACTTCTCTCAACAGACCTTCTAATGATGGATCATGACAAGGTCTTAATCGCTCAAATCCAAATTTAAAAATATTGGCGATTTGGTCAGAAGCTGTAATTCCTAATGCTACAAAAAGCAATATGTAGAACAATGATTTTTTATTGAAATTTTTATACAGAAAATATAAAAAAATAACATAAAGCGGAATCCAGAACCATTTTTCTGAAACCAAAATCCAGAACGGATCAAAAGTAGAACTTCCTAAATTGTTTAGGAAAATCATGGCTTGTTTGTCTTCTAAAATAATTTCTTCCATTATCTTGAAACGGGGCCTTGATATTCGTCGCTTAATTTATTGATTTCTTCTTTAGATTCTTGAATCAACTCATCTGAAGATTTTCCTTCGATTTGTTTTCTTAAATCTAATTCTTGTTTTATTTTTTCGGTAGGATCGTATTCTTGAGCTGCTTTTTTTACTTTTTCTATTTCACGCTTTATTTCCGAGACTGGATTATCTGTTTCCTTCATGATTTCCGATTTTACATCTTCCATCGCATCTTTCATTTTACGCACTCCTTGTCCTAATCCTCTTGCAATTTCAGGGATTTTATTAGGTCCAAATAAAACGACGATTACCAAAGCAATCATCAGCATTTCTCCAAAACTTAGTTCCATTCTGCAAATTTAAATTATTAATTAATAATTATTTACTTTTTTCTGTGAAAAACGTAATAAACAAAATAAGCACTCACTGCCATTAACACAAATCCTAGGAAAAAAGGCGCTCCAGAAAACTGAAATGGAGGCTTCAATTCTAAGGTTAAAAGTTTAATTTTAGCATCTGGATGAGTGAAAAAATAGAAAATCTGAGTCATCAGAAGCGGTCCAATAATTGACGTAATGCTGATTACACTTGTTAAAGCTCCTTGTAAATCACCTTGTTCTTTTGGTGAAACTTTAGATGAAATAACGGATTGTAATGCAGGACCAGCAATTCCACCTAAACAATAAATGGCTAAAATAGCGTACATCATCCATTCTTTTTGAGCGAATGCAAAAAGCAACATTCCGGTACAGTAAAACATAATTCCGTATAAAATACTTCTTTCACTACCCAATTTAGGATGAACTTTTCTAATTAAAAAACCTTGAACAAAAGCGGTAAAAGCTCCCATTACTCCAAGAGAAATCCCTACTGTTTTTTCGTCCCAAGCAAATTTGTACATCGTAAAATATGCCCAATTGGTTTGTACTGCATGACTCGCTAAATACACCAAAAACCAAGCAATGAAAAGTTTTAAAATTTCAGGATGTGTTCTTACTTTTAATAATGAACCCACTGGATTAGCTCTTTTCCATTCAAAAGGTCTTCTGTGCTCTTTTCCTAAACTTTCTGGCAATATAAAATATCCGTAAGCGAAATTCACCAAACATAAAACAGCGGCTGCATAAAATGGCACTCTAGACCCGAATTGTCCTAATAATCCACCAATTACAGGACCAATAATAAATCCTAAACCAAAAGCAGCACCTATCATTCCAAAGTTTTTAGAACGATTGCTATCATCTGAAATATCTGCTATATACGCAGAAGCAGTAGTAATACTTGCACCCGTAATTCCAGAAAAAATACGACCTACAAACAGCCAAAAAATAGTTGGCGCCCAAGCTTGAATAAAAAAGTTGATAGAAAATCCTAAAAGTGAAAATAAAATAACCGGTCTTCTTCCATACTTGTCACTTAAATTACCCAAAACTGGTGCAAAAAGAAATTGCATGAAAGCATATAAAAAACTTAGCCAACCACCATATTTAGAAGCTTCGCTTACGTCTCCATTAATCAATTCTTCTATTAATTTAGGCACAACTGGGATTACAATTCCCCACCCTGTAATATCAATGATTAAGGTGATAAATATAAACCAAATCGCAGCTGTTTTATTCGAATTTTTCATACAGAAAGCGAAGATACATCTTTTTCGATTTTCAAAAAATTTTTTAACTTTTATATATCGACTTATCTCATAAAAAAAGCGCTCTTTCGAGCGCTTCTATTTATTTTTCTGTGGTTGTTCTTTCGTGTGGAGCTTCTTCTTTTCCTGTTTTTAGGAAATCGTATGCAAGTGCAGATGCAATGAATACAGATGAATAAGTTCCGAAGAAAATACCTAAGAATAATGCGAACATAAATCCTTTTAAGTTATCTCCTCCGAAGAAGAATATAGCCATAATTACTAGTAAAACAGTAAATGAGGTATTGAAAGTTCTACCTAGTGTACTAGAAATAGAGTCATCAAACAATCCCGCTAAAGTAAGAGATTTTTTCTCTTTCAAATATTCTCTAATTCTGTCGAATACAATTACGGTATCATTTATCGAGTAACCGAGTACTGTAAGAATCGCAGCGATAAAGTCTTGGTTAATCTCCATGTTGAATGGCATGATATTTTTAAAGAACGAGAAGAATCCTAGAATGATAATTGCATCGTGAGCTAATGCTGCTACCGCACCTAAAGAGAACTGCCATTTGTTAAATCTGAATAAGATATAAATGAAAATTCCTAATAAAGAAGCTAATACAGCATAAGTACCACCTGCTTTAATATCATCTGCTACTGTAGGTCCAACTTTAGAAGAAGAAACAATTCCTAATTCTGCACCATGAGCATCTTTGAAATCTGCTAATGTAGTATTTGGAGATAAGAAAGGTTTTAGACCTTCAAATAATTTTTTCTCGATATCTTGGTCAGCTTCGATGGATTCATCATCAATTTTATAGTCAGTTGTAATTTTTAATTGGTTTGCATTACCAAAAGTTTTAACATCTACTGCTTGAGATTCACCATTTAAAACGAATAATTTAGCAAGAGATTCGTGAGCTTTAGTAGCTTCTACATCTTTATCAAATCTTACTACATAACTTCTACCACCTTTGAAGTCTACCCCAGTTTTGAAACCATAGTTAAAAATGGAGAATAAACTTGCAACAGTAAGAATTGCAGAAACAATGTAAGCATATTTTCTTTTACCAATGAAATCAATCCATACATTTCTGAACCAGTTTTTAGTAATTGGAGTCCAAACAGAAAGACCTTTTCCTTTATTTAATCTATGGAAAATCATTACTCTAGATAACAATACAGAAGTAAAGAAAGTCATGATAAGACCAATACCTGTAGTTACCGCAAAACCTTTAATAGGTCCTGTTCCGAAGATAAATAATACTAATGCTGTTAGCAATGAAGTAAGGTGACCATCTATAATTGCAGAAAGTGCATGTTTGAAACCGTCTGTATATGCTTGTTTAATAGATTTACCTGCAAATAATTCTTCTTTCGTTCTTTCGTAGATGATTACGTTTGTGTCTACCGCAATTGCCATGGTTAATACAATACCAGCAATACCAGGAAGAGTAAGTGTAGCATTGATAGAATCCATAATTCCGAAAAGGTAGAATAGGTTAAATATCATTGCTATAATCGCATAAACACCAGCACCACCATAGTAGAAAATAATATATACTACAATAATTAAGAATGCAATAAAGAAAGACCAAAGTCCTGCAGAAATAGATTCTTGACCAAGAGAAGGCCCTACTACATCTGCCTGAACAACTTTAGCAGAAGCTGGCAATTTACCTGCGCTTAATACGTCTGTAAGGTCTTTAGCTTCTTCTTGAGTAAAACTTCCAGAAATCTGGGATCTACCAGAAGGAATTGGCTCATTTACATTTGGAGCAGTGTAAACAATGTTATCTAAAGTTACTGCAACTGGTTTTCCTACGTTTTTCTCAGTAAGTGTTTTCCAGTCTCTAGTACCTTCAGTATCCATTTGCATGTCTACTACAATTCTACCAAGATTATCATAGTTAATTCTAGCAGTTTCTACCGCACCATCTACTGGAGCTTTTTGATTGATATTTCCTCTGATAGCGTAAAGAACTAAATTATCTGGATCAGCAGCATCTGGTTTATAAGCCCACATGAATTTAGTAAATTTAAGATTTGCTGGTCTCAGTTTTATTGCAATTTCGCTATTCAGAATTTTGTTCATTGCTGAAGTATCAGAAAGCTTGATATTACCTACACCAGCTTGTCTCAATGTATTCAACTGAAGCATGTTGATTAAATTAGTGTTTTTAGCAACACCAAGAGAATCTGCTTTTGCTGGAACAATTTTAGATAGAGTTTCTAAATAAGGAGCAACTTCGTTGATTTGTTGTACTTCCCAGAACTGCAATTTAGCAGAAGTAGAAAGCATTTTTTTCACTTTGTCTTTATCTTTAATACCTGGCATTTCTACCGCAATTCTACCAGTACCAGGAACACGTTGTACGTTTGGTTGTACCGCTCCCATTTTATCAATTCTGGTTCTAATTACTTCGAAAGCTGTTCCTACAGAAGCATCAATTTTACTTCTAATAATAGATTTTACTTGATCATCTGTAGTATTGAATTTAATTTGACCACTTAATTTTTGAGTTCCAAAAACTTCTGGGCTAGCCAATTTAAGACCAGCTTTTTTCTCTTGATTAACTAAGTCAAACTGAGTGAAAAAATCTTCAATATAAGGTTTTGTAGACTGTTTCTGAACTTTGTCAGCTCTGTCTAGCGCTTCTATAACGATAGGATTAGTAGAATAATTGGTTAAATCATTTACTAAATCTCTTTGGTTAATTTCTAATAGAACGTTAATACCACCTTTTAAGTCCAAACCAAGCTTCATTTCTTTCTGCTTAGCTTCAGGATAGTTCAGCTGAGTGAATCCTAAATGGATGGTATCTTTAGAAAGACGCGCAATTTCTTTATTATATTTTGCTTCGTCTTCACCAGCAATAGCTTTGGCTTCGTTTTCTATTTTACTTGCATACCAAGTTGGCAACAACTCGTTGATACAAATAAGCCCAAGAACAATCGCTACAATCGTAATAAGTCCTTTTCCTTGCATTGTTTATAGTTTACAACATTTAAAATTATAGTCGGCAAATATAATGATTATCAGTTGAAATAAAAATTTTGTTTACATGATTTTTGAAGATATTTCACAGAATTCAGGTAATAAAGCGACAAAGGAATCCCAAATTCAAAAAAATCTTATGAATTTCAAAACAAAAAAGACGCAAATCATTGCGTCTTTTCAATATATTTTAATGGATTTTGCAGATTAAACCGTCATCGAAAACAATCTGGTTTCTGGCATTTTTCTCATCATTCTTAAATCAAAAGCCATGGCAACATTTCTAGTGAAAACTCTACCTTTTTCGGTAATTTTCACGGTATTTCCTGAAATTTCTACCAGACCATCTTCTTGCATTTCTTGTAGCTTTTTCAATGCTTCTGGTAATTCTTCAAAAGAATTTTCTGGTGTAAAAGTAGTTTCTAACTGACACATTAAATTCAAAATATGTCTTCTTAATTTTAAATCTTCTTCGTTTAAAATATGACCTTTCACCACAGGAATAATTCCCTCTTCTACTCTTTTTTGATATTCTTCTACCGATTTTTCGTTTTGAGCAAAAGCATACCAAGAATCCGAAATCGCAGACATACCTAAACCAACCATCAATTGAGTATTACTTGAAGTATATCCCATGAAATTTCGGTGGAGTTTTTTATGAATTAAAGATTGGTACAAATCATCTTTTTCGAGTGAAAAATGATCCATTCCAACTTCTATATAACCTAATTCTTCTAACAGTTTTTTGCCATTTTCGTAGAGTTTACGTTTTTCTTCGCCACTTGGCAAATCATTTTCGTCAAAACCACGTTGACCAACTCCTTTTATCCACGGAACGTGAGCGTAAGAATAAAACGCAAGTCTGTCTGGTTTTAATTCCAAAGTCTTTCTGATGGTAAATTCCATTGCGTCCCAAGATTGGTGTGGCAATCCAAAAACCAAATCGTGAGAAACACTTTTATAACCTATTTCTCTGGCCCATTCTGTAACGTTTTTTACATTTTCGAAAGGCTGAATTCTATTGATGGCTTTTTGAACTTTTTCATCATAATCTTGCACTCCGAAACTACATCTTCTGAAACCTAAATCATACAAAGTTTGCAAATGTACTTTTGTAGTATTGTTTGGGTGACCTTCAAAAGAAAATTCAGGATTTTCGGCAATTTCTACGGTGCTAAAAATTCCTTCTAGTAAAATTCTCAAATTTTCTGGAGAGAAAAAGGTAGGAGTTCCTCCACCGAGATGAAGTTCTTTTAGTTTGGCTTTCTGCTTTCCGCATTCTGCTTTCTGCTCTGCTGATTGCTGATTGCTGATTGCTGATTGCGAAAATAAATCAAGATACAAATTCCACTCTTTTAAAACACTTTCTAAATAAGGTGTTTCTACAGAATGTTGTTTAGTTATGCGTTTATGACAAGCACAAAAAGTACACAATTGCTCACAAAAAGGAAGGTGAATGTAAATAGAAATTCCTTCTTGAGCATTGCTCTCGTTGAAAGACTGAATAACAGTTTTTTGCCATTGTTCAGAAGTAAAACCATCATTATCCCAGTAAGGAACAGTAGGATAAGAAGTATATCTAGGTCCCGGAATATTATATTTATCGATTAAAGAATTCATTTTTTGGAAATTTTAAATTCTAAATTTTAGATTTTAGAATTGCAAAAATAAGGTTTATTTAGTCATTTCTAACAGACAACTTAGATAAGGTTTATTAATTTTATGAATATCTTCTGTAAAAATCTGTGAAATCTGTGGGAAACTATTTAAAAATTGCTTTTAAAATTCTATTTTTTCCAGCAAAAACAAGGCTATCTTCATCTATCCATTCGCAAACGTAGAGATTTTTTTCTTGTGAAATCGTTTTCCAAGTTTTTCCATAATCGCTAGAAAATTCTATATTCTGGTCTCCCACTGCAATAATGTCTTTTCCTTTAGATTTCGGACGAATTTTAACACACGTTTTATATCCTCCATTTTTTCCAGAAGCTTGAATTTGCCAAGTTTCGCCACCGTCTGAAGTTGTAGCGATATTGTTAACATTATCTGATTGTTGGGTATAATCACCACCTACTGCAATCCCGAATTTCTCATCATAGAAATCAATAGAATAAATTCCTGTAGACGATTTCCCGTTGACAAAAGGCGTATTGTAAACATTCCAAAAATAAGGTTTATCCCAATTGAATTTAAAAATTCTAGAAACCGTTCCTCCTGTTGCAATCCAAACGGTATTTCCTTTCATTGCAATATTGGTATTGCTCGCTGCAAAATGCGCTTCACCTTCTTGATATTTCGGCATAATTCCGCCTTCGTTTTTATAATTTTTGCTCGAAATAATTCTAAAATGAGGTTTTCCTTCTTTTCTTGGGTCACTTATTGCCAATCCTCTTCCCTTTTCATCAAACATAAAAGCGTCATAAAATGCAGTTTTTATGGTATCGGTAAAAACTTCTTCTGCCGTAAAAGTACTTTTTGTAATTTTGTAAAAAATAGCAGGACTTTCGATGTTTACAGTATAAAATAAATCTTTAGTTTGCGCCAAAGTTCTGAATTGAAGATTTGCATCTGATAATTTCATTTGCTTTCTAATCGTTGGTTCTTTCAAATGAATATATCCAAATTTAGAATCTGTAGCAGCGTAATACACTTTGTTTTGCCAAATCTGAATTGCTCTTACACTCATGTTATAATTATCTGCTAAAGCCGAGAATTCTAGACTTTGAGCCATTATAAAAGCATGAGCCAACAAACAAAAGGCTAATATTATTCTTTTCATTTTTACTTTTTTACAAAAATAAAAATCCGCATACTCTGTGCGGATTTTTATAATTTGCTTCTAAATTTTATTTATCTAAAAATTCATTATAACCTCCTTGGTTTAAGACACTATTTTTTCTTCCATATAAAAAATATATAAGAAGACCCAAAGCTAACCATCCTATCGCCATATATATTGCTGATTTTTCTAAATGGAAAATCAAATAAATGTTAATCAAAATTCCTAATGTAGCAACTACAGGAAGCATTGGAGTTTTAAACCCTCTTTTTAATTCAGGCTTTCTAATTCTAAGCAACCAGACCGCAAAGGAAACCATTGTAAACGCAAAAAGAGTACCAAAGCTACACATGTGAACCAAAGTACTTATAGGAGTAAGCGCAGCAACTACAGAAACAATAACACCTAAAAGAATTGTGTTTTTGTAAGGCGTTTTTCTTACCGGATGAATTTCTTTAAACATTTTAGGAATTAAACCATCTTTAGCCATTCCCAAAAATATTCTTGACTGACCAAGCATCATTACCAAAAGTACAGAAATTAATCCTATTGTTGCGGCAACAGTTATTAAAATTACAGCCCAATTCATTCCTGTCGCCTTTTCAAAAGCTATCGCAACAGGTGCAGTCAAAGCATCTGGTATTATTCCAAAATCTTTATAATTCATCATTCCTGTTAACACAACAGACATAAGAATATATAAAAATGTACAAATCAATAATGAGGCAATAATTGCAAATGGAATATCTTTTCTTGGATTTTTTGCTTCTGCTGCTTGTGTAGAAACCGCATCAAAACCAATGTAAGCAAAAAAAACAGCTGCAGCTCCCGCAATTATTCCATTAAAACCATAAGCAGGCCCTAATTTTCCATCAGATTGAATTATCATTCTTTCATCTGGAATAAATGGTGAAAGATTATCTAAATTAATAAAAAGTGCTCCTACAACAATAACAAAAACAACTACAGAAGTCTTCAATATAACAATCATATTATTTGCACCTGCAGCTTCTTTAGTTCCTTTAACAAGTATAGCTGTTACAATCAATACTATTATTAATGCAGGCAAGTTTAACATTATTTTAAAACCAAATAACTCTGGTGCCATGTTATAGTTTGAAACAATTTCCTGAAGTTTCATGAGCTTTTCAGTACTAAGCCCTCCTTTTTCAATTGCATTTGTAGCTTCAACAAATGTTGATCTTGCAGATGCTGGATCAGACGTAAGCCAAGTAGGTAAATGCAAACCAATAATTTTGAGAAACTTATTAAAATATCCTGACCAAGAAACCGCCACCGTCATAGAACCCATTGCATACTCTAGAACCAATCCCCATCCAATTAACCAAGCAAATACTTCACCCACGGTTCCATAAGCATAAGCATAAGCAGAACCTTCTACTGGTAATAATGCAGCAAACTCTGCATAACACAATGCTGCAAAAATGCACGCGATACCTGCCACTACAAAAGACAATGCTAGTGCAGGACCTGCATGATAATAAGCACCAGTTCCTGTCAATACAAAAATACCACCACCAATAATGGCTCCAATTCCTA
>ERZ650300.1708-NODE-1708-length-12312-cov-4.107449_pt1 | contig 12312 bp, 9 predicted proteins | sample MGYA00376236_ERZ650300 | MGnify/ENA primary metagenome ERZ650300 (study PRJEB26733, sample SAMN07839303) | wastewater metagenome | biome: urban; feature: wastewater treatment plant; material: waste water | place: USA: North Carolina | collected 2016-04-28 ... | reverse complement strand
TTTCCCTACACGACGCTCTTCCGATCTCAGTTACGTGGGCATCGCGCTGGCCTGCGTATACGGCATTGCCGCGGCGGCGGCCATGCCGGCGATTGCCGCCATCTCTCAGGACGTCGTCCCGGTGGCGCACAAGGGCCTGTCGATGGGGCTCGCGATCTTCGCGCAGTACATGCTGGGGGGCGCGTGGGGGCCCTATATCGTCGGCGCGGTTTCCGACGGACTGGGTGGAGGCGCGGAAGGACTAAGCGCGGCGGTCATGCTCTGCGGCGGATTCGGCATCCTGGCGGGGTTTCTCTTTCTGATCGCGTCGCGCACGTACCCCGAGGACTGGCAGAAGGTGAAGGACGAGGCGATTCTGGAAGAATAAAAGAAGGCGATAGGCCATAGGCCAGAGGCTATGGGCAAGAACAACAAGCAATGAATGTAGGGAACGGTCTTGCCACCCGCAAGGGTGGTTGAAACCGTTCCCTACGCGGGCATGGGCGGAGGAAATAAATATATGGATGAGAGAAAAATAATGGAGGATGCGGTTCAGACGATGAGCCGCTACGTGCAGTTTGACACGACCAATCCGCCGGGGAATGAAATGCCCGCCGCCCTGTGGCTCGCCGATCAACTGACGTCCCGGGGCATCACCTCCGACATTCGAATTCATGAACCGGTCGCCGGGCGCGGCCTGGTGGCGGCGCGTATCGCGGGAACCGAAGCCCTCAAACCCCTCATGCTCAACCACCACATCGACGTGGTGGCGGCCGACGCCTCCCGGTGGACCCAACCGCCCTTTTCCGGAGAGGTGGCCGGCGGTTTTGTCTGGGGGCGCGGCACGCTGGACACCAAGGGCCTCGGCGTCATGTTTCTCCTGGCGCTGGAATCGCTTTTGAAGGAAGGGGCTGCGTTCCGCCGGCCGATCGTATTCACCGCCGTGCCGGACGAAGAGCCGGGCGGAGAAAACGGCATGCGCTGGCTGGTGGAACATCACCTGAAAGAAATTGATCCCGAATGGGTCTGGGATGAAGGCAGCGGCGGTTTGAAGGATGTTTTTGGAAAAGGGATCATGTTTGCCGTCGCCGTCGCCGAAAAGCAGATCTATCGCGTCCGGCTCATTGCCACAGGCGACCCCGGACACGGCTCCATGCCGCACCCAAACAGCGCCAACGTGACGCTGCTTTCCGCCCTTTCCCGGATCGTCGGGAATCCCCGGCCGCTGCGTGTGGACCGGGCGGCTCAGATGATGTTTCAGGGACTCGCGCCGACGCAGAAGTTTCCCGCATCGTTTTTGCTGCGCCATCTTTCCAATCCGCTCGCTTTGATGACGGCCGGCAAAAAGCTTGCGGCGGACAAACTGACCAACGCCCTGCTTCGCGACACCGTCAGTCCCAATGTCATCAAGGCCGGCTATCAAATCAATGTCATCCCGGAACAGGCCACGGCCGAGCTGGATTGCCGTTTGCTTCCTTCGACCAGCGCGGAGGAATTTCACCGCTGGCTGGTCTCCTGCATCGCCGACGACCGCATTCGGATAGAAATGATTCAGACGTCGCCTCCTTCGGGCATCGCGCCTTTGGACAGCCTGTTTTATCAGGTGGTTACGCAGACCGTTAAAAAGCATTCGCCCGAGGCCGGCGTATTCCCTCTCCTGATGGCCGGGGCGTCCGACGGCCATTACTGGCGGGAACGGGGCTATCCGGCCTACGGATTTACTCCGATGATTCTGGAACGGGAGGACATCGGCCGCGTCCACGGCATCGACGAACGCATCTCCGCGGAGAACCTTCTTTTCGGAATCAAAATGACCCGGGATATCCTTAAGAGCCTATGTGCATAGAAAACGGCCACGTGCATGACCTAATGACCCAATAACCTGTCTAAAGGCCACGGGAGGTCACACATAAGCGGCGATGATAACCCGATATAAAGACAACCCCTTTAAGAGTCGCGTTTGATTTCTCCAAGCGGCAGAGATCAATAAAGTGATTTCTCTTGACATACTTCATTACTTTCCTAAAGCTTTTCAGCAAATGACAAGGGTATCCATGTGGGGAAAAAGTTATGAGAGCCGTAAAACGTAAGATAACGGATATGAGCGTAGATGAACTCAAGGGCGTCATCCATGAAGCAATCTCCGAAGACATGGAGGTTTGGCGGGAAACATTTGAGATCATGGCGGACAACAAGCTGATGGAGGAGATCCGGCGCGCGGATCTCGATAAGGCAGCCGGCAAAAAAAACGCCTTTGTCGCCTGGGATGATCTGAAAAATGCATAAGATCATTCTTCATCGGAACGCCGTCAAATTCTACCGGAAGGCCGGTAACGCCTTAAAGGAGAGGGTATCAGACGCGATGGAAGTTATTGCCGGAATCCGCACCTGGACGGACATATCAAGAAGCTGAAAGGGGATCTCAAGCACATGCATCGTTTCCGAATGGGCGACCTACGTATCCTCTACGAAATCGACGATGCGCAAGAGACTGTGTGGATCAAAACCATCGAATGGAGAGGCTCGGCATATAAATAAAATGTTGTCGAAGGAACGGTCGCGACCACCCTTGCGGGCGGCAAGACCGTTCCCTATATTCTTTCCACTTCGTACGGAACGGTTTCAAACCGTTCCCTACCATTCACCATCCACTATCCACCATCCCTGTCATGGTTCGACCAGCTCACCACTCGGCAGGCTCACCATGACAAAAGGTGTCACCCCGAGCCTAGCCTGTCCTGAGCCTGCCGAAGGGAGGGGCACCATTCCCTAAGCGGCGCGCAGGGCGTCCACGATCTTCAGGCGCGAGGCTCTGAGCGCCGGCAGCATGCCGCCCGCCAATCCCATGGCGAGCGCGAAGATCATCGATTCAATGATGATGCCGGGCGTCAGCGTGAACCGAAACGCAAGTTCTGAAAAAGTCTGAAAGTTCACCGTGGAAATCGTCAGAAACTGCATGAACGAGGCGAAAAACAATCCGATCCCCCCGCCCAGAAATCCCAGCAGCAGCGACTCGGTGAGAAACGCCAGCAGAATGTTGCGGCGGCGGAAACCCAGCGCGCGCAGCGTGCCGATTTCCGGCGTGCGGTTGGCAACGGCGGAATACATGGTGATCATCGCGCCGATGATGGCGCCGATGGAAAAGACCGCCGTCAGCGTCGTTCCCAGGATGCGCAGAAATTTGGCCATCATTTCCGACTGGTCCTTGTAATACTTGGTTTCGCGCCGGGCCTCCAGCGTGAATCGGGGATCTTTTTCGATGGCGTCTTTTGCCGCGTCAAACGCGTCGGGCGTCTTGAGCCGGAAAATCAACGAAGAATAGACGGGGCGCCGGAACGCCTGCATCACCTGATCCACGTCGCCCCAGATTTCGGAGGCGAAGCCCGTGTTGCCCGCGTCAAAAATTCCCACCACCGTCCAGGTCCGACCGCCCCATTTCAGCGTCTGCTGAAGGCCCACGCCCTGGAAACGCTGGGCGATGCTGTTGCCGACCAGAACCTCGGACGAGTTGGGGCGGGGCAGACGGCCGGCCACGAGCTTCACCTGATGCCTCAGCAACAGCGACTGGGACTGAACGCCGCGCACAACCACATTGGAATGGCTGGAGGACTTCTCCTCGCCCTGTTTTTTGAGCGCGATCAACACCACCACCTCCCGGGCCATCATCGGCCGGCCTCCCTCTCCCGCGGCCACCTGCGGCAGCATTTCCACAATGGCCGCCTTTTGGCGGCCGATCGTGCTCATCACCTCCGACTGCGACCCTTTGCGCACCACGACCACGTTGGAAGGCGAGCCGGTTTCCACCAACGTCTTCTGCAGGCCGGCCGCCATCATCAGCACCGCGGCAAACACGAACACCACCAGCGCCATGCCGGCCACCGTAAGAATCGTCGTCAGCCGCCTGCGCCGAAGGTTGCGGATGCTGTAGGACAGGGGCAGCGCCATCAGCCGATCCTCCTCAACCCGTCGGCAATGCGAATGCGGACCGCGTGGCGCGCGGGAATAATCGCCGCGGAAAAGGCCATCAGCAACGCCGCAACCAGATCCAGATACAGCGTCGTCCGGGACACCAGAAAGATCGGAAAATAGGTGGACAGTTCGGCTGCAAAAATGCGCGCCGCCGGAAACGTCAGCGACGCTCCAATGAGCGTGCCGGTCATCGTCAGCACCAGCGCTTCGCCGAAGATCAGCAGCGTGATGTCCTTCGCGCCGAAGCCCAGCGTTTTCATAATCGCATAGTCGCCCGTGCGCTCGCGCGTTGTCATGGCCATCGTATTGGCGACCACAGCCATGATAATTAAAATGATGACGAAGGACACCATCTGAATGGCCGTGACAATCGCCTCCGCCATCGCGAGGAAGCCCAGATTGAACGCCTTTTCCGTTTCCGTCAGCGTTTCCGCCAGCGAATTTTTGAATATCGCGTCAATCCGGACCGCTGTGTCCGCCGCAATGTCCGGGCGGTTCACGCCGATCATGAAAAAGCCGGCCTTGTCGGCAAAGACGGGGGCGATTTTCTTGACGGCTTCGTTGAGGTAGGTCCATTGAAAGAAAAACTGCGTCTCATCGACGGTCTGGTCCCGGCCCCGGTAAATGCCCCGGAGCACAAAATCCCAGTTGCCCGGATAGATCGTGCCTTTGAGCGTGATCGTGTCGCCGATTTTCCATTTGTACTTGGCGGCCAGCTTCCGGCCGACCACCGCCCCTTTGCGGTCCAGCAGAAAATCCTTCTTCTGCTTCTCGTCCAGGACAAATTCCGGATACAGGGAAAAGTAGGTGACGGGTTCGACGCAGAAATTGGGGAAAAAATTCTTTTCATCGATATAGATGCCGCCGAACCAATTGCCCCAGGAAACCGTTTTGACGCCTTCCACCTGATGAATTTTCCCCGCGTAGGAAATGGGCAGGGGGAAAATGATGGAAATGGCGTTGCGCGTCACCAGCCGGGAGGCGGACGCCGCCTCCACGCCCGCGTAAAAGGAGCTGATGACCGTGCGCAGCAGACCGAACGCCAGAATGGCCACCGCAATTCCCAGAATCGTGAGAGAGCTGCGGAGCTTGTTATGAAAGGCGTTTCTAAAGAGGATTTTGGCCAACAGCATCGTTGAGATATCCCTTGTCCAGATGTCGCAGGATCCGCGCGCGGGCGGCCGCCCGCGGATCGTGCGTGACCATGATGATGGTTTTTCCCATGTCGCGGTTGAGGCGCTCCATCATGGAAAGGATCTCCTCGGCGGAGACGCGGTCGAGATCGCCCGTCGGCTCGTCGGCGACCAGAATCGTCGGATCGGTGACAATGGCCCGGGCGATGGCCACGCGCTGCTGCTCGCCGCCGGACATCTCCCCCGGATAGTGGTCCATCCGGTGCGCCAGCCCCACCATCGAAAGCGCCATTTGGGCGTGTTCGCGCCGCTGTTTTTTGGTAAGGACCGTGAGGTGCAGCGGCAGCTCAACGTTCTCCACGGCCTGGAGAACGGGAATCAGGTTGTAGAACTGAAAGATGAAGCCCACCGAGTTGGCCCGCCAGGCGGCCAGCTCCGTCTCCGTGAGCGTGGTGATGTCGATATCGCCCACATGAATGCTGCCGGAGTCGGCCCGGTCAATCCCCGCGATCAGATTGAGAAGTGTTGTTTTGCCCGAACCGGACGGCCCCATGAGCGCCAGAAATTCTCCCGCGGCGATGTCAAACGTAATATCGAAGAGCACCGGCACGACCAGGCTTTCCCGTTGATAGGATTTGTAAAGATTCCGAATTTCCACAATCGGCTTTGTCTGTTCGGTCATGGGATTTTCCGATTTACTATCCACCATCCCTGTCATGGTTCGACAGGCTCACCATGACACTCTATGGTCACCCTGAGCTTGTCGAAGGGCGCTATCTCTCCGCCACTTTGATCCTTGCCCCGTCCTGCAGGCCCAGGGGTTTCAGCACCGCGCGGTCTCCCGGTTTCAGGCCTGACAGGACCTCCCGCATATCGCCCAGCTTTCCGCCAAGGCGAACGACGGTTTCCCGCGCCTTATTGTCTTCAATCCGATAGACGATCGTCTTGTCTTTCGTTTCGACCAGGGCCGCCTGATGGACGGCCAGCCGGGGAGGAAGCTCTTCTGGCGTCAGCTCGCGGGAAAGGAAAGACACTTTCGCGCTCATGTCCGGCAGCATCCGGGGGTCTTTGTCGCGAAAGCGCACTTTCACCAGAACCGTTGCCTTGGAACGGTCCACGGTCGGCACGATGGCGTGCACCTCGCCGCGGAACCGGCGCTCGGCCAGCGCATCGAGCTGGATGTCGCAGGGCTGACCGACCCCAATCAGCGTGATGCTGGTTTCGGACACATCCACCTCAACCTGAAGGGAATCCATGTCGGCCAGCGTGACCACGGCGGCCTTCGAGGTGGCCGAAGCGGAAAGAGGCGTCACAATGTCGCCCACGTCGGCGTTCTTGGTCAGCACGACGCCGTCAAACGGCGCCCGGATCAGTGTATAGTCCAGGTTGACCTCCGCATGGGCAAGCGCCGCGCCGGCCGATTCCACGGCGGCCTGCGCCGCTTTCACGGCCTCCAGCGACCGCAGGTACCGGGTATGAATCATGTCGTAATCCGACTGCGCCACATAACCGCCCGCAATCAGCTTTTGATAGCGTTCATTCTCCTGCGCGGCGTGATCGCGCTCCACCAGCGCCTGTTTGAGCATGGCCCGGGCGTTTGCCAGGTTCGCCGTCCCCTGTTCCTTCATGGCGGCGACGTCGCCGCTCTCCATCCGGGCCAGAATCTGTCCCTTCCGGACGCGGCTGCCCTCTTCCACCAGCAATTCCGTCAAGCGGCCGGTCACCTTGGACGCCACCGCCGCCTTGCGCTGGGCAACAATGTAGCCGCTGGCATTCAGGACGGACAGGGACTGGGCCGGGTAAATCATCGAAACGGTGGTCACATCCACCGTGGCCGAAGGCGCAATCACGCCCAGACGATAGAGAATGACACCGACCGCCAGCAAAATCATCGCGCCGGCAATGAGAAACGGCTTCTTTTTCCGGCCTCCCGCCACGTTTTTCCTGGCCGATGAATCGATTTTCAGCTTGCTCAAATCTTCCCGCGGCATGTTTTTCTCACCTTAAAAGATTGTGATTTCCGGGAACAATAACAGAACTGAGCAGAATTTGCCATACGCATGAAAACCCTTTTTACTTCTTGACAATGGAGAGCGTTGTTTTCATAATGCCCCAAATCGATCTGTTCGGAAAAAAGTTTCTTTGCAACCGGACCTAAAAGGGTCGGCCGTTTTGCCGGCCTGACCACAGGACCATAAGGCGCCTCATGACCCCGGAAGAGAACCATCGACCCGAATCCTTTGCCTGGCTGGCCAAACGCTCGAATGTGGTCTGGCTGGCCCTGATCTTTTTCCTCATTCTCTCCGCGGCTTCTTTTTTTCTGATCTATGGCCATTACCGGGATGCCAGGGAACAAGTTTTCCGGGAAGACCGGAAATCCGCAAAGCTGATTTCGCTGATCGTCGAAGCCTATCTCAACGAGATCCGATCCACTCTGGAATCCTACGCCAGCCGCCCCCTTCTGCTGGAAGCCGTCCGGCGCAGAGACGTTTTGGCGGCAAAACAGCACCTGGCCAGCCTAAACCGGGTTAGTCCCGGAATGGACAGCCTGCTGATCGCAGACAAGTTGGGCACTGTTTGGATCAGTCTGCCCGACCGGCCGGACGTTCTGGGAAAAAACTTCGCCTGGCGCGACTGGCACCGGGGCGTCATCCGGGAAAAGAAGCCCTATGTCGGGGATGCCGTTTTGCGTGTCACGGGCGAAAAAGACGCGGCCATCCATATCGCCGTCCCGATTTTCGACAAGAAGAAAGAAATCATCGGCATCCTGCTCAATGCCACGCGGGCCGTCGAGATCGGTAGAGTTCTCCGGCGCGCGCCGCTGGAAGAGGGGCTGTCTATTTCCGTCACGGACCGCAACGGAACGCTTCTATACAGCAGCCGGTCCGCTTACGCAAAAACGCCGGGGCGCTATCCGTTTTTTGACGCGGTGAAAAAAACGACGGGCGCGGAACTTTCCACCGTTGCCTTTCCCGATCCGGACGAACGGGGAAATATGCTCCATATTTCGCGCGCCATCCTTCCCGGCGCCGGACTGCATGTTTTTGTCGAACGCGACCAGCGTTCCATCTGGTCGTCGGTATGGTCCCACCTGGTTCAGATGACCGCCATTTCCACCCTGCTTTTCTTATGTGTGATCATGCTCGTATTGTATATCCGCAAACGCACCATCGCCCAGTCCGCACTGGAGCGCCTGGAGACGGAAAGGGAAATTTCGGCCGGCCGGTCGCGTTTCAGCGAACTTTTCAACCAATTGAAAAGCGCCGTAGCCATTTATCAGGCCATCGACGGGGGAAAGGATTTTGAAATTCTGGAGCTCAATGCCGCTGCCCGCCGGATCACAAAGGTGGATCGGAACGTCAAAGGCAAAAGCGTCCGGGACATCTATCCTGGTCTGATAAATCATACGCTCTTGACCACTTTTCAAAACGTCTGGCGGACGGGAGAGCCGGAGGAACATCCCACCTTTCTTTATCAGGACGACAAACAGACCTTCTGGACGGACAATTACGTATTCAAACTTCCCTCCGGCGAAGTGGTTTCCGTTTTCGAAGACGTGACCGCGCGTAAACTCGCGGCGGACAAGATTTCAAGGCAGACGCGCCTGCTTTCCGCCATCAACCGGCTTTTTGCCGAAACGCTGAAATCCCGGGACAGGGAAGCGGTCGCCCGGACCTGCCTTGCCGCCGCGCAAAGCATCACAAACAGCGAACTCGGATTTATCGGCGAAGTGAGCCCGGACGGACTTTTCAATACGACCGCCGTCAGCGACACGGGCTGGCGCGCCTGCGCCATCCCTCAAAAGGAGGCGACGGCCGTCCTTCAGAACATGATCATCCGGGGCGTGTGGGGACAGGTGATCCTCCGGCAGCAGTCCCTGATCGTCAATGACCCGGGAGCTTTCCCCGACCGCGTGGGCATTCCGGCGGGGCATCCGCCGCTGACGTCCTTTCTGGGCGTACCGCTCAAAGACGAGGGAAAGACCATCGGGATGATCGCGCTGGCCAACCGCGCGGACGGCTATACCGGCGAACAAAGGGAGGATCTGGAGGAACTGGCGGTCTCCCTGGTGGAAGCCCTGCGGCGCAACAAGGCGGAAGAAGAAGTCAGGAAAATGAATTTGGAATTGGAAAAGCGCGTCGTCGAGCGGACGGAGGATCTGGCGGCCAAAACGGCCGAACTGGAGCGCATCAACCGCGTCTTTGTTGACCGCGAATTGAAAATGCGGGAGCTCAAGGCCCGGATCATCAAGCTGGAGGAAAAGGAACTTAAAGATGTAGTAGAAATTAATCCTAAAGCTAAAAAATTACCTGAAAATTTTATTTATATAGATTTAGAGAGTGTTGTAAAGGGGAAATTGCTAAAACAAAATTTTATATCAAAATATGAAGCACCAAGTAGAGCTCAGAGAGTTTTGAAAAAGAATGATATCTTATTTCAAATGGTAAGACCATATCAAATGAATAATTTATTTTTTGAATTTGACGGAGATTATGTAGCTTCAACAGGTTATGCACAAATTAGAACAAATCAAAGTGATAAATATATTTTTCAATATATACATTTAAAAAGGTTTGTTGATAAAGTGCTAGAAAAATGTACAGGTTCAAATTATCCAGCAATTAATTCTAGTGACTTATCTGATATATTAATAATTTTACCACCTTTAAAAGAGCAAGAAAAAATAGCCGAGATTTTGACAACTTGGGATGAAGCCATCACCAAACAAACCGAGCTTTTGAGAGCAAAAGAGCTACTTAAAATTGCCCTTATGCAAAAGCTTTTAAGCGGTGAAGTTCGTTTTGATGGGTTTAGTGATAAGTGGGAAGAAGTGAAAATTAAAGATATATTTGAAATCACAAGAGGCTATGTTTTAGCAGTAACAGAAATGAGTCAAGAACAAACAGCAGAATATAAATATCCTGTATATTCTTCACAGACAAAGAACAATGGACTTACAGGATATTACAAAGATTATCTTTTTGAAAATTAAGCTCTTCTCCTTCTTTAGAGAAATATAGTTTCATTAAGAATTGGGTAGAAGCAAATTCTCTTTCTAGGAAATTAGGCTTCTTTATACTTTTTAATACATTTGAAAGCATATGTTCTAGTTCAATAGGATTGGAAAAATTTCCTTGGAATTCAGTAAGAAGTTTGTAGTGACTTTTTTTATTCAGAAATTGTTCAAGAACATCTTCAAATACTTTTTTTTGTTTTTTAGATTCACTAGCAGCTTTCTGAATAAAAATTTCTATTTCAGTTTTTAGATGATTATTAAGACTGTTATAAATCAAATCATAAAGTCTTTTGTAATCATTTATTTTGACTGAAACAAGAGAAATAAGATAATTAGCAAGTTTTATTTTTTCCTCAGAATTTTTATCTGTTAATTTAAAATTTAAGCCAGTAACTTTACTATTTTTAAAGTCATTTCTTTTAGATTTTTCAAAATCTAAAACATAGTCAGTAGTGCTATCTATATCATATTTAATTTTCTTTAGAATATTACGCTCAAAATCGTAAAATCTTTCATATTCATTAAATCCTAAAGAGTTTTTAAACTCATCAAGTGTTACAATAAATTCTCTTTTTTCTAAGTTTTTAATCATAAAAGAGTAATAAAAATTCTTAGTAAAATTTTCTTGAAATAACAAAGTATTCTTTAAATTAAGAATTTTAAAATCATTTTTCTCTAAAAGAGCATCTTCTAGAAAAGGATTCAAATGAAATTCTATTAAATCATTATTAATTAAATAGTAACTAATAGGTAATAAAGTTCCTCTACTTTCGTGGAGAATATAGCTAATTCCCTTTTTAACAAATCTATCTAAAAAAGCATCCATGTCATTTTTTAATTTTGGAAGGTCTAGTTCATCAATCTCATAAATAGTTCTTTTCTTGCTAAGGAAATCTCTTATAATTTTTTGAAGCAGTATCAAAATCATTTTCAGCAATGATACCCGGTTCAGTAACATTATCGATTTTCTTAGTGATTAGAATATTATTCGGATTAACTTCTTATGGAAATATTCATGATTTCGTTTATACAGTTATTCAAACACCATTAGTGGCATTAGGTGGAGGATTACCAGCGACAATAGTGGCAGTACTTCTTATCCAATTATTGTGGTTCTTTGGATTACATGGACAAATTATCATAAATTCAGTTTTAGATCCTGTATGGAATACATTATCATTACAAAACTTAGATGCTTTACAAGCTGGAAAAGAGCTTCCAAATATAATAACAAAACAATTTATCGATACATATACAGTAGGTATAGGTGGGACTGGAATGACTTTAGCAGTAGTTGCTGCAATGTTATTTGTTATGAAAAGTAAACAATTAAGAGAAACAGGAAAAATTGCTGCACCAGCAGGAATATTTAATGTAAATGAACCTGTAATATTTGGATTACCTATAGTTATGAATCCAATGATATTTATTCCTTGGTTATTAGCACCAGTAGTGGTAGTAATATTCACGTACTTTATGATGGCTACAGGAATAGTACCTCTTACAACAGGAATATCAGTACCTTGGACGATGCCAATATTCTTCGGTGGAATGCTTGCAACTAACTCTATAATGGGTGGAGTATTACAAGTAATCAACTTCTTTATAGTATTCTTTATATGGGTACCATTCTTAAAAATTATGGATATTCAAAATCTTAGAGCAGAAAAAGAAGTAAAAGCGTTATTTGATACTACTAACTTTCGAGCCACAGAAACAACAAACGGAATATCTAAAATCGCTACCCAAACCGAAGTCGACGCAGGAAGTGACGACACAAATATAGTCACTTCAAAGAAACTAAAAGCAAGACTTGACAGTATGCTAGCAAGCATTACAACTAACTTCGTTAAATTAACACAATTAGCAACAGAAAGTCTAGCAGGTATAATAAAAATATCAACTACTGCACAGGTCACAGCAGGTACTGATAACACGACAGCAGTAACTCCATATAAATTGAAAGAATGGGCTAATGGAACAGCTAGAAAACTTATGCAAAATGGTTATATTAAGAGACCTGATGGTATCATAGAACAGTGGGGAACAGGGGTCACTAGGGGAAGTGATGGAATTAATGGAACATTACTTAATTTTCCAATAGCCTTTCCTAACTCGTGTTTAACTATAGTATCTACAGATTATGGGCATGGATGTAATGTACTAGCAATAGCTCCATTTAATCAAACACAATATAAGATCGGAAGAGCGTCG
>ERZ650300.1705-NODE-1705-length-12330-cov-18.251079_pt1 | contig 12330 bp, 9 predicted proteins | sample MGYA00376236_ERZ650300 | MGnify/ENA primary metagenome ERZ650300 (study PRJEB26733, sample SAMN07839303) | wastewater metagenome | biome: urban; feature: wastewater treatment plant; material: waste water | place: USA: North Carolina | collected 2016-04-28 ... | reverse complement strand
TGAAGAAGGGATGGTCATTCCACTCGGCGGCGGCAAAACGCTTGTCGGACGGATCCGGGCTGGCGACTTCCGGCACTTTCTGGCCCAGGAAGTTCATCCACAGATTCATCTGCTGCTGGTACAGATTGGTCTGCATTTCCACCAGTTGCGATGCGCTCTTGGCGGCGGCGCCCCACATGCTGACAAACGGGTTGAGCTCGCCATCCGGCAGCTTCATGCCCGCAAAGTTGCCGACGAATTGCTCCATCAGCTTGCGATTGGCATCCGAAATGCTGGAGAAAAACGACTCCAGCGACGGGCCTTGCTTATCTTGACTCATGACCTATCTTCCTCTTCTTGGTGGTTCCTCCGCGCCGGGCGCGGATTCGGGGGTATGTCCGTCGTGTAACACCGCACCCGGGCGGCTGCGTCGCCGGGCGCTGGATGATTGAACCTGCGCGTTCGGGGTCTTGTTATGCTTGCCCCTGTCTGCTTGTGTCAGCGCACGAAGCACCGATGACATTAACTTATCACGGTTTCGTGAAAAATTGTTGCATTGCGCCCAGGGTTTTTACGTTTGCGCGCGCAACGCGGCTGGCGCGCCAAAACCCGCTCACAAGGCCAGGCCCAGCCACAGCGGCAAGGTCACCATCGCCACAAACACATTCACCGTGATGATGGTGGCCACCGTGCGGCCATCGCCGCCCATGCGCACCGCCAGAATATAAGCCGAAGAGGCCGTCGGCAGCGCCGCCAGCACCAGCACCGACTGAAAATACAAGCCCTTGAGCCCCAGCAGCAGCGCCAGCCCCCACGCCGCCGCCGGCAAGGCCACCAGTTTGACAAAAGTAAAGTAATTCACCAGCGGCAAAGATGCGCGCAAGCCTTCGGCGCGCAGCCCGGCCCCCACCGACAACAAACCCAGCGGCAAGGCGGCGGCGGCCAGCAAATCCAGCACATGATTCACTTCGCCCGGCAAAGGCAGGCCAAACAGACTGACGATGAAGCCGCTGACCGTGGCGACAATCAGCGGATTTTTCGCCAGCTCGCGCCACACCGACGCGCCGCCCTGACGGGCCAGAAACCACACCGACACCGCATTCACCCACGGCACCATCACCCCGATCAGCACAGCAAACGAGGCAATGCCGGCGTGCCCGGACAAACGATCCACCACCGCCAGACCGATATAGGTATTGAAGCGAAACCCGGTTTGCACGCAGCTGGCGAACACCCGTCCGTCCGGCTTGAGCAGCCAGCGCCCCAGCACGCCCAAGACGATGCCCACTACGCTAAAACCAAAGCCGGCGATAAACATATCCAGCGCCGGGGCGATGTCCAGTTCGGTGCGCGACACCGCGCGGAACAGCAAGGCCGGAAACATCAGGTAATACACCAACCGCTCCAGATGCCCCCAGAACTCGGCCGGGTAGGCAAAACGGCGACGCAGCAACAGGCCGAGCAGAATCAGCGAAAAATCAGGCAGCAGGATCAGGGCGATGGCGAGCATGGAAAAAATAAGCCGGGCCATAACGGCCCATGTCAGACAGAAGCTGAAAATGTACCCGTGCCAGCGCGCCATGGCAAAACGCCCGTACAGGCAAACCTGTGCGGGCGTTTGATGGGTTCGCGCTCGCGGCGGCGCTCAGCGGCGCAAGGCCAGGCGGCGGAAGGAGTCGCGAAAGATCGATTCAAAGCGGTGATAGACAAAATACGAAATCACGATCACCAGGGCAATCAAACCCAGGTTGATCAGATCCGCGTAAGGGGTATCAATCACCTTGAATGGTGAGCCGCCTTCGCGGTGCGTCATCGACGACACAGGCAGTTTTAGTACGTATTGCCAGATATTGGCAGCCAGAACAAAAACCAACATGTGAATCATATAGATCGAATAAGACAACGTACCCAGCAACACCATCCATTTCATTTTCAAAAAGCGGCTGACCACGCCGACATCTTGAATGGACAGCACATACACAATGACCGCAAACACCGGAAAGACAGGTAACTGCATGGCTTTATGGTGCGATTCAGCAATCAGGGCACAGGCAATCAGCAACAGCGCCACTTCAATCAGGGAGGCGGGGAATGCCTTGAGCTGAATGCGCGAGCGTTGTGACAGGTGATAGACAAACATCCCCAGGAAAAACCCACCCATACAGCGGAAGATTCCGTATTTATACGTATACAACAGTGTATGGGGATCGTCTCGGGCCACATACACCAGTGCTGCATAACTCAGCACGGACAGGATCAGGGAAAACACCGGTCTGTATACGGGCCGCAGCAGCAGCACAAAAAAGAAGAACACAATGTAGGTATAAAACTCGACACTGATGCTCCAGGCGGGGGCATTCCAGCCCAGGTCATTGTCAAAACCCAGCGAGTTGACCAAGAAAATATTGTAGACAAAACGCAGCGGGCTGTTCTTCACCCAGGGATCCATCTCGCCCAGATGCAGCACATGAAATGCATAGCCCTTGGCCAGCACGTAAGGCACCCATAGCAGCAGGGTGAGCAGATGCAAGGGATACAGACGGCCAAAACGCAGCAGGATGAATCGGGAAAACGGCATGCCTTCACGAACTTTGTCAAAATAGGCAAACGCCATGACAAAGCCAGACAGCACAAAGAAAAAGTCAACAAACACGCCCGCATTGGCGATAAAGACATGCTGCTGACCATACAAGAAACTGGAATGGCTCAGCGCAACCAGCAAGGCGGCCACGCCGCGCAAAGACTCAAGTGAATCAAACTTCATGGTTATCCGTTCAAACAGCATCAACAGACACTCTTAAATAAGCGGGTGTATTTTTACCCACCCACCTAAAGAATGCAGCCTGAAAAACAATATTTACATTGGTCGAATATGCCTGACCCAAAAACCCCAAGCAATACCAACGTATTAGATTTTATACAACCCAGCTTCAGGCACGGCATGATTTGACAAGACACCATGTCAGACTTGCCATAACATGCGTCAGCATGGACTGCAGCGAAAAGCGGGCTATCCTAGCATTAACTTGGCTTAAGAAGCCACTCGGAATCAAAATTTCTGCCACGAATTTGTGGTAACTCACAGACACCAAGTAAATATACGTAGAACACCCAACAGCAGGTGTAATAGACTGCATTAAGCGCGGCTCACAAACCCCAGCAAAGCGATCCTGGCTAGGCGCGCGACCGCAGACAGTACGGGTACGTGCAATCACGCCAGGAGAGTTTTGTAAGCCGCGCTAAGTAGAGAAAAGGCACACGAGAAAAACCCCGCCAGCCATAGGGGAATACGGACACGCTGCACACTGGTGAGCGAGGCAAATAGGTGTGCGCTTATGGTTTTGGCTAAATGGGAAACCCGCACATACCCGCGGAAAACTTTCTCACAACGCCAGCCTCTCCGGCGTGTGTCGCTTGCGTCCTGCTGAGCGTCGCTCATAAAACCCAGCGCAACAGGTCTGGCCAGGTGTGCGAGCACACACAAGACGAGCAGTGCGGCAAGGTCACACAACAACGCCAGGCCGGTTTTATGAGCGACGCTCAACGTGGGCGCCGCAGATCAAACACGGCTAGCCCAGTGCCTCCAGCCGCAGCCACACGGTAAAGCAACTGCCGCCTTCCGGGCGGTTGGCGGCGGTGAGGTTGCCGCCGTAGCGCTCGACAATGCCCTGGCTCACCCACAGGCCCAGGCCATTGCCGTCCGCCTTGTCCGCAGTGAAAAACGGCTGAAACAGCTTGTCCAGATGCGCGGGCGGGATGCCGGGGCCGGTGTCGCTCACCGACAGGCGCACACCGATGGGCATGCCGGCCTCGTCCCAATCCTCGCTGGACAGCGTCAACACCCCGCCTTCCGGCATGGCTTGAATGGCGTTGACCAGCAGATTGATCAACACCTGTTGCAGCTCGCCCTTATTGCCCACCACCAGGCGCGACGAATCCAGCTGCTGGGTAATGGCAATCGAAGTGCGGCGCAGCAGATGGCCCACCAAGAGCAGGCCGTCCTGCACCAGCGCGTCCAGCGCAATCGGCTCCAGATAGCCGACATATTCAGTTGGCCGGGAAAACTGCAAGAGCTTGGCGACAATCATGCGTATGCGGTGAATCTGCTCGCGGATCAGGCGGATTTCGTCGCGCACCGGCTCGCAGCCCTGTGGGCCGAGCACGTCGATCAGGATGTCCAGATTGCCCTGGATCACCGCCACCGGGTTATTGATTTCGTGCGCCACGCCAGCGGTCAGCTGGCCCATGGCGGCGAGTTTTTCCTGGCGCACCAGCTGATGCTGGGCCGAGCGCAAATCGGCCAGCGCCTGCGACAAATCCTGGGTGCGCCGCGCCACCTCGCCATCCAGCGCATTGCCCCATTGTTGCAGCGCCTCGGTTTGCGATTGCAGCTGATCCAGCAGCCGGTCGAAGTGGCGGGCCAGTTCGGCCATTTCGTCCAGCGGGGTGAGCGGGCCGACGCGGGCGCTGAGCTTGCCGGCGCCCCAGGCGCGCATGGTGGCCTGCATGCGCTGGATGGGCAGGTAGATGCCGCGCGCCCACCACACCGCCAGCAAGCTGGCGCCGCCCATCACCACAATGAACAAGGCCACCACCAGCCCCAGCGCCGCACGCTTGGCGCGCACCAGCGGTTCTTCCAGAAAGCCCACGTACAACATGCCCACCCGGCGCTGATGGCTGTCCATCAAGGGCATATAACCAGACACATACCAGTCCTGCACCACAAACGCCCGATTCAGCCACACCCCGCCTTCCTGCAACACCGCCTGATTGACGGTGGCCGACACGCGGGTGCCGATGGCGCGCTCGCCGGCAAACAGCCGCACATTGGTGGCCACCCGCACATCGCCCAAAAACAGCGTGGCGGTGCCCTGGCTGCCAAACGGCAAGGCGTCGCGCGGATACACCACGGCGTTGAGGTGGTCGATGAATTCCAGATTGCGGTTGAGCAGCACGCCGCCGGCCAGCACGCCCTGCAAGCGGCCGTCGGCGTCCAGCACCGGTGCGGCGGTGTGAATCAGCAAGCCGCGATTTTCCTGGCTGCGCGTGGTGGGCGCCGCCTTGTCATTCGGGCGCAGCGCCATCGCCGCCTGCCCGGCCAGGCCGGGGGACACTTGCGCCAGCAAGGTGGGCGAGAACACATCCAGCTCGGTGCGCCCCTGGCCGGCCAGGGCGGCGCGCTCCACCGGCCAGTCCGCCAGACACAAGGCCGGGCGGGCATCCGGCAGGCAGCCGTGGGCGTCCAGCAGCAGCAAAAAATCCAGCTGCAACTGGGTGCGCGCGTCGGCCAGCAGGGTGTTGAGCGCGCCGGCGTCGTGGGCGCGGCGCGCGCGCGCCAGCCGCTCAGAGCCGGCCAGCGCCTGCACGGTGTGGCCCACGCCGGCCTGCACCCGCTCAAAATAGCCATGCGCCACCGCCAGATCGCTGCGCACCTTGGTGACCATCAGCCGGTCAAAATATTCACTGCCCCACGAAGCCAGAATGGCCACCAGCACCGGCAGCACCATGGCCAGCGGCGCCAGCGCCAGCGCCAACAGGCGCAGGCGGATCGACGGCGCGCGCCAGTTGTCGCCGCTGACCCGGCTTACACCCCCCAGGCGTTGCACTTGCGGTCCAGCGTTTTGCGCGACACGCCCAACTGCCGGGCCGCCTCGGACTTATTGCCGCCGCAGGCGTTGAGCACGGCCAGGATATGGCGTTTTTCCACCGCCTCCAGCAACACCTCCGGCTGCGCCGGCAGCGCGGCGCCAGCCTCGGCGGCGGCGCTGGCCGGCTCGGGCTTGAGGTCGTAATAGCCAAAAATCAGCGAGCGCTCGACCAGATTGCGCAATTCGCGCACATTGCCCGGCCAGTCGTAGCCTTGCAGCCGGCGCAAGCTCGCCGCGTCAGGGTGAACCGGCGGCACGCCCAACTGGCCGGCCAGTTGGCGGGTGAAGTGGTTGATCAGTTCCGGGATGTCTTCCGGGCGCTCGCGCAGCGCCGGCAGTTCGATTTCCATCACTTGCAGGCGGTAATACAAATCCTGGCGAAAACGCCCGGCGGCGACTTCTTGCGCCAGATCGCGGTTGGTGGCCGCCACCACGCGGGCGTTGACCGGGATTTCCTGCTCGGAGCCCACCGGCCGCACCCGGCGCTCTTCCAGCGCGCGCAACAGCTTGGCCTGCGCCGCCAGCGGCAATTCGCCGATTTCATCCAGAAACAGCGTGCCGCCGCGCGCGTAGTAAAACAGCCCTTCCCGGCTGCTGCTGGCGCCGGAATACGCGCCTTTGACATGGCCAAACAGCTCGGACTCGATCAAATCAGCGGCAATCGCCGCGCAATTCACCGGCACAAACGGCCCATCGGCGCGCGGGCTCATGCGGTGCAGCGCGCGCGCCGCCACCTCCTTGCCGGTGCCGGATTCACCCAGCAGCAGCACGGTGGACGGCGTCGGCGCAATGCGCTTGAGCCGCTCGCACACCAGGCGCATCGCCTCGGACTGGCCAACCAGCCCTTCCAGCCCGCCCTGGGCGGTGACTTCGCGGCGCAGCACGTAGTTTTCCTGTTGCAGGCGCGAGCGCTCAAAGCAGCGTTTGACCGCATTCAGCAGCTGCGCCAGCGAAAACGGCTTGAGCAAGAAATCCGCCGCGCCCGCGCGCAGGGCGTCGATGGCGGTGTCCAGGTCGGCGTAGGCGGTCATCAGCACCACATCGCCGGCAAAGCCCTCGCCGCGCAGCTCGTGCAGCCATTGCGTGCCGCTGCGCCCGCCGGGCAGGGAGATATCCAGAATGATCAGATCGTAATGCTGGCGCTGCAATAGCGCGGCGGCCGAGGCCACGTCGCCGGCGCTGTCCAGCACGCCGCAGCGGGCGGCCAGGGCGCGGCGCAAAAAATTGACCATGCCGGGTTCGTCGTCAACCACCAGCACCGAGTGCATGTGCCAGTCGGCCAGTTCGTCAGAAGAAGCTGCGTTGGGGGGCATGAGGCGCTCCGGAAGCCCCCGGGCGCGGGGGTCAGACCAAAAACCACAATAATAGCAAAGGTAAGCGGCCAAGCCGCGATGGCCAACACATGCCGGGCCGCGTCGGGGGGATGACTGCATCACGGTTGAAACCCGACCGATGCCGTCGGATAATATTGCCCGTCCGGCATGTCTGCCGGCGCATCCGACGGACAGCGCAAGCCGCCCGCCTCACCCCGAACACTGCCCGGCCCCGGCCGGACGCGCCGCCGCTGCGCCAAAGGGCGGCGCAGGACATTTTTCATGACGCTGGATTTCAGCCACTATCTCCTGATTATTGTTGGCGCGGTGCTGGTCAACAATGTGGTGCTGGTGCGCATTCTTGGTTTGTGCCCGTTCATGGGCGTGTCGAAAAAACTCGACGCCGCCATCGGCATGGGCGCCGCCACCGCCTTTGTGCTCACCCTGGCCTCGGGCGCCAGCCACCTGCTCAACCTGCTGTTGCTGGCCGCCGGGCTGGAATACCTGCGCACCATTGCCTTTATTGTGGTGATTGCCGCCATCGTGCAGTTCACCGAAATGGTCATCCACAAAACCAGCCCGGTGCTGTATCAGGCGCTGGGCATCTACCTGCCCTTGATCACCACCAACTGCGCCGTGCTGGGCGTGCCGCTGCTCAACGCCCAGCACGGCCACAGCTTTGCTGAGGCGCTGTTGTTCGGCCTGGGCAGCGCGCTGGGCTTTTCGCTGGTGCTGGTGCTGTTTGCCGCGCTGCGCGAGCGGCTGGAAGGCGCTGATGTGCCGGCGCCGTTTCGCGGCGCGCCGATTGCGCTGGTGACCGCCGGGCTGATGAGCCTGGCGTTTGCCGGCTTTGCCGGGCTGACGCGATGAGCGGCGCACTACTGACACTGGCCGTGCTGGTGGGCCTGGGCCTGCTGCTGGGCGCGCTACTGGGCTTTGCCGCCGTGCGCTTTAAAGTGGACGGCGACCCGCTGGTGGACAAAATCGACGCCATCCTGCCGCAAACCCAATGCGGCCAATGCGGCCACCCCGGCTGTCGGCCCTACGCCACGGCGATTGCCGCTGGCGAAGCCGACATCAACCAATGCCCGCCCGGCGGCGAGGACGGCATCCGCAAGCTGGCCGAGCTGCTCGGGCGCGAATTCAAGCCGTTTGCCGAAGGCGCGGCGCAGCCCAAACCCAAGGCGGTGGCGCGCATCGACGAAAGCTCGTGCATCGGCTGCACGCTGTGCATCCAGGCCTGCCCGGTGGATGCCATTGTCGGCGCCTCCAAGCTGATGCACACCGTCATCGCCAGCGAATGCACCGGCTGTGAGCTGTGCCTGCCGCCCTGTCCGGTGGACTGCATCAGCATGCAGCCGCTGGCCGACACCCCACGCACCTGGAAATGGCGCTACCCGGTGGTGATGATGGCCGCCGCCCCACAGGACCCGCACCCATGACCCCCACGCTGACGCCGTTTCATGGCGGCGTGCATCCGCCCGAACACAAACAACAGTCCAGCGAAGCGCCAATCCGCGCCGCCGGCCTGCCGCCGCTGCTGCGCCTGTCGCTGGCGCAAAGCATGGGCGCGCCCGCGCGGCCCTGCGTCAGCGTCGGCCAGCGCGTGCTCAAGGGCCAGCGCCTGGCCGACGCCGACGGCGCCATGTCGGTGGCGGTGCACGCGCCCACCTCGGGCGTGGTGCGCGCCATCGGCCCGCTGCCGCTGGCCCACCCCTCCGGGCTGAACGGCCCCGGCATCGAGCTGGAGCCGGACGGCGACGAGCGCTGGATCGAACTCACCCCGCTGGACTGGCGCCACGCCGACCCGGCGCAAGTGCTGGACACCCTGCAAGCGCGCGGCGTGGCCGGCCTGGGCGGCGCGCTGTTCCCCACCCACCTCAAGCTGGCCCGACGCGGGCTGGACACCCTGGTGGTCAACGGCGCCGAGTGCGAGCCCTATATCACCTGCGACGACCGGCTGATGCGCGAACGCGCCAGCGGCATCGTCGCCGGCATCGCCCTGGCCGCCCAACTGACCGAGGCGCGCCAGGTGTTGATTGGCATTGAAGACAATAAACCACAAGCGATTGCCGCCATGCGCGCCGCCTGCGCCGGCAGCGGGTTTGACGTGGTGGTCATCCCCACCCTCTACCCCAGCGGCGGCGCCAAGCAGCTGATCCACCTGCTGACCGGCAAGGCGGTGCCGGCCGGGCGGCGCTCGACCGAATTTGGCGTGCAATGCCTGAACGTGGCCACGCTCTACACCGCCGCCCGCGCGCTGGAGCATGGCGAACCGGCCATCCAGCGGCTGGTGACGCTGACCGGCGCAGTGGCGCGCCCGGGCAATGTCGAAGCGCTGCTGGGCACGCCGGCCGACTGGCTGCTGGCCGAAGCCGGCCGCCAGGCGGACAGCGACCAGATCATCATGGGCGGGCCGATGATGGGCTTTGCCCTGCCCGACGCCAGCGCCGGCCTCACCCAGGCCAGCAACTGCCTGATTGCCGCCAGCCCGGCGCTGTTTCCGCCGCGCCCGCCGGCCATGCCGTGCATCCGCTGCGGCGACTGCGCCCAGGTGTGCCCGGCCGAATTGCAGCCGATGGACTTGCACTGGTTCGCCAAGGCGCGCCAGTTTGACAAGGCGCGCGACGCCCATTTGTTTGACTGCATCGAATGCGGCGCGTGCAGCTATGTCTGCCCCAGCCAGATTCCCTTGGTGGACTATTACCGCTTTGCCAAAAGCGAGCTGTGGGCCAGCGACCGCGACAAAAAAGCCGCCGAGCGCGCCCGCCAGCGCCATGAATTCCGCCAGTTCCGCCTGGAGCGCGACAAAACCGAAAAAGCCGAACGCCTGGCCCAGCGCAGCGCCGCCCTGGCCAGCCAAGCCGCCGCCAGCACAGCCACCGCCGCCGACGCCCCCAGCGCCGACGACGCCGGCAAACGCGCGGCCATTGAAGCAGCGATGGCGCGCGCCGCCGCCCGTCAAGCCGAGCAAACCGCCGCCAAGGCAGACAGCGCCGCGTCCGCTACGGCGCCAAGTGACGATGCCAAGCGCGCCGCGATTGAAGCAGCGATGGCCCGCGCGGCCGCCCGCAAAGCCGAACAAGCCGCCGCCCAGGCAGACAGCGCCGCGCCCGCTGCTGCGCCGAGCGACGATGCCAAACGCGCTGCGATTGAAGCGGCCATGGCCCGTGCCGCCGCTCGCAAAGCCGAACAAGCCGCCGCCAAAGCAGACAGCGCCGCGCCCACTACCGCGCCAAGCGACGACGCCAAGCGCGCCGCCATCGAAGCCGCCATGGCCCGCGCCGCCGCCCGCAAAGCCGAACAAGCCGCCGCCAAGGCAGACAGCGCCGCGCCCGCTGCTGCGCCAAGCGACGACGCCAAGCGCGCCGCGATTGAAGCGGCGATGGCCCGCGCCGCCGCGCGTCGCGCCGAACAGGCGGCCAAGGCCGCCACACCCCCGAACAGTGAACCGCAATGATGTCTTCTCCTTTTCTTGCCCAACCCAAAAGCGTGCGCCAGGTGATGCTGTGGGTGCTGGCCGCGCTGCTGCCCGGCGCGCTGCTGCACAGCGCGCTGCATGGCCCGGCGGTGTGGCTGCAAATCCTGCTGGCCAGCGCCGCCGCGCTGCTGTGCGAAGCGGCCATGCTGCGCGCGCGCGGCCTGCCGGCGCGCCGCTTTGTGCTGGATGGCAGCGCGCTGCTGACTGGCGCGCTGATCGGGCTGACTTTTCCGCCGCTGGGGCCGTGGTGGCTGGTGGTGGTGGGCGCGTTTTTTGCCATTGTGGTGGCCAAGCAGCTGTACGGCGGGCTGGGCAATAATCTGTTCAACCCGGCCATGGTGGCGTTTGCGGTGATGATGGTGTCGTTTCCGGCGCAGATGTCGCAATGGACGCCGCACGCCGCGCTCAGCGGCGGCGATCAGCTGCTGTACGTGCTCACCCGCGACCTGCCGGCCGGCCTGAGCGCCGACGCGCTGGCCGGGGCCACGCCGCTGGACGCAGTGCGCACCGGCTTGCTGAACGGCCAGACCCTGGGCGTGCTGTTGGCCGGGCCGTGGCCGGTGAGCCTGGATCAGGCCTTGCTGGCCCTGGCCTGGTTGGCCGGCGGGCTGGTGCTGGGCGCGCGCGGCGTGCTGCGCTGGCAGGCGCCGCTGGCCATGCTGGCCACGCTGACCGTGCTAGCCACCCTGGCCCACCTGCTGGACGCCGAGCGTTACGCCAGCCCGCTGTTTCATCTGCTGGCCGGCGCCACCCAGCTGGGCGCCTGGTTTATCGCCACCGACCCGGTCACCGCGCCCAGCAGCGCGCGCGGCCGGCTGTGGTTTGGCGCCGGCATTGGCGCGCTGACCTGGGTGATACGCACCTGGGGCGGCTACCCGGACGCGGTGGCGTTTGCCGTGCTGCTGATGAATTTGTGCGCGCCGTTCATCGACCTGCACACCCGCGCGCCGGCCTTTGGCCAGCGCCAGCCCGGAGGCCGGCGATGAGCGCCCTGCACGATGCGGTTCAACGCGCGCGCGCCAGCGGCCTGCGCCTGGCGCTGTTTGCCCTGGTGTGCGCCGCCCTGCTGGCGGCGGTGGAAGCGCTCACCCGCGACACCTTGCGCGACTACGCCGAGGCCAGCCGCCGCGCCACGCTGGCGCAGGTGTTGCCGGCCGGCAGTTTTGATAACGATGTGCTGGCCGACAGCGTGGCGCTGAGCGAGGCCGACGCCGCGCTGCTGGGCCTGCGCCCGCCCGCCGTCGCGCACCGCGCCCGGCGCGGCGGCCAGTTCAGCGGCTGGGTGGTGGAATCGGTGGCCGCCAATGGCTACGCCGGCGCCATCCGCATGCTGGTGGGGGTGGACGCCAATGGCGTCATCAGCGGCGTGCGGGTGATTGAACACCGGGAAACCCCGGGGCTGGGCGACTATATCGACGCCGCGCGCAGCCCATGGAGCCAGCAGTTCATCGGCCGCCGCATCAGCGACGGCCTGCGCTGGCAGGTCAAAAAAGACGGCGGCCCATTTGACGCCATGGCCGGCGCCACCATCAGCGCGCGCGCCGTCACCGCCGCCGTTGGCCGCGCGGCCAATGTGCTGGCGCGGCTGCCGGCAGAGCACAACGAGGGCAAACAACCATGAGCCAATGGATCAGCGGCGACGCCGCGCGCGGCATTATCGGCGATGGCCTGTGGCGACAAAACGCCGGGCTGGTGCAATTGCTCGGGCTGTGCCCGGTGCTGGCGGTGAGCAGCAGCGTGGTGAACGGCGTCAGCCTGGGCCTGGCCACCGCACTGGTCACCGGCTTGTCCAGCGCGCTGATTGCCAGCGTGCGCCACTGGGTGCCCAATGAAATCCGCAATCCGGTGTTTATTTTGTTGATTGCCGCGCTGGTGACGCTGGTGGAGCTGCTGATGCGCGCCGGCCTGC
>ERZ650300.1704-NODE-1704-length-12334-cov-5.658360_pt1 | contig 12334 bp, 9 predicted proteins | sample MGYA00376236_ERZ650300 | MGnify/ENA primary metagenome ERZ650300 (study PRJEB26733, sample SAMN07839303) | wastewater metagenome | biome: urban; feature: wastewater treatment plant; material: waste water | place: USA: North Carolina | collected 2016-04-28 ... | reverse complement strand
TATAGAACTAATCATCATAAAAATTCTAGCTTTAAATCTAGGAATTCAAAATATTAGCTCGTATGAAATGGCGATAACATTTACAAAAGCTAATGATACAAAAGAGACAATAAAATCACCAAGTAAAGATGATGATGATATTATCGCTACTACTTTGAGGTATTTGAGAAAATAAATGATAAAATTAAATAAAATATTTATAAAAGTATGTATTAAGAAAGGTAAAAATAGATGTATATAGATTTGTTTTCTGGTTGTGGAGGTCTTGCTTTAGGACTTCATAATGCAGGATGGAAAGGTTTATTTGCTGTTGAAAAAAGTAAAGATGCTTTTGCTACTTTAGAACATAATCTAATAAATAAAAATTCTAATTTCACTTGGCCTAATTGGCTAGATAAAAAAAATCATGATATAAATAATCTTATTGAAGAACATGAAAAAAATCTAAAATCTTTAAGAGGAAAAGTTTCTCTTGTAGCAGGTGGGCCACCTTGTCAGGGATTTTCAATGGCAGGGAGAAGAAAAGAAGATGATGATAGAAATAAATTAATAGACTCTTATGTAAAATTTATTGAACTTGTTCAACCTAAAATTTTATTTTTTGAAAATGTAAGAGGTTTTACTATTGGTTTTAAAAATGGTAATAAAAGAGGAGAAGCATATTCTGTTCATGTTGTAAATAAATTAAAGCAACTTGGTTATGATGTAAAAGGTAGAATAGTAGATTTTTCAGAGTATGGAATTCCTCAAAAAAGACAAAGATATATATTAGTAGGAACAAAAAAAGATAATGCAGAAAAGTTTTTTGATCTATTAGTACAGAATAAAGTAAATTTTTTTAAATCAAAGAATTTAGAAAAAGACACTGTATCTCTAAGTGATGCCATTTCTGATTTATTACAATCCCATGGAACAGAAGAATCTCCAGATACTAAAAATTTTAGAGCAGGTATTTATGCAAAAGCAGCAACAAGCTACCAAAAACTAATGCGTAAAGATAAGAATCTTACAAAGAAAATAGCAAGTAGTCATAGATTTGCAAATCATAAAAAAGAGACCATTGAAAAGTTTCAATACATTTTAAATTTTGGACGAGCAAATAAAAATATATCAGATGAAATAAAAGCAAAATACAACCTAAAAAAAAGAACAGTTGTTCCTCTATGTAGTGATTCTCCAACACCAACATTAACCACTCTACCTGATGATTATATTCACTATTGCGAACCAAGAATTTTGACTGTTAGAGAATATGCAAGAATCCAATCTTTTCCTGATAGCTATGAGTTTAAAGGTGGTTATACAACTGGTGGAGATAGAAGAAAAACAGATGTTCCAAGATACACTCAAATAGGAAATGCAATACCACCACTTTTTGCTGAACAAGCAGGACTTGTATTAAAGGATATGATTTAAATGAAATCTAATTTTAGAGAAGTCTCTTTTAGTACACATGCTCATATAAAAAATATCATTGGTAAAGAATTAATTAATGATGATAATGTTGCGGTAATGGAACTTGTAAAAAACTCTTATGATGCAGGAGCAACAAAAGTTATTATAAAATTTAAAAATTTAGTTGAGGATAAAAATAAACAATCAGAGTTAATTATAATTGATGATGGTATGGGTATGTCTGAAAATGATATATTGAAAAAATGGCTTAATATAGCCTATTCATCAAAAAAAGAAAATTTTACTCAAAATAATCGTTACCAAGCTGGGAATAAAGGTGTAGGTAGATTTTCTTGCGATAGACTTGGAAAAAAACTAAATCTTTATACTAAACAGAAGAATGGTATTTTTATTCATTTAAAAATTTCTTGGAAAGATTTTGAAGATGCAAATAGAATAGATATTCAAATTCAAGATATTCCAGTACTAATTAGAGAACTAAATGAGTCTGAATTTAAAAATGAAACTGGATTTGATATTTTTGAACATGGAACTATAATTCAGATAACTGATTTAAATGAAGAATGGATCGAATTTAATAAAAAAAATAATTTGTTTAGTGATATAGAAATTGATAAAACAAAACTTTTAAGGTTAAAAAATAGTTTAGAAAGATTGATAAATCCGAATCAATCATATGATGAGCAGAGTTTTAAAATTTTTATAAATGTTATTGATGAGTTAAATGAAGATAGTAGCACACCATATCATGAAAAAGTTACAGGCGAAGTAAAAAACCAAATATTTGAAAAGTTAGATTTTAAAACTACATTTATAGAATCTTTTATATCGGAAGATGGGAGTAAAATTGTTACAGAATTGAAAGATAAAAATGAAACTATTTTTAGACTTATAGAGAAAAATATAGATTTCCCACTTTTAAAAGATATTAAAATTACTATTTATTATCTAAATCCTTATGCAAAAGGTTTTTTTAAAAAGCAAACAGGTATTGATTCAGTTGAATTTGGTTCTATATATTTATTCATAAATGGATTTAGAATTCCTCCTTATGGTGATAGAGAAAATGATGCATTTGGGCTTGAAGTTAGAAAAGGACAAGGAACTGCAAGATATTTTGGCAATAGAGAAATTTTAGGAAGAATTGAAATAAATGATTTTAATAATAACTTTAAAATTATTTCAAGTAGAGAAGGAATAGTTCAAAATAGTAGTTATAAACAATTGATAAGAGATTCTGAAAAACAAAATAGAAAATATAATGGTTACTTTTACACAACATTAAAAAGATTAGAAAAGTATGTTGTAGATGGTTTAAAATGGGACTCAATTCCTGAATATATGAAAGAAGCGACTATTCAAAAACAAATTATAGATGGAACTTGGAATGAATCTGAAGAAATTTATAGAATAGATAAACAAGAAAGACTATTAAATTCAAGCGAAATCATTAAACAAATAATATTTGTAAGTACAAAAAATATTATTGATTTATATATAAATGAAGAACTTATTAAAAACCTTATTGAAGAAGATAAAGAGAAAACAAATAAGAAATTACAAGATTTTATAAAGAATTTTGGTAATTTATCAACAAATATTTTTGATGAAAAAACACAAAAAGCGATAAAGCAATTAACTAAAAATATAGATGATATAAATTTATCAAATAGTTTTAAAAATATACTGATACAAAAACAAAATATAGAAGAAGAATTAGAAGAAGAAAAAAAATCTAAAAATGAACTTTATAAATTATTTAGAAATAAAGTCAGAAAAGATAGACAAAAAGCAAAAGCAAAAGAAGAAAAATTAGAAGAAGCATTAAAAAATGTTGAACAAGAAATACAAAAAAAAGAAGAGCAAGTCTTATTTCTAAAGTCAATACAACCAATTGAAAAATCAGAATTAATAAAATTGCAGCATCACATTGGCTTATATGCTGAAACAATTGAAGACACTATATTAGACTTTAAGATGACTTTAGACGAATCAGATAATATATCAAAAGAAGAAATAATTGATTACCTCACAGATATATCTTTAGAAGCACAAAAAATATTAGCAATTAATAAATATGCAACAAAAGCTAATTTTTTATCAAAATCGCAAAGTATTAATGCCGATATTATACAATTCATTTCTGAATATATTCAAAATATTTATAATCTTAATACTAGTAGAGATTTATCTGTAAGTATTAGTAATAATTCTTTATCTTATATGTGTAAATTTGAACCGCTAATTTTAACCATAATAATTGATAATCTATTAAATAATTCAAAAAAAGCAAATGCAAAAAATGTAAATATTGTATTTAGACATGATGATAATTTAATTATTGAATATTTTGATAATGGTATTGGTTTAGATAAATCAATAATCAATCCATCTGATATCTTTGAAATAGGTATAACAACAACTAGTGGTTCAGGGTTAGGTTTACATCATATTAAAGAATCATTACAAAGGATGAATAAAAGTACCATAGAAGTTAAAAAATTAGATATAGGTATTAAATTTATCATAAGGTTAAAAATATGAAACTAATATATAAAATATTATGGATTGAAGATCAAATGCATTCTATTCGTGGCAAAAAAAGGGTTATTTCAAACTATATAGAAAATGAGAAAGGTTTTGAATTAGAGATAAAGTATATAGAAACATTTCAACAATTTAAAGACGAAATAGGTTTTGATTCTTTAAAAAATTATGACTTACTTTTAATTGATCTAAATCTTGATGACGATGAAAGTGCTGATGGCAATAAGATTATTGAAAGTATAAGAAATAATAATATTTATACTGAAATCATATTCTACTCTTCGCATTATGAAAATTTATTAACTTTATTAAAAGAAAATGTACCTGAAGGAATTTTTACATCAGAAAGAAAGCAAATTGATACTAAAGCTAAAAAAATAATAGATGTAACTCTCCATAAAATCCAAGATGTAAATAACCTTCGTGGTCTAATTATGGCAGAAGTTGCAGAACTAGATAGAATCAAAAAGAATATTATTCAAAAGTTTAATAAAGAAGCTGATTCAGACTTTAAAAAATATATAAAAGAAGATGTTTTTTCAAAAATAAAAGATGACTTGACGTCTTTGAAATGCTTAGTTAAAGTTGTAGAATCAGAATTTAGCCATGACGAAATAAATTTAGAAGAACTACAAAACAACTTTTTTTATGATAGTTTTAAAAAATCAAGAACAGTAAATAAAATAAAAAGTAAAAAGTGTAATGAAATAGATTTTAAACATGAAGATTATAGGAAAGATGTAATAGCAAAAAGAAATGTATTAGCACATCAAAAAGAAGAAGAAGATTCAGATGGAAAATTTTTACTTTACCCAAATGGTAATAGATTAGAATTTACAGAAGAACATTGCATTCAAATCCGAAAAGATATAAAAAAATATAAAAATTTATTAGAACAAATATCAAATAAACTTGATGAATAAATTAATAATTTATGGAGATATTCACGGCTGTTACGATGAATTTATCTCTCTTAGAAATCAAATAAATCCTCAAAAAGATGATATAGAGATTTGTGTTGGTGACATCATCACAAAAGGAAAAAATAGTGTTAAAACTCTTAATTTTATTATTAAGAATAATATTAAATCAATTCGTGGTAATCATGAAGACAAAATCATAAGATACTTCAATCATCAAAAATCAAATAAAAAAAATCCTATAGTTTTAGATAATGATGAACAAAATATTATAGATAATCTAACAGAAAAACATATTCAATTTTTAGAAAACTTACCACTTTTTTTGAGATTTGAAAATATAACTATTGTCCATGGTGGATTACAGAATCATATGAATTTAGATAATTTATCAAAAAAAGATAAACAAAAAATTCTAAGACTTAGATATTTAGATGAAAATTATGAATTTCTAGCTTATGGGAAAGAAGATGAAAAATCAATTTTTTGGGCAGATCTTTATGATGGAAATCAAGGTTTTATAGTTTATGGACATCAATGGTTTCAAGAAATTAAAAAGAGTAAATTTGCATTAGGAATAGATACAGGTTGTGTTTATGGAAATCAACTAAGCGCAATAGTTTTTCCTAATATTAAGGAATATCCAAATTATAAAATCTACTCTCAAAAAGCTTTATTTTAAGAATTACTAACTTTATGCAATAATCTTAGCAACCATCTCTCAAGAACTTCTTCATGTTCATTTTCATCATTGATTTGAGCATGTCGATGAGTATGAAATTTTAAACTGTTCAAATTATTATACTCATCTTTTATTGTTTCTAAAAGTTTTTGTTCTGAATATCTCATCTCAAGGATTTTTACAATATCTTCTTCTGATATAGTTTTTTCTGAAGACATAACCCATGTTGCAAAATCATTATTATCAGACTCTACTTCAAGTAAAACTATACTAGTATCATTATATTCAAAAGAACAGCTAACATATTGTTTTATTCTATTATTAATCATGCATGAACTTATTATTTCATTGTTTTTTGTATAACTTACAGGAATGTTTTTAGGTATATCATCATATAAAAATTCACTAACTAGATTAGAATTTTCAATAAACTCTATACTTTCTAAAAAAATATCAAAAATTGGTGGTACAGATATATTATTTTTATTTTCATCATCATTTTCTAATTTTGTTTGCTGAGCAGTTTCATCTCCTGAACTTGATCCTTTTGAAAAACTTACAGATACTTCTCCCTTTTTTTCTTCACAAGTTGTTATTGAAATATTTCCACCTTTTTCTTCAAGTAATCCATAAGTAATGTCTTTATTTAATAATGACAAGTTTTGATTGTTATCAAGTTCTTTAATTGTATGTGTACCATAAATTAATGTTGGAGTTCTTGTAATCACATTAGTTTTTCTTTTTTTTGGTTTTCTACCTTTGATATTTAATTTATCTTCACTATCTGCGTCAATTTCACTATTTTTTCTCTTCTTTTTAAGAACAGTGAGCTTTTCAAAATCTAAAGTTGAATCATCATTTTGTATTTCATTTACTAAATAAGTCTTTTTATTTGATAATGTATCTTTTATTTCAAGATATCTTATTTTAATATTGAAAGTTTCTCTTGTAGGAAATAGTGCTGTAATAGGGATAATATTTGTAACTTTATGTGCCATATCCATTTTATTTTTAAAAGAAGATATAGACCTAGAAAAATCAATAAACCCTTTTTGTGAAATTTCATTTGTTAGAAATCTATAGATAAAAGGTCCATCTAATTTTGAAGCATTAGATTCTAAAACTAAAATAGTATTTAATTTATCTGTAAGATTTGAATTCTTTCTATCACACAAATTAAAAGGATTACTTTTATATAAAGCTTCTTTCATCGATGAAGACCTAAAATAATAATACAATGCTGCTAAATATGAAGGAATTACATATCTTTCCTCTTCATTTTCATGTACATAACAATAATTACTCCCAAATTTAAATACATTAAATTCAGTCTCACCTAAAATACTTTTAATACTATCTTTTGATAATACTTTATACAAAGGTATTTGCTCCTTCATTTTAGAAGTATCGATTTCAAGATATTTTTCAAATTGATTTGTATCTTTATTTACAAACTTACCTTCTTTGTATATATTACCTATTTTAAATTTATATCTCAAAAGCTCAGGAGCAACTTCAACTGTTTCTATAAAATTAGTTTTTATATTCTGAAATTGAACTAAAAAATTATGGCTATATTTATTTTCATGATTGTACTTTATTCCAAGAATAGCATTCAATTTATAATTTGAATGCTTTCCTTTTTCAGTTTGCATAAAATCTAGTGTTAGATTCTTGAGAGAAGTTGTCATAAATTATTACTAACTAGTGTATATTATCATTAATTAGTGTGTCTTACAAACATTGTGAGATTCAGAATAATTTGATAATAGATTTTTCATAATATAAGTCCCTTTTTTAAATCATTTTATAATACTTTTTATTAAAATCAATTTTATATGTGTACAATAAAAATTGATAATATTAACAATCGATATGAGTCATAATAGATATTATAGGATCTACAAGCATATAATTAATGAACTAAAAATTTAAATTACAATTTCTTATCAGCAAGAAAACCTATGCACTATGAAGCATTACCTATTCTTTTTTTTAAAACTTTCATAATCTCTCTTGCCAAATGAAAAGCTAGAGTTTGAATAACGGCATTTCCAATCATTTTGTACCCAGCACTTAGATTTTTGTAGCAAAACTTGTGATTATCAGGAAAAGATTGTATTCTTGCACACTTTCTAATACTTAATCTTCTTTATAAATATTCATAGCCACTTATAAAGGCTTGTTTATCTTTTCCAACTTTTGTGTGAGTCAAAATGAATTGATAATATGTTTTCATATAATATTTGCCTTTTTTGAATTGGGCTGTACGATAAATTGTACAATATAATTAGTTAAATTTCTGAATATTAATATGTATATTAAAAAATTATAATGAAATATGGATTAACACTATTATATATGATACGATATTTAATAAATTAATATATTTTTGTGTAGAATAAGTTGAATTATTATGAAGGAATTAGATGAAACTTTTAAATCTTGATATATCAAATGATTCTCTACAAAAAATTATTTACTCATCACAAAAAAAAGATACTTATCTATTTGACGATAACTTTTATAATCATTTTAAGGATTTAAAACAAGTGTTTATGTATATTACTGATAGATGTAATATTGGATGTGAACAATGTATATATAAACCTAGTATAAATCATTATATAAAAGAAGAAATAGAAATAGACGATGCTCTTGCATTATTAAAAACATTTAGGGAACTTGGAGCTAAAAAAGTGACATTTCTTGGTGGTGAACCAACTTTATATGGTTCTACTAAGAACCATGAACCTCTTCTTCAATTAATACAAAAATCAAAAGAGATGGGATTCGAATATATTAGACTTGATACTAATGGACAGGTACTAGAACATTTATTACATAAGGTAGAATTTAAACTTTTAGATGAAATAGCTTTTAGTATAGATGGATTTTCGAGTGAAACTAACGATATACTAAGAGGAAATGGAACTTTTAAACGGGCTGTAAGGAATTTAAAAATAGCTTTAAAAGAAGGATATAAAATAACTATTACTTGTTGTGTACATAAATTATTATTAACTAAAGAGAATGATATTTATTTAATAGAAAAGATGATTAGGTTTGCCGAAGAACTAGGTATTTCACAGATTAACTTTCATGATCTTTTTAAAGCAGGTGTTCCGATGGACACATGGACAGGAAACTTTTCACCAACTCCAGAAAGTTGGGTATTAATGTATGATGAAATTTCAAAGAAAATTGCTAATAATGAATTTGATATTGATGTAAGATTACCTCAATGTTTTGTTGATAAAAAAGAGTTCGAACAAAAACCACAGTACTACGGATATTGCCCCGTAAAATTAGGGGAAAGAGTAATGGTTCATCCTAATGGAATAATTAGAATTTGTTCTAATCTAATATGTACAGGATTTGGAACTGCAAAATATGAGAAACGAATTATAAGTTGGGACTATACAGCTAATAATGAAGTTGCAGGACATGACATAAACACAAATACACCTTGTACAAATCGGAGTAGACACAAAAAGTATGGTAACTTAGTACCATTATGTTTTTCTTTTAAACCAAATCAAAATGAATATATATGGAAAAATAATTTAAACTGGGATAATAAAATTAATGAATAATAATTGTTATATTGAAAATTTAAAAAAAACATTGACTTATGCGGGAATTAATGATATTAAAATTACAGAAGGTATGATTAAATCTTATGGCTTTCTTGAAAAAGATAGAAAGAATGTACATAATCAAACAAATAATTTACTTAAATCAAGTTTAGATAAAAATTCTTTAGGTGAATGTATTCATATTACAGGAGAAATGAGAGCATTAACCGATCCATTTCATAGATATCTTTGTGATCAAATCAACTTAAAGGATAAAGATGTCTTTAAAGTAGTATATAATCATCCAGATATTGAAATGAACAATACTGTAGATATGCTCAAATGGAATTTAAAAAAATGGACATCTAAAAATAAAAAAAGAATATGGCAAGAAGAACTAAAAACAATATATTCAATTGCAAATAGATCAGTTAGTTTGTATGCCTTAGATACGTCAAATGAAATACAATATTCAGTATTTGGATATAAATATATTTTATTACAAGAGAAACATGATGATCTTGCAACACAAAAGCATACATGGCTTTTGGAATCTGAATCTTTAAATGCTGAACTTACATTAAAAGCTGAAAACTATATTAAAAAAGCTAAAAAACTAGAAGAAGGAAACTATAGAAAGTTTACTCAGGATTTAAACAATGTTTCTTCTCAAAGGTTTTTATCTTTATTATCAAAAAGTGAAAAAAGTATTATTGAACTTTTAGAAGATAAACTTGCAATGGACTTTACTGACTCTACACAAGAAATACTTGATACTCTAAGAGTAATGAATTTCTTAAATATAAATGATAACAAGGTATCTATAACAGAAAGCGGGAGAGAGTTTATTGGATGAGTAAATATGTATGTACTAAATGTGAATATTTAAATGCTGCATTAAAAATCTTTGAGTCTATTAAATTATCGGATAACTGCTTAGATAATTTAACAATATGGATAGGAGCATCTAAAAGAGATAAAACATCCATAGAGACTAGAAACCTTTATGCTTGCGTCTTTCATAAATTGGACATTAATGTATTAGATTGTGATTTTGAAGCTATTTTAGATGGAAGAGAGGAGTGTGATGCAATATTAATGTTTACTATAACTCCAGGTATATCGGCAAGGACTATTGAATTAATAATTACAAGTAAACATGATGGTAATAACAATAAGTTAGTAGATAAACTACATGTCTATATGCCAAAAGAATATGAAACAGGATATATAAATAGAAAGATTTCAGAAAATTTAATAGCAGGAAAAATTTCTCATAAAGATAAAATTTTGTTTCAAAACTTTGATAAAGATATTTTTTCAAAATGTATAAAGAATTTAATAACTATTTCAAATGATAAAAAAAGGGAGTTAAAATCAATGGAAATTACATTTTCACCAACAATATTAATAGTTACTGCTCTATCAAAAGAATTTCAAGCAGTTAAAGATTTATTAAAAAAACCTAGATATGATCCTTCTCTCAAAGCTGAAAAGATACAATATCCACACTATAAAATTGGCAATAATGATGTTGTTTTAGCAATGGCAGGAATGGGTAATAATTTTTCATCTTCTATTGCAACTAAAATGCTTGTTCATTACGACTCTATACAATATATAATTATGGTTGGTATCGCAGGAGGAATTCCAAATGCTGACGATAGTGTAAAACATATAAGATTGGGAGATATTGTTATATCTGGAGATAAGGGTATTATTCAACATGATTTCGGTAAACAAACAAGTGAAGGACATCAATATAATTTTGATCCTAGGCCTGTTTGTGCAATTTTATTAAGAAATGCAAAAGTACTTATTGAAGAAGCAGGTAAAAACAAATTTAAGTACTGGGAGATCTTTGATAAATTAATAGAAAAAGATGAAGACAAATATAAAAGACAGCAACAACCCCAACTTAATGATAGTCCTTGGATAAAGGATTCTTCTGTTATTTTACCTATTGCTCCTAATGGCTTTGATGATAATAGACCTCGTGTTCATATAGGGGCAATTGCTAGTGGAAATGATGTAATTAAAGAAGCCGAATTTAGAAATCAATTAGTTAAAAAATACCCTGAAATTAAAGCAATTGAGATGGAAGCTTCAGGTATTGCTGATGCAAGTTGGTTAGCAGGAAAAGATAGTTTTGTCATTAGAGGAATATGTGATTATTGTAACACAGAGAAAAATAAAATTTGGCAAGAATACGCAGCAGGTGTAGCAGCTGCATTTGCTATTGAGTTGATTGAAACACTTTAATATTATGAATATTTGTAGTTGGAATGTAAATGGCTTAAAATCAATTATAAACAATGAATGGAACTCTTTTTTACGCAATGATAAAATTGATGTTTATTGCTTACAAGAAGTAAAAATGCAAGAGGATCTATTTTCTAATGAGATATTTCTTCCTAATAAATCATTTTGGAATGTCGCTGAAAAAAAAGGATATAGTGGTGTCACAACTGTTGTAAATCCAAGTCTTAAAGTAATAAATAATAAGAAAGGAATAAATTCACCTTCTTTAGATATGGAAGGTAGAGTTTTAACTACAGAACTTGATAAGTTTATTTTAGTTAATACTTATGCTCCGCATAGTCATCGACAACTTAAAAGACTTGGAGAAAAAGAAATTTTTATGAAAGATTTTTTAGTATTTATCCAAACTCTAAAGACAATTAAGAAGCCTATTATAATTACAGGAGATTTAAATGTTGCTCATCAGGAAATAGATCTTTATAACTATAAGAATAATAAAAAGAATGCAGGTTTTTTACCTCAAGAACGACAATGGATATCAGATTTAGAAAGAATTGGATTCATTGATATTTTTAGAAGATTAAAACCTAATAAAAAACAATACTCTTGGTGGGGATTTACACATAATTTACGAGAAAGAGATATAGGTTGGAGAATAGATTATTTTTTAGTTGAAAATACTCTCGTAGATAATGTAGTTGACTGTTATTATTTAAAAGATCAATTAGGTTCTGACCATTGCCCTGTTATACTTGAAATTAATATTTAAGATTAAATAAATCATGGAAGGAACTAATTTAAAAGAGTTAAATCCAAGTAAACACTTTTAGAGAATTTTTCTTTTTCACTTAATCAATATTCACCATAATAAACTCTATTATCCATTTTTAAATTTACCTTATAAAAAAATTTACTTAATTCTATCATAA
>ERZ650300.1703-NODE-1703-length-12334-cov-7.620897_pt1 | contig 12334 bp, 13 predicted proteins | sample MGYA00376236_ERZ650300 | MGnify/ENA primary metagenome ERZ650300 (study PRJEB26733, sample SAMN07839303) | wastewater metagenome | biome: urban; feature: wastewater treatment plant; material: waste water | place: USA: North Carolina | collected 2016-04-28 ... | reverse complement strand
ACCTGTTCATGGCGGTGGTCGGCGGCGCCGGCTACGTGTGGGGCGCGGTGATCGGTTCCGGGCTGGTGACGCTGCTCAACCAGTGGCTGCAGGACTGGCTGCCCAAGCTGTTCGGCCACGCCGGCAACTACGAAATCATCATCTTCGGCATGTTGCTGCTGCTGATCCTGCACCGTGCCCGCGAAGGCCTGTGGCCGGCGGTGCTGCGCGTGCTGCGGATCAAGGCCGAGCCCAAGAAGCTGGTCGACACCGCCGCGGCGCTGCCGCGCCGCACGATGCCGACCCGCGGCGAAGTGATCCTCGAAGTGAAGGACGTGACCCGGCGCTTCGGCGGGCTGGTGGCCAACAACCAGATGAACTTCAACATGCACGCCGGCGAAATCCTGGCCCTGATCGGCCCCAACGGCGCCGGCAAGAGCACCATGTTCAACCAGATTTCCGGCGTCGATACGCCGACTTCCGGCCAGATCGTGTTCACCGGCAAGGCCGTCGCCGGCCACGACTCGCGGGAGATCGCGCGACTCGGCATGAGCCGCAGCTTCCAGCATGTGCGCCTGCTGCCGCGCATGAGCGTGCTCGAGAACGTCGCCATCGGCACCCACCAGCGCGGCTCCGGCGGGGTCTTCCCGTCCGCGTGGCGCCTGGAGCGCAAGGAAGAAGAGCGTCTGCTCGCCGAAGCGGCCCGGCAGATCCGCCGCGTCGGTCTGGAGGAGCACATGCACGAGGAGGCCGGTTCGCTGTCCCTCGGCCAGCAACGCATCATCGAGATCGCCCGCGCGCTGGCCGCCGACCCCTGCCTGCTGCTCCTCGACGAGCCGGCCGCCGGCCTGCGCTTCAAGGAGAAGGAAGCGCTGGCCGAGTTGCTGAAGAAGCTCAAGGCGGAAGGCGTGGCGATTCTGCTGGTCGAGCACGACATGGATTTCGTGATGGGCCTGGTGGATCGCATCGTGGTGATGGAGTTCGGAGAAAAGATCGCCGAAGGGCTGCCGGAGGAAATCCAGCAGAACGAGCGCGTGCTGGCGGCGTATTTGGGAGGTGTGGAATGAGCGCGTTGCTTGAAGTGGAAGATCTGCGGGTCAATTACGGCAAGGTCGAGGCGGTGCACCACATCGGCCTGAAGGTCGAGGCCGGCCAGATCGTCACCGTCATCGGTCCCAACGGCGCGGGCAAGACGACCAGCCTCGCGGCGATCATGGGCCTCTTGCCGTCGAGCGGACGGATCGTCTTCGACGGCCACGCCCAGCGCCGCGCCAACGTGGAGAAGCGGGTCATCCAGGGGCTTGCCCTGGTGCCCGAAAAGCGCGATCTGTTCGGCGAGATGAGCGTCGAGGACAACCTCGTGCTGGGCGCCTTCCAGCGCTATCGCCAGGGCCACCGGGATCAGGCGGCGACGATGGAGGAAGTCTTCGAGCTCTTCCCGCGGCTCAAGGAGCGGCGCAAGCAGGCAGCGGCCACCATGTCCGGCGGCGAACGCCAGATGCTGGCCATCGGCCGCGCGCTGATGGGCAAGCCCAAGCTCCTGATGCTCGACGAACCCAGCCTGGGCCTCGCGCCGCTGATCGTGCGGGAGATCTTCCGCATCATCAGCGGCCTGCGCGAGCGGGGCGTGTCGATCCTGCTGGTCGAGCAGAACGCCCGCGCCGCGTTGCAGGTGGCCGACTACGCCTATGTGCTGGAGATGGGCGCGGTGGCGATGGAAGGCAAGGCGTCCGACCTCGCCGACGATCCCCGCGTGGTCGAGGCCTATCTGGGCTTCGGCAGCAAGCACCAGGACATGCTCGCCACCTGACCAGGGCGGCCCATCGTTCTGTGAGGGGAGTGTAGGGGCGACTTCAGTCGCCCACTGACTCCGATTAACGGCATGCCGACGATCAACATCCGATGGGCGACTGAAGTCGCCCCTACGCAAGCGTCGAACTGCAATGGGTTTCCGGTGGGGCGACTTGAAGTCGCCCCCACACAAGCGTCAGACCGCACCGGGTTTCTTGTGGGGGCGCCTTCAGTCGCCCTCAACGGGGGGAAACCAGGAATTCGTCCGTCTGCGGGTGGGCCGCTCCGGGCTGCGTTGGGAGAAAGCCTGCCAGGCGCTAAAATGTGCGTTTGCAAAAAAACGGCGGACATCAGCGTGACAGCGGAGCAGGAAGAACAGGACGGGCAAGACAAACAGGGCACGGCGGGCGGGCTGGATGCGGAGTCGGCCCACCTGCTCAGCGTGCTCGCGGGCAACATCCGCCTGTTCCGCGGGCAGCGCGGCATGACGCGCAAGAATCTGGCCGAGCAATCCGGCGTGTCGCTGCCCCATCTGGCGCGCATGGAAAGCTCCCAGGGCAACGTGTCGGTGGTGGTGCTCGGCAAGGTGGCGCGGGCGCTCAACCAATCGGTGGCCAGCATGTTCGCCGAGCCCGATCAACTCTCGGGCGATCTCGGGCTGATCGTCGAATTCCTCCGCCAGCAACCGGCCGGCCAGCTGGCGCGCATCCGCGAACAGTTGTTCACCGAGTTCCAGCGGGCGGAATCCGCCCGCGGCAAGCGCATCGCCCTGATCGGCCTGCGCGGCGCGGGCAAGTCCACCGTCGGCAAGGCGCTGGCCGAGCGGCTCGGCCGCCCCTTTATCGAGCTCAACGAGCAGATCGAGCGCGAAGCCGGCATCAGCGTGCAGGAAATCATCACCCTCTATGGGCAGGCCGGCTACCGCAAGCTCGAAAGGCGCTGCCTCGAAGAACTGGCCATCGCCAACCCCGAAGTGGTGCTCGCCACCGGCGGCGGCATCGTCGTCGAAGCGCCAACCTACCAACTTCTGCTCAGTTCCTTCTACACCGTGTGGCTGCGCGCCGACCCCGAAGTGCATTTCCGCCGCGTGATGGAGCAGCGCGACGCCCGCATCGCCACGCCCGGCCATTACCGCGAGGCGATGGACAACATCCGCAACACCCTGGCCGCCCGCGAACACCTGGGCCGAATGGCCGCCCTGGAGGTGGACACCACGCCACTGACGGTGGACGAGGTGGTGGAACGGATCGTCGCCGCGCCGGGCGCACTCGGCGGCAGCGGCGGCGGAGGCTTACCGCCCGGCTCGTGGCTTTGAGGGTGGCGGGCTGAAGTGGGCCGGGGTTCGCCCCGGCAGATGGCCCATTTTCCGCAGCTTGGTAGATCGGGTTAGCGCAGCGTAATCCGACATCGCATGATCGGCCGCGCTCATGCGATGCCTTCGAAGCACATTGAAGCGCTCCACTCGGCATCCACAAAGCGGCCGAAGCCAGAGCATGGCCGATCCAGCGGCGATCCGTCGCAAGGGCGAAGAAGAAAGTGCCGCCAGAAACAAGCGTGCGTCGACATTGCACGAGGGATGTCGGGCCACGCCGTGCGGATTCGGTCCGCTCGAATTAGCCGATTGGCCTGTCTTCGTGGAATGAAACGTTATTGTTCTGGGGCGGTATTCCTATCCGGCAACAGCGCGTCGCATTCGTCGCAGCCGAGCAGGTCCACCGACCCACTATCGAAAATTCTGCGGGCAGTACCGCCCGCCCGGATTTCCCATTGCAATTTCCCTTGGCTGGATTGAGCCGTTCCGCGAATCCAGCAAGGGAGAATATCGAATTGATCGTGAAGCCGCTGCGCGTCCAATATTCTCGCGTGCGAGAAAAACCATTCAACCTGCGAAGACGTCAAGTTGAAGTCCGCACAGAAATCGCCGCCCCTGTCATATCCCCGAGAAAGAACCTGAACGTCGAAGAGTTTGTTTTGAGAACCATCGATAGCAAGTTCGGCGCAGCCCGAACCGCTAAGCGATGCAATCGCGAGCAAGAATAAAGTTCGACGGAAGCGGGTCACGGCTTCTTCCAATTCGCCGTGCTGCCTTCGCTCGGCTGTTTGTATCCAATGGCGCCGTGAGCATAAACGTCGTCGGTCGTCAGGGTGTTGTTAATGGAATGGACGCCCCCTTCCTGAAGTGGCGTCCATTCCATTAACAACGCCGCTGTATAGACCAAAACTGTCACGGCGTCGGGCAGCGGAAACTCCAACTCTCGACGCGCATGTCCGATAGCTCCTCACCATGCGTAACGAGACGCAAGCAGCGTTTGCCCCGGTGATAATTGAAGACGCACAGCGGCCGATCCACGGCACAGCTCTCAAGTTCATAGATGTGCGAGTCGATCAGGACAGTTTCTGTCCCGATGTATTCGTAGTGTTCGCCGGCATGGAGATTGACCGGGTGCCAGCCATCCTTTATGAGTTGAATTCGGGCTTGCATGAAGGGCAAACCTTTCCTGAGGGTGCCCGCGTGTGCGGCCGGTCCGGCGAAGATGGACAGTATCAGCAGGATAATGGCAATGTGCTTGTCGCCCTGTTTCACCTTACGCTCCCACCGAGTTTCTTGTATGTGTCGATGAATTTTTCATAGCTCATGTAGGGTTGATTGTAGCGCCCTCCCTCGTTTGGCCCCTGCGGCAATGCCGCCCAGCGCCTAGACGCTGCTTTCAATGCAGTATCGATATCACCTGCGACTATATTGTCGATAATATGGATGGTGCGAAGGATTTCAACGGCGAGTAAATCTTGGGTCTCTGGTGAAAAATCGGATAGCCCCATTTTGGCGCCCATTTCATTCCAAGTACTCTTGTTGATCTGGTACATGCCGGCGGCTGTAGTCTTACCGTCAGCACCCGCCCCAGGGTGCGTCTTGTAATCTGAAAACTGCCACTTGTCGTTTTTTTTACCCTTCACCCCGCCAAATTTGAGGTTGTAATCACCTCCCTCAGCTGCAGCAATGGCGCCGATAAAAGCTTTAACATTGGCTTTTTGTAAATAGTCTTTGTTTTGGGCCATTCGAATCTGGTCGGCGCGCATGTCCTTGTTTGATCTAGTGCCATCGGACGGCGGCAATATGCCAATGGGGGATGGCAACGGAGACAACGCGCGGGTCATCGTTCCATCGTCCAGAGCCTGTGGCAGCCCCGAAGTTCCAATGGGGCCAGGTATGCGTGAGCCAGCCATTTATGAATTTCCTATTGCGTCATCATGAGTGTGGTTAAGAGGCCCAACGTGGAGTTGAGGCGCCTGCGCGGCTTTTCGCGCAGGTCGCCTCGAACGCAGGGTTAGGTTTCTTGTTCATCGAAGAGTGATGAAACCCAGGTCTTCAACTTGAACATACTTCTTCCCGCCTTGAGAGGTGCGAAGCGTTCCCAGTACCAGAGCATAAGTGCCAGCCAACTCTTCTTCGTCTGTTATGCGGAAGCGTCCGTAAAGTTCATTAACGAACCGCTCTGGTACGCAAACGCTCATGTCGTCACGGCCGCCGGAGTTAAGCCAGAGCGCGCCCGTTTGACCGAAGCGAGCAGAAACAACCATTCCCCAATAGCCGCGATACTGGTGGTCATGCGCGGCGGCCACCGCACCGAACGGCACAAAGAAATCTGCTACGGCGAACTCGCCAACCCCGGCGATTTCGATGATTTGCCGAGATGTCCGAAACTGCCCCGACATCATAAGATTACGAAGGATCGTACTCAGGCGGCGGTGCATTGCGGCGTCCGGGCGAGCACCGCCGCCGACGAAGCGGCCACCGCGCCCGCCGGGGTTTACCGGCGCATCAGGGGCGTTGTGTCTGTCGTCAGGCGCGCCGAAGTTGAAATCGAGGATGATGCGCTGCCCTGGATTTTCGAGGATGTCTTGATCGTCACCGGGGCCGATGTTGTTCTGTTCGTATTCGGCCGCAGCAAGCGTGCAGCCTTCTTCATGAGGGCGGGCACCGAAACATGCTGCCTGACCACTGCGCGAAGCCTTTCGAAAGAAAGCGGGGCCGCGACACTCCGGACACACCAGAAATCTCCGCTTTCTCGCCAGTTCATTTGGTGGTAAAGCCGCGAACCTTACCGCTTGGTAAATCACATCATCTAGCGTACAGCGTGCTGCGTCCATGACGGTCGCTCCTAAGAAACCTAACGTGGAAGTGAGGGGCAGCCGAAGCGAAGCGGAGGGAACCACAAGCGCAGCTTGTGGCTGTCCCGCTCGACTGTAGTGTTAGGCATGTCTCTGTTAAAAATGATTTTTGGATATGTATTTCAGGCGCTGAGATTTGTTAAATGCATCAAATTTTTCGGCCGATTTCTTTGTTTCACCAAGAAACTCAACAACCAAATCCCAGTATGGCTCAGCCTTCTCTCGATTGTTAATTTCCGGGTAAATGTGCTTTACAAAATATCCGAGCATATAAGCATTTATCGAATCAGGGGCTCCACCGGCTTTCTGTAACAAAGCAAATCTCTCAAAGTCCGAAAGCATCTCTCGGAATGCTTTCTCCATGTCCACATTAGTTTCATCTCTTTTGTATGTTCCATTGTCCATGCTGCCCACGTTAAGACGCAGGTAGCTGCCTTCAGAAAACAGGTTGTTGTGGTATTCAAAATATCGAAGGCAATTTTCGATGGAGCGCTGACGGATTTGACTGCGAACGTTCAACATAAAGGCGATAGCCGCACCTGTTACGCTAGCTATGGTTGCAACGTAAGACCAGTTTTCAAGTGATAGTGAAAGAAATTCAGTCATGTGTTTTCTTTTTCGATGTCTATGAAATGCCTAAGGTCGAGCTAAGCGGCGGGCAGGCATTTTGGCCCGTCCCTCTTGAGCGCCATGTTAGGCCGCAGCCGCATTGAAATTGGCGCTTGCATACACAATCCGAACGGGGGCGTTGCCCATGTATTGGGTCTGTAAATCATTAAATGCCTGACAGACACGAGAGCTTCGATTGAAAACAACCACAACTGCTTTAAAGGTGGCGCGTTCTTCAGGTGGGTAGAGCCGGTGCCTGATCTCGATAAGTTTTTCGCAATCTCTTTGAATGGAGGAGGTGAGCCGCCAATCTATACCTCGACGTGCCTTGCAGAATTTGATCTCAATCGCTGTTGCGGAACCATAGAAAACAAAGCCTTTTCTATTCACATTAAGCCCTTCTCTGGAGTGAACAAGAGAGAGACTTGTTGTATCCATAACCGTGATGTCAGGCCTGATAGACAAGGCTCCATTTTGATCCAGGAACTTAATTTCCATATGCAATGGACTGGCGAATACTGATTCTTGAGCGGTCACACCGCGCGATTGGCCTCTGCCTGCAAGGAGTAGTTGAATTTTTCCAAATAACAAGCACTTTGCATCGTCCTCGCTAAGTATTAGACCAGGGGAAGACTGAAAGTCTTCTTCAATTTCTGAAACGCAGCTCGCGATTTCTTCAGCTTCCAGCATTGCACCCTCTCTTTGTGTGCGGCCTAACGTTCAAGGTGAGGGACTCGCCGCTTGCGGCGAGTCCCCTCGACCGAAGGGTTATGCATCACTGTGCGGTGCCTTTGGCAAGCTTTAGAAGGACCATTGTCTGATATGCAGCATTGACCTTCTTGGGCACAACTTTTACACCAGTGTCTTCGTCTGGGTAACCCACACCAGCGATATTGAACAAGCCCATTTCGTCGTGCTTCCAAGTTACGCCCAGATCGATGCCGCACTGCGCCTGAACATCGGAAAGGAGACTTCTCAAGCAGTAGGAGATACCGCGCAAATGTTTATGGCGATGCTCTTCACTATCCAATGGGCCGGGGCCGTACAGGCACAAGTCATTTGGGTCATTCGCTGTTGAGCACACGAAGAAAGTGGCAGCAACGTTAGCATGACTCTTCTTCGAGAGGATTTCGTAGAGATTGTCGCGCTGCTCTTTGCCATCCGGCGAGACCTCTTTTCGTATCCAGGCCGGCGAACCGAACGTTTCTCTGTATCGCTTTTCTGCGGCTTCCATCGAAGTATCAGACGGAACCAAGGTAAGCCACTCGAGTGCCTTTTCTGCATTACGCCGCAAGACCAAAGACAACCAGCCTGTTTCCAATCCAACTCTTGCAGAGTTGTAGGACTCCACGAAATAACCGTTCAAGCAAAGTGACACAGCCGCAGAAAATGCGTTACACGAGCGCGCCAAGAGCATGTACTGCGCGGTTGCGCTTGGGGACGTGAAAGGCTTTATGGTCGAGGTAAAATGAACATACCTTCCAATAACGGAAAGCAGTTCATCTCGGATGTCAGGGTTCATACTCATCTGTCAGGCAGCACATAGTCCGTGATGTATAACGTTCGAGCTAAGCGGGCGACGACGGCAGGACGCCAGGCCCGGGCCGGTGAAAATGTACAGCGTACCACCGGCCCGGGCCTGGTGGCCTGTCGTTGGCGCTCCGCTTGAGCGAGGGGTTAGGCCCACGTGGTGCGACTGGCAACTGCTATTCCCAAAGTGGTGTTGGTAACTTCACACCGAACTGCGCAGACAGTTTCTGCATTTCTGCGTTTATTGCTTCATAGTCCTTTCGGTTCTGCATCATTGCCCAGGACGCACGTAAGTCTCTTACCTGTTGATCGGTAGCTTTCGCCGCAAGAACAGTAAGACGTTGATTGAAAGAGGCCACGAGCTGCAGTTCGGCGAAGTTGCTCGTCAGAATGCCAAAACTACCCACTAGGAAGAGCAGAGCAAAGATGGCATCTATAGCGACAAGAAGTCCTTTTCTCTTTCGAAGCCCCGATGCACTCGACCGCCTCGCCAATATGCGACCGGCGACGACCCCCGCAGTCACGCCGGATATTATTGAGGCACCTAACGCCAAGATGATGAATGAGAACTTCTCGCGGAGGCCAAGTGCAGCACTCAAGTAGATGCCGTTTGTCCAGCTAGTTGCCATCGTGCTTCCAAGCGACATGAGCCAGCTGGCCGTTAGCTTCAAAAGTGGGTCAATGAAGATCAGAACGAGCACGGATGTGACTAGGCTGACCAGTAGGCCTTTGCGAATATCGGGGTCGGTGATCACTTTTGTGCCTAGAAGTAATGTGGAGTTCGTGGGCCTAACGTAGAGATCACCTGCAAACTTGCAAGCGTGGCCCGAAGGGCCGCGCTTGCAAGTTTGTCAGGTGCATCGGCCTGTTAGAAATTATTTTATATGAATTCTTTTCGTTTCAGCTTTAGCATAAGTTAAGTATTCGCCGCGATATTTGAGAAGTCTTAAAACATATTCACTAATGAGCGTGTTTATTTTTTCATACATAGCAAAGTTGGTACGGTGACTTGTTTGTGATAATCCTGAGTGAAAGATGCTATTTCTAAGACTTATTATTCTTTTTAAACCACGACGCATTTTCATTTCTTTTAGCATTTTATATAACAACTCTTCAAACTTGTAAGCTGGCGATCTTTTTTCACTGCCTTTTCGAAAAAATCCATTTATAAATGGGATATTCGTAGATTTTGCGTACGTGCTTTTTAAGCTTTCGAGAGCAATAAAAGTATATATTAACCTAGCCTCAGTTGGTTGTCCGCTGCGCGATGCCTGAATTAAATAATCAAACACTACGTTGAGTTTGCGAGAGCGCTCGAGTTTTTTGAAAATTGGGTATGTTTGCTCGAGGTATTTTTTTATTATTTCTCCATTCATGATATCTAGAGTTGGTCTGAAAAATTCAGTGGTGCCAAAAACTGAATTCCTAACTGATTTTGTATCGGAATAATCATATCCATAACAAACAACACGTGACAGACAAGCGAATGACAATAACCAGCACAATCGATAAACAATTTTTAATGCGTTATCAATCTCAGACTCGGATACGCTAAAGATGTAAATTGTAGTAGTTTCTAAAAATTTGCCTTTAAATTCATTAAAACTACTAGAATGAACAATCTCACTCTTTTGCCGTATATGTATTAATTTTCCATCACATACAATTTCAATTGTATCGCGTACCACTCTATTGTCAGTGGCACTTCGTGTAAGGCTATCCCCGTTTACTAGGCAATTTGCTACATGGGCACGTAATTCAGGCATAGTATTATTTTGTTTTGGTAACTAAATTTCTAACGTAAAGTTCACCTGCAAACCCCAAAGCACGGCCCGAAGGGCCGGGCTTTGGGGTTTGTCAGGTGCAACGGGAAGTTATAATTTAATTTTTAGAAACTCTCCGTTTTCTAGATTTGTGATCTCATTTTCTGAGAACGTGATAAAAGTTAGATAGTCTTTGTTGGTTTCAAATCTACTATTTCTGGTGGAACTTATATCAAAACTGGTTGGTATATTTAATATGTCAGGCGGAAAGGTTGTAATGCACCGTGGGGGAGTTCCATCTAAGTAAAACTGAAGTTGATAGTATATCTTGTCGTCGTAAACATTTAATCGTGTAGCTGTGTAATTTAAAGCTCTAAGTTCTGTTTTTTGAGGATTAAAATCTGCAATTTCTTTCAAGAAAGCCAGTGAAAGCTTCGGATTTGTCGGATTTTTGATATTAATGAAATTCAATATCCAATACATTCCTTTTGGTGTTAAGTGAATTGTGTGCTCGTAAAATCCTTTGTGAGTGCTTATTCCTCTTTCAAAGAGAGCGTCATGATTCTTCTGTGTTAAAGTTGGCATATTATTTTCCAATATCAGTCTTTAAACGGGAAACTGCTTACTTCTTCAGGTTCATCAAAAAGCCAGAAAAGACGATTTTCTATTTGCATGTTCAAATCTTCCCATAAGCGTATTACAGAGCAAAAGAATTCTAGTTCATGTGCATGTCGCTCTAATTTGCCAATGGAAGGCTCTGGCAAAAATCCTTTGTGACTTGCTACTATTCTGAGGCCTACAATAAACATTGCACAATGGTGTACAAGTAAAAAATCATCCGCTAACTTTTTCGAAAGTAAGATTCGTTCTTTCTTTGTGCATAAAACATAATGGACGATTTGATCTGAATTTGATTTCAGAAAATCAACCCAGTCGATCCATCTCATATTTTTCAATAAATTTAGTAACTTTTCTCTATCTGAAATTTTCAATGCATCACTTAGTTCAGAAATGGTTGAATCCATTGTGATTAAGTAAAGAAGACGTATCGATTTTTGTTGAAGTGATTCCATTTGATTTGCGTAAATTATAACGTAAAGTTCACCTGCAAACTGTAAAGCCACGCCCGAAGGGTGGGGGCTTTACAGTTTGTCAGGTGCAACGGCCTGTTAGCCCCGCAGTCACACCGATCTTGTTTTCATATTGATGGAAAAATTAATACCTCTTGTATTTCTTATTGAAGTAGTTGAATTTTTCGAATAATTGTTTCGTAGCATAAATTTCTTTAAAAATTACTTATATATGGTTTTCGAGAGACCGCTTCAGAATTCTTGGTAATTCTCGTGCCATAATCCACATCTCTTTGTCCGGCATATAAAACTCGCGCATGATTGGATGTTCAAATGTGAACTCGATCAATTCGTAAAATGCGCTAACAGCAGCTCTCTTCTCTTCGCTGGAGGTTTCGCTGCGAAGCGTGCGCGCTACATCTAGGCCTGCGTCATATAGCCACGGGAAATCAGTTCGGAACAGACTAATTGCAATTTGAAATCCCGTTAAATTACGCTCAAATCGAGGGGAAACATGAAGTAGTTCTTCGATGAACATTGGATGAATCTTCTTATCTTTTCGAAGACGCCTAGGCTCCACTTCTGAATCGAACCGTTTTGTTAATTTTTCGAGCATAGATTTTATTGCCTCAACTTCCTTTACGAACTCGCCGTCTGGGTTTCGAAGGAGTTTTTGATTATTTCTAGTTAAATCCAGAATTTCCTCAAGAATTTCACTTGAGGAGTCTATTATCTCTTCCTCAGCAGATTTTTGAGATACCGGAGCAGTTTTTAGTAGCGTATTTAGCTGTTCTTCAAGTGTTGGATACCAAACCAAAAAGGCTCTTTCGAGGCGTTCATCACTTAGTGTTTCTGCCCCACACGCTTTATTTAGAGAAAACATTAATTTCTTGATGTCTTCTTTTTCAAAGATAGTTGACTGAAACTGCAAAATTGGCCCACTAACTTCTGAACGCTTAATATCAAAAAGAAATGGACTTACAGCAGCTTTTTCCATTGTCTTGGACAATGCACCTGCTTCAAATGTTAGCCATGGAGCATGGAAATTTTCCTTTGTTACGCAGAGGATCCCAAATGTTGAGTTTTCCAGCTCCTTGGCGATGTCAGTACTCCAGCGAGCTCCTTTGTCAATGTCTTCAGATGAAACATATGGAACAATTGATTGAATCACAGATGGGAGCCAGTCCCTGAATATAATGGCTACTTTGTGACTTAATTCGCCTGACCAACTAAGGAATATTTTCATGTCTATTTCCAATTAACTCAAGTTTAATGTGGTTGAGTGCTTGTTTATGTAAAAATTGTATTATTTGCTGTGCTTAGTTAATAAGTGAAGACTGTGATTTGATGATATTTTGCAATGTGGCTAACGTTGAAGTAACCGGCGCTGCGCGGTTTTATCGCGCAGCGTCCGAGTTGACT
>ERZ650300.1702-NODE-1702-length-12334-cov-20.646144_pt1 | contig 12334 bp, 9 predicted proteins | sample MGYA00376236_ERZ650300 | MGnify/ENA primary metagenome ERZ650300 (study PRJEB26733, sample SAMN07839303) | wastewater metagenome | biome: urban; feature: wastewater treatment plant; material: waste water | place: USA: North Carolina | collected 2016-04-28 ... | reverse complement strand
GGGATGTGGCGGGGGTGCTGGTGGCGCTGGCAGGCATGGCGATCATCATGCTGCAACCGGCGCGTTGACCCAGACTTGCGCAGTGGACGCGGCGCAGGTCAGGGCCCCCGCGCAAGGGCCGCCCCGCCGCGCTGGGGGCGTCCCCCTTCCCAAATCGCGCAGCGATTTGAGAGAAGGGGGAAGGCGCGAAGCGACTCAGGGGGTTAATTCACTTTTATCAGCCGCCAGTCAATGCGGTTGTCCGGCCGCTGCACCAGCTCCACGTTTTTCTTCATGGCCCAGGCCAGCATCTGGTTGTGCAGCGGGATGTGGACCACATCGTCGTTGTGCAGTTGCAGGCCTTCGGTGAGCAGGCGGTTGCGCACGGGCAGGTCGGTTTCGGTCTTCACGCGGTCCACGATGTAGTCCATGCGCTGGTTGCTGTAGCGGCCCAGGTTGTAGCTGCCATCGGCACCGGTGGTCTTGGTGCGCGCCAGCGACTGCAGGGTGTACAGCGCATCGAACGTGGGCACGCCCCAGCTCAGCAGCGCAATGCTGGCCTCGTGCCGCTGGGCCATGGGGTAGTAGGTGACGGCGGGCAGCGTGCGCAGCTTGGCCTTGACGCCGATGCGCGACCACATCGAGGTGATGGCCTGGCACAGTTCTTCGTCCTGGATGATGGCGTTGTTGCTGCAGGCAAAGTCCACCTCAAAGCCGTCTTTGTAGCCCGCCTCGGCCAACAGTGCCTTGGCGGCATTGGCGTCGAAAGGCAGGCGCTTGTCCACGGCTTCTGTCCAGCCGTTGACCAGGGGCGAGACGATGGCGCCGGTGGGCTTGGACAGCCCCCGCATCGTCACGCGCTGCAGCGCGGCGGTGTCGATGGCCTGGTACAGCGCCTTGCGCACGCGCAGGTCCTTGAGCGGGTTCTTGCCCTTGATGTTGCTGCCGGGCAGCTCGTCGCGGAACTGGTCCAGCGCCAGGTACACGGTGCGGTTTTCCACCATCTCCATCACCTTGAGCTGGGGGTTGGCCTTGATGCGCGCCAGGTCCTGGATGCTGGTGTCGCGCACCATGTCCACCTCGCCCGAGAGCAGCGCGGCAATGCGCGTGGCTTCGGACTTGATGGGGGTGTAGGTGATTTCGGTGACGTTGCCATCCACCTTGCCCGCGTTCCACCAGTGCGGGTTGGCGGTGAAGACGATTTTCTGGTCAGGCACCCATTCCTTGAGCACAAACGGGCCGGTGCCCATGGCGTGGCGGTGGGAGTAGGTTTCTTCCTTGCCCTTGATGTCCTTGGGCTCCACCGAGTTGTGCTTCTCGGCCCAGGCACGGCTCATCACGCGCAGCTCGGTCAGCTGGTTGAGCAGCACGGGGTTGGGGTTCTTCAAGAAGATGTCGATGGTTTCGCCATCCACCTTGGCAATGCGGTCCATGCCCTGGGTGTAGATGGCGTAGGTGGAGGTCTTGCTCATCGCGCGTTGCAGCGAATAGACCACGTCGTCCGCCGTCATGGCCGAGCCGTCGCTGAACTTCACGCCCTGGCGCAGCTTGAAGCGCATCTGCGTGGGGCTGACCTGCTGCCACGAGGTGGCCAGCACCGGTTCCACCTTCAGCGTGCGGCTGTTGAACATGACCAGCGACTCGTACACCGCGCCGTGGATGCCGTTGCCCAGGGCACTGTTTTGCGAATGGATGTCCATGGTCTGGATATCGCTGGAACCAGCCCACTTGAACGGTTTTGCCATGGCGGGCAGAACACTGGCTGCCAGGGCGACGGTGGCCGCCGCCAGCACAGAGCGCTTGAATTGCATAGCCTCAATTCCTTGGTAAGGAGGGTTGAATGAAAGGAACGCTGAATATGCAGCAGCCCGCCCCAGCGCCCAAGCCCCTGCACGCCCAGTGTGGCAAGAATGTGTCTTGGCAAGGTAGCTGATTGCACGCAAACCCACGCTGGGGTAGGCGCCACCGCTGCGCTGCGCCCCCGGCTACACTGCACACCGCAGGGCGCGCGGCGTGCAGGGCTTATGCACCAAAACACCCTGTAGCGCTTACCCTGATTGCGCAGGCAGCTATTAAAACAATAGCAAAAATCCGCAACACAATCCACACCGCTTTTTTCCACGGAGTTACGCATGACCCCCCTGAGCTTGCACCGCAGCGCTTTCCTGGTCCTTCTGTGCGGCGCGCTCACCGCCTGCGGGGCCGAGGTGGCCACCACCGCCGTCACGGCCACCAAGTTGCAGGCCGAGCAAGCCAAGCAGGCCACCGCGCAGGCCGAAAAGATCAAGGCAGGCCTGGCCGAGGCCACGCAGCGCACGGAAGCCGCTGCCTCGGCCGCTGACAGCCAATAAACGCCGCGAACCAGACTCCCTCCCCCGCCTGAGGCAAGCGAGGGACCCACGGGGGCTGTGCGCGTACCTGTTCGCGTACATATCCGCGCACCTTCACCAAGAATCGGCGCTGGCCCACACGCGGCGGCGCAGCGGCGGCTACGATGGCCTGGCCGGTTGCAGCCTTGCCCGGCCATGCCCCGCGCGGCTGCACGCTGCGCCCCGTCACCATGCCCAACGATCTTGTCGTCCTGCGCCCAGAGGGGCTGTACTGCCCAGCGGGTGATTTCTACATCGACCCCTGGCGGCCCGTGGAACGCGCCGTGCTCACCCACGCGCATTCGGACCACGCCCGGCGCGGTTCGGCCCATTACCTGGCCCACACCGACAGCGCGGGCACGTTGCGCAACCGGCTGGGCGCAGACATCACCCTGCAGACCCTGGCCTACGGCGAAGCCATCACGCACCAGGGCGTGACGGTGTCGCTGCACCCGGCCGGGCATGTGCTGGGCTCGGCCCAGGTGCGCATCGAGCATGCAGGCCAGGTGTGGGTGGCCTCGGGCGACTACAAGCTCGAAGACGACGGCACCTGCCCGCCGTTTGAACCCGTGCGCTGCCACACCTTCATCACCGAATCCACCTTTGGCCTGCCCATCTACCGCTGGCCTGCGCAGCCCGTGCTGTTTGCCGACATCAACGCCTGGTGGGCCGCAAATGCCGCGGCGGGCAAGGCCAGCGTGCTCTACGCCTATGCGTTTGGCAAAGCACAGCGCCTGCTGTACGGGGTGGATAGCAGCATTGGCCCCATCGTGGTTCACGGCGCGGTAGAGCCGCTCAACGCCGTGTACCGCGCAGCCGGTGTGCCGCTGCCGCCCACCCACCGCGTGACGGACCCGCAACTGACCAAGACCGACCTGCGCCGTGCGCTGGTGATCGCCCCACCCTCGGCCGCTGGCACACCGTGGCTCAAGCGCTTTGGCGAACATTCCGACGCATTTGCCAGCGGCTGGATGCTGGTGCGCGGCGCGCGCCGCCGCCGGGGTGTGGACCGGGGCTTTGTGATGAGCGACCACGCCGACTGGCCCGGCCTGCAAAAGGCCATTGGCGCCACGGGGGCAGAGCGCATCATCGTCACCCACGGCAGCACCGAGGTGATGGTGCGCTGGCTGTGCGAGCAAGGCCTGGATGCGCAGGTGTTCGCCACCGAGTACGGTGGGGACGACAACGAAGACGACACGGACGCTGCGGCCGAGCAGCCGGCCAGCGCCACTGCCGCAGAGGCCGCGCCATGAAGCAGTTCGCCGCCCTCTTCCAGGCGCTGGATGCCACCACCGCCCAGTCGGCCAAGCTGGCCGCGCTGGTGGCCTACCTGCGCGTGGCCGCCCCCGGCGATGCGGCCTGGGCCGTGTACTTTCTGGCCGGTGGCAAGCCGCGCCAGATGGTGCCCACCAAGCGCCTCAAAGCCCTGGCGCAACAGGCTGCGGGTCTGCCCGAATGGCTGTTTGACGAAAGCTACGAGGCCGTGGGCGACCTGGCCGAAACCATCGCCCTGCTGCTGCCCCCGCCCGCCGCGCCCGCTGATGTGCCGCTGGCCGAGTGGATGGCGCAGCTGCTGCCGCTGCGAGCCCTGCCGCCCGATGAAGCTGACGCCCACCTGCGCGCGCAGTGGAACATGCTCGCGCCCGAGCAGCGGTTGGTGTACTTCAAGCTCATCACCGGCAACTTCCGCGTGGGGGTGTCGCGCCTGCAGGTCACGCAGGCACTGGCCACCGTGAGCGGGGTGGACGCCAAGCGCATCGCCCACCGGCTGATGGGCTACACGCAAATCGGCCGCCAGCCGCAGGCCGCCGACTACGCCGCACTGGTGGCACCGGCCGAAGGCGATGCAGGCCAAGCCAGCGATGGCGCTGCCGGGCACCCTTACCCGTTTTTTCTGGCCCACCCGTTCAACCAGCCAGTGGCCGACATGCAGGCGCTGCTGGGCCCGGTGGCAGACTGGCAGGTAGAGTGGAAGTGGGACGGCATCCGCGCGCAGATCGTGCGGCGCGCCGGGGCCGTATGGGTGTGGTCGCGCGGCGAAGAACTGGTGACCGACCGCTTCCCCGAGCTGGCCAGCGCCGCGCTGCAAGGCCTGCCCGATGGCACCGTGATGGATGGCGAAATCCTGGTGTGGCTGCCCGGCGAACCCGCCCCGCGCCCCTTTGCCGACCTGCAAAAGCGCCTGGGCCGCAAGACGCTGACGCCCAAGCTGCTGCGCGAACTGCCCGTGGTGCTGGTGGCGTATGACCTGCTGGAACACGCGGGGCAGGATGTGCGCGAGCAGCCCCAGCAAGCCCGGCGCGCTCATCTGGAGGCCTTGCTGCAGCTGCCCTCCACCACCAGCGGCGAAGCCCCGGCAGGCGCGCTGCGCCTGAGCCCGCTGCTGCAGGGCGCTGACTGGCAAGACCTGGCCCGCCAGCGCGAGGCCGCGCGCAGCCTGGGCACCGAAGGCTTCATGCTCAAGCACCGCGATGCGCACTACGGCGTGGGCCGCACCAAGGACGTGGGCGTGTGGTGGAAGTGGAAGATCGACCCCATGAGCGTGGACGCGGTGCTCATCTACGCCCAGCGCGGCCACGGGCGGCGCGCCAGCCTGTACACCGACTACACCTTCGCCGTGTGGAACGGCCCGCCCGACGACCCCAACCGGCAACTGGTGCCCTTTGCCAAGGCGTACTCGGGCCTGACGGACGCCGAGATTGCGCAGGTGGACGCCATCATCCGCAAGACCACGCGCGAGAGCTTTGGCCCCGTGCGCAGCGTGGAGGCCACGCAGGTCTTCGAGCTGGGCTTTGAAGGCATTGCGCGCAGCCCGCGCCACAAAAGCGGCATTGCCGTGCGCTTTCCGCGCATGCTGCGCTGGCGGCAAGACAAACCCGTGGCTGAGGCCGACACCTTGCAGACGCTGGCCGCGCTGCTGCCAGAAAGCAGCGCATGAGCGAAGGGGCCGCAAAGCGCTGGATGGCCGCCCGGGGCTGGCAGCCGTTTGCCTTCCAGCAACAGGTGTGGCAGGCCATGGCCGAAGGCCGCTCGGGCCTGCTGCACGCCACCACCGGCGCGGGCAAGACGTACGCCGTGTGGCTCGGCGCTTTGGAGCGTTTTTCGGCTCTGGCGCCCGTGGATATTGCGCAAGCAGCTCCTAAAAAAGAAGCAAACAAGCCCCCGCCGCTCACGGTGCTGTGGATCACCCCCATGCGCGCGCTGGCGGCCGACTCGCTGCGCGCCCTGCAAGAGCCCCTGCCCGACCTGGCCCCGCACTGGAGCAGCGGCCTGCGCACCGGAGACACCGCCAGCGGCGAGCGCGCCGCGCAAGACCGGCGCCTGCCCACGGTGCTGGTCACCACGCCTGAAAGCGTGTCGCTGCTGCTGGCCCGCGCCGACGCGCGCGAGCGCTTGGCCAGCGTGCAGCTGGTGGTGGTGGACGAATGGCACGAGCTGGTGGGCAACAAGCGCGGCGTGCAGGTGCAACTGGCGCTGGCGCGCCTGTCGGGCTGGAACCCGCGCCTGCTGGTGTGGGGCATGTCGGCCACGCTGGGCAACCTGCCCGAAGCACTGGCCACCCTGGTGCCCACCCTGCCCCCGCGTGCGCCGCGCCGCGCCAAGCCGCTGCTGGTGCAGGGCCGCATCGACAAAGCGCTGCAGGTGCAGGTGCTGCTGCCCGAACGCGTGGAGCGTTTTGCCTGGGCCGGGCACATGGGCCTGTCGCTGCTGCCGCAGGTGGTGCAATCGATCGAAGCCACCGCGTCGACGCTGGTGTTGCAGCACCCTTCGGATGCCGAAGATGGCACGCCGCCACCGGCCCACGGCGCAAGGCGCAGTCCGCCGCCAATACCGCAAGTATTGGCAAGGACTGCAACGCCGCGAGGTGGGGCGATGGCAAGTGGCAACCGGCATGCGAGGGGTGGTGCAACACTTCTCTTCACCAACACCCGCTCGCAGGCCGAGCGCTGGTACCAGGCGCTGCTGGAGGCGCGGCCCGACTGGGCGGGCACCATTGCCCTGCACCACGGCTCGCTCAGCGGCGAGGTGCGCGGCTGGGTGGAGGCGGGGCTGAAGGCTGGCACCTTGAAAGCGGTGGTGTGCACATCGAGCCTGGACCTGGGCGTGGACTTTTTGCCGGTGGAGCAGGTGCTGCAGATCGGCTCGGCCAAGGGCGTGGCGCGGCTGGTGCAGCGCGCGGGCCGATCCGGCCACGCGCCGGGGCGCACCAGCAGCATCACGCTGGTGCCCACGCACAGCCTGGAACTGGTGGAGGCCGCCGCGGCCCGCCAGGCGCTGGCCGAAGGCCGCATTGAAGACCGCCACACGCCCCGCGCACCGCTGGATGTGCTGGTGCAGCACCTGGTGACCATCGCCCTGGGTGGCGGCTTTGTGCCCGATGCCTTGCTGGCCGAGGTGCGCCGTGCCCCGGCCTACGCCACGCTGGCCGACAACGACTGGCAGTGGGCGCTGCAGTTTGTGCGCCAGGGCGGCGCATCGCTGGCCAACTACCCCGACTTTCACCGCGTGGTGCCCGATGAAGACGGCGTGTGGCGCATGCCCGATGCGCGCTTGGCACGGCGGCATCGCAGCAACATCGGCACCATCGTGAGCGATGCGAGCATGCAGGTGCAGTTCGTCAGTGGCGGAAAGCTGGGCTCGGTGGAAGAGAGCTTCATCGCGCGCCTCAAACCCGGCGATGTGTTCATGTTTGCCGGCCGCTTGCTGGAGCTGGTGCGCACGCAGCAGATGACGGCCTATGTGCGCACGGCCCCCAAAGGCAGCGCTGCGCTGCCGCGCTGGAACGGCGGGCGCATGCCGCTGTCGAACACGCTGGCCGATGCCATGCTGCGCCAGCTGGAGCAGGCCGAGCGCGGCGTGTTCGCATCGCCCGAGATGCGCTGCGCGCAGCCCTTGCTGGCGTTGCAGGATGCGTGGTCGGCCCTGCCCACACCCAGCCGCCTGGTGGCCGAGGTGCTGCACACGCGCGAGGGCTGGCACCTGTACCTGTACCCGCTGGCGGGGCGGCTGGTGCACCTGGGGCTGGCGGGCCTGCTGGCATGGAGGGCCTCGCAGCAGGTGCCCAACACATTTTCGATTGCCGTCAATGACTACGGGCTGGAGCTGCTGTCGGCCAAACCCGTGGACTGGCCCGCGCTGCTGCCGCACCTGATTGGCGCGGCCACGCACAGCACGCTGGGGGAAGGAATGGAGGGAGGGCTGGAAGCCGAGGTGCTGGCCAGCCTGAACGCCACTGAAATGGCGCGCAGGCGCTTTCGCGAAATTGCGCGCATCGCCGGGCTCATCTTCCAAAGCCACCCGGGGGAGCAGCGCAGCAGCCGGCAGTTGCAGGCATCCTCCTCGCTGTACTACGACGTGTTCGCGCAGTACGACCCGGACAACCTGCTGCTGGCCCAGGCCCGGGCCGAGCTGCTGGTGCAGGAGCTGGACATGGACCGCCTGGCCCAGACCCTGCAACGCATGAAGGGCCAGCAACTGTCGGTGCACACGCTGGAACGCCCCACGCCCTTTGCCCTGCCGCTGATGGTGGAGCGCTTTCGCGAACGGCTGAGCACCGAGAGCCTGGGCGACCGGCTGGAGCGCATGGTGCAGGCGCTGGAAGTGGCCGCAGACAACACCATGGGCACGCACCTGGCACCAACGCGCGACACCACCCACTGGGACCTGCACCGCGATGCGCCCGAGCGCCCTGCCCATCCACGCGCCACGCGGCCACGCCGGGGGCGGCACGGGTTCTGACCCTGCAGCCGGGGCCATTGCGCCACCCCGGCACACACCACCACCGCCGTCGGTATGCTCGGCGCTCCATGGCTGCCCTGACATCGCACACCACCACGCCCAGCCCGCCCACACATGCCAATCCAGCGGGCGCGTGCCCCCTGACGCTGCCCTGCGGCACAGTGCTGTGGCTGCTGCCAGGGCGCGCCGTGTGGTGGCCCCAGGCCCGCAGCCTGTTCGTGGCCGATGTGCACTTTGGCAAGGCCGCCAGTTTTCGCCATGCGGGCCAGCCCGTGCCCACGGGCACCACGGCCGACAACATCGCCCGGCTGGATGCGCTGCTCACCACCACCGGCGCACAACGGCTGGTGTTTTTGGGCGACTTTTTGCATGCACGCGGCGGCGCGCAACCCGCCCTGTGGCAGCAACTGCGCGCCTGGCGGGCGCGGCACACGCAAGTGGCCATGGACCTGGTGCTGGGCAACCACGACCGCCATGCGGGCACCCCGCCCGCTGACCTGAACATTGCCTTGCAGGAAGAGCCCTGGGCCCCAGTGCCTGGCGTGCCCTTGCGGGCAGCGCACCACCCGCAGGCCGTGGCGGGGCACACCGTGCTGGCGGGGCATTTGCACCCCTCGGTGGTGCTGCACGGCCCGGCGCGAGACCGCATGCGCCTACCCTGTTTTGCATGGCAGCCAGGGCCACCAGGGCTGCTGGTGCTGCCCGCCTTCGGCGCCTTCACCGGCACGCACGCCAACGCCCTGCCCGCAGGCGCACGGCCCTATGCCATTGCGGGCACGCGGGTGGTGCAGGTGCCCGGCGGTTGATGGATCACTGCGGCGCCCTTTCGGGCACGCGGGTGTTCAGCGCCGCAGGGCGGTATTCCGGCACAAAAGCGCAGCCCTTGCCAAAGGTGGCCTCCAGCGCCGGGCATTGGCTGGCAATGCTGGCGGGCGTGGGCTGGGTGCCCTCTTCCACCCAGCGCAGCAGGGCCGCCATCAGCGTGGGGTAGGTCGGGTCGCTCAGGTAACTGTGGCTGCTGTGCCGCGTGAAGGTCTGCACCAGGTGGCCGCTGGTGCCCGCCTGCTCCATCGTGGTTTTGAACGCGGCATCCAGTTCCACGAACGCGGTCGCGTCGTCGATGCCTTTGACGGTGAGCACCGGCACAGGGATGCGGCCGGTGGGGTCGGTGTCTTGCGCAAAGCGGGCCAGCGCTGCCGGGTGGGCCCGGTAGCGCAGCACACCGGCGTTCAGTGCTGCATCGTCGCCAGAACCCCGGTAGAGCACGCCTTCGTTGCCAAAGGGGCTGGCGCCCCCGGTGCGGTGCTGCACCACGTCGCGGAAGTGGAACGTCGCCCAATTCATGTGGCCCTGGATGGAGCTGGCCGGAATGCGGATGACGTCGGTGATCACCTTCACGCGGCGCTGCTGCTCGGGCGTGCGGGCAGATGCGGGCTTGTCCAGCCCCAGGCATTCGTTCACGCGCACGGCCAGGTCGGCCTGGGTCAGGGTCGCATCAGCGGGCAGGCCGATGTTGAGCGGGTACTGCACTTCGGTGGGCCGTGGGTGGTTGTTGCAGAGGTACTGGTAGACCACGCGCAGGTCGGTGCGAAAGTCGTACGAGCGCGAGCCCCCGGCCAGCACACCGCTGGTGAGCAACACGGCGTCATACGGGCGCTGGCCTTGGGTTGTGGAAGTGAACATCTCGGCCCCCCGCGCCGCCACGCTGGCACCCCACGACTGCCCGTGCAGGATGGTGCGGCGCGGCTGCGCCACATGGCCCACAAAGATCTGCCGCAGGCGTTCGGTGTCTTCCGCCGCAGCGCGCACTTCCACGCCGCCCTGGCGGAAGGTGCTGCCCGCCCATGCATAACCGGCCTTGACCATGATGGCCCAGCGCTCCAGGTCTGCCGCCGAGCGTTCGGGCCGAGGCGCACCCAGAGCTGGCCCACCGTGGGCGTGCAGCACCAGGTGGCCGTTCCACTGGTGGGGCATGGCGATGAGGTAGTAGGCCCCCGCAGAATCCTGCCCCGCCAGGCAGCGGGCCAGGGCCGCGAGCGCCGGTGGGCAGGCCGCAGCCACGGGCGGGGCTTCTGACGTTTTCGCAGGCTTGGGCGACAAGGGCGCACAGGCGGCGGCAGCCAGCGCGACGCCGGTACAGGCCCAGCGCGTGGCGGCAGAGTGAATCCAATGGGGTGCAGGCATGGGCGCGGCTCCGGGGTGCGGGAAGAAGGGCCATCGTAGGGAGCACATCCATGCACGTCAAACCACGCCGTGCGCTGCGCCCGGGCAACACAGGGCGCTTCTGCGCATGTAACGGTTGGCAACCGCTGTGCCGCCACGCCACGGCGCGGGCACACTTCCACCACGCCGCAGCCACGGGGCCCTGCCAGCGTGCGCAGGTGGCAACACCAGGGCGTTCACATCGTTCACAACAACGCGGCAGCGCGAGGAGCGCCAAGCCGCTTCAAACCATGCACTTCCAACGTTCACGTTTTCTTCCCTGGATTTCTGCAGCCTGCCTGGGCGCCGCGCTGCTGGCAGGCGCGGCCTGGGCTGGCACCGCCGAAGGCGTGCGCGCCTACGACCGGGGCCAGTTCGCCCTGGCGGCCAAAGAACTGCAACCCGCCGCACAGGCAGGCGACCCCGAGGCGCAATTTCACCTGGGGCTGATGCACGACTTTGGCAAAGGCGTTCAGCTAGACCACGCCAAGGCCGCCGCGCTGTACCGCAAAGCCGCCGAGCAAGGCCATGCCGATGCGCAATACCACCTGGCCGTTTCGTACGACGACGGCGAAGGCGTGCCGCAGGACTTTAAACAGGCGGTGTACTGGTACACCCAGGCCGCCAACCAGGGGCTGGCCAAGGCCCAGTACAACCTGGGCGTTTCGTACGACAAGGGCGAAGGCGTAGCCAAGGACCACCAGATGGCCGCGCAGTGGTACCGCAAGGCGGCGGACCAGGGCGACTCTGACGCGCAATACAACCTGGGTGTGGCGTACGACGAAGGCGAAGGCGTGCCGCAAGACCACCAGCAAGCCGTGGCCTGGTACCGCAAGGCGGCCGCACAAAACCATGTGCGCGCACAGTTCAACCTGGCGGTTTCTTATGACGACGGCGAGGGCGTGGCTCAAGACAAGAAGCAGGCCGTGCACTGGTACACCAAGGCCGCCGAGCAAGGCGATGCCGATGCGCAGCAAAACCTGTCTGTCATGTACGCACGCGGCGAAGGCGTGGCCCGCGATGCGACCAAGTCCCGCTACTGGGCGCGCAAGGCGCGCGAGTCACGGGCGCGGGATGCAGACTGATGAGATGCAAGAGCCTCGAAAGAGGCCCTTTTTATGAAAAGTTGGTTTGGGTGAACGGCTTGGGGAGCGATGCAAAGGGTTGGGGCACTGTGTGTTGTGAGTACACAAGAATTTCCGTCTGCTTAAACGAGGCACCCCGCTTCGTCTGCGCCTTTAAGAAGACCGGTGACGAACCTAAACGCAAAAGCGTGGTAGACCTAGAGCTGCGCGCTTCTCGTTAAGCTGGGTAATCGGTAAGCTGGTTTTTGACAGCAAGTACGTGATGGCAGGATTACGCTTCAAGCAGTCGTCAGTTATCAACGTGGGGATGACTGATCCTTGCCCAAACTGACTACCCCAAATTAGCCAGCGCCTCGACAGAAAGGGAGCCGAAGGCCCCCCAAAAGCCAAACGCCCCTCACCCCGCCGTCACCGCCGCTGGCCGCGCCATCCGCGCCGCGAGCCCCACCCCCACCAACGCCGCAGACACCACGCTCAGCGCCAGCGTAGCGGCAGAGCCGAAGAAGATGCCTGAGGTCATGCCCCGGTCCAGCATGGCGCCGAACACGGGGGCGGCCAGGCAAAAGCCCAGGTCCAGGCCCGAGTACACGGTGCCGTACACACGGCCCGTGGCGCCGGGTGGTGCGGCCCGCTTGATGAGCATGTCGCGCGAGGGGCCTGCCAGGCCCGTGCCCAGGCCGGCGATGGAAGCCACCACCACGGCCGCCAGGCCCGGCAGCCAGCTGGCGCCAGCACCCACCACCACCAGCAACGCGGCGGACGCCAGCAGGCACACCGAAATCACTTTTTCCAGCCGCTGCACGCGGCCCACCAGAAAGCCCCCGGCCACCATGCCGGCAGCGCCGCACAGCATGTAGCCCGTGACCACCATGGCCGTCACGCTCAGGGGCAGGCCGTACATGGATTGCAGCGCGGGGCTGGCAAAGCTCTGGATGGCGCTGAGGGCGCAGGTGCTCCAGA
>ERZ650300.1701-NODE-1701-length-12336-cov-4.769318_pt1 | contig 12336 bp, 17 predicted proteins | sample MGYA00376236_ERZ650300 | MGnify/ENA primary metagenome ERZ650300 (study PRJEB26733, sample SAMN07839303) | wastewater metagenome | biome: urban; feature: wastewater treatment plant; material: waste water | place: USA: North Carolina | collected 2016-04-28 ... | reverse complement strand
TGATTCAAGCGACTATCTCACCTGAGCAATGTTCGGTTGAGGATTTAATCAATAAGCACGATTGTGCGGTGGTTAATGGCCGTATTTTGGACGTAACATGGTTAGCTAAACTATGTGAAACTGACGGTGATATGCTACCACCTACACGAACGTTAGGTCATATTTTGTCGGATATGGGTTATCAACAAATAGAAGGTCGTAGGGTAAAAATACAAAAAACAAGGGAAAACCACTATATATGGTTTAAAAACGTGGCAGGAGCGACAAGTAGCGATGCAATCGAACAAGTCCGTGATTTTTTCAAAAAGGGGCTTGATGAAGTGCCGTTTTAACAAAAGGGGCGCAATGTTGGCAAAAGGGGCGCAATGTTTTTATTGCGCCCCTTCTTTGCGCCCCTTTTTTAAGTAATTGATTTTATTAAGTTTTTTCTATAAAAATAGGTTAAAAAATGAACAAGGGGCGCAAAGGGCGCAAAGGGGCGCAAAAGTCGTTACTTGAGCATTTATATATATGCGTAAAATCTATATATGTGTGTGTATAAATATAAATACTCTCATACATAAAATAACCTATATTTTAAAACATTGCGCCCCTTTTAGAGTAAGAGTCAATGATACCAATGCTTTCAGCGAGGGGCGCAATGTTTTTATTGCGCCCCTTATTGCGCCCTTTTTTAAAACATTGCGCCCTTTTTTAAAACATTGCGCCAGTGGCCTAAATTGACAGAGAAAACTGCCAGTGATTTTGGTTATTCGTGTTTTATCTGTTATTCGGCAGACGATGCGATAGATAAAATTAAGGGTTATTATACTTAGCCGTAACCACTTTTAACGGCTTACAGACTTACGCAGGCAATTGAGTGGTTATCGCGCTACAACGTGAGTTAGAGGCGTAGTGAAAATTGAGAGGATTTTATTGTGGAAAACGAAAGCGAAATACAGCACGAAAAAGCCAAAAAAGCGATGCTTGAACTGAAAGAGTATTTTGATAAAAAAGCACCTCTTTACTCAAGCATGATTGATGGTTTTATTAAAGCAATTGATGGCACGTTTATTATTTTAAATCTTGCCAAACGCAGTAGCGTCTAACTCATAGTTAGACACCTAACGCAGGTGTATAACACATCCACAAAAACACAAGTGATTGATATATAATGGTAAAATATATCAATCACACCTTTACAAACTCAGGGATGATTTTATTTTGTACACATTGCTATTTTTATGCTTGTTTGGTCCATTATTAATTGGTTTAGTAGTGTTTTGGGATAGGTGGCCGCGATGACAGTTGATGACGCTATTTTTAATTTAGAAACATACGGTCGGCACATGGGCAATCGGTTTATTGCTATCAACCATGACCGATTCTATGAATTGCTGTTAAAAACATCTGTCATTGTTTTAGAAGATGCGGGTATGATTGAGCGCGACAATGATGCTAAATGGACGCATTGTAATGTGAGAATAATCAATCGTGACGCTGAAAGAGTCGATTATACAACGGGGTTGTGATATGAAACTGTCAAAGTGTTTTTCATTGCGTGAGATGGTTTTTAGTAAGATTGCCGAAGATAACGACATTGACAATACACCAACGCCTGATGTTTTAGAGAAGCTTAAATATACTGCAAGCCAGCTTGATAAAGTGCGTGAATTACTTGAAAATCCCGTCAATATCTCAAGCGGCTATCGCTGTTTACAAGTCAATCGTAGGCTTGGTAGCAAAGACACTTCACAACATTTAAAAGGTGAGGCCGTGGACTTTAAGTGTGAATTGTTTGGCAGTCCAAAAAAAGTATTTGAAGCAATTAGAAAAAGCGATATTCATTTTGACCAGTTGATTTTAGAGTTTAATTCTTGGGTTCATATATCGTTTGTGAAAGATGGCGGACGGCGCGAATGTTTGATTTATGATAGATTTGGTGTGGAACGTATTAAATAATAACCTCGCAGCGCATGGACGCGCACCTTTTAGCCCTGATTCCCGTCGGGGCTTTTTTTATTTAAAAGTTGTGCTATATTTGTTTCTAACAATTGGAGGGCAGCGCAATGAAAAAATCACGACTCAAAGAAGCATCAACGTGGGCGAGTTTTAGTGCGGGTTTTGCAGCGTTATCAAGCGTGCCAGTATTTGCACCATACGCTATTCCTGCCGCCGCTGTGTGTGCCGCTATTGGTATTTTCTTGCGTGAAGGAAATGCTAAATGAGATTAAATGACATGGGCGGTGCATTTGATGAAATAGCGAAAGCTGCAACTGCGCCATTTTTGGCATTTATCACCGCACTTCTACGAGCTGCATATCAAAACAAAAAAAGATGGAAAAGTAGAATTTTAGAGGCTTCACTTCTTGCGCTTGCAACAGTCGCAAGCGTGCCAATTCTAAAGTGGGTTGGTATGAGTCCCGACATGGCCATTGCTTTTGCCGTTTGGTCAGGTTATTACGGCGTTGACGTATTGTCGGAAAAGTTTAAAGAGCCGAAATATGAGCGGGTTAACAAAAGCATCTAATCATTATTGTAATCTTCGTAAACGCAAAAAACAGGACGACAAAATGAAAATACTACAATGGCTGTTTAGAGCGTTTATCTTATTTTGCGCTTTAGTCATTGTTGGTTTTAGCGGTTGGATTCTTTACTTTGTTTGGTGGATTGTTAAGGGGATGAGATAGTGTCGCAAGTATCGTCTTTTACTCAAAAAATGGCTGATATTATTTGTGAAAGAATTGCAAAAGGGGAAAGCCTGCGTAAGATTTGTTTAGATGAAAATATGCCTGCTCATTCAACAATATTAAAATGGTTACGCGACATAGACGGATTCTCGTCACAATACGCGCGCGCGAGAGAAGACCAAGCAGAGTTTTACCTTGACGAAATCATCGCTATTTCTGACGAATCGTCACAAGACAAGATTGCTAACGAAGACGGCACAGAACGCACAGACAGTGAAGCCATTCAACGGTCTAAGCTAAAGGTTGATACCCGTAAATGGGTTATGTCCAAACTTGCACCTAAGAAATACGGCGACAAAATACAACAAGAGATTGTCGGCGCGAATGGTGGCGCAATTCAAGTAAACACAACGGCAATGTCGGCCGAAGAAGCATATAATCTACTAATCAACGGCGGCACTATTAAAACGGACTAGCAATGACTGACGTTTTATTCGACTTTAAAAATCCCGACTATCAAGCTGTCTATAAAAAACGTGCCGAGCGTTTGCATACCATTCGCACGACTGAAGGTGCTTTAGCTGGCCTTCTTGAGTTCTACAAAACGCACCCTGCCGAATTTATTAACGATTGGGGCATGACCTTTGACCCGCGTAATACTGAGCGTGGTTTGCCTACTAACTTTCCATTTGTCCTATTCCCCAAACAGATTGAGCTTGTTAATTGGGTTAATGCACGATGGAAAAGTAGAGATGATGGTGTTATTGAGAAGTCACGCGACATTGGCATGACTTGGTTGGCTGCGGCCATTGCCCATTGGATAACCTTTTTCCATCCCGGCACTGTTGTCGGCTTTGGTTCGCGTAAAGAAGATTTAGTCGATAAGAACGGCGACCCTGATTCGATATTCTGGAAGATACAAGCGTACATTGCAGGATTGCCGATTGAGTTCAGGCCAAAGAATCAAACGAGGACGCATCTTTGCATAGTCAACAATGACAATGGTTCTGTTATCAAAGGTGAGGCTGGCGATAACATCGGGCGTGGTGGTAGAACATCAATCTACTTCAAAGATGAGTCAGCTCATTACGAACGGCAAGAGATTGTCGATGCTGCATTAAGCGCAACGTCAAACTGTAAAATTGATATGTCTAGCGTAAACGGTAACGGTAATCTGTTTTACCGTAAGCGCATGGGCGGCGAGATTCCCGTATTTTCGTTTCATTGGTCGGATGACCCGCGAAAAGATAAGGAGTGGTACGAGAAGAAAAAGCGCACTGTTGACCCTGTGTTATTCGCTCAAGAATATGACTTGGACTATAACGCATCGACTAATGATAGTTGGATACCAGGTGACTATGTTGAAGAAGCGATGAAGCTAGGGCCAGCAGATGTTGTGCCGATTGGCGGTTGGGTTATCGGTATTGATGCTGCACACATGGGCGATGATGAGTCGGTGATACACTTACGGCGTGGACGTTTGAATCTTAAGCAGATTACGCGACGAAAACTAGACGGCATACAGTTGGCAGGCTTAGTCACTGAGTTATGCGGTCAGCTAGAGTTACAGGGCGTACACGGGCGTATTGATGCAATCATCATAGAATTAGACGGGCCAGGTGCTAGTTGTTATGACCAGTTACGCGATGGCAGATATAAAAAGATTATCTACGGTGTACATACTGGCGCAACACTAGCCGACGGACGCAATTATAATCTTCGGGCGCGTATGTGGCGTGATGCTATGGATTATCTAAAGAATGGCGGTGTCAGTGTTTATCAGGATAGAGACTTTAAATCGCAACTATGCTCTGTTAAATACAAGTACAAAGACAGTCTGTTATTGATGCAAAGCAAAAAAGAGTATAAAAAAGAGTTTGGGCGTAGTCCTGACCGAGCCGATGCTTTTGTGCTAACATTTGCGGTAAGAGATATACGACCCGTTCAAGACCAATTTGAAAAGGTTGCACGTCACAACATTAGACGACAATCCGACTATCAGGGCTATTAACATGAGCGAGTTATTGCGATTTTTCAAAGATATGCGTGATAACGGTTATGGATTGGCTGAGATAGCGGCGCAACTAGGCACGTCTGCAATCGCTGAACCTGTAGCTGGCTTCGCTGCAATGTATGACCCTGTGCATGGTGCTGACGCTATACGAGAAGGCATGACGTATCAACCAAGAACACAAGCGGCTCAAGAATACTCGCAATCAGTCGGTAATGCGGCTAAGACGGCCATTAAACCCGCTATGCCTATCATCGACGCATGGCAACAAGGGGTTGACATTGCAGGGCGTTACAGTCCTGTTGTCGGTGCTGGCTTGCGTACTGTGCCGACTGCTATTGGTATTGCTATGGGTGCAAAGCCTGCGTTACAAGCAGGGCGGCAAGTTAGCGAGGGATTAGGGGCGATGCAAGGGCGTATGATTGCCAATGCTAACGCACCAAGAACGCTAAACATGGGATTTAGAGGGCAACGTGGGGCGGTTGGCATACAAAGACCACTAACCGAATTTGAGCAAGCGCACTTAACAGCGCAACGTAACGCGGCATTACCTGTTGAAAAGGGCGGCTTAGGTTTACCTGCTGATAATACGGCGATGGATAGGGCTAGGGCGATGGGGTTTGATGTGGATAATCCTGTTTATCATGGGACGGATGTTGAGATAAATGGCTTTTCAAAAAAATATAATGCTGGAAAAACTAAAGGTGCTGGATTCTTTTTTACTGATAGCCCCGATGTTGCTGCAACATACACGGGTGTAAATGGCGGGAATACAATAAAAGCATTGTTGAGAAACAAAGAGCCTTTGAATATTGATGTAAAAGGCGGCAATTGGAGTTACTTAAAAAAAGATTTAAAGGTTAACGCTGACGAAATATACGAGCAAAAGAAAATAAATAAAACATTAGGCAAATTGCTGCCTGATGCTTACAAATACGAAGATGCTATAACCACTGATGACTTAGCAAGATGGGCAAATAATAAAGGATATAGTTCTGTAAATTTCAAAGATGTAAGAGATAGGGGTGGTGAAGGTGCATTTGCTAATGCTAGAAGCGAATTACCAAGCAATAATACAGCTATTTTTGAAGAACATAACATAAGGTCTGCAAATGCTGCATTTGACCCAAAAAACAAATGGTCATCTAACCTACTCGCACAATCAGCCAAGCTCGCACCTACTACCGCTTTAGGCGCGTATATGTATAATGAGAAGCGCAAAAAATCACAAGGTAAACAGTAATGTCAGACTACAAAACCACAGGCAAATTAGACGCGGCTGGCATTGCTAAGTTGATGAATAGCGATAATATCGTTTTAGATTTAGACGATGCCAAGATTGCAGCGATTGAGACAACGTGCCAAGCGTTATACGAGCAAGACGCGCAAACGTGCGAAGATTGGCGGAATGATGCTAAAAAACTGCTAGAAATAGCAGGTATGCACGACAAGTCACGGTCTCATATTGACCCGTGGCAAGCTAATACGCAGTTGCCTGACCTTATTCATGCGGCCATGCAGTTTAACGCCAAGACATACCCGATTTACGTCAAAGATGGCAAGGTTTGCTCTAGCAAGATAGAAGGTCAAGTCACTGAAGAAAAACGCGCACGAGCTGAGCGTATTGTTGACCACATGAATTGGCAGCTAATGTTTGAAATGCCAGAGTGGGCGTGTAATTTAGATAAACTGTTGTTAGTCCTGCCAATTATCGGCACAGTGTTTAAGTTGACGCAGTATGACCAACAACTAGGGCGGCCTACTGATACGATTCTAATGCCTGAGATGGTAACGGTTGATAACTCACCTAATAACAGCGATTGGGCTAGACGCATCAGTATTGATATGGTTGTTGGTGAAAATGCGCGTATCTCGAATGTTGTTAGCGGTGTATGGCGTGACTGTGAACTGACACCCGACGAAGGCACAGACGAAAGCAAGAAATATACTGTTGTGCAAATGCACGGGTGGTATGACTTAGATGATGACGGTTATGATGAGCCGTACATAATGACGTTTGCTAAAACAGATTGGAAATTACTATCTATCATTCCGCGATTCTATTCTGATTCGCTGATAATGAAGTATAAAAAAGATAATCCGAAAGAGAATTATCTTATCGGTATTCAAGCAATTGATTACATTACGCATTATGAATACTTTCCATCGCCTGACGGCCGCGCATTAGGCATGGGTATCGGACATGTCGTTAAAGAACTGCTCAAGACTCGCAATACCTGCCTAAATCAGATTCAAGATGCTGGCACTAAAATCAATACATCTGGCGGCTTTATTCAGAAAGGCGCGTTTCGTGATGATGGCACAATCATCATAAGCCCGAATGAATGGAAGGTGATGGATGGCTTGATGGATGGCCAAGACATGACGAAAGCGTTATTCCCTTTGCCCGTCAATCAACCTGCTGCTGCTACATTTCAAGTCTTTGAAGTGTGCGGTCAAATGATTGAGCGTATTGCATCGACTGGCGATATTGCTACAGGTTCGGAACTGCCTGCTAACACTCCAGCCGCATCGGTTCTAGCATCAATCGAACAATCTAAAATCGGTCAACGTGTGGTGTTGAACCGCATCAATCGCTCAATGTCTAAAGAGTTTCAGATTATCTATCGCTTAAATGGCGCGTATTTGACTGATAAGAAATACTTTACTGTTGGCGAAAGCGAGAATAAAGAGATTGCCAAGGAAGATTACGCATCGGGTGACTTTGACATTTACCCTATCGCTGACCCGAATTACAGTACCCGTGTTGAGCGTATTATGCGAGCGCAATCTGTTATGCAAATGGGCATTGATTCGCCTATCGTGAAACAGGAAATGCTTGTAGAATTAGGCTATAGTGAGAAAGAAGCTAAGGCTATCATGGAAGGTGATACTCAGCTCAAGGCTATGCAATTGCAAGGTCAACAACAGATTGACGGCATGGCACAGCAAGAGAAAACATTGGCACAGCAAGAGAAAACTGCTAATGCTGAGGCCAAGCGTTTAGAGTTGCAACTAAGACTGATGGAAGCCGAGAGCAAAGCACGTTTAGAAAACGCACAAGTTAAAAAGACTGAGGCTGAGGCACTTAAAACAATGGCCGATGTTGAAGTCATGTATAACGATGCACAAAAACGACAAGCTGACCAACTTTTAGAAGAACTGACGGCATTACCTGCCGCATTACCGACAAGCGAGGAGTTGATGAATGAGCAATCTATTGATAGTGGAGAAGGTGAGCAAGGCAGATTACAGCCAATGGTTGGACAATCCAGTGACCAAAGCGATGACGGCGCAATTGACCAACGAGTTGATGAGTCTCAACAGTTTAACGAGCCTACCCAATCCGTTGACATTGGAGAAGGTGCATTACCAATTGGGCAAGGTGCAGGGATTGACGGCGGTGCTGGATTACAAGAGCCTACAGACGGCGATATGCAAGAAGGGGTCTGATGATGAATAATGGCGTTCATGTATTTGACCCTAAATATGCACAAGAACAGAAAGGAGTCGGGCGGCGCGATGACATCAAGATGCACGAAGGCAATAGCAATGATGAGCCTTTAGTCGGTATGGGCATGGCTCAAGTCAAGCGTGAAGGCGGTTTGTATCGCGGTTATGCTGGCAAAGAATCAATGGTCAAAGTCACTGAGACGGAGTTTTTGACTGTTTGTGTTGGTCGTGCAGGTGTTTTCATTAAACAAATAGATAAGAAACACAAGGAGTATCATGTTTGTGGCCGTCACTTTGCTTCGAAGATTAAAGGCCAGTATTGGGTGACTGAAAGTATATTTAGCGAAGAAATAACAAGAGATGATACATTAAGGAGCGTTTATTGATGAGTAATCTAACCCAAGAAGAAAAGGCAGTTTTTTCTGCCAAGTTTGAAAAGTCATTCACTGTTGCTGGCCCTAGAATCTTAATTCGCCGCGCACCTATTAAACAAGATAAGGTCGGCGCGATTATTCTACTCGAAGAAACGGCCAACAAAGAGCGTCAAGCATCGGTCAAGGGTACTGTGCTAAAGATGGGCGAACAGTGCTATAACTTGCCAAGCCAACGTACACGCGACGGCAAACAATTAGCATGGTGTAAAGAAGGCGACCAAGTATTCTTCGGACAATACGCAGGTAGTCGTGTTTTAGAGCATGGTTGTGATGACTTAATCATTATCAACGATGAGGACATATTGGGGGTGTTGAGTGCCGAAGAAGAGTCTACAGAATTTATGGCAATAAACAGCCGAAAAATAACAGAACAGGAATTTAAAGATTTATGGCGCAACCATAAAATTAAACACGTATCTGTTACACCATCATTAACGCAGTATTACTATGAGGATGGTGCTTGTTTTGCGTCAAAACTAAATGGTGAGTATTTTGTTTTTGATAGTGAGGTGTTAAATGCCGAAGATTAAACAAGGCCATACTGTTTACCTGATTGGTATTGACGACGAAAACCAAGCAAAGCCAATGCCCGTATTTATTCAGAATAATGTCACTCGTGATTGGGTACGCGAACACGCAAACAAGACTATGCGAACGCACTACTCCAAGCGACGAGCGAAAGCTGAAACAAGATTGCATAATGCAATGGTGACAAGAGCGCGGTAATACGCGCTTTTTTAAAGATGTTTGATGTAATGATATAACATTCTAAACGCACAAAAGAGGTGCTTATGTCTGACTTAGATGCAAACTTTGATAACCAGTTAGCGGCCTTTATGGGTGGCGAAAAGGTCGAAGAAATCAAAGAACCTGAAACGGTAGAGACTGTTTCCGAAGAAGAAACAGCCCTTGAACCTGAAAAAACCGCAGAACCGACTAACTTTGACAAAGCCAAGTCGATGGGCTGGAATCCCAACAAAGAAGAATACGAAGCGAAAACAGGCCGTAAGTGGTCGAACGAAGATGACTATTTGAAGATTCGCAGTTTATCAGACGAAAACCACAAACTTAAACAACAGCAAGCCAAAAGAGATAAAGAGTTTGACCGACGATTACGCAACGTAGAACAGCCGATTGCTAACATTGCCCAAAACGAATACAAACAGCGACTGGATAACGTCACTCAAAGCATAAAACAGGCGACGATTGACCAAGATTTTGATGCTATTGATGCGTTATTGGCTGAACGCGACAAGCTAATGAAAGCCGAGCCTGTCGTTAAACAAGAAGAACCATTAGCCATTGACGACACTAACGACGACGGCGAGACGCAAGAACAGTTACAAGCGGCTGCTCAAAAATGGATTGCTGAGAATCCTTGGTACAACAAATTGACTCAAGCAGGGCGTGACCAAGCGGCAAAGCTCGAAGCTGAGTACCGCGCTAAGGTCGATTGTACTACCGAAGAAGCATTGGCCTATGTAGCACAGGAAATGGGCAAAGACCCAATAGTCGCGGTTTTGAAAGGTAAACTAAAATCACCTGACGTTACACCTAGAACAGCCGAACGGCCAAGAGTCGCAAGTGCAAGCGAAAGCAGCTTAGACCCTGCGAGCCGCAACATTTACAACAAAATGATTAGTCAAGGCTTGCTTAAAACCGCTGCCGAAAAAAATGCCTTTATTAAAGATGCTTTAGGAGCATAACGACATGACGACTGAAAACTTGAATTTGAGCGAGTTGGGCTTAGGCGATAACTCACAATCGGCTATTAACGAAAAGATGCCAAGACGTGGTGCTGAGGGACGCGGCCAAGGGCGAGAAAGCCGTAAAAGCTTATCTGAGCATGACACAGCGCGTAAGCCTGAACGTGTGCCGATGTACGCTCAACGCACCATGATTGACACCACTTTGATACCCGAAGGCTTTCACGGCCATTGGGTTTCTAACAATCCTGCGGGGCGCATTGACATGTTGTTACGCGCAGGCTATGATTTTGTTACGAAAGACCAGAATGTATATTCTAGTCACGTCACCGAGAACGGCGTTGATAGCCGAGTCTCGAAATCGGGAAGCGATGGAGTGACGTTGTATCTCATGATTATTCCTTTGGAATTGTATGAGGCTGACCAAGAAGCGAAAGCCGAAAAAGCTAAAGAGCAAACGGCAACTATTTTTGGAAAACAGCGCAACGACCCTGACTTTTTTTCCCGTGACGAAAATGGCCGTGATACGCCAGCATCTCGTGGGATTGGTCGGGTTACAACTAACGACTTTGTTCTCTGAGGTGAAAAATGGCTTACGTTTCTCGTGGCTTTATTCCGCAAACAAGTTTAGCCAGTAATTTAGGCTTTACTCGTCCTATGTATATTCCTGCTGGTAATGCTACAGCAACCGCACTCTATGACATTGTAAAAGTCAGCACTTCGGGTTCTACCGTCGATACCGCAGGCGTTCCTGCTGGTTTGATGGGTTGCGTCCGTGTGTCTGATAAAGACGATGTTCCTTGTGGTGTGATTGTTGGCTTTATCGCTGACCCTGACTACCTTAACCAAACCTATCGCTCCGCATCGACTGCGCGTGTGGCATTGGTTAACTATGACCCGCAGGTTGTGCTTGAAGCTCAAGAAGATGACAACGGCACTACTTTAGCTGTCGCCCGTATTGGTACTCCTGTTGACTTAGTCCCTGGCTCTATTGATACCGTAACAGGTACAAGCGGTATGCAGATTAGCTCTGCAACTCTCGCAGGCTCACCGGGTATGTTCCGTTTACAACAACGCTCTTTTGCCGTTGATAACGCGGCAATCGCAGGTACTAATACTAAGTGGTTGGTGACTTTCAATACTCATCAATTCAAAGCAACAGCATAAGGGGTTATAGAATATGTCTATTATCACAAGTGGTAATTTTCCGAAGACGTTACGTCCAGGTCTAAAGGTGATTTTTAACACCGAACAGAAAGACAAACGCCAGTATCATCTCGACATCTTCACTAAAGTTGATTCGGACAAACAGTACGAAGAACGTATGGGCATGGTCGGCATGGGTGTGGCGGTTGTTAAGCCCGAAGGCTCGCCAGTTCAATACGGCGATATGCAACAAGGCTTTATTCGTCGCACTAATAACGTTGTGCTTGCTCTTGGTATGCAAGTCAGTATGGAAGCAATCGAAGATTGTTTATACGATGTTATTTTTAACAAGACCCGTGAATTGTCGCGCTCTATGTATTTGGCGAAACAGATTCTTGCAGCTAACATCTTCAATAACGGTTACAGCTCGTCTGCTACTTACTTGGACGGTCAACCGTTGTTCAGTACTGCCCACTTACGCAAGGGCGGTGGTACTTATGCTAATCGCCTAGCGGCTGGTATTGACTTGAGTGAATTGGCTTTAGAAACCATTTACACAAACACAATGGCAAACCGTGACGAACGTGGCAACTTGTCGCCGTTGATGACACAGATACTTGTTGTGCCTCCTTCATTGAAGCACCAAGCATTACGTTTAACCAAGTCTGACCGTCAAGCTGAAACAGCTAACAACGCTATCAACGCGATTGTGACCAATGGTACAGTTAAAAACGTGGTCGAAAATCCGTTCTTAACTGACAGTGATGCTTTCTTCATGACCACTGACATTCCCGGTGCGATGGGCTTGATTTATCAAGAACGTAAAGCCTTGAACTTCGACCAAGACAAAGATGCTGATACATTCAATGCTAAATTCTTAGCATCTGAGCGTTACAACTTCGACGTGGTTGATGTTC
>ERZ650300.1698-NODE-1698-length-12340-cov-6.608628_pt1 | contig 12340 bp, 9 predicted proteins | sample MGYA00376236_ERZ650300 | MGnify/ENA primary metagenome ERZ650300 (study PRJEB26733, sample SAMN07839303) | wastewater metagenome | biome: urban; feature: wastewater treatment plant; material: waste water | place: USA: North Carolina | collected 2016-04-28 ... | reverse complement strand
TTCTGAAAGCAGCCTGATTTTTAATCGGGAATTGCACTTCGAAGTTGAATTCGCGAACCACCAGGAGGGACTACTGAAATTTATAGCTATTTCATTCATGCATAATATCTCTATGTCGGTGCAATGCTGCGTTTTTTGAATCGTTAGATTAGCAGGATCAACGTTGCAACTCGAATAGTCGAAAACGAACAAGGGGATGGGCATGACCGCAAGCGGTCGCGCTGTCATGCTGCGCATCGAGTCGGCGAACTGATGCCGTCTCGCCCCTTCGGGTTTCCATCGCTCATGCCTACGCCTCTGCGAGGCTGCGCACTCCGTTTGCCGCGCCCGTGGCCAACGCCATTGCTATGCCTTGCCCCTCTAAGCCCTTCACCGCCAGGCAAACTAACACGCCGGTCGCCGCTGCCAGTGTTCGCTTCGCCATCTCCTCACCCGTTCGCACTCACTACGTTCGCTTGCGCTGCGGCTTGCGGGGATGCACTGGCATCGTCTCCCTTGTCGCGTGTTGTTTCCCTTTCTTGCGGCGAAGAACTCAGAGAGGCAAATCACATCAAGCAACGCAGTAAAGAGCCACGGGCGCTGAAAACCTAGAGCGCAGCTCAGAATCTAGAAAGGCAAATTTCACAAAGAAAAGGAATAACCATGAACAGCATCGAGCAAATTAATAGTGAAAATGGAATGGCGAGCCAATGGGGTTTATTGCGTGAAATTAGCCCTAGTTTTGGGGCTCGGCTGGTTCAAGAGCGGTATCGCTTGCATTTCCTATCAGATAGAGCCGGATTCATCGGGGAATGGACCGACCACCAAAAAACTAAATTAGAGGCGGTCTTTCCAGAAATAGTAAAAGAGCTTGAGGGCGGATTGTTATCCGGTGAATTGGATCCACGCCGTCAAAAAGCCATTCGGATAGAACAGGGCGGATTCATATGCGAGGCAGATACACTCGGAAGTTTTGGTTATGTCTATATCAATATATCAAGCCAATATTGATTAACACGAAAACGCCACACACATATTCAGATTCAACTTAGAGGTAAACCATGAACGAATACGACATTCAATCACTCATTTATATCTGCATTAGTATTGATAATAACGTGCGCATGTTACGCGGTAAGCAAATTGCGGGGATCATTCACCAAGGCGGTTACGAAATGTGTGATGGTTGCCCGGGCGGTATGGTTGAAACAACCTATTGGGCAATGAATGAAGCGTTCCCTATTCTCAAAGAGATAGCAGAGCAAACCCATACTGAAATGGTCGGGACACCTTGGCTTTATGAAGTGTGCGAGGAGTATGGAACCGCCATTATTGATTATGTCAAAGAGTCTGGCAGATGGCCGACAAATGAAGAATTAATTGTGCTCGCAGGTAAGGCGATTGCGGCGGCGCAGTGGCATTAAAATTCAGGCAACAAAAACCATCAATGTATAACGGTCTGGGAGTGGCCCAGACCGAACAAGGGGTGATTTATGGATACTTTAATTGCTGGTCTGGTTATTGATTCTAAACGTATGAACATGATGCCTAAATACTTCGGGCGCTGGATGATGAAAACTGAAGGTAACATTTATGGCTGGATGAAAGAAATCTGCGCATCGTACAGCGGCGGTTATTGGGATATGTGGGAGGTATCGAATGGTGCATTCTTTATGGTTCCCCCTTTGAAAAAAGAAGGTTACACGTTATCCATTGATGGCAATGGTTTTGAGGGGGTGTTGACTGCCCACGCTACCGGTGTTGTGGCTTGTCTTTTTGCATACTATTACATGTGGGAAATGACAGATGAAGACCATTTTGTAACACTCTATCACTCACTCCGTGAATATGCCCTGACGTTATCAGAACGGAGTTTTATTTTTAGCGCAATAGATTAATCAGGTTTGCTTCCCTTGCTGTCATTTGGCCCCTGATGTTTGGGGCTTTTTTTGATCTCGTCATATGTGAGTTTAACCCGTTCGGCATACCATTTACGTTTTTCTGCCTGCTTGGCTGATGTGGAAAATCCAGCATAGTAAGCCCCTACCGCATCCCAATTATACCCCATCCGTTTAATGGCGTGTGCCATGTAATAGGCTCCCGTGTAGATATTCAAACAAGGGTCGTTGTATAGGCCCGCTGGCGTGATCCCGAATTGTGCCAATTTGGCGAAGTGCTGGGAGTGAATTTGCATTAATCCAACGGCGTATTTTGTATCGGAGACGACATTCAAGGCTCGGGGGTTAAAACTGGATTCACGAAAGGCCGTTGCGCGTAGCAAATCAGGGTCAATACGGTAAGCCCGCCCCGCCATATCGAAACAATCGGCAGCCATGACGGCGGGACTTAGCAACATGACCAGCGGCAACCATCTATTCATCGCATCCCCCTTAAACAAGGCAACCAGTTTGCCAGTAAATGAGATGGCGAGCAAATAAACAATAGGCATTTCCCCCTTTATCACCGGAAAGGGTAACGAGCAAATTGCACGGCGAACTGATGCCGCACAATTCCCCCGTCACCCTTTCCTAACATCTCGCCACGCAATAGAAAAAGACAACCCTGTTCCCTCTGGAAAAACAACCCGCAAAGGATAACTCGCCAATTTTACGGCGAACTGATGCCGAAAAATTCCCTCATCACCCTCTGCGGCCATATACCGAGTCAACCAAAGCACGATATTTATAGATAGCCTACTCCTCAACCATAAGACTCCACACCCGTAGCAAATATTCTATTTGCAGATAAATCATTTAAAATCATCATATTAAGTCAACTTTCACGGTGTTATTTAGCATTTTGGACACAAAACAACAGTGCAAGCACCGTGCTAGCACCGACAAAGCACGGCGCTGCTAGCGGTGCAAAAGCATACATCAATAATATCAATGAATTATGAACTGCACGGTGGATGCGCTGCCAACGTAAATGCTTGGGCTCCAAGAAAGTGGCGCGGCTACATGGCGGCGCATACACGGCTATCCTTTAGAGTCCCTAGCGGTGCATGCACGGTCATGGTACATTGTGATGTTGCTATTTTAAATAGAGGTTAGCAAATGGCAAAAGTAACGGTTTACTTGAAGAATGCTGTTATCGATGAAATAAAGGGCTTGGTCGAAGAAGATATTCAAGCTGGCGCGCATCCAGACGAGGTTAGCTTTTCAAGCAAGACCAGTATGTTATTGGAGTTGGGCTTGCGCGTTTACAATCTTCGCCGCTCTGAACATGCAGGAAGTGGTCACGATGAGTTTGACCGGATGCTGCTATCCGGAGTTCTTGAGGCAAAGTACCTGACCCAGTTTTTAACCAAAACGTTGGGGGAGGCAAATGGTATCGACGTGGCGGCAATAAAGGAAAAGGTGAAGGGAACCATCAAGAACGATATGGAGCAATTTTTCCCTTCCACTGATGATGAAGAAAGTTAACTGCACGTAGCAGTCGCTGATGTAAAAAACCGGCCCATGGCCGGTTTCTTTTTTACTCCCCTTTGGTCAATTCCTTGATTATCTCCCTTTCCAGCTTATCCAGTTTGTCGTGGAGTTCATGGGTAAATTTGGCTTTGGCCATGTCTCTGATTTCTGCTAGCTTACGCAATTGTCGCTCACTTAACTCCGCGTCTTTATTGAGTTGATTGATATCGTTGTGGAGTCGCTTGTCGTCGCGATTGACCGCTTGCTGTTTATCATCAGGCAGTTTGATATCCGGCTGTTCTTTCTCCCTGGCAACGGCTTTTATCAGTTCATCCTGACGTTTGGCATCCTTGGTCGCCATATCTTGTGGTAGCGGTAACTCCCGTTCGCTATCTTTGTTCAGATGCTGAATATCCGTATCAGAGACCACTAACTTCCCCCCAGTCATGCGATTAACGTTAAAGGGGGCGGGAGTGCCATGTATGCTAACTAATATGCCACTTTGTGGATGCTTGGTCGCCATGGCAATGCCATCCTCTAAACTGGTGGCGATACGGGTTTCGCCATTACTGGCACGCTGGAGCCCGATAAACTCGGCGCGTTCATTTGCCACCAGTCGATATTCACCATCCAGGGTAGGTCCTTTATTTTGGTGATGGCTTTGTAGTTCCACCATGGCAGCCCCTGCCGGTTTACCATTATTATCCCACACCGGAAAGGCAGCGTGCGGGGTCGGGTATTTTTTGCCTGGTGCAATGTATTTTCCCATATGCTGCTGCTCATCGAGTTGATGGGTCTTCAGCACATGCCGTCCTAATGCGGTAGAGCGCATCGGCGAGGCGGTACCCAATAACATATCTGCGACCTTCTGCCCTTTAATCTGGTCGCCTTCGAGCGCATCGTGGGCGGTACTAACCTGGCTCTTGAGGTTTTTATTGAGCAAGTTAATCCAGCCTTCCTTATCATCGGTATAGGTCTGCATATGTTCTTTGGCACGTGAGGCGGGGACATACGCAGACGACAGGGTAATCAAGTTTCTATTTACGCCTTTGATCGCCTGTAATTCGATGGCGTAAGTACTGCTCGCCCCTTGCGCACCATAGGCGGTAATGGCATATCCCAAATCAATGTGCTGGTCTTCTTTAAATTGGTCGGGGCGAACGATTTTCTCGTTATTGCCATCGTGCAGCACTATCGCGCCATTATCCTCGATGCGTTTTACCTGCCACTGGCTATTGGCTACGTGGCCGTGTTCATTGACGGTGCGGGTGAAGCGGATCTTATCGCCTTCACTGACCTTTATTTCCCTCGGTTGATAGATAGCGAGATCATGGGCGGTGTTTTCGATATTGGAGATGAGTCGCACCTTGCCCTCATTATCCTTGATGGTCATTGTCCCGGCCTGGGGGTCGATACCACTGATGGTGTAATAGTGCTGGTCAAGCACGGCCACTTTACCAAGGAGCGCATTTTTCTGTACCTGCTCACTGCTACGCAGGCTATTTTCTTCAATGCGCACTGGATCAAGAATGGTCAGGCTGCTCTGGCGTGAACCTAATTCCCCTTTATCAAACAGTGCCTGGTGTATTGCGGCGTTAATACCGTGGCGCACCTCATTGAGATGCACGATCACCATGGTGTTATCCCGTGTCAGACGGGTGCGGCTGACATAATCTTTGACCACCAGTTCGGCGGGGTTCTTTGCCTCAATCACCGAGCGATCCGGTGTCCAGGCATCCGGTTTGTTTGCCGGGTCTCGGGGTACCACAGCCGGTTGCACCGCTTCGCGCTGTGCCAGTGACTGGGTGAGGTTGCCATCTATCAAGCTGTAGATCGCCGGTTTGAGCTCCGGGCGCTGGCGGACAATCTCTTTCATGACGGCCACATCGACCGCGCTGCGCTCTTGCATCAGTTGGAACGGGGCACCTGACGAGATGGCTTTGAGCTGCGCGGTATCACCGCTGCTGACCACCCTTGCGCCACTGGCGGCCACCCGCTGGTAAAACTCAGCCATGTCGCGGTTGCCAATCATCGAGCTTTCATCCACCAGGAACAGGGTGCGGCTGTGGTCCTGCTGCTCCCCTGCCATGGCCTGCAGGCGACTCTCCGAGAGAAACGAGGCCAGCGTCTGTGCCTTGACCCCGGTGGACTGCATTTCATGGACGGCCCGGTGGGTGGGGCCAATCCCGACCACGGTCGGGCGCTGTTCCGGGGGCAGGGTGTCGAGTGCACTCAGCACAGCCTTGAACTGGGTGGTTTTACCCACACCGGCATAGCCCTGGATGGCGATGAACTGGTCGTTGCTCTCCAGGATCAGGCGAGTGGATTGTGCCTGGCCGGGGGTTAGCCCTGCCAGTTGGGGGTCGGGTACCTGCTGCAGGTAGGGGGTCGCAGTTCCCTTGCCTTGGGCAATGGTGGCGATAATGAACTTTTCCATGTCAAAGCTGGCTCGAGAGACCACGTCGCCGCGCTTGCCGGGCACCGGCAGCAGGTCACCCTTGGCGAGTTTGTCATCGAGCACGGCGCTGATTGAGTCAATCGGGGTTGCCGGGGCAAAATCCAGGGCGGCGGCCAGCAAGCTTGAGGTGGAAAAGACGATGCCTTTGGCTTCTACCTGGGCCAGCCCCAAATGCAGGGCTTGCTCAGCCGCTGTGTGCAGGCTGGCGGTGGCCTGCTTGAGCGCAGTATCGAGCTGGTCGCTGTCGCCGTGGGCTTTGAGCTTTTCACTTGCCAGCTGGAACTGGGGATGACTGGCTAGCTTGCTCTGTGCCCGCATCTGATCAAGCGGGGTGTAGATGTGAATATGCTGGCCACTTCTGGCCAGCTGGTTAAGCCCTGTGCCACTCATCTGGCGGGCACTCATGGCGGCCAGTACGGTGGCCTCCTGGCTGGCGGTGACGCCCACGCCGGTGACATAGTTGTGGTCGAGCTTGAGTGCCCTGTCTGTTGGCAGTTGCAGCTCACCGGTCGGGGTCTTGAGGTGCAGGTGGCCAGGGGCCGCATCCAGTACCTGCAGGGTCTGTTGCGCCTTGAGGGTGCCCTCGGCCTCTCGCCCGAGCACCCGGAGTGTGTCGCCCGCCGCGACCTCGATGCGCTTGCTTTCAAACAGCGACCAGTTGCTGTCCAGGGCGCGGATCTTGATGGTGTGTTTCTCCCCCTGCTCGTTGGTCAGCACCAGCGAGTGGGTCTTGTCTGCGACGAGATCAATGCGATAGCGATCCATGGTTTTACCCTTGTCGTCCCACCGCTCCATGACCATCCCCTCGCGATAGGTGTCACGCTGATGTCGGGTCTTGCTATCGAGCCATACCGGGGCAAGGACGTTGAGGGTGTGATCCTGCCCGTGCAGTTGGCCGCTATCCCGCAAGGCGCTGCGGATATGGCTGGTTAGCTGCTGCTGATCCCGTGTCCCGGAGACCTGGGCAACCACCTGCTCGCCTTGCTGCAGACGATGCGCGTAGTCCTGTGCCAGGGCGTCAAAACGCGCTGGCTTGTCAGGCAAGCTCTGGACGGTGGCCTCGATGTTGGGCGCATCATAGAAACGGTACTGCGGCACGCTGGCTTGCTTGAGGACGGAGAGCGCATTGCCGACGCCGCGCTGGCGCTCACTGTCGAGCATCAGTACCTGGACATCGCTGGCCCGTGCCTTTTCCAGGATGAGCAGCGTTTCTTTGAGGGTCAGGGATTCAGCCTGCTCGACAATGAGGGTGCTATGAGGGGCAAAGACCGTGGCGGCATTGAGGGTGTGACGCGGGGCAATATTGCCTGCCAGAGGCTGGCTTTGTGCCAGCAGGCGAGCCGAGCGATTGTCGCTGGCCAGGATGGTGACCTCACGCCCCTGTTCGCTGGCCATGAGCACGGCATCTTCCATGCGCTCGATGGTTTGGGCCATGCCACCCCGTCCGGACAGGATAGCCAGCGGGGCCTTGTCCTGGGCCAACACGGAGTAGGCGTCGGCATAGGGGCGATCACGCGGGGTTGCCCGCTCGGCAAAGGTGGCTATCGGGGGGCGCTGGTTGAACTCGTTGGCCAGCTGGGCGATGGACAATTCGTTGAGCAGGTGGATATCGGAGGTGAAGATCCCTTTTTCCTTGTCGAGCGGGATGAGGCGCTCGCGCCCAATCGCCTGCTCGATACCCTCGCGGGCCTGAGTGATCAACCCCTGTTCGGCAGGGAGCTGGCTCACCGTGGCGGCCAGTAATTCGGAGTAGGAGAACTGTACCTTTTTATCCGAAAGTATGGATATCGCCTGGCTCACGGCTTGGGTGATATCCGTACCAGCTGGCGTGGGGACGGTGTATCCCTGGGCGCGTTCGTCGGCCTTGGCGAGATAGAGGGGCAGTTCAAAGCCTGCTTTGCCCAGGCGATCACGCCAATCGGCGATCAGTAGATCAGGGTCGGCAACCGCCTTGTCCTTGCGGGTATCGAGCGCGGCGGCATCGCGGGACTGGGGTGAGGCATCGGGGCCGACCGCGTCGTTTATCTGCTGGCTGCGCTGGCTGAATGGTTCGGTCGGCACCCCCTTGAGCTCCCACAGGCCATGCTTGCCGGTGACCTCTGTTTCAAAACCCATCGCCTCGACGTCCTGGCGCAGGGCGTGGCGGTATATCTGCCCGAGCGCCAGTTTGTTGTTAAAGATGTCTTTGCCAAAGCCGCTGTTCATGTGGGCGGCATCACTGCTCAGCGCCCGCCATTTGCCTTCTGCATAGGTGGCATTGAGCACCAGTGAGTGCGTGTGCAGCTGCGGATCAAGTTCGCGGGAGGTGTCGTGGGTGTAGAGGGCCGCCACGATATTGCCGGTGGTCTCGGTGCGGGTGACGCCATCGGTCATGATGCGGGTGCTGGCCAGCGCCTCGACCTCCTTCATGGCGACGGCCACGGCGCGGTGGTGGGCATCGAGAAAGCGTTCGTCACCGGCCACAAGCGCCATCACTGACACGCTTTTGGGGGCAGAAAAGGTCAAGTCATAGCCAGTGCGGTGGGTCTGCTTGCCATCCACGATGCGCGAGAGTTCAGTGCCATCGGGGAGTTTACCCTGGGCGATGGCATCGAGGGTGGCCCCGTCAATGGGGCCACTCAGTCCAAGGCGGTCGGCCCCTTCCCCCATCCAGACCGACTCGAGATCGCCCATGGCGTAGTAGTTTTCCTCGGCAGCGTAGTAGGCCGCGCTGCCCTTGATGGTGGAGAGTGACAGCATCAGTAATACTCCGGCTCGTCACCACCCGGCTCTTGGTGGTGATGGTTAATGTTGACCTCTTCGCGCCGCGCAGCTTCTTGCTGTGTCCGTTCGGATTTTTGGTAATTGGCGTAAAGCTCCTCGTCGTAAAGCACCCCATTCTCATCGACCCCCGCAGGGCGAGGGTGGCGCATGGTGATCTCCTGGTCTCGACCGGCAGGCTGCACTTGCGTCGCGGCACTCTGGGCGCTGGTGTCCGTGGCTTGAGCCGCTTGAGCGGGGATGGTTGCAGGCGCAGGGCTCGGTGGTGTTGGCGGTGCAGACATGGGGGGGCTGCCCTCTGCTGCCAGGGCGACAACCGCAGGGAGCACGCCGGGGGTGACGTTGTCGAAGATCTTGCCAGTCTCGTTGAGACGCTGGGTGATCTCGTCGTCCACTTCGGGATCCAGGCTGGACTGGATATCCCGCTCTGGCAGCGACTCGGCAATTTTCTCCTTCTTCACGAATTTGAGTGTCATGCGCACCACCGGGAAGTTGCCAGGTAATGTCACGAAACAGTCCAGGTTGTCGAGCATCTGGATGTCGGTGTAGCTGACAATATTGACGCGCTCCTCATCCTTGCCAAACGAGATACCGTCACGCACCTGATCGGCACCGAAACTGGTCTGCTCGGAGAACTTCTTGCGCACGGTTTCGCCGATATCCTCCTCGACAAATTTGGCGACGGAGGCAGAGGGGGAGCGAAAGAAATACTTGGTGTTGAGCAGGTCATACATGGCCTCGGCAAATTTATTGCCGTAAATCTCCTCGAGCTGCGAGTAGGACTGGAAGCCCAACGCAAAACAGCCGCCGAACTTGCGGGCCTCGGCGATGATGAACGGCAGGCTCGGCAGCTTGTGCAGGGAGGGCAGCTCATCATAGAAGAACCACACGCGCCGGTAGCGGTTTTCGCCCATTGATAGCAGGCTGTTGGCGGCAATGCTGAGCCACATCGAGATCAAGGGTTTGAGGGATTCGTGGTGTTTTTGGTTGGAGGTGATGAACAACCAGCCATTTTCACCACCGTCACGGACGCCCTGCATCCACTGGCGAATGGTAAAGGGTTTACCTTTGCGCTCAATGCCCTGCAGATAGCGCATCGCCTTGACGTAGTTGGTCAACACGCTTCGAATAGAGATGGCGGTTTTTTCTATCTTGCCGTCAACCAGGTTGGCTGCGGGCGTCCCTGCCAGAAACTCGCGCAGTTTATCGAGGGTGATGGCCAGGAGGGTGCGCAGGAACAAGTTATAGCTGCGCCCTTTTTCAGTGCGCAGGCGGTGGGCACCTTCGGCAAAGATAGTGCGGGCCGAGCCCTGCCAGAAGGGGTCTTCCGAGGAGCCCATCGGAATAAGGGTGGTGGCTGCCGATTCGAGATCGGGCAAGGTCTGGCACTCTTCCCACATATCCCAGTTGGCGCAGCGTTGATCCAGGGGGTTAAGGATGATGTCGCGGCCTTCCTGATAATACTCTTCGACAAAGGTGCAGCCCTTGTCATAAATAATGACCATATCCCCGCGCTGACGGCACTGGTCGAGAAATTTGCGCATGAGCGTCGATTTACCCGAACCCACGGTACCATGCATGGCGAAGTTCTGAATTTCGCTGTCTTTGATAATGGGGAGATCATCCACGATGATATCGGAGGCTACTTTTTGGCGACGCATCATGCGGGCGACTTTTTTCGGGTTGTCACTCAGGGTGCGCCCGCCGGTTATCTCGTCTTCACTCTGCTTTTTGCCCAATATACCAATATACAAATAGAACAGCAGGCCAGCGACAAACACGATGACCATCGAGGATAAAGCGGCAATAATGAGTTCGTTCTTGAATAGCTGTCCGCAATAGACCGTGTAGGCATCACTCAATATCTGCTTGGTGTTGTAGTGCAGGACACGCTCATAATATTGGATCTTGTAGGTCGGCGGATTGGTCATGAATTTATGCAACGGTTCAATGGTGGTTGCATACCAGTACATGAGACCGTTGATCAGGTTTTGGGTGCTGACGCGATAAAACAAAATCGACCCGGTCAGGACAATAAAGGACAAAATAAGCCAATAGGATAGAATGTTGTTTATTTGCAGGAACATGCGCAGACGCATAAACGCGACTTGCCCGCCCTGCGTCACATCGCGGGTGTTTAAGCTCATGATATTGCCTCAAGGATAGGGGGGAGGAGCTCCCCCTGATATTAACCGTCAACAGGTCTTAGAATATGCCCGCGACCGATTTTGAAAGTTGGTCTTCCAGTGCCGTTTTGGCGTCTTTAAATTCCAGATTCACCTGGTTGGCATTGCTCACTACGCGGGTTTGATATTTATGGCGATCACCCTGGGCGGTGCTGGTTTGCACTTTACCGCCAGACGTTCCCTGTTTGAGCATGGCAATGTTATCGGTGGTCACGGTGACCCCCTTGGGAGCTTTCTCAGCAATTTGCAGGTCGGTGACCATGGTGTAATTGGTATCTTCCACCATGGCATCGGCGGCAACCCCGACGAGCGCCCCGACCAGGCCCGCGCCCAAAGCAGCCCCGCCAGAGGAGCTATTATAGCCGACCACCCCCGCAGCAGCCGCAGCGCCAAAGGCCCCGGCACCATATCCGGATATGAGGGTGTTTTCGGCATCCCGCAAATTCATTTTACCCACCGAGAGGACGTTGGCCTGGATCCAGTATTGCGCCGTGTCCGGGTTGGTGGAGATGGTCATGCCCTTGTTCTGCAAGGCCTGACGCAACTTGGGCTCAAGGCTCAGATCTTGCTCGGTACTGGTGTTGCGGATCTGCAGGTATACGGTGCGCTCTGCGGCGGGCTCCAGGAAGATGGTTTCGCTCATCTTGGTTTGCACATCGAGATTGCGTTTGGCTACTGCGGTGTGTACGGCTGAGCATCCTGCCAGACCGAGCATGGAGACCGTCACCACGGCCAGAACTGTTTTTTTCATCATTGTTGTACTCTCTTTTTGTTGTTAAATATCTAACCCTTTCAATTGTTCAGGATCTAAGTTATCACCGTCTCGCCATGCTTTGATCACTGAGCTAAAAACAGCGAGATCATAACGGCCCAAATCGAGCAAAACGATGAACCAAAGGATCAGTGTTGATGCAAATTGAGCCACATATGAAAAGATTGCATCAATTTCAAGATGTTTAACTAACAATCCAGCAGCCAGATTAAGAGAAACCCATAATCCAGCGTAAAACAAAGCCTTGTGTTTGATCAGTCTAACGATGAGGCTGCGATTTCGTATCTCAGCGGGCAAGGATAGGTATTTACTTCGCATACTTGTAATGACAATAAAAAGCAAAAAACCCAAGAATAATGAAAAGCCAATCGATAGCAATGAACCCATTCGATTTGTTAGTTTAAATGTTGACATGTCATAAGCTATACAGAACTGCCATAACGGCATGCCGACCAGAACAGCAATGCCTGGAGCCGCACATGAGAGGAATGATGGGATAGCTACCTCCTTATTTTTTAAGGTGGCGACGATAAAGGCAATGTCATCATTGATGGCTTTTTTAGTTATCATCATTTGTCTTTCTCCTTATCAAACAGCTCGTTGGCTTGTTTAACTGCTTCGGCTGCTCTGGGATCTTCTTTATCTTGGTTTACAACAGCTGCAGCATGCTTACTTTCAAAATTATCGGTAGCTTGTTGTTGTTCGGTTTGAATATGTTGGCGATCCCTTAATATATCATCCTGCGCATGGCTAATCGAATCATTATTTCGTGAAA
>ERZ650300.1691-NODE-1691-length-12363-cov-4.541030_pt1 | contig 12363 bp, 9 predicted proteins | sample MGYA00376236_ERZ650300 | MGnify/ENA primary metagenome ERZ650300 (study PRJEB26733, sample SAMN07839303) | wastewater metagenome | biome: urban; feature: wastewater treatment plant; material: waste water | place: USA: North Carolina | collected 2016-04-28 ... | reverse complement strand
ACTGCTCCACCGCTGATCGTCCTCAGAGTAACGATGGGGCTTAATTAGAGACGGGACCTATAAGGCTAGAATTAAAGCTGTACGTGAATCAGATAATGTTGAATCGTTCAGTGAACTTTGGCCTTGTGTGTATATTGTAGAAGCTAACTACGACACAGGTGCGTAATTGATGTAAATGTCATAAAAAGCCGGGAGACCCCGGCTTTTTATGCTGTCAATACTTATGATTAGCTAAACATAGACCCCTAAAAACGAGGTTCAAATGGATGAAATTTTCGAATTGCCTCTTGATAAAACTGGAAGTTTATCAAGTAACAGAATTAAAGATGAACCACATACTTTAGCTGAGCAGAACATTAGAACAGTATCTCCCCTTAAAGGTATTTTCTTCTCTGACTCTTTATTGATTGTGGACAAAGAATCGGGTAAAGAGCTGAAAGTAATTCAGGATTATATTATCACTGAACACTATCACAGTCTTAGTCAATACTACGGTAAAGATATTGCTGGAATGATTGTTATCATTAACCCTGCTGTTGGGGATGATATCGAGATTACCTATCAAGCAGTTGGTGAACTCTATAACGTAAAAGATGAAGTTCTCAAAGAGTTTCTAGAAAAGAAACTCAAAGATGAAAACAGCTCATCTCTCTTATGGGAAATCTACAACAACCAAACATTATTCGTGCCTAGTGATGCTCACTTAGATGTGGGTGATCAAGTAGGCTTTGAATATGTAATGTATGGCTTAGAGAGAATTAGAAACTCTATCCTTTTATCTGATTTTGACATCACAACAAAGCTTATTGAAACTATTGATCTTTATCTTGGAAATCTATCTAATTTGATGGATGAACGAGTAAAGAATAATTATCTTCCAATCGTTAATGAGTTTATCAAACAGTTTGATAAAGTTAAACTCAAACTCGACAAAGTTGCTAATCTGACAGTCGCTACAGTTGAAGATATGCGTCTTATAGCGGACGCTGATTATGCTTTCAATGGTGAGGATAAGTACGTTACGCTTAAAGGCATCACAGCCCTTAAGGAAGAGATCTATAACCGCTTGGTAACGAAGAAACAGACCAACCTAGGTGTTCACTATGGTGTGATTGCTTTCCCTCTCCTGACGACTCTGGAGACGTTATCTAACGGCGCCACTGTTATCATTGACGCTTACGATAACTATAGTTTATCAAGTGCTATTGTCTTTGATTCAGCGGTTTATCCAGAATTAACTACTACGTCAGACAGGTGGAGTATTACCAAGGTTATTAACAATACTGATAACCGTGGTGGTGTTTTATTGGGTGTTAATCTAAATACCAGTGAAACTTATATCGGTGTGCTCCGTATGGTAGAAACTGCAACTCCAAGTATTGTCTGGAGAAAACAGTTAACTGAATACGATATTGAGATTGTCTTAGAGAAACTCTCTAAACACATGGACGATAAGAACAATCCACATAAAGTAACTAAGGAACAAGTTGACTTAGGTAACGTGGAGAACTTACCACCTGTCACTAGAGCAGACATTGCAGCACGTAAGCCAGTTCGTAAAATGGTGACGTTTGATGCATTACTTCATTTCATGAATTCTTACATGAATTGTATCAAGACAGTGGCCGACATGGAAGATGAGAATTGCGACTCTAACGTGATTAGAAACATCAAGTTAGTCTTTGCTCCTTGTGGTCCTTGTGGCACATGTTGTACTCCAAATACTCCCATAGATTCCACTGAAGCTCCTAGTAACTTACCTACTGTTGATCCTTATGATACCCTGTATGGGTGGTTCTGTCAAGGTAACGCTAAGATCGGTATCTACGCTGACGGTTTAGGTGGTACTACTACTCGACAGATGGAAGAAAATAGCGCAGATTGCAGTAACGATAGTGGTGAGGAAGTTCCCAGTGGAACACCTGCTCCTATCGCAGCAGCATAATGAAATTACTTACCAGTACTGAGGATTCTTAATGCATGATAGACTCAAAAGGTATCTGCTAGATCCATCAGGTACTAATCCTGATAATCTAGTAAGAAACGAAGAACACATACTGAGTAAGAATAGGATCAGAGCAGTTGTACCTATTTATGGTGCTTTCTTCTCTGATTCTTTAGTACTCTTTGATAAGATAAATAAACGTCGTTTGAACTACGGTACAGATTTCTGTGCTGCTGGTTTACTTCAAAATGAAACTATGTCTTTTGGTAAATCTATCAATAGCGTAGTACTCATTCTTAACAGCGAAGTTAGCAACAATATTTCTATCACCTATCAGAACTTAGGTGGCGAGTATGAACGAAACAATGCTGGTTTAGAGGCTCTTTTAAATCTAAAGAGACCTGATAACGATAATCCAGTATTCAACGATATTGAGAAATTACCTACTACTTTCAAGCCAACATTCCATAAACACGATTTCGGTGACATGTATGGAATGGATTACTTGGTCTTTCTTTTAGAGAGATTAAGAATGGCTGTCATTTGGAAGAAGGTAGAGATGGTAATGACTGTCATCAAGTATATTGATGAATTTCTGAACCAACTCACAATTGATTCTATTAATAAAGCTGACGATACTTTTAATAGTATTTTGATTAACTTCAAAGCTTCTTTTAATAAGGTAACTTTTGGTTTAGGTTTAGTTAGAAACTATGGTCTGATCACTATTGAGGAAGCTAAGGCGATCTTCAACGATGAACATTTCGATAAAGCAATTGAAGGTTATCTCTCTATCGAGGGATTGCTGGCTCTGAAGAATGAACTCTATAGTTCAGCCGTGTCAACTAAACTCACTAATTTGGGTAAGTCTCACGGTACTTATATCCTTCCAACGTTGACAGTATTATCTAGTGTGGTTGTTGGTTCAGTATTTATATTGAACTCATACAGCGCTAATAAACTTGATAATATTCAAATGAATGAAACGATTTATCCAGACATCAATAAAAAAGATACTCGTTGGAGTATCAAGAAGATGACTGGAAAAGTATCAGAAGTCGGCGGCATGTTCTTAGCTACAGCTTTGAACGACAACAGCACCTTCATCGGTAGACTTCGTGTTAATAGTCTTAACGAGTTATTCATGGACTGGAAGTCTCTTCTCAATAGCCTTGATTTAGATTTCTTAGTGGATCTGGAAAACCATCTCAAAGATAAAACCAATCCACACAATGATCATAAATCTAGATTAAAGTTAGGTAATGTAGAGAATCTTCCCGTTGCAACCAGAGAAGAGATTGTCTGTAACGTTCCAGCTAGAGCTTATATTACATTCGAAAACTTGATGCTTTACATGAAGCGTTTCCAAACAGGTGAAAAGAATGTAAGAGATATTGATCTTCAGGAATCTGAGGTTAATACAAAGCGAAGAATGCAAGCTATATTCTCTCCATGCGGTCCATGTAATACCAATAAGGATGAATGGAATCTCGTCGATGAGTGTATGGTTATGGCTCCTCCTGAGAAGGTTCCTAATGCTATCTATGAAACAGATAGAAACTTAGTTACTACAGAAGCAGACTTTGCAACCCTTACTAGTTACTTAGAAGACTTTAGACCTAACCAGGAAGTTACCATTAAGGTTTATAGACGTGTTGTAGACTATCAAGTACCAACACCTCCACCTCCTGTGACGAGCCCACCTCCACCAGTAGCTAAGTTTTACTATGCTACATGGACTGCATGTGAAGATAACCTACCTTATTGTTTAGATGCCTACACGACTTTAACTGTTGGCGATAGCAGTAAGATTCCAGTACCAGTGGCTGCCTTGAGAACAGGTGTGGTTAAAAACGATATTGGTGATGTTATCCGTGCTGGTGTTACCTGGGCTATGGAGACAGAAGAATTTGAATACATTAGTACTACTGCTAAACAGTTGGTTAGAAAGTTAACTGAGTCTAATAGTAAGTACGATATTACCGGAGCTGTAATTAGCATTCAACCAGGCGTGATGGATGATTTCGCTATCAGAGGTCTGTACAAGACAGTACCTTATATCACAGCTCTTAGAACACTGAAATTCACTGCTACTTACAATGGTAAGGTAGTGGGTACTATGAATTATGTACAAGAACTCAAAATTGATGTCAATTAATAGAAGAAAGGTTTAGAAATGTCTGAAGGTTTCGAGTTAGTGGGAACCATTACCATGAGAACTGACGATAAAGGTTATCTGGATATTGTAACCCACATTGATAAAACTAGTAACAGTTCAGCACCTTCGAATCGTGACTTCTATTTTGAAGTAGCGTATAAGGAGAACCCGGATATCTTAGTGGCGGCTAGTAACACCTTAACTATTCGACACTTAGTTCCGGCTGATCCTAAGATCACGCTTACCACGGATAAGACTGAGGTTATAGGTAATGATAAATCTATACTCACAGTCAAGGGTTCTGACTTTACAAAAAATACAAGCCTTGCTATTAAACTCTATCGCAAGGTAGATGGTAGTTTAGCATCTATCATTGAGACTAAGAATGCCGTGACTGATGAAAAGGGTGAGTTCACTCTAGAGATTCATCAGAACTTTGGTAATGCTGCTGCCATACCTAGTAGTCGTGTCTTCTACGCTGAAGCATCGAATCAGATCAATACTGATATCATCACTAGTAATGAGGTCACTGTTGACCACATTGATGAAGCTGAAGCAGCTTGATGTTAACAGTAGATACTAGCAACGATTATATGGATCAATATTAGATATGAAAAAGGTCTTGAAGTAATGGAATATTTGTTACGTTACCCACTCGACCTCACAGGACGAAACCCAGATAACCTAATTAGAGGAGAGAGCCATGTTCTAAAGGACATGCGCTTCAGAGCTATCGCCCCTTATTATGGGGCCTTCTTTGGCGATACCGCCGTGCTCTATGATGAATTCAATAATCGACCTCTAATTAGAAATAAAGACTTCGTTACTGCTGAGGTACTAGTAGATAAAACTTCATTGACTGGTCAGCCTGTTAATGGTATTATCTTGATTATCAACAGACAGGTTAGCAAGAATGTTAGAATTGATTATCAATGCTTAGGTGGTGATAATTTCAAAAACAATCAGTCTATTGAGAATCTTTTAAAAGTAGAACATGATGACTACGTAAGCTACAGCTATACAGATATCAATAAGAAGCCTGAATCATTCAAACCAACATTCCATAAACACAGTGTCGCCGAGATCTATGGGTTTGAATATCTCACTTACTTATTAGAGTCTATTAGAAATGCAGTAATCTGGAAGAAGTTAGATTTAGTCAAGGAACTTATTGGTAGAGTTGATCAAGAGATCGTCAATATGATTGAGACTAATATCAATAATTCAGATGAAGCTTTTAATAAGTTCCTCTCTGATTATAAACATGCTTTCAGAAAAGAGATATTTGATCTTGGTTTCATAAAGAACTATCGACCCAGTACCCAACAAGAAGGTGTAGCTCTTGCTAATGGTGATAGAGTTAATCTAACTGATGAAGCCTATATTACTATCCAGACAATCTCGTTCTTTAAATCGGAACTGTATAGTTTTCTTTTGGCTAAGTCAAGAACTGGGTTGGGTACTGAGTATGGTCTTATTGGTAATCCAACTAAGGATTATTTAGCATCTGCACCTAATGGTACTAGATTCTTCATCGATAGCCATGATGTTGCTGTGAAAACTGGACAGACGTTTGACTTGACAGTTTTCCCGGATCTTCAAGCTAAGAGAACTAAGTTCACGATTTACAAGATCTCTAATCATGCATCAGGTAGAGGTGGTATCTTCATGGCCACTAACCTGATTACTGCAATGACATATATCGGTAAACTCACCATGCATGGTGAGAATTTATTGATGGAATGGAAGCAGTTACAGTTAGCTTCTATCAGTGATGAGAATTTCGCTGATGTGATTAATCACCTAGGTGATACAACTAATCCGCATAGCGATACAAAAGAAGATGTAGGTTTTGATCTATTAGAGAATCTCTCTGTAGCGACTAAAGAAGACGTACTAGCACAAATTGCTGTTCGTAAGTATCTTACTGCTGAAAACCTTCAATTATACATGAAGGGTTTTATGGCTGGTCAAGTTGATAATAATGAGATCAAACCTGATCCTAAGATCAACGTGATGAAACGATTTGATATTGTCTTCTCAGATTGTGGAGATAACTTAGTCAATAGTGGTAGCCGTGTTTGTAGCATCGATGAGATTGATTTCTCTTTCAATGTTTATACTCAGCGAGTTAAGTATAGAAATGCAAAGAGACTGGCAGAGAATCCTGAACTTAAGGACTTCAATCCCGTTATTTATGAAGCATTTACCAAGTTAGTAGGTAGTACACTCTCGACTGACCATAGTACTCGTACTGGTGTCAAATTAGTGAATCTCCCAGAAGTATTGAGTATTAATCAGACATGGAACTTCGGTACACTCTACCAAGGTTTTAGATCTGGTGTCTACGATTACGAAACGACTGACCCATACTACGATACACTTTTAGTGATTCGTGGGGCTAAGACCAAACCTAGTGTTAATGGCGCTCTCGAATTGAGGTATATCAAGAGTCATGATGAACTCTTAGCTGAGTATGGCGGTGTCCAGGGAGTTGCAGACGAGTTTGAATTCCAGATGAAGAAGGGTGATTACTTGGTGTGCTTTAGAGCATTCAATAAGCCACCTGAAGGAGCGTCTGAACAGGCTATCCTGGACTTCGAGAAGAAAGAACAAGTAACCAAGATTGAAATCTTCAGTACTGGTTATACTTTCCACATCGACTTAAGAACGGCAGTCTTTGAAGACTTTAACTTTATTACTCTCAAAGAGAAGAATAGTCCTAAAGTTATTCCGAGTATTCATTATCCAGCTCCACCTGAGAATTGGTTTAATAATGAGATTCCACAAGAAGCTGCTGGATTCTTGAGTACAGTTATTGTTGGTAAAGCGAGATTAGGTCCTAATGCCGTAGACATTGAACCAAATGAAGATCTTGGTATCAATACTCTCATAGAGAACTTTAGAGACAATCCACGTAGACCTGGTTATGTTAATGGTACACTGGGTATGACTGTAGTCAAACTCAATAACGATGGAACTACAAAGGTTGATTACCCAACGCTTGTCGAGAACATGCCAAGGGATGATTTCTACAATGGTATCTTAGGTGTTTCTCTTGAGAACGATAAAGCTACTGCTGTTTTCCAAGAACAGTTAGATCTCGTTAAGTCTGTAAACTATAACATCTTCCTAGATCCTTTCTTAGATGTTACTAAAGTTACTAGACCTATTCCTTACGACAATTTAACCTTTAGCAATCCGTACGCTTCTGGTAATAATAGCGTAGGTGCTACTAAGTTCGATGCTTTCATTCAATACATGCGTTTAGGTTTTAATAGAGCCAACGCCTTGGACAATGTTAGCGAGAGAATGAACTCTAGTAAGGGTAAACTTGTAGTTAAGGTAAAGAACCCACAGAATCATAGCGAAGAGTTTGAAGTAGAAATTGAAGAAGGTCTTCGCCTTAATCGTGATCTATTCAATTCTCTCTATGTTAACTACATTACCAATAGCAGTAGAAAGAAGTATTGGGGTCAACCAACCACAACACTACCATATACTGAGTTAGTTGAGATTCCTAAGAGATTTGTTAACCAGTATAAACAAGAGTACAGAATCATTGAAGGTGATGGAAGACGTGAGCTAGAGAAAGCTAATGTATCTTCGCCTAAGAACATTGAGATCGATATTATTGAAGTTGGCCGTCTTGAGTCCGAACATATTCTCGCTGGATATGAAAAGGTTCAATACAATGCATTGTTTAACAATGTGGCTATTCTTAAGAACTGGCGTTTCAAGGGTATCCGTGAGGTTATCTCGATTGATAAGTACATTGCTGGTGAACGCTATCCAACATACCAAGATTACAATATCGATAGATCTGTAGCTAATGCAGAGAAAGATGTAACGATCTTTGGTGTGATAGATCTTGCCTTCAGTAAAGAGGCTAAGTACTCCGAAGGGATGTATGGTGCTAAATCTTTCGTAGCTACTGCTGTGAATGATCTGCAACGTCGTGAAATCGTCATTAAACTCGATGATGATATATACGATGAGATCGCTAGAGAAATCGGTGAATCTGTAGCAGGCGATGATCAGTACAAAGTTGCTGAAGATGGCTTCAGTACTTTCAACATTATGTTTGGAGAGTACAACAGTGAAAACCATTTGAAGTTTGATAGAGAGACTAAGAAGATTACTATTGACATGCAACATGTCGGTCAAGATCATCAGTCTATCTTCTTTAAACACCATTTAAAGTACATCAAGTGGAACTTCAAGGTTGAACTTGTTCCTACTATCATTACATCTGTTCTGTATCCTGTGGTGTATCAGAACTTGATGAAGGCTAAGGCTACGCTGGTGAGTGTGAAGTATAACAACTTCGCTAAGTATATCAGATCTACTGACTACATGAAGACAGACTTCGAACTGTTGTCTGCCACGGTACGTCGTGTAATCGGTTACCTTACCTATAGAACCGAAGACTACATGAAGACAGACTTCGAGTTTATCAACGCTCGTGTCCGTCGTGTGATCGGCTATCGTACTACTACGATGGATGATTATGCTAAGGCAGACTTCGAATTCTTGAGAGTAACCCATCGTAAGGTTGTTGACTACATTGTATATAGAAACTATGAACCAGAACTTATGCGAAGCAAGTTTGAACTTGTGGAAGTCAAAGTTAAAACAGTGAGAATACCATAATGAAAATTGGATTTGCAGGTCGATTTGAATTCGTTGCATCAGGTGGTGCACGAGGAGAAGTCAAGTTAGCTGAGATGAATAACAACATTACCAATGCTGGTCTTGACCGTATTGGTGTGGGTAGTATTGCAGATTGGTGTCGAGTAGGCTCTGGTAATAGACCAGCAAACGACGGGGATACTGCTCTGGTCACACAGACTGCTGAGACTAATTCAACTCTGACTTGGACTACTTTCTATGAACCTGGGCCACCCCCTCGTTCAGCCGTAAGAAGAACCTATCGTTTCGCTAAGGGTGCTGCTGCTGGCACACACTCTGAAGTCGGTATTGGTTGGAAAGAGACGATTGCTGGCCAGACCGTAAATGGTCTCTGGAGTCGCGCTCTCATTAAAGATGAGAATGGTGACCCACTCTCCATCACTGTTCTTTCAGACGAAGTGCTAGACGTTATCTATACGCTCTACATGTATCTCGATCTGACAGATGATGTTAAGCAATTTGTCTATAAGGGTGTTAACCGTAAGGCTACTACACGCTTTAGTGATGTCAGACAACATGGTTTCATGTACAGTATCATGACACTGGGATTACCTGCTGGTACTAGTAGTGGATGGTCACATTGTTGGTTTGGTGGAGCTACATCCGTCTTAGGTGACGTTTATACACCCCCCACTATGAGACCAGGTGGTAACAATACTACCGTGTACGGTAAGAGTTTGGCTATTTACGTTAACGGTTCTCGTGAACGTGAATGTACATGGACTATTCCAGATACGAGCTATACCTCTGATAGTAAAATTGGTGTGATTGTAGTTACACCTCACCATAGTCAGGGTAACTATGGTGGTACTCTTGATGTGAAGACTCAATTCGAGCCTCCACTTGAGAAGGATTACACTGAAGAGTTTACTTATACTGGTAAGATTAGCTGGGGCCGTTATACACCTCCTGCTGGACCCTAAATAAATGTTTACAGATAATCTGTTTTCATCTAAAGTAGTGGCAGCTGAGTTACTCCGTCCCGATGAACATGATCCTGAATATATTCGAGATTATGAACGAGGCGGAGTAGCTCTACGCGAAACTGTTGCCGGTATTAATAAAAAAGAATGGGAATTCTTCATCGAAGATAGAACCATTTTTGCTAAGATTACAGGTACTGATAAGAAGTTTCCCATCCTTACTGGTAAGGACTTCACAGAAGTAGTAGGTTCGTTCGATAGAAACATGAACCCTGTTCTAGTTTACCATGCGAATAATGCCTATCACTTCTATTGGTTCGATACGGTAACCAATAATTACGTTACTGAGGAACTAACATCAGATGTTACCAGTCCAAGATTGTGTCATGATGATAAGAGAGATGAGGCACTTGTTTATAGTGACGTTATACTCACTTATATCAAGGATACGAAATTAATCTATCGTCTACAACGTGATCGCTTTACACTCAACTACATTGCTGGTGAAAAAGGTATCAAAGGTAGAGAGATTATTAGATTTGGCATGAACAAGAGTCTTCGACTCCAATGGACATTAGACCAAGCTAGTAAGTACAGAAAATAAAAAAGAAAATTTACATTCCAATGATTGGAGCAGGAGAATCTTTGAATGTTGGAGTTGCGGCTGGGATAATTATGTATGAAGTTTTTCGTCAAAGAAATTCTATTGCTGTCAATAACTTGTGAAAATGTCACCCCCAAATAGAGCTAATTATCGGGTGAAAATGTCATATTAATAGTTAAGCATATTTTTTAAGGAAGATGCTTTCAAGCATCAATAGAATCTCTTTGTCCTTGTCTTCAAAAGTTATCTTTTTAACCAAGGTATGCCCATATTTGAAATAATGACTATCTGGTGGTGAGTACGGCGAACTAGAGTGATTAAGAGCATCTGCTGTTTTGCCAGCTTTTTTCTGTTTGATATATGGCACAACCTGAAAAAGTGCTTTTTTGTATTGTACTGCAACTCCGATTCTAGGACCTACCAGAACACTTACTTTTGCCTTGCTAGTAAGCAAAGGTAAATCTGGAGATGTGATAACCTTGAATTGTCTATTGTAAAATGAGAATACCCCACCGGCATCAACAGATCGAGTAAGTTTAACGCATAAAATAGAATCAACGTTTAAAGCAGTTGATAGAGGTCTAAAAGCAGATTCACTATCTTCTGGTTCTGCAGAAAATTTAGCATTAAACAATGCCATGTAATTAGTTAAAAACTCATTAGCTTGATCAATAGTTGAAATGTTAGCAATTTTAAATTCTACAGGCAAACGACTTTGTAGTGTTTCCCAAAGTCTTTCAACTCTTCCTTTAGCTTGTGGGGAACGTGCAGGAATTAGGGTAATGCCAAGTTCGCCCATAGCTCTGCCGAATTGAGTATCATTAACGAGCTTTCCAGCAAGTTGATCTTCAATAGAAAGCTTACCAGCCAGTGTTGAGAGAAAAATAGCATGTCGGTCGGTGTATAAACTGACAGGGATACCATAATTTAAAAGACATTGTCGCATGACTTCCCAGTAACCATGAAGACACTCGTTTTTTGTCATATATAGACCGACAATATTACCGGTGGCATCATCGAATGCGCCGTGTAAAGAAAATTTTTCAGATGAGTTAAACCATTCAAAAGGAGTAGCATCCATTTGAATTAAAAGACCTTCTTGCGGTTTACGTTTACGTCTGCGATGAGGCTTAAATCTCCGACGTTTTTTAGGGCTTTTGATATTAGCTTGAGTTAATAGAGAATGAAGAGCAGAATAACTAATCTTAATTTTTTCATGAGTCTCAAGCAACTCTTGAAAGTGTTTGAAATTAGCTGATATATAGTTTTCAGACTGCTTTAATGTAATAATATCCGTGATTAGTTTGTCATCCATGGCATGTTGTGGTTTGCGTCCTGTATTTTTATGGATGAGGAAAGCTGCACCTTCGGCTGATACTCCTTGTTTAAGCCTTAAAATTTGGCGCTCGCTGATTCCTAAGCTAACAGCGGCTTCAGCAATGGTCATATGACCATCAATTGTTTTTGAAATGACGGAGAATCTATTCAGTTGTTTTTCAGACATTAAATAACGCACCTCATTGTTCATAGTGACATTTTCTCACGATAATCTACATAGTGACATTATCACAAGTTAAACACACACTTTAATTATTTGTATTGACTTGTTGAAATTTTAGCAATATAATAGAGCCATACAAATATAAGCAGTATAGAACTGGCGGATTAGTGGATTACCACGAGGGACTATATTGTTAGAACAGCCGGCCGCCTGGGCGAATTTATGCTCAGGTGGTTTTTATACAAAGAAAAATTAGTACTAGGTATTAAAACCTGATAATAAAAATTAGTTAACCTAGTATAAATACAATTTATAGTAAGGCGGAAAATGCCGAGGAGGAAATTATTATGGAAAACAATAACAAAGAAATTATAGATTATTTAATTAATGAAAAAAAATATACAAATAGAGTGGATAAAGTTTTAGCAATTGCTGAAAAACACTTAAAACATGATGAAATAATCGACGAGTATACTGTCGGACATTATAAGAAATAGGAGGTTGTAAGATGCCAACAAAAAGAACCCAAGTGTTAGTTTG
>ERZ650300.1682-NODE-1682-length-12390-cov-18.678314_pt1 | contig 12390 bp, 14 predicted proteins | sample MGYA00376236_ERZ650300 | MGnify/ENA primary metagenome ERZ650300 (study PRJEB26733, sample SAMN07839303) | wastewater metagenome | biome: urban; feature: wastewater treatment plant; material: waste water | place: USA: North Carolina | collected 2016-04-28 ... | reverse complement strand
ATTGGATCCCGAAAAAGCCAACATTCATATTCCAGATTTGCCAAAAACTGAGCTGAGGAATTTTATTTTTCATAAAGCCAATTGTTAATAATGATAAATTTATAAATTCTAAAAATGGTGGAACATGTTTTTTTTATATGTTCCACCTTTTAATTCATTTATGAAAAACTAATTGTGTTAAAAATCAAATTTAATGCTCATACTTAAGCTTCTTCCTGCTAATGGTCTTCCTCTTACAATTCCGTTTGCAGGGATAGAACCTTCTTCTGCTTCTGTAACACCAATTGCATCAAAAATGTTGTTACCATTAATACTAGCACCTAAATTTTTAGTAAATTGATAAGATAAATAAGGATTTACAAGCATATAAGCAGGCATTGTTAATTTATTATTGTCTTGTGCAAAAGCTTTTGAAGCACCAATTAAGTAGAAACCGGTACTTACTTTTCCTAGATTTACGTTAGGATTAAGGTTATACATTAATTTTGGAGTTCTTCTTGGTGTATTTCCTACAATGGTTTTGTCTATAGCATCTTTAATTTCAGCGTTGGTATAAGTTAAACCTCCTCTTACTTCAAAAGTTTTATTAAATCTATAATATCCGTCTAATTCTAATCCCACAGATTTGTAATTGTTTTCAGTTTTTTTCTGTGTAGTAGCTTCGTAATTAGCTTCAATTGTATTAGCGTAGAAAACAGTAGTATTAAGGTAATAACCAGCTCCTCTTAATTTATAACCACCTTCCATTTGTTTTACTTCGTTTACTTTTACAGCATCTAAAGCTTTATCATCTGTATTGGTATAATTGTAACCAGAGAATAAAATTCTATCTGCAGAAGCGCTTCCACCTTTGCTTATTCTAGCAAAAACTGCATTTTTATCATTTATGGCGTAATTAGCACCAACAGAATATCCGAAAATATTGTAATCATAATTTACAGGAGTAATGTTATTACCAACAGTGGCTACTTTTTGTTCGTTAGGATCTATAGTTCCGTTTCCGTTCATGTCTATTGCAGAAGTTTGTCCGTTTCCACCAGCAAAACTACCAGTAACGTTACCAATATCATATCTTGCACCGAAATCTAAACTTAATTTATCAATAGCATTTACTTCAATTTGAGCATAAGGAGCGGTAACATCATATTTAGTATCATAATTTCTGGTACAGCAATTTCCCCAAGCTGGTACTCCGTATGCTAATAGACCATTTGGTGAAAGACTTTGTCCGGAAGCATTTTTTACATCAATCATTCTAGCATTATTATCAGAAACTTCTTGTAGATATGAATTCCACAGCCAAGACATGCTTATATTTTGGACACCTTTGTATAAACCAGCGTTTACTTTTACGTTGTCCCATTTTTTAGATAAATTGAAATCATTAAAAAAGTTATTGAAATTATTCAATTTTGTGTTGAATAAATGCATGAGCATATAAGTTCCAGAAGTAGAAGCAGCAGTATTAGTACCTGCATAAACCGCTGAATTATAACCTGAAACTGAAGTAATAATATCATTATAAGAACCTACATTTGCAGGGAAAGGAGCAATAAATTGTCCGCTATTTGCAGAAAATCTTGCTTTTTCTACTAATTTCCAACCATCACCAAAATCATAATTAAATTCTCCACCGATGGTTTTGCTTACAGAATGCATTCCGTCTGAAATATCACTTGATAAAACATTTCCGTCACCACCCATTGTGAAATCTTTAGTAAGATTGATGGTTTGCATAGCACCAGTTAAAGCATTATAAGAAGAAAGTGAACCCCAATTTGGATTAGAATCTGTTCCTGTAACTTTCATTGGCATTGGCATATAAGCAGCAGTTCTGTCATCTAATAATTTACCGTAAATTCTGAAACTTCCGTTTTCAAATTTTTTAAGCAAAGAAATTCTGAACTGTCCTCCGTTATTAGAATTAAAGCCTGTTTTTCTTGGACCGTCTCCAACTCTGTAAAAACCTCCTAAACTAATGAAAGTGTTATCATTAAGTGGAGTTCCGTAATCGAAATCTGTTCTATAATTTTTGTAATTTAAACCTAATTGTTGAGTAATACTTCCCCCTTCTTTTTCACCAGTTTTTGTGATGAAGTTGATAATACCAGCTGGAGAATTACTTGCAAAAACTGAAGCAGAACCACCTCTTAAAGCTTCCACTTTAGAAACAAAAGAATCAAATCTTGTAAATTGGTCTTGCGTTCCGAAAGCAATATCACCAAATTGTAAAACTGGCAATCCATCTTCTTGAATTAATAAATATCTAGAACCGCCCGCAGAAACAGGTACACCTCTTACAGTAATATTAGAGTTACCTTCACCACCAGAAGATTCTGAACGAATACCAGGAATGGTACGGAAAATTTCGGCAGTAGTTCTTGGTGCAGCATTTACTATTTCTTTCATTTTTAATGTAGAAATAGAAGTAGATGTCTTAATAGAAGCTTTAGGATTAGCATTACCAGTAATTACTACATCATCAATAGCTTTTGTCTTTACAGAATCTTGCTCTTGTGCGAACATTATAGCACCTATAGAAAGAGCAGAAGCCGTAAGTAATTTTTTGTGAATTGTTTGCATAACTTTTTTTCTTTGAGATTTTTGTTGTTGTAAATCTATTTTTTTTTGAATAGTAAAAAATAGTTTTAAGGCTTATATTAATTATATGTTAATTTCAAACGTTTGCGCAAACGTTTGCTGTTGGTAACTTTCTTGTTTTATTAACAAATTTTAACTTTTTAACTTGTGTTTTTAACAAAAATTTAACAAAAATTTATTAATCTTTGAGGGTTAAAATTTACCAAAACTTTACTTAACTTTCCGAAATGAAGAGAATCACCATAAAAGACCTTGCAGATTTACTCCAAATTAGTACTTCTACAGTTTCTAGAGCTCTAAGCAATCATCCTGATATTAGTGATGCAGTAAAGAAGCGTGTAAAGGAGGCTGCAGAGACTTTTAATTATATTCCGAATGATTTTGCTATTAATTTTAGAAAAAAATCTTCTAAAGTAATAGGTTTAATTATTCCTAAAATGTCTATGTTTTTCATTCCGTCAATTATAGAGGGGATTTCGGCAAAATTTAATAAAGAAGGATATCAGTTTTTTATCCTTTCTTCAGAAGAATCTTTAGAAATAGAAAAAGAAAATCTACAAACTTGTGCCAACTCTAGAGTAGATGGGGTTCTCATTTCGCTTACCAGTAAAACTCAAGATTTTGCGCATTTCAAAAAACTAGATGATTTAGGAATTCCAGTGGTTCTTTTTGATAAAAGTTTATCTGAACAGAAATATGATCAAGTAGTCTTTAATAATGAAAAAGATGCGGAAGAATGCGCTAAAAAATTAGTTCATTATCAGTGTAAAAATATTCTTGCTATTTTTGGAGACAAAGATTTGGAAATCACCGAAAAACGAAGAAAAAGTTTTGAAAATTATTTAAATAATTATTCAGAAATTAATTATAAATCTATTTTTTGTGATTCCGCAGAAATGGTGAAAGAAAAACTAGAAATTATTTTAGAATATGAAAAATTTGATGGTATTTTTGCCATGAGTGACGAAACTTTAGCAGGACTAAACTATGCGCTGAAAATAAGAGGATTAAGTGCGAAACCCTATAAAATTATTGCTATAAGTGAAGGTATTTTCCCTAAATATCTAAATCCTCATTATGAATTTATAAAAAATGATGGCATCAAAATGGGGATGATGGCTTCCAGCATCCTTCTAGAGAAAATAAAAAATTCTGACTATAAAAATTTTAATACCTACTACATATAAAATGACCAAAAAATATAAAATCCAGAAAACACCATTCATTGTTCCTACCGAAGATGGTAAATTAATTCAAGAACATTGGGGGAATTCTACCGAAAATTCTAATATATCCATCGCACATATGATAGCACCAGCTGGTTGGAGTGAACCTCATCAAACTCCAGAATTTGATGAATTTACCTTCGTTATTAGAGGGAAAAAACAATTCGAAATAGATGATGAAACGGTAATTTTAGAAGCAGGACAGAGTATTTTGATAGAAAAAGGAGCTAGAATAAGATATAGTAATCCCTTTGATGCAGAATGTGAATATCTAGCGATTTGTTTGCCTGCTTTTTCTATGGATTTGGTGAATAGGGAAGCTTAATTAATTTTAACTAATATTTAATGGTATGCTTTGCTTAGTATTTCAAAAAATATTATAATTTTGTAAAAATTCATAAAAACTTGATTTCATATACCTTATATAAACACGAGACTTCAGAACATTGGGTGACTTTTGTACATGGTGCAGGAGGCAGTTCTTCTATCTGGTTCAAACAAATTCGGGAGTTTCAGAAAAAATTTAATGTTCTTTTATTAGACTTAAGAGGTCACGGTAATTCGCCTAAAGTGCATCAAAATCATAAAAATTATAGTTTTAAGGCTATTGCACAAGATATTATAGAAGTAATAGATCATCTCAAGATTCAGAGTTCACATTTTGTAGGGATTTCTCTAGGTTCTATCGTGATTAGACAATTGGCAGAGATGAATCCTGAACGAGTGAAATCGATGATTATGGGTGGCGCTATTCTTAAAATGAATTTCCGTTCTCAGATTTTGATGAAAGTAGGGAATATGTTTAAATATGTACTGCCATATTTGGTTTTGTATAAGCTTTTTGCATTCATTATAATGCCAAAAAATAATCATAAAAAATCTAGAAATCTTTTCATTAATGAAGCCAAAAAACTCTACCAAAAAGAGTTTATCAAATGGTTTAAACTTACCGCAGAGATCAACCCGGTGCTGAAATGGTTCAGACAAAAAGAACTCAATATTCCTACATTTTATGTGATGGGTGAAGAGGATTATATGTTTTTACCAGCCGTTAAGAAAGTTGTCTCAGAGCATACCCAATCTTCGTCTCTTTTGGTCATAGAGAATTGCGGTCACGTAGTAAATGTAGATAAACCTCACGTATTCAATCAAAAAGTGATAGAATTTATCACGAAACAGTCTGCGTGATTTTTTCTATTTCTTCAGATAAATTAATGTTTGGGATACAATGAATGGTATGGAAACCAAGGCTTTTTGCTACCTCTATGTTTTTAGCATTGTCATCGATAAAGATAGATTCTTCGGGTAAAATACGGTATTTTTCGATGAGAACTTCCCAGATTTTAGGGTCTGGTTTTATCAATTTTTCTTCTCCCGAAACTACAATTTTACCACCAAATACCTCAAAAAAATCATAATGCGCCAAGGCATATGGAAAGGTTTCGTGTGACCAATTGGTTAACCCAAAAAGCTCAAAATCTGTTTCAGCTAATTTTCTTAAAGTCGCTACATTTTCGGGGATTTCTCCACGCAACATCGTAGTCCAATTGTCATAAAAAGCTCTAATTTCGGTTTCCCAAGTAGGGTGTTTTTCTACCAAAATTTCGGTGCCTTCGGCTAGACTTCTGCCACGATCTTGTTCTGCATTCCACTCATCAGTAGCAATGTTTTTTAAGAAAAATTCCATTTTTTCATCATCTCTGAAATAATCTTTGTAGAAGTACCTTTGGTTCCAGTCCATTACAACGCCTCCAAAATCGAAAATTATATTTTTAATCATTGATTACAGTTATTTTAATGTGTTTAGAATTTCCTTTGATGGATTTTAACTTGCCTGTTTTATTTTTGTAAAAATCGTTAAAATATTCGAATTCTATACCATCTATTGTACTGATTTTTCCACTGAGGTAAGAATAAAAATCAGAATAGTAAGAAAAAGAAAGATCACCTATGGATTCTATTTTACCTTTTTGATAATGATGAAAACCATTGTAATAGCTAAATTTCAAGTCATTCACTTTTTCTAATTTCCCACTTTGGTAGTCATAAAAATCATTATAATACGTGATTTTTTGATTGAAAGAAGAAGAGATGAGCGTTCTATTTGGGTAATCAAAATCTGTATCAGCATTTACCGAAAAACTTCTCGTGTTTGGTGGGATTTCCATTGTATTGCTTTGGTCTCCAGATTGGCTCAGATTTAGGAGTTTTCCGTCGGTATCTATAGAGACAAAAGTGTCTTCAATTTTTAGATTAATGATAGCTTTTCCAGATTTTTGAAAAAAGATAATTTCATTTATTTTTTGACCATGCACAGAAATAGCAAACACAAGCAATAAGAGAGAATAGATTTTGTTCATATTGATTTTTTTAAATCAAAATCAAAATGTGTGCTAAATCTATAAATTACAAGGCGTAAAATGATATTTTTCTTCAATATACTCTGCTTCAATATGTTGTATTCCGTTGCTCAAAATAATTTTTTCTGCACCTATTACAGAATTGTATCTGGCGATTTGTTCGAAAGTTTCTTGAGATAAAGTAATGTGTGGCGCTTTCAGTTCTATTAAAATTTTAGGGCTAGCTTTTTCGGTGATTAGTAAGTCAATTCTTTTCAGAGTTCCATTGACTTCCAATTTTTTTTCTAAAATCAATGCAGAAGGTGCATATTTTTTAACCTTAATAAAATAATGCACAAAATGCTGTCTTACCCATTCTTCTGGCGTTAGAACCAACCAAGATTTGCGCACTAAATCATAAATAAAAAATGTATCTTTGTCTTTCTTGATATCAAAAACAAAATCTTCTTTAAAATTTAATTTCGGTAGCTGCATTAATGAAAGAGTTAGAACTAATTTTCAAAAATATTAAAAACAAAGAGTTTCTTCCTATTTATTTTTTCCACGGAGAAGAGGCTTATTACATAGATATTGCTGTAAAAGCACTAGAAAATGATGTGCTTACAGAAGATGAAAAAGCCTTTAACCAAACCGTAGTTTACGGCAAAGATACCAATTATAATGAAATTTTATCATTGGCAAAGCAATATCCTATGATGGGAGATAAGCAATTGATTATTGTAAAAGAAGCTCAAGACTTAAAATTCAATGATGAAGAGACCAAAATTCTAGAAAAATATGTAGAAAATCCTGTAGAATCTACCATTTTGGTTTTTGCGCATAAACACAAAAAAGTGGACAGCCGAAAGAAGGTTTTCAAAACGCTAGACAAAGCCAAAATGCTCTTCCATAGTGAACCTGTGAAAGATTATAATCTCGCCAAATGGATAGATGATGAAGCTAGAAATTTACAAATAAAATTAGCACCAGGTATTTCTCAACTTTTGGCAGATTACCTCGGAAACGACCTTTCTAGAATTGCCAACGAACTGAATAAAATGAAGTTGGTGCTGAAGGATGGTGAGGTTTTGGATGGTAAATTGGTAGAAACTCACATTGGGATTTCTAAGGAATTTAATGTTTTTGAATTGCAAAAAGCTTTAGGAAAAAAAGATGCCAATACAGCTTTTAAAATAGCGTATTATATGGGTAAAAATCCCAAAACTAATCCTATTGTAATGACCATCGGGAATTTATATAATTTCTTCAGCAATGTCGTTTTGTATCATACCGTATCTCACCAAAGTCCGCCAACTATAGCCTCAGAATTGGGGATTAATCCGTATTTTGTGAAAGATTATGCCGAAGCTGCAAGGCTGTATCCCTTGAAATTTGCCACCAGAATTATTTCGGTACTTAGAGAGATTGACTTAAAAAGTAAAGGTTTGGGAGCGGTAAATATGGATGAAGGAGAATTGCTAAAAGAAATGGTTTATAAAATCATAAACATAGATAAAGTGAAAAAATAGCGGATGATAAAAAAAATATGGCAACAACTCATTTTATTTATTCTTCATTTTCAAGGTGAAGCAGATGTTTCGCGCTACAAAATTATTAAGACAAAAAGTAATCTAATTATTTCCTTAAAAAGTACCATTAGAAGCGTTATTCTTATTACGATTGGTATTTTTTCTGCGGCGTTTGGTTTCAAAGGATTTTTATTGACTAATAAATTTATAGATGGAGGCGCTACTGGTATTTCTTTATTAATTTCTGCGGTTACAGACTATAAAATCCATTACATTATTCCTCTTGTTAATTTGCCTTTTATTGTAATGGCTTATAAAACGGTAGGTAGAAATTTCGCCATAAAAACAGCAATTGCTATTGTAGGTTTGTCTTTTTGTTTGGCTTATGTACATTTTCCAAATGTAACCAATGATAGTATATTGGTCGCTATTTTTGGAGGTTTTTTTCTTGGTGCTGGTATAGGAATGTCAATTAGAGGTGGTGCTGTGATAGATGGTACCGAAGTTTTGGCAATTTATCTTAGTAAAAAACTAGGAACAACCATAGGAGATATCATCATCATCATCAATGTAATGATTTTCTCTGCTGCAGCTTATCTTTTGGGCATCGAGATAGCTTTATATTCTATGATTACGTATTTGGCAGCTTCCAAGACTTTAGATTTTATTGTGGAAGGGATAGAAGAGTACATAGGTGTAACCATCGTTTCTTCTAAAAGTGAAGAGATTAAAGAAATGATCTATAGTAAATTAGGTAGAGGTGTTACGGTTTATAGTGGCAAAAAAGGAATGGGGAAAAGAGGCGTGAAAAATGATAATGATATTATTTTTACGGTAATTACACGTCTTGAAATCAATAAATTGAATACCGAATTAGAGAAAATAGCACCTAATGCATTTGTGGTGATGCACACGGTAAAAGATACTAAAGGTGGAATGATTAAAAAAAGACCACTAAAACACTAATCTATTATATGAAAAAAACGTTTGCTTTTTTAATTCTACTATTATTCTGTATTTCTTGTGCTACCAAAAGAAATGTTGTAAGACAATTTGATGAGGTATATTTAGACCAAAAAAGAAATAGAGAAGTACCTGTTAGTTTTTATGTTCCTTTAGACAAGGTTCAGAAGAAAAGAAAAGTAGTCATTTTTAGTCACGGTTATAGCAAAAACCAACCTGGTGCAAACAAAGAGTATTCTTATTTAACCAATGCTTTAGCAAAAAATGGATATTTTGTAGTAAGCATTCAACAAGAATTGCCAACAGATGATTTACTACCAATGGAAGGTAAACCTCAGATTGTAAGACGCTCTAATTGGGAACGAGGAGCCGATAATATTCAGTTTGTTTTAAGTCAACTGAAAGATAAATTCTCGTATTTAGATTATTCTAAAGTTATAATTTCTGGACATTCTAATGGTGGTGATCAATCTGTGCTTTTTACTGAAAAATATCCTGAAAAAGTATGGAAACTCATTACACTAGACCAAAGAAGATACGCTTTTCCTAGAGTTTCTCAACCTAAAATTTACTCGCTTCGTTCTAGTGACCAGCCCGCAGATGAAGCCGTTTTACCAACTGCTGAAGAACAAGAAAAACTTAGAATGACCATCATAAAACTTCCAAATACCATACATAATGATATGGATGACGATGGGAATGATGAACAGAAACAAGAGATAATAAACTATTTTTTAGAATTTTTAAAGGAAAAATAATATTTCTTTCATTGACAAAATTCATCGACTAAAAATTGATAAACAAAAAATAAATAACGAATTTTGCAACCTCAAAAAGGTAAACTAAAACGATAAAATATCTTAATAATGGAAAACATATTAGATTGCGTAATCATAGGATCAGGGCCTTCTGGTTACACAGCGGCTATCTACGCTGCCAGAGCAGACCTTAAGCCAGAATTATACACAGGTTTAGAACCAGGTGGGCAATTAACTACCACCACAGAAGTAGATAATTTCCCAGGATATCCTAACGGAATTACTGGGCCAGAAATGATGATGGATCTACAAAAACAAGCCGAAAGATTCGAAACTAAAGTTCACTACGAAATGATTACCAAAGCAGAGTTTTCTACAGAAGTAGGAGGGATTCACAAACTTTGGGCTGGCGAAAAAGAAATTTTTGCCAAAACCGTAATTATCTCTACTGGTGCTACTGCTAAATATCTAGGATTAGATGATGAGAAAAAATACTCTGGCGGTGGGGTTTCTGCTTGTGCTACTTGTGACGGATTTTTCTACAAAGGCAAAGAAGTAATAGTAGTAGGTGCAGGAGATACCGCAGCCGAAGAAGCTACTTATCTGGCAAATCTTTGTTCTAAAGTTACCATGTTGGTAAGAAAAGACCATTTCCGTGCGTCTAAAGCAATGATCCACAGAGTAGAGAATACACCAAACATAGAAGTGAAATTCAACCACGAATTGATTGCTATAGAAGGAGAAAATAGTTTGGTAGAAAGAGCAGTGGTCATTAATAATCAAACTCAAGAAACGTCTAAAATAGATGTACACGGTATTTTTATAGCTATTGGTCACAAACCAAATACAGATATTTTTAAAGATCAAATTACACTAGACGAGAACGGCTATATTATTACAGAAAAAGGATCTTCTAGAACCAATCTTCCTGGCGTTTTTGCAGCGGGTGATGTGCAAGATCATATTTACAGACAAGCGATTACAGCAGCAGGTAGCGGTTGTATGTCTGCGATAGATGCAGAGAGATATTTGGCAGAACTAAAATAATTTTTGTTCTATAAAATATAAAACTCCCTATGAAATCCTTTTCAAAGGGAGTTTTTTGTTAGTTCATCTAATTTTTTGTGACTGTAAATTAATAGGTTAAATATTTGATTCAAAATTAATGTTAAATAATTTTGTCAAAATCTAAAAGAGTGTTATATTTGCACCACTGAAAACGAAACAACGTTTTTATGGAGAGTTGGCAGAGTGGTCGATTGCGGCAGTCTTGAAAACTGTTGACTGTAACAGGTCCGGGGGTTCGAATCCCTCACTCTCCGCAAGTTGGGAAAACAAACAACATCAAAAGCCTTTAAATCTTAGTGTTTAAAGGCTTTTTTGTTGTTTAGGGGTTTCAAAATATATCAAAATATTACAAATCGGAAATGAGTAATTCGGTGAGTAGTTTGAACGCCCACCTCCTACTCACCGGATTGCAGGTAAACAGCCTGTTTATCAACTGAACATCTTGTAGGTTTTAAGATTCACAAATACATTTATTAATCTTAAAAAACCATAAAATTATGGAAACTTACAATGTCATTTTCTATGCGAAAAAAGTCAAAAATAACCCTAGAATGTCAACTATCTATTTACGGATAACGGTTTCTGGTAAAAGAACTGAAATTTCCACTGGTCAGGTAATTAATTCATTACAATGGGGTATAAAATAAGGAAAAATAATAGGTAATACACATAATGCAAAACAGTTGAATGCATTAATGGAAGGAATACGGTCTAAGGTATTTGAATGTTATATTAGTCTTTTCAATTCAGGCAAAGAAATTACCTGCGAGAGTCTAAGGAATAAATATCTAAAAATCGAGGATAAAAAAGTTACCTTGATAGAAATTTTTAAAGACCATAACTCAAAGATGAAAGAGTTGATAGGGAAAGGATTTTCTAAAGGAACGTGGGAGAGATATGAAACCTCTTTAAAGCATACTCAATCATTTTTAAAATGGAAATTCAATCTTTCGGATATTGATATTTGTGATATTAATCCTGCATTTGTTGCTGATTATGAGTTTTACTTACGAAAAGTAAGGGATTGTTCAAATAATTCTGCTGTAAAATATATCAAAAATTTTCAGAAGATAATTAATATTTGTCTTAATAACGAATGGATGAATAAGAACCCATTTATAGGTTATAAGTCTAAGATTGAAAAAATTGATGTTAGATTCTTGACCAATCAGCAATTAAAAAAAATTCAGTCAAAAGAATTCATTTCTCAACGTTTATGTATTGTGAGGGATATTTTTGTTTTCTGCTGTTTTACAGGTTTAGCCTACATAGATATCAAGAATCTGACAAAACAAAAATCTGCGTAGGTATTGACGGGGGATTATGGATAAAAACCAAAAGGGGAAAAACAAAAATTGAAGCTAGCATTCCTTTGTTATCAGAAGCACAGGAAATCTTAAAAAGATATGAGGAGCATCCAAAATGTATAGGTCAAAATATAGTTTTACCTGTACTGAGCAATCAAAAGATAAACGAATACTTAAAGGAGATAGGCGCATTATGTGAAATTGATTTTGATATTACTTTTCATACAGCTAGACATACTTTTGCAACAACCGTAACTCTTAATAATGTTATGCCGTTAGAAACTTTATGTAAGATGCTTGGACATACTAATATTAGAATGACCCAACATTATGCTAAAATACAGGATAAAAAAATAGGAGAAGACATATCAGCTTTAAGAAATGTATTGAAAAAAGTTCAATAATTATTACAAAAGTTTCAAGAGATTTTTTACTATGTCCGAGTTGACGAGGAAAATAAAAGAATCGCAACACTTACAAAACAAATTTGTCTTTTAGGACATAGCGAGAAATTTGATTAAAACCTACTGGAAAGACATCTTGTTTTAGTTGAGAAATAGTTCTTCTCCTGAACGGGGATGAAGTTCTGCTGTTCTAAT
>ERZ650300.1675-NODE-1675-length-12411-cov-5.559647_pt1 | contig 12411 bp, 6 predicted proteins | sample MGYA00376236_ERZ650300 | MGnify/ENA primary metagenome ERZ650300 (study PRJEB26733, sample SAMN07839303) | wastewater metagenome | biome: urban; feature: wastewater treatment plant; material: waste water | place: USA: North Carolina | collected 2016-04-28 ... | reverse complement strand
GCTTCCTGCTTCACCTCATCCACACCTCTAGCCTCAAATGCATCTGCATTATACTGATACTCCTGTGGTTCAGCGACCATTGGTGCATATACAATCTCTGCTTCTACTCGCTCAGCTTCTGCCCTCTCCGGCTCTGTCTGTTCCTGTGCTTTCGCATTCTCCATATGCTTTTCCTTATCAAGCTGCACATTCATAGCCAGATTATCCAGCTTATCAATAGATGCATCCAAATGAAGTTCCATTGATACAAGCATCTTTTTCACTGCTTTCATAGGGGCAAGCACCGCCTTTGTAATGGGATGTTTCTGCTCTTTCTGTGAATAATCCACCTCCGGCTTGTCAGCAAAAGTGCGGAATGCATTGGCTGCTGTCTGCCCTGCTTCACGAAATCCTTTTGCAAGAAGTGCTGTCTTTGCTATATCCTTATCCGTGGTCTTGATTGCACCTCTTACATTTTCCCGGATATCAAGAAGTCTTTTCTTAATTTCTAAGAACTCCGACACCCTGTATAATGCAGCTCTTCCCTTTGCCTTTGCTTCATCAACTATGCTCTTTGCTGTAGATTTGACCTGTGCTTTCACTTCCAATACCTGCGACTTTATCTGCTCACATCTGGCATTAAGTCGCTCCTGTGCTTCTGACAATGCCTTTTTAGCATTATTGACAAGTGTATCTTCCTGCATTTCTTTGATCTGGTTCTGCATATTGGTGAGTTCTTCCGTCATGGAATCAATCTTTTTCTCCAGTCCATCCACATAGCTGCATATCTCAAATACATCGTTTGCCTGCTCTTTCATGGCATTTTTCTTTAATAATTCGAGAAGTTCCCTTATAACCTCCTCATTGGTAAGTGTTTTTCCTGCTTCCATATCCATTCTGTTTCCTCCATTCTGTAAATGGGGCAGCCTTGGCCGCCCCTGTACCTTGATTACTAATTATCGAAAGGGTGTTGCCTCTTTGTCCTTCTCTTTATCGGGATTGCCATGATGTTTCTCGGCACTCTCCCTCGCCTTTTCGTTGCTCTTATCCTTTGCTTTCTCATATTCCGAGATAATCTCATTATAGAGTTTTTCCCTGAAATCCTTTGTGACCGGATAGCAGACATCCTGATAGATTGGCTTGCCCTGCTCATCCACCTGCTTTGTCTTATAAGAAGGCATTGATACAAAGATTTTCTCTTTGCCCTGCACGATATTGATGTTATTTACAATGAAACTGTTTTCAAAGTAAATACGGGCAAGTCCCTTGATGTTACTGCCTTCCCTCTCATAAGGTGTCACAGTTACGGAAAACTCCGGCATTTCCTGTGTACGCTCCTGCTTCTGTGTCTCCTCTTTCTCCGGTTCCTTGATTCTTGCATAGGCATCAAGGATATTGGTATAGAGTTCCTCACGAAACTCTGCTGTGATAGGATTGCACACATCCTTATAGATCACACCATTGCTTTCATCACGCTCATTGGAGCGGTATCTAGGCATTGAAACAAAAAGCTCTCCCTTGTCCTTATTCTCAAGGATTGCAATATTGGTGATCTTAAATGAATCACCGAATACCACTGTTGCAAATCCTTTGATATTGCTGCCCTCTTTTGCCCTTACTTCGTTTACCTTAATTGAATACTTCATATGCTATTCCTCGCTTTCTTTTTGTTCTTTGTTTTGCTCCGGTATGATAAGCTCACACCAAAGCTGTTCTATCTGTTCACAAGACAATCTGCCATTAAGCCAGTTGCCAAGTGTAACGACCATTCCGTCCTGCTCGTAATAGAGCCACTCCTGTGTTTCAATGTTCCCCTCATACACGATAGTCACATCAAAATCAGGCATAAATAATCCTTCCTCTGCATCCCATACACAGGCTATTCCCTGTCTGAGTGTCAGATTCAGGCTTTCGACATACACAGACCAGCCGCTTACGACTATCTGAAAGTCATCATCAATCTCTGCAATATCATCCTCGATGTCGATTAGCTCTTCCATTTCCGATACTGCCTCTTCTATCTCACCTAACCGGTATCTCTTATTCATCCATCACCGCCTCCTTATAAATGCACCTGACCACAAAACGCATGGTTCCTTTCTGGGAACAGGTAAAAAGAGTTAGTTCTTTTTCATCGCCCTGTGTCTTGATGCTGTTATCATACGGATTTACTACCTCTGTCTCTGTTACCTCATAGATATGCTTCAGCCCATTTTTGTCGGTTATCATTACTTCATCACCTATGGATATCTGACTTAGTGGTGTAAAAAATGTGCCATATCTGCTGCCATTGTGACCGCATAACACACAGTTGCCACTCTCACCGATTCCTGCTGTTTCTTCTATATGACCAATCCCGGCATTAAGCACTTTACTTGTGGTTCCTTCCATTACCGGATACCTGATATCTAAGCCCGGTATCTCAATGATGCCGATAACACCGCCTTCTTTAAGAATGGCTTCATCCTCTTTACTAATGGAGGTTTGCTCTTCCTCCACATCTGTTTCTTCATCGTAATCATCCTCCAATGTCTGCTCAAATTCACTTATGAGCTGTTCTGTCTGTTTTTCTCCGGTTGCCCGCCAGAAAAAAGGGACTGCCATAATGGCAATCCCTGCTGTAATCAGTAGTCCTGCGACCACTTTTCTTATGCTCATATTATTCACTCTCCTATCGTGTTCTGCCCTCTCTGTCGGCTGGATAAGCACCTTTATCCTCTGCTACAATTGCTGCAGATTCCATCCTGTCATCTGCTTCTCTTTCTTCCTCCGGTCCGCTCAGGTCTGCATCCACAGCCTTTGCGTTCTCAAGGTCAAGCTGGGCATTCAGTTCACACTGCCTTGCCAGTTTTTCTTCCAGTTCCTTGCTGTACGCAAATGGCTTGTCATACTCAGTCTTTGATGCTTCAAGGTCATTCTGGTACTGCTCAATCTTCTTTTCTAAGAAATCAATGTTCTCATGGAGTCCATTGAACAGGTTTTCCAGCTTTACCATGCTGCCGACCGGACTTGTGGAAAGTTCTGCCTTGTACTCAGTCTTTCCACGAAGCACCATATAATTGATGCCAAGGAAGTTCTTTTCCACAAGCAGCTCAAATCCATGGAACTTGCCGATTGCAGTTGTCTCTCCGGTCTTACATTTGCTGATTGCTTCAAGCATCATCGTTCCTCCATCCACACGCTCTGTGTAGGTTGCTTTGCCTATGGTAATGGCAAATTCCGGATTATCAATCAGCTCTTTATCCCTTGCCTTTACATCCTCTCTTACATTGGCAAGCTTTTCTGTTGCTGTCTTAATCAGCTTCGGGTACTTAATCATAAAGTTATCCTGCAATCCATATCTCTGATTGTCATAGGATGCCTTTAAGAGCTTTAATCTCTGGACATCATTGTCAATCTCCATCTTTTCCTTGATTAAAGGATTGCCTGTGGCAACCGCTTTAATCTCTGCATAGGAAAGTGTTGCCTCGTCGATGTCCTCACAGCTTCGGCTTACTGCCTTGCTTGTCATGACCTGACTGATGAATCGCTGCTTATTTTCAACAAGCGACCAGTTGTATGCATCAAAGGTTCCTTTGGTGACATATCTGTAGATTGCCACCTCTTCATTTTCGTTGCCCTGCCTGATGCCTCGTCCTTCCCTCTGTTCAATGGAGCTTGGCTTCCAAGGACAGTCCACATGATGCATTGCAACAAGGTGTGTCTGCACATTGACACCTGTTCCACACTTGTCCGTTGAACCGATAAGAACTTTCTTTTTACCTGTCCTCATCTCCTTAAAAAGTGCGTCCCTCTGTGCATCTGTCTTGGCATCATGGATAAATGCTATCTCATCTGCCGGAATACCATACTGGATAAGTGTTTCCTTCAGATAATCATAGATGGTGAAGTCCTTATCCGGTCCCGGTGTGCCGATATCCGAAAAAATAAGCTGGCAGCCTATATGACCGTTGGCATTTCCTTTCTCATATTCTTTCCAGACATTCTCCGCTACCTTATTGAGCTTTCCATCTGGATTATTTGGTGCGTCCTTATCAATCAGCCTTGCATCTGTTCCGAGTAATCTTGCCTCATGAGTAATCTTTAGGAAGTTGTCCACACTTGGATCAACTCCACCACCTCTGATACGCTCTGCCCTCACAACAAAGTCTTCCATAACCTGCTTTACATACCAGTCAGGCTCTGACTCCACTATGATAGGCTTGCCGCCACGAAGAGCCGGCACATCAAGGTCAAGCATGTCTGCGGTCTGCACATCTGCTACCTCACGGAAGATATTCATAAGCTCCGGCAGATTCGTAAACTTATTGAATCTGCTTTTAAAACGGAAACCGCTTCCCTCTACAGTAAGCTCCAGTGCTGTTGTCACTTCACCAAAGTTCGCTGCCCAGGAATCAAAGTGATAAATCCCCATCTCTTCAAGTGCCGCTTTCTGTAAGTAAAGCTGCATGACATACATCTCACACATGGTATTGGATATTGGTGTACCTGTTGCAAATACAATGCCTCTGCCATCATTTATCTCTGATAAATACTGACATTTAAGCTGCATATCTGTTGACTTCTTTGCTCCACTGCTGCTGATACCTGACACATTATTCATCTTGGAAAAAATCGCAAGGTTCTTAAAATTGTGCGCTTCGTCAACCATGATAGAGTCCACACCAAGTTCCTCAAAGGTTATAAGGTCATCCTTCCTGCTCTCATCTGATAAGGATTTCAGCTGCTCCTCCAGCTTTTTCTTCTGGCTTTCCATCTGTTTTACAGTCCAACGCTCCCCGTTACGCTCCTTCATCTCATCAATCGCATAGCTGATTTCATCAATCTGCTCATTGAGCATTCTTTCCTTTCTCTCTGCTGAGATTGGGATTTTCTCAAACTGCGAGTGCGACATGATGATACAGTCATAGTCACCTGTTGCAATCCTTGATACAAACTGCTTTCTGCGGCTCTTTTCAAAATCACGCTCTGTGGCAACCAGGATATTTGCTGACGGATAAAGCCTTAAAAACTCTGATGCCGTCTGACCGATAAGTGGCTTTGGAACAACCATGATCGTCTTATTGGCAAGTCCGAGTCTCTTCTGCTCCATACAGGCAGCCATCATCTCAAAGGACTTTCCGGCACCAACGCAGTGTGCCAACAGGGTGTTTCCTCCAAGAAGGATTCTTGCCACCGCATTCTTCTGATGTGGCTTTAACTCAATCGCCGGATTCATTCCCGGAAACTGTAAGTGACTTCCGTCATACTCACGCAGACGGATGTTATTGAATGTCTCGTTGTAATACTCCACATACTTCTGTCTTCGCTCCGGCTCTGCAAACAGCCATTCCTTGAACTTCTCCTTGATCATGTTCTGCTTTTCCCTTGCAAGCATTGTCTCGTTCTTATTGACTTCGTAATGATATTTGCCATCACCGTCATCAATCCTGTCCCTTACTGTTACAGTTTTAAGATTCAGCGTATCCTCAAAAATAGAATAAGCATCCATGCGGCTTGTACCATAAGTCTTAGTAGCTGCCACTGAATGCTTATCCATGCTCTTATTCTCGATGAACCATTCCATGCTCATCTTATTTAAGTGTACCTGAATGCCTGTATTGTAAAACTGGCTTCTGACTGCCCTTGCCCGTCTTGGTGTATTGAGAAGCTCATAGATAAACTGCTCATAATCAAGCGGCTCAATCCATGTCGTACCAATCTTTACATCAATATCCGAGGCTTCAATCCATTCCGGCTGCACCTTTTCAAGTGCTGCCACATTTCCTGCAAATCTTTCTGCCTGCGGATTGTCTGTATCAGCCGCCATAGCCTTTGCTACACGAAGTTTGTCTCTCACATTTCCCGAAAGATACTCGTCTGCTGTCTCCCAGCCGATGTCGGGATTGTTCTCGTTGTAGCGGTCTGGATTTAGGAAAACCAGTCCGTCCAGCTCTTCCACAAGGACTGCCCTTCTAATCTCTGCTAATGCATCATCACTTAGCGTTATCTCATCCACTGTCTGTCCGGACTTTTCTGCAAGTTCTTCCTTTGCATTTGTAATATCCGGCTCATAGATAGAAAGCATATAGGCAAGATTTACATATCCAAATTCATTGACGGATACATTTAATGCTTCCACAGCAGTCTCAACCCTGTCTATGACAGTCTTTGCCTTAATCGTCTGCTTATAAAACATATCCGCTTTTTTCACCTCCCCGTCTTCATTTACTTCCTCAAGACTGCAAAGAAGCGGGTAATCGCTGTCATCCCTGAATGCTATTCTGTTTGCTTTTGAAGTAATGGCTCCATACTGCTTTACGAAGGCATCATATTTTACATTAAGAAGTCTCTGCTTATCAGAAAGCTCCTCCTCGCTGCAGCCATCCATCTGGATATCAATCAGCTCTCTTGTTATCTGTCTGATTTCATCAAGGCTTCGGATTCGCTCCTCGGCAGTCTGTGATACTTCTTTTTTTACCATCTCGGAATTTTCCCTGTAATAGAGTTTTCCTTCAAAAAATGTGTAAGTGTAGTTTCTCACATCCGGATCAGCCGGGATAACTTCCTCCGTCTGCTCCGCCTCATCTGCCACTCTCTCAAAATCTGTCATCTGGGCTTTGATATTACCGATAGCCTTATTGAGAGTCTCATACATATTGAAGTTCTCATCATTATTCACACAGACTGTATATCTGCTGTCCTGTCCGTAAATCCTTGTGTCATATTCCATAGATCCAAGCATCATCTCCGGATGCTCTGCAAAATAAGAGTTGACTGCAATGCCATTCTCAGTTACACCAAGGTGTACCCAGTCAGGTTCAATATCAATCTTTCTCTCCCTCTTCTGCAAAAACAGGATATCTGCTGTCACTTCGGTTCCTGCATTATCTTTAAATGCAGTATTCGGAAGTCTTACTGCTCCCACAAGCTCTGCTCTTTCAGCCAGATACTTTCGGATAGTAGGATTTGCCTTATCAAGTGTTCCCTTTGTGGTGATTACTGCAACCATGCCTCCCGGTCTTACCTGATCAAGTGCTTTTGCCAGAAAATAATCGTGGATACGGAAGTTATACTTGTTGTACTTTGGATCAAATACCTTATAATCACCAAATGGCACATTTCCGACAACCACATCAAAGAAGTTATCCGGATATGTGGTATTCTCAAATCCTGTGATACTGATATTGGCATTCTGATAAAGCTGCTTTGCAATTCTTCCTGAAATGCTGTCAAGCTCCACCCCATACAGCTTGCTTCTCTGCATTGGTGCCGGCATACTTCCAAAGAAGTTACCGATACCCATAGATGGCTCTAATACATTGCCGCCTCTGAAACCAAACTGGACAAGTGCCGAATTTATGCACATGGCAATCTCCGGTGAAGTATAAAAGGCGTTATTTACTGTTGCCCTTGCAGCACTGTATTCCTCATCAGATAAAAGGTCTTTCAGCTCTGCATATTCTTTGCTCCAGCCTGCGTTATTCTCATCAAATGCCTGTGACAGTCCGCCCCATCCGACAAACTTCGACAGAGTTTTCTGTTCCTCAGGTGTGGCAAGCCTGTTCTCTGATTCAATCTGCTTTAAAGTGCGGATTGCATCCATATTCCACTGGTATCTGGTCTTAGCACCGCCTTTTTCCATTTCCCAGAGGTTATAGTGGAAATTGTGTTTCGTCTGCCCGGCAACATTCTTCTCATTTTCAAGACTTTCTACTTGCTGTACTGGTTCCTGCTTTGGTGTAAAATCTACAGTTTCCTGTGATTCTGTATCAGCCTGAATATCATCCACAGATACTGATACTGCATCATCTGAAACCACATGTCCATTCTCATCAATCTTGGTTTCCCAGCCATTCGCTATTGCTCTTTCCCTGGTTTCAAGACGATTGGCTTTTACACTATCCTCGATATCAAAGAATCTCTTATAGACCGGATTCATCTTATCCCTGTCAGCCTTCTGCTTTGTCTCCTGATAATACTTCTTCTGGTCTTCTCCGCAGTAAAATGGCTGTTTTACCATATAGGATAAAATCTCGTATAACTCACGCCAGTCGAGAGCACCTTCCTTACGCACACCATTCCTGTTCTTATAGCTGATCTTCACATATCCGCTTCTGATTGAGTACTCCACAAGACCATACTTATTGTTGGAATATGCCTTTCTTTCTGCATTATCTGTCCCTAATGCAATATCCCTGATAAGGTCAAGTTTATTGGGCATAAATGCAAAATCAGACTGCACCACATCCATAAGGAATGCCCTAAACGGAGTGTAGCAGCTGCAATCTGTTACAAGAATCTCCGCCGCATCACGCAGGTCTTCATCAAGCTCTGCAATACGCTTGGCATAATCAATCGGTGTAATATACTGAAGCTCTGATGGATCTTTTTCAGTTGTTTCAGCTTCTATCTCTGCACCATATTCTGCCTGTGTTACCATGCGGTCTTCATCGGCAGTTTCCTGTGGTGTCATGCCTTTTGCACTTACATAATCTCTGTTAGAAGCATAGCTCTCCGGCTCATCCGGTATTGCATAATCATCAATCTCTGATTCTGCCTCCTCCGGTTCCACTTCCCGGTATTCGGCATCAATGACCTCATCATCCTCACGGAGTCCGTCCATCGCAAGCTCATCAATACGAGGTGTCTCAGGCTGGTATTCCCCTGTAAGAATAAGGACACCAAGCTCTTTTTCGATATCTTTCCACGAAACATATCCTTCAACCTCTCCATCCTCATCTCGCCACTGAAAACGCAGTCCGTTCCCATGAAATGTGTCATATCCGTGCAGTCCCAGTCCGTCAACCGGCCAGCCTGCACCTCCCTGACCATATTCTGCTTTGATACGCTTTGCTCTGGTTCCTGCATCAATCTCTGTTTCAAAAATCTTGCATACCCTGCCCTTACCACCGATAAAACCTGTACCTCTCATAAGCACCTGTTTGATATACTCACCTGGTACTGTTGCAGACTTTTTGGGATTCAGGTAATTGTATTTACCTGCTAATGCAGCTTTTCTGTCCTGCTCGAACTGACGCATAAACTGATTATTGTTTTCGTCCTCAGTATGAATGGTGCCAATGCTTGCCTGCCCGTTCTGGTCGAAAAAAAAGGAAGCCTGTGTATATTCGGCTTCCTTACTGACACCCAATGAATTGATTTCATCAAGTTCCCTATTCAGTTCTGTATCATCTGATTCTAGTGGAATCGCATCACTATCTGATTCAGTACCACTTCCTCTGCCTGCATCTTCGCCTGCTCTCTTATCTTCCACATCTCCATTGTCGATGACGGATTCTGTGGCTTGTGCTTCGCCAGATACTGCATCTCCAGCTGGTCGTACAGCTGGTTCGCTTCCTCCTCTACCGCTGACATCTTCTCGTACATCTTCCCGAATCTCATCAGCGTCTTGTATCTTGCCGGCTCGTTCTCCTTTAGATAGTTCATCGCCATCCTTCCGTATTTGCCCAGCTTCGTGAGATCCTCCGTCTCGTCCGGCATCTCTATCTGCGGATAAAGCAGTCCGTCCACTTCCTTGTAAGTCATTTCTTCTAACATATCCAATTCTCCTTTCGCTCTCGATTGCCTTTAAGTTACGACTAAATTCTCTAAGAACACTACAGGAGACATCGCATACAATGGAACCAAGACGGTAAATGATCTCTTCGTCTTTGATATTTACGATCTGACTAAAATCCTGTTCTTGCACAGATAAGTCAAATCCGCATCTCGTCCCTACAGCATACATGACACTTGCATATACAAGCTGCTCCATGTCCATTTCCTGCTGTAAGCCATTGCGTTTCTTACTTTCTTCCTTTATCACACTACCTGATAGCTGCATAAGCTCGGTCATTCGGTCTCCGAACTCTTCTTTTATTATAAGCCAAACATCTGTTCCTGTAAACTGTTTTAATATATTTTTTAGAGACTCCCTGTCGCTGTTATCGTACTGCTCAATCTGACCTTCTGACACAAGAAAATCCACATAATCCTTAAGATTTTCTCCCTCAAGGTCCCATGTCAGTTTGACATTCTTCCCTCCGGTATCACTGATATCAAAGATATACCTCATGCGTGGATTCAGTGCCCTCGACGGGAAGATAGCGCAGCCTTTCGCACCACGCTTTACATATCTTCCCACCTTTTTCCAGGTATCATAATCTGCCATGAGTGTGCTTTTTTCCGGAGGTCTCTGAGCTGTTACCATAACGATATTGTCAAATTCATAGCGGTATAACTGACCTGCGACCTTTAACACATCCTTCCAGTTCTTTTCTGATCTGGTGATGTTACCAATTTCAGAATCGTATATCGCTTTGACCTTCATATCAACGCCCATACCTTTGTCCTCCTCTACTTAAACATCTCTGCAAACAATCCCTTAAATAGCTTTAACTCATCCTTATCCAGCTCGATTGCAAATTCATTGTCGATTGCCTGTTTTTCGCATTTATCCTTTTTCTTTGCAATCTTACGCACCACACGAAGAAGCACATAGCACTCCTTGGACTTTGCAATGCTCTGTTTAAAGGTCAGCTCATCCTCATCGACTGACTTCTGTGTCTGATAGATAATCTCTTTTAACTTATCATTGATACCATCTACTTCCTCAAGGGAAATAATAACGGATGCCTTAGAAGCACCCGATCTGTCCCACTCCTTATGAAGTTCCTTTACTAAAAACTCCATGTTCTTAATTACTGTTGTTGAATCACTTTTCATCTTGCTCTTCCTCCGTTTTCTTTTAATGAAGAAGGGAGCTGACCTTCGCTGATAGGCGCAAAATCAACTCCCTTCATGTCCTCTGCTCCAAGGACTATCTGCTCTGCATAATACATATCCATTGCCTTATTGATGGCATCGTCAAGCGACTCTGCCTTTACTTTCTGTACTCGTGAAAGCACTTCTTTTATCTCAACATCAAATTCCTGTTCCATATGATATCGCCTCCTGTAAAAATCTCATCACCGGCTCTTTTCTTCCTTTACCTGTCTTTCCTTAAAGCCCTCATCGTACTTTCCATCTTCCAGCCTGTCGTAAAAACAGTCCTCTTCAATCGTTCCGAAATCCTCATACATCTGGTGAAGGAAGTCATTCTGCAGCTTCTTTGGTACATCATCATCCTTTGACATATCCTGATAAAAATAGAACTTCTGCTTTAGCTTTGCCCTGTAATCATAGATATCCTCTATCTTTTCCGGTGTGCCATACTCCCTCTTGTATGCCTTGAAATTCGTGGTTGAGAGTGTGGAACCGAGATAAATGCCATGCTCCCACGATACCCCGATTGTGGTATTGTCCTTTGTAGGCTTCTCATCCTTCGGATAACGCTTATACTCTGTCGCACCAAGGGCGATTGTAAGGGAACCTGACTTCATATCCATCACCACAAGATTCCTTGGTGATAATGCTTCAAGCACCATGTAATCATGGTCATTGAAGTTATGAAATGTCTGTCCCCTTTCAAATAATCTGTCCACACTTTCATAATGCAGGTTAAAATCATCCACCCAGCCCTTATCGGTCATTCCAATCTCCTTAAGCTTTGCAACACATTCAGAAGAACTGGCTTCTTTATCAAACCGAAATTCTTTGGAATCGTTATAAAATCCCTGAAGAAAATGTCCCAGCTGAATATCATCCAGACAGAATCTCGCAGATACAGTTACATTTGCTGCCCTGTAATACTCTGTGAAGTTATCTGCTTCACCAAGTGTTCTTCCAAGCTGCAACAAATTGTCTGCAAGCTCTGACATGTCATCAACTGCTATAAAACTCTTATAATCATCCAGAGTCATCAGCATATTTGTCTCTGTTCCCCTGTCGTTTTCTGTTACCAGTATCATATCTTTTAAATCCATTCTTACCTCCAGTCTCAGAGAGGGACTATGCCCTCTCTGCAAATTTCCTGTTATGGTCTTCCTATCACAACAATCTTTCCTGTGCTTGCCACATCTCTGTAGACCACACCAAGACTTTCATTAAGTGCCTCTACCACCTTGCCATTTCCGACATATACTGCCACATGGCTGATGTTCTTATATCTTCCGTTGCTTGTAAAACTGTAGAAGATAAGGTCTCCCGGCTGTAACTCATCAAAGGAGACTGTCTTTCCGGCTTCATCCAGTCCCTGTGCCTCCGCTGCCGCTGTGGTTGCACCGCCGTAACTAATATCCACGCCTGCATCTTTCCATGAATAATAGGCTAAGGAGCTGCAGTCATAATAGTTACCGCTGTCTCTTAAATCCTGACTATAAGGAAAGCCAACTCTGTGAAGTGCATAGGAGCAGACTGTTTTCTGCCTGCTGTCTGTAATTTCGTTTAGGATGGCATTGATTTCATCCTCAGTCATGGAGCTTACTCCCGGACTTCCGCCTCCGCCGCCACTTCCGCTTCCGGCATATCCAAGCTGTCCCATAAACTCCGGACTCATGATCTGCTCAAGCA
>ERZ650300.1673-NODE-1673-length-12418-cov-7.724501_pt1 | contig 12418 bp, 14 predicted proteins | sample MGYA00376236_ERZ650300 | MGnify/ENA primary metagenome ERZ650300 (study PRJEB26733, sample SAMN07839303) | wastewater metagenome | biome: urban; feature: wastewater treatment plant; material: waste water | place: USA: North Carolina | collected 2016-04-28 ... | reverse complement strand
GGGCCAGTAGCGCGCCGTTGTTGTCTCGAAGCCAGCGCGCTGAGCCGCTGCTGGCCAGGGCGGCGCGCGCCAGACTTGAACTTCCGCCATTATCTGTCCATCATGGCAGACTGATTGCGCCAAGGAGGGGACATGTCGACCTGGATCAACGGCCTGCCGGCCACACAGCTGAATGCCGACGACCGTGGCCTGGCCTATGGCGATGGTCTGTTTCGCACACTGCGTCTGCGCGATGGCGCGCCCTTGCTGTGGCGCTGGCACTGGGCACGGCTGCAGGCCGATTGCGCCGCCTTGCGCCTGCCCTGCCCGGATGCCGGGTTGTGGCTGGGCGAGCTGGCCGCTGCCAGCGCTGGCGTGGCCGACGCTGTCGCCAAGCTGATCCTCACCCGGGGGGCTGGCCCGCGTGGTTATGCGCCGCCGGCCCAGCCACAGCCTACCCGAATTGTGCAAATCAGCCCGCGCACGCCGCCTGCCGCCGAGCCCTATCAGCACGGCGTGGCGGTGTACGCCTGCGCCCTGCGCCTGGGCCAGCAGCCCGCGCTGGCCGGGGTCAAGCACCTGAACCGGCTGGAAAATGTGCTGGCGCGCAGTGAATGGTCGCCACCGGACTATGCCGAAGGCCTGCTATGCGACAGCGAAGGCTGGGTCATTGAAGGCACCATGAGCAATCTGTGGATTCGCCGGGGCCGCGAGCTGCTGACGCCGCAACTCGACCGCTGCGGTGTCAGTGGCGCAGCGCGGGCCTGGGTGATGGAGGTGGCCGGCAGCCTGGGTTATCAGCTGCGCGAATGGCGGCTGCGCCCGGCGGATGTGCTGGCCGCGGATGAAGCCATGTTGTGCAACAGCCTGATTGGCTTCTGGCCGATTGCCCGCTACCAGCAACGGCGCTGGAGTCAGTTTCCCGCCGCCGATGCGCTGAACCGCGCCTGGGCCGAGGCGGGTTAGAAAATGGACATGGGTGCAGAAATGGTATTTCTGCAACACCCCATCGGCTGGCGTGCGGCTTGGTAGGGGGGCGGATGATCCCCACATTTTGCTGGCGTTGTGTGCTGACGCCCGCCTGGACATTGGGCCACCCCTGCATGCCCAGCCGTGATCTGTCAGTTACTGTGCGTCCACATAGCCGGCATCCAGCACCAGCGCGCGAATCTGCTCGGGCACCGGGATCGATTTGCCGCTGGAGTAATCCACCCACACCAATGCCACTTCTCCCACCGCATACGCCTTGTCGCGCTGGCCGTTGACATAAAAATGGTGGCGCAGGCGCAGGCTGCTGCGGCCCAGCTTTTCCACTTCCAGGGTAATTTCCACTTCAGCCGGGTAGGTGATCTGCTGCTTGAATACACAGCCGGTGCTGCCAATCACCGGTCCGGTGCCCGATGGGGTGATCGGCATGCCCAGGCGGTCCAGCCAGTCCTTGCGGACATAGGTCACGATAGCGGAAGGCGTCTCGCGGGGGACGCCGTAAATCTTGCCGTTGACGGTCAGGGCATCCCCTGTGTCGTCGCCCTTGGGGGCGAATTTTTCGCCGGCGAAGAGCGGAATCAGCGGTTCGTCGTTGAGGGCTTCGGAGAGGTAGCCGCGCATGCCGTGCTCGAAATGCCAGGTGCGCGTTTCGCCGCCTTCGACGGCGAGGCTGACTTCGAGGCCGGGCATCAGCACGGCCTTGGAACGGAGCAGGCGTTCGAGTTCGGCGCGGGGCAGGTCGGGGGCGTCGAAGTATTTGGCGTCGGGCCAGGCGCGCACGCTGGTGCCGCTGGCTTTTTTGGGGGCGTCGCCGATGCGGGTGAGGGGCTCGATCACGTCGCCGCCGGAAAACACCAGCTTGTGCCGGCTGCCGTCGCGCACGACTTCCACTTCGAGGCGGTGCGACAGGGCGTTGGTGACCGAGACGCCCACCCCGTGCAGGCCGCCGGAGAAGCGGTAGGCGGAGTCTTCATCGGTCTTGTTGAACTTGCCGCCGGCGTGGAGACGGGTGAATACCACCTCCACCGTCGAGACGCCTTCGACGGGGTGGATTTCCACCGGAATGCCGCGTCCGTCGTCGGTGACGCTGACCGAGCCGTCCAGGTGCAGGGTGACGCCGATCTTCTTGCAGAAGCCGGCCATCGCTTCGTCGGCGGCGTTGTCGATGACTTCCTGGATGACGTGAAGCGGGTGTTCGGTGCGGGTGTACATCCCCGGCCGCTGCTTGACCGGTTCGAGGCCTTTGAGGACGGTGATGGAGTCGGCGTTGTAGGTTTTTTGCGACATTGCTTGAAGCTGGAATCCGAGTGGGTTTTGAAGCGCTGCGGACTATACCGCTTGGGCCGGCTTGGGGCGAGAAGCTTGAGGCTCCGGAGGGCGGACTCAGTGGAGCAGGCTGCTGCGGCCGGCATTGTCGGCGGTGTGGCGGGCAATGCGTTCGAGGAGTTGGTCGGCGGCCCGGCTGCCGGGGCTGTCGCCCACCGGGCGGCGCCAGGCCAGATGCACGGTGGACGGCTCGCCGGGCAGTGTGAAGATGGCCATCGCCAGCGGGCATTGGGCGATGTTGAGCGGGTTTTCGCGGGCCAGCTGCCAGGCGATGCGGGCGCTGCAGAAGTGCAGCACTTCGGCTTCGGCGTAGATCGGCGCGGGCTGGTCGAGGGCCGGGCCGGTGCGGGCGAGCATGTCGCCGAAGCGGCTGGGCGGCGCAGGGATCAGGCCTTCGCCCTCGATGGCGTCCACCAGGGCTTCGCGGGCGTCGGCATAGCGGCCGGGGGCGATGGCGATCTGACGGATGTCGTCGGCCTGGGCCGGGGCAAGGTTCGCCAGGAGGGCGACGGCAAGGACGACACGGCGCAGCATCGGAAACTCCGGACAGGGGCTAGAGGTGCGGACGATAGCACCGGACGGCGGCGGGGATGCGGTGGACAAAAAATCGGCGCCCAAAAAACAAGGCGCCGGAAGGAGGGAGAAACACAGTGGAACGCGGTTGCCGCGACCGGTCGGGACCGGCCGCTGGAGGCGATCAGAAGAACAGGATCGCGCCGCCCGAGATGGTGCGGTTCTTCTGTTCGAGATCGGACATGGAAGCGGTGATCTTTTCCTGGTTGAATTCGCCGACGAGGGTCACGAACTTGTTGAGGCTGTGATAGACGCCGAGGGTGTAGGCCCTGTTCTTGCGGTCTTCGCCGATGCCGAGCACGCCGTCCTTGTCCTTGTTCTGACCGAAGTTGATGCCGAACTTGGTCTTGTTGTAGGTGTAGGTGCCCTGCATGAAGTAGCCGCTGGACGAGGTCTTGTTGCCCAGACCGTCGCTGCCGCCGAAGAACTGGGCGCCCACCGTGGATAGGCCGAGACCCTTGGCGGTGAAGGCGTAGAGCACGCCGTCGAAGCCGTTGGCACCGGCCTTGGCGCCGATTTCATAGCCGTTGGCGGTGAAGGTCTTGTCCGGGTTGGCGCCGGTGCCGTCGCAGGTGGAGCCCTTCGAGCAGCTGGTGCTCTGGCTCACCAGGCCGCCCCAGACCTTGCCGGGGAGGGCGCCCTTCCAGTCGTAATCCACCTTGGCCTGGAAGCCGGGGGTCTTGGTCTGGTCGCCGGCGAAGGAGCTCGGCTGGAAGATGCCGGCCGCGGCCTGCAGGCCGTTGAAGTTCGGCGTGGTGTAGGTGATCTGGGCCTGGAAGCCGGTGTACATGTAGCCGTGGCCGATCATGCCGAAGGTGGTGTTGAAGGGGATGCCGGCGTTGCTGGTGCCGCCGACGCCCAGCAGCGTCATGTCGGAAAGGATGATGTTCTGGCCGAACAGGCCGATGTCGCGACCGAACTTGATGGTGCCCCAGTCGTTGTTGCCGAACTGGAAGTACACGTTGCGCACGTCGATCTGGCTGTAGGGGCTGGTGGCGCCCGGAACGGCGCCGGCGCCGGTGCCGACGGTGGAGGGCAGGCCGACCACCGAGGACGAATCGTTGATGCCGGGGGCGAAGCTGAAGTGGGCCTTGATGTCCTGGTCGGCCTGCTTGGTGGTGACGACGAAGTTGATCCAGCCCGGCAGGAGACCGTTGGTCAGCGCGCTGTTCTGGGTCTTGGTCGTGCTCTGGACGCCGCCGGTGGTGGTCTTGGTTTCCGATTCGCGGTTCACATAGAAACCGTTGATCGTGCCGTTGATGTCGAGGGTGACGTCGTTCTGGGTGAAGCTCACGGCTTCGGCGCCGCCGGTGGCAGCGGCGAGGCAGGCGAGGGCAACGGATTGGGCCAGCAGGGATTTCTTCATGATGATTGTCTCCGGTATTTTTTGATTGATGTCACCAGCGATGCGCGCGCACTCCGGCACGCTGCTTCGCTCCTCCCGTGGTCGCGTTCTTGCGCGTCGTTCTGCAGAGAACCGCTTCTTGAAACACGCCGTTACGGAGCAAACATCCTTCTGCGAGGGCTGTGCCAGGCCTGCCGGAACGGCTTCGAAGGCCCGTTCGGTCTAATTAAGTGGCTGTTTTGTATGGGTGTTATTCTTTTTGACGAATTTCGCGGGGCGTTTTCCGGAGCGATGGAACTGTCTACAAAATGGACAGGTGCTTCTGCCGCGACTCGTGGGCTGATGCAGTTCGTAGCAGGACGTGGAGCATGCTGCGACACAGCATGGCTTGGCCTCCGGGGCTGGTAAAATCCCGTTCCAGCATTTATTTCTTCGGGCCGACTGCGCCCTTCAAGCCATGGATTTCCGCTCCAAACTGGCTGCCGCCTGGCAGCGTCACGATTCTCTGCTGTGCGTCGGGCTGGACCCGGACGTCGCGCGTATTCCGGCCCATCTGAAGACCCGGCCCGATGCGGTACTGGCGTTCTGCAAGGGCATCGTCGATGCCACCGCCGATCTCGCCTGCGCCTTCAAGCCGCAGATTGCCTATTTCGCCGCGGCCCGCGCCGAAGACCAACTGCAGGATCTCATCGTCTATATTCATGAGAACTACCGGACGGTGCCGGTGGTGCTCGACGCGAAGCGCGGCGACATCGGCGCGACCGCCCAGCAGTACGCGCGCGAGGCCTTCGAGCGTTACGGGGCCGACGCGCTGACGGTGAATCCCTACATGGGTTTCGATTCGGTCGAGCCTTATCTGGAGTTTTCCGACCGGGGTCTGATCGTGCTGTGCCGCACTTCCAATCCCGGCGGCTCCGACCTTCAGAACCTCACCGTCGAAGGCGGTCGCAAGCTCTACCAGCATGTGGCCGAACTGGTTGCCGGGAAGTGGAACATCCACGGACAGAATGCCTTGGTGGTGGGAGCAACCTTCCCGCAGGAACTCGCCGACGTGCGGGCCATCGTCGGCGATCTGCCCTTGCTGGTGCCGGGGATCGGCGCCCAGGGCGGCGACGTGGAGGCTACGGTGAAGGCCGGCCGCACTGCGGCGGGCAGCGGTCTGATGATCTCGTCGTCCCGTGCCATTCTTTATGCCGGCAAGGGCGAAGACTTCGCCGCCAAGGCCCGCGAAGTGGCGTTGGCGACCCGGAACGAGGTCAATATTTACCGGGCTTGATTGTTGCTTCTAAAAATCCGCCTAACAGAAAACTGGCGGTGCTGCATTGCCGCATAGTACGATTGTAAAGGCGCTGCATGCCCGGTTCGATGTCAGCTTTCACGAAACGGTCATCCGTCGCCGGATGGCCCGCAATTCCATTTTCATTTCAAAGCAGTGTTTTCAGGGGCGTCCATGGTCAGGCTAAGGTTTTCCGTCGAATTGAATTATGACGTGGCGCCGCCGGGCTGCGACTTCATCTTCAACATCCACGCTGCCCACACTCGTCATCAGCGGGTGGTGACCGAAATGATGGAGCTGGGGCAGTTCCTCATGCCGCAGGTTCATACCGACGCAGCTACCGGCAACCGCTACATGCGTCTCAAGGCCGAGCCCGGCCGGCTGCGGCTGCGTTACAGCGCGACCGTCGAGTTGATGCACTATATTGGTGCTCCGGCGTTCATTCCCGAAGTGCCGGTGGCCCGTTTGCCGGCCGATGTCCTGACTTATCTCTACCCGAGCCGCTACTGTCAGTCCGACCGGCTCTACGACGTCGCCAACAAGGAATTCGGCCACCTGCCGCATGGCTACGGCCGCGTGCTGGCGGTCTGCGACTGGGTCGCGAATCATGTCCAGTTCAAGTCGGCAACGACCAACGCCAGTACGTCGGCGCTCGACACGCTCACCGAGAGAGTCGGTGTGTGCCGCGATTTCGCCCACCTGATGATCGCCCTTTGCCGGGCGCTGAACATTCCGGCGCGTTTTGTAACCGGCATCGACTATGGTGCCGATCCGGCCCTCGGACCGAGCGATTTCCATGCTTACGTCGAGGCATTCCTCGGCGACCGCTGGTATCTCTTCGATCCGTCGGCCACGGCGATTCCGATGGGATTGATGCGTTTCGGCGTGGGGCGGGACGCCGCCGATGTGTCTTTTGCGACGATCTTCGGTAGCGTGCGGGCCGAGCCGCCGAAGATCGTGATCGAAGCGGCAGCCGACGCTTTTTCGGGCGCCGAATTGCCGCGTCGCCGACCGGACGCTCTTTCCACCGACGACGGCTCGGCGGTGCTCATCGGTGCGCGCCTGGCGCCACTTGCCTGAACGCCACCATCCAGACTTTGAACCATTTCATCAGGAGATTCCCATGAGCACCATCGAGAATATTGCCGCCCGGCACGGCTTCAGCGCCGACGCCGGCCGCGCCGCTTACGCAGCCCTTCAAGCCGGCGGTTTCAGCCAGGCCCAGTTCAGCCACCCGGAACTGGGCGGCATGGGGCAGTGGATGAGCGGCGGCATGATGATGATCGGCGACATGTTCAACGAAGGGCTCAAGTGGCGGGTCGGTGCGCTGCTTACCGAACTCTCCCAGCATCGTGAGCCGCAGCCGGCGTTTGCGCCGCAGGGCAACACCTGGGGCTTCAGCCAGTCGGCCAACTGGTGGCCGGACGAACTCGGCTCCCCGTCCAGTTCCGGCAGCCAGAACGACATGGCCTACGCCTGGTTTCCCAATGCCGGCAAGCTGCTGGTCAAGCTGTCCGGCGATGTCTTCTCGTTCGATACCGGCAACCTGTCGATCTACGGCGTGCAGCAGCAACAAGGCGGCGGAATCGGCTCGGTGGTGTTGAACACCTCCAACGGACCGATGAGTCTGCTGGGCCTCAACCGGGGCTGAGCGATGCGTCGGGCTGGCTATCTGTGCCAGCTGATGCAGCGGTTGTTGGCCGGCAGGGCGACGTCTTCGTCGAAGCGAAAGCCGATGGCGCGGGCGAGGGCGTCCACGGCTTCGAAATCGCGGATGCCGCGCTTCGGATCGTCGGCCTTGAGCTGGGCGTCGAAGGCCGCATTGCTGGGGCTGGTGAACTGTCCGGCGTAGTTGAACGGGCCGTAGATCGTCAGGCGGGCATCCTCCGTGAGGCTGCCCGGCAGCGCGGCAAAAAAGGCTTCCACCTCCGCCCAGCCCATGATGTGCAGGGTGTTGGCGGTGAATATCGCGTCGAAACGCGTTTCGGGCCAGGGGCCGGTCACGTCGAGTTGTAGCGGCGCTGGCGTGTTGCTGAGTGCGGCCTCGGTGAGCCACAGGCGGATGCCCGGCAGCCACTCGGGCCGGTCGCTGGTCTGCCAGACGAGGTGAGGCAGGGCCGCGGCAAAATGCACCGCGTGCTGGCCCGTGCCGGAACCTACTTCGAGCACCCGTCGGCGGTCGGCGAATTGCCGGCGCAACACCTCCAGGATCGGATTGCGGTTGCGCTCGCAGGCGGGCGACCAGGGCTTGTCGGGAACAAATTCCATTCTCATCTCTCAGGATTGCGGTGAATCGACGCCGAGCAGCCGCAGGAGGCTTTCGGCGAAGGCTTCTCGCGCGGGCTGACGGCTGCGGGCCCGATGCCAGACCATCAGCGTGGTGACCTTGGCGACTTCGGGCGGTAGCGGATGCACGCGCAGCGTGGGTTGGGCCATGCCCGTCCCGGCCCGCTCCGGGCCGAGGATGGCCCGCGGCACCAGGCTGACCCCCATTCCGGCCGCAACGCAGCCGAGGATACCTTCGAAGGTTCCGAAGGTGCTGCTGCGGGCTACCGGCACGCCTTCGCGCCACAGCCAGTCGAGGAGGCGCTGGCGGTAGCTGCAGCCTTCGCGGAAGGTGATCAGTTCGACCGGGCCGCGGCGGGCCAGATCGGTGCTGGTTTCGATCGGCGCCCAGTCGGCGGCGCTGATCAGCACCAGATCTTCGACGACCACCGGAAGCTGTTCCAGGTCGGGATGGACGACCGGGCCGGCGACGAGCGCGGCGTCGAGTTGATGGTTCAGCACGTCCTGCACGAGCCCCGCGGTATGCGAGGTGGTCAGGCGCAGTTCGACCCGGGGATGGCGGCGGCGGAAGTCGGCGATCGCCGACGGCAGACGCGTTGCGGCGGTGGTTTCCATCGAGCCCAGGCGCAGCACGCCTTGCGGTGCGTTGGTGTTGCGCACCGCGTCGCGGGCTTCGTCGGCGAGGCTCAGCAGGCGGTCGGCATAGCTGTCCAGCAGTGTGCCGGCCGGGGTGATGACGAGGCGCCGGTTGATGCGGTCGAACAGCGGCGTGCCGAGCTTCTCTTCCAGCAGGCGCAGGCGCGTGGTGACGTTGGATTGCACCGTGTTCAGGCGCTGAGCGGCGCGGGTGACACTGCCTTCTTCGACGATGGCGCGAAACAGGCGCAGGTCGGACAGATCCATAATCGATCTTTTTTTGTGATGATCTGGATTCCATTAAATCATTTTTAATGGAGCTTTGTCCCGCGTAGGCTTCATGCTTCCAGTTCCCGATTCCCGGATGCCCGTCATGGACCACGTTTCCCGCGCCTCATTCCGCGCCGCTTCAAATCGCATTTTGCGCAGTCCGCCGGCCATCGCCGCCGCCGGGCTGCTGTCCTTGCTGCTGGCGATGGGAATCGGGCGTTTCGCTTTCACGGCGCTGCTGCCGCAGATGCGCGACGAAGGTCTGCTCGATATCGGCAGCGGCGGCTTGTTGGCGGCGATGAATTATCTCGGCTATCTCGCCGGCGCGTTGTGGGCGGCCTTCAGCCGGAATGCCGATGCCCGCCAACGTCTGCTTGGCGGTTTGCTGGCAAGCGTGGCGACTACTTTTGCGATGGGTTTCGAGCCGGGTTTTGCGGTGTGGTGCGTGCTGCGTTTCGTATCCGGCGTGGCAAGCGCCGCGGTTTATGTCTACGCCACCGGCATCGTGCTGCGCAGCCTTGCGGAGCTCGGCGCTGCGGGTTGGAGCGCGTTGCATTACATGGGGGTGGGGTCGGGCATCGTGGTTTCGGCGCTGGTGGCCCAGGCGATGGCCGACGGCGGCGGGGCGCTTCCGGGCTGGCGGACTTTGGGATGGCTGGCCGGTGCCGCCGCATTGCTTGTCGCTTGGGTGCTGCTGCCGTTGGGGCGCCACGGGCCCGTGTCGAAGCCGGTGGCCGGTGCGCTGCCGGCTGCGCCTCCGCCTCTGGGCTGGCTGGCCGCGGCGTATGGACTGGCCGGTTTCGGTTACATCGTCAATGCAACTTTCCTGCCGCTGCTGCTGCGCGGCCAATCCGGCACGGCCGGGGCGGCGCTGACCGGCTGGCTGTTGGTGGGCCTGGCGGCCTTGCCGGCGACGGCTTTTTGGGTGCGCTTGTCTTTTCGGCAAGGCGTCTATCCGGTGCTGATTGCCGCGACCCTCGTGCAGGCTGTCGGTGTGGCGCTGCCGGTGCTGGTGGATGGCGTGCCTGCGGCGATGGCCGGCGCGGTGCTGCTCGGTGGCACTTTCATGGGCATCGCCGGCCTCTCCCAGTGGTTGGCGCGGGTGCCCGATCCGCAGGCCACCGCGCGGCGGATCGGTTTCATCACCGCCTGCTACGGCGTCGGGCAGATTGTCGGGCCGTTGCTGGTGGCGGTGCGCGGCCGGGATGCCGGCTTTGCGATGCCGGTGTTGAGCGCCGCCGTCGCCTTGCTCGCCAGCGCCGTGCTGCTGGAAATCTCGCGCCGCCGGGAGCGGCTCGGCTGAGTGCTTTCAACCCTCGATATCAATGGAGACAAGCATGCCTTACGTGAACATCCGGATTACCCGCGAGGGAGCCAGCGCCGCGCAAAAGGCGGAGTTGATCGCCGGGGTGACGACACTGCTGCGCGATGTGCTGGGCAAGAATCCCGCTACCACCTTCGTCATCATCGACGAGGTGGATACTGAGGAAGAACGAGATAACTCCGGGGGCTGGTTCGAGATAAGTCCGGGATGAGGCGGGATGGGGTGGGCTGAAACGGGACGGGGTTTGGAAAAGGCTTTCAGCCGGCGAAAGATGGGTCAGAGTAGCGAGAGCTGGGCCGCGGTCGATGGCGGTATGGTGATCGGGGCGTTCAGAATGCCCTCGATGCGACGGTAGGATAGACGGTACTTCAGGGCGAGGTCGAGGACCGTGACGCCGGTGCCGTAGTCGGCAATGATCTGACGGTCGCGGGCGCGGAGGATGGCTTTCGTGCAGCTAGGGACGTACAGGCCGCGGTCGTCGCCGTAGTTCCGGACCAGGAGCAACGTTGCCTCGTAGCCGATGATCTCGACCAGTTGAGCGAAGCGCGCGGCGCCGTCGGGGTTGTTGTTCTCCCCACGCGGGACGGGGAAGCGGATGCCGGGCATGGCCTGGATGAGGGCCACGGTCGCCGGCAGCCCGATCTGGGTGATCAGATCGCGAGCGGATTGCGGAAGATCATCCAGGCACACGTCCATCATTGACTCCGCGTCACCACCGACGGCCACGCATCGGCGACTCGGCGCCATGCCGCCAGCAGCGCCTCAAACCCGTTCGGGCTGCGCTTGGGTGCTTGGCTGCGCGCCAGATCCCGAACAGATGCCCACGGTAGGGAAACCCCAGCCCTTACCAGATCTTCCATCCTCGCCTGAATCGCCGCCGGCAGCTTTCGGGCTGCCCAGGCTTTCAGCCCCTCGATCACCGGCTCCATGTCGCGCACCCATGCGAGGTCATCGACACCCGCCTGCCGGCGCACGTAGGCATTGAGTGCCGCTTCGGACGGGTCACGAACTGCGCCGATCTCTGCGAGCAGCAGCCACACTGCCCGCGCCTTGCTCGCCTCGGCGGACGTATCCAGCGTGCGCCGCTCGGGCCACGGTGGCGCCCCGGCCGGCTTCTTTGGCTTGAAGCCCTTCTTCTTCAAGTGGTCGATGATCCGGTCGAGCTGGCCGACCGTGCAGTCGGCGCTGCTCGTCTTGCCCGGAACGGCCAGGGCGATGGCGGCGCGGTACGTGTCATCGTCCAGGCCGAGCTGGCGCCGCGCGACCTGGATCATGCGGATTTTGGCGGCGCGGGCGTTACTTTGTTGCGCGGCCATGATCAACCTCATTTTTATCTCCGCCTTTCATGTGCCGTCGAACGCAAGACGGAATGGGGAGAACAGTCACATCCTCGTGATCGCTTGCATTGATGTGAGCGGATAGAGCCCACTGTTGAGCATCACGGGCTTCAATATCGGACCAAGACTCAACAATATCTTCCGTTATCGCCTCGGTTCCCCCGACAAGTTGCAAGGCCATGAAGACGCTCTCGTTGTCCCGCGTTTGGGCTTCCGGAAGGTCGATTCGCTTGAACTTTACGACCCATACCCACGGATTCGTGTCCCACGATCCACGACCATTGATCGATTCCCACAGCTGGCGATAGATAAGATGCGACTCCCCTGCGGGGATATCGCGCACGGTGGTGTCCTGTTCGCTGGCCCACTCTAGAGAGCCTTCAGAAACCGCATCCGCATCGCTGATATCGTTCAGGCGTTCGACACGGATGCTGACGACTTCCAGCAGGATGCGAGCCATTGACCGGGACATAAAGATCGACGGCCGCCGCTTGATATCCCACGGTTCAACTTCAGTGCAATCATCTGCGGACGGCGCGAGCCCCCAAGCAAGGCAAGCCCTGCCATCGTCTGATTCGGCATATACGGGGCCGATGTAGCCGTGGTCTTCAACTTTCAGGGTCGTCTCTTTTACCCAAAGTAGGTCTCCGGGCTCGCCGTAGGGGCACCGGTAATACAGCGAGCCCTCTTCGGGATAGTCTTCGTTGTATGCATACCAGCCGGTTCCGCTGTGCCCATCGCCGTTACGCCATCCAGTTGCGGGTTCAGTCCAATCGGGATTCGGCTTCACGATCCGCCGTGTCTGCGTCTTCTTTCCTTTGAGGATGGCGCGGATCATCGCCCCGGAAAACAAGATCGGGCGTTCTTTTGCCTTCTTCTCATCAGCCATGTCGATACCCCCTCGGTGCTTCGAATCTTGCGGCGCCATGTTCAAGCACCATCACGGTGCGGCCGTCGGCCGGGTCGCGAAGTTGGAAGTGCAAGGCTCGATGAGTCCCGGCGTGAAGTGCGGAAAGAATCTTGCCCAGGGCGTCGATAGATCGGAAGAGCACACGTCTGAACTCCAGTCACCGATGTTT
>ERZ650300.1672-NODE-1672-length-12424-cov-5.404802_pt1 | contig 12424 bp, 15 predicted proteins | sample MGYA00376236_ERZ650300 | MGnify/ENA primary metagenome ERZ650300 (study PRJEB26733, sample SAMN07839303) | wastewater metagenome | biome: urban; feature: wastewater treatment plant; material: waste water | place: USA: North Carolina | collected 2016-04-28 ... | reverse complement strand
TAGTTTACCATGAAGGAAAAGAAGCAAATGTATATAATATTGGTGGAAGAAATGAAAGAACAAATCTTCAAATAGTTGATGCAATTTGTGAAATTCTAGATAGAGAAGTTCCACAACCAAACTTCTCATATAAAAGTTTAATTACATTTGTAGAAGATAGAGCAGGACATGATAGAAGATATGCTATTGATGCTACAAAGCTTGAAAATGAACTTGGATGGAAGGCAGATGAGAATTTTGATAGTGGGATTGTGAAAACTATTGAGTGGTATTTAAATAAATATGGGATAAATAAATGATAACAGAATTGCAAGAATTTAAAGTATTAGGTGATCATAGAGGTCAACTTGTAGCACTAGAAGCAAATAGACAAATACCATTTGATGTAAAAAGAGTATTTTATATATATGGAACACAAGAAAGTGTTCCTAGGGGAAATCACTCTCACTATAAAACAAAACAGTTTTTAGTAGCTGTTAATGGTAATTGTAAAGTTACTTTGGATAATGGAAAAGAAAAAGAAACATTTGATTTAAATAAACAAAATTTAGGTCTTTTTCAAGATGCTCTTGTTTGGGGTACAATGCATGATTTTAGTAATGATTGTGTACTTATGGTTTTAGCTGATGAATATTATAATGCTAGTGATTATATAACTGATTACAATAAATTTTTGGAAATAGTAAATAAATAAAAATATGCTAGATTCTTTTAAACTATATTCAATAAAAATATTGCCAAAACTTATTATTGTATTTGTAGGGTTTGCTTTGTTTTTTATTTCAGATATTTATTTAAAAGATAATATTCAAGGTTTATTTATAAATATATCTGCAACATTGATTTCTATTCCTATTGTTTTTATAGTATACGAAATTTGGCAAGAAAAAACTCATAGAAAATTAAATGAAAGTGTATATAGTTTTGCAAAAAATGAAATGACACAAAATCTTTTAAAAATTAAAGAGCAAATGAAGTTTTTTATGGAGGGAGCTTTTGTTTATTTTGGTAATAATGATATTGTTATAGATGATGAAGATATTGGAAATATAAAATTAACTATGCGAGAAAAAAATCAAATAGAAAATATAGATGAAGAAGAATTTGAAAATAATGAAGATGATATTTATAGTTTTGAAAAAGACACAATTGTGCCTTTGATTTATGATAATAGATATTTATATTTTCAGATTTTAGATTTGGATATATCATATCTTGTCGAAGATATGGCAAAAGTTTTAAATAATAGTTTTATTATGGAGAGGCTAGATGATGAAAAAACTCAAATAATAGTTCATCTAATAGAAGCTCTTAAAATGTTGGATTCTTTTATAAATCTACATGATGATTTATTTCTTAAAACTGATATAAAAATAGATAATATGGAGATTGAAAAAATAGATAAAAATATTTATCAATTAGTTTATAAAGAAAAAGATTACAAACAAATTTTAGAAATAAAAGAAATATTTCATAAAACAAAAGTAGATAAGCTTAGTAAAGTATATATAATAAATCCTGATTATTGTGCTATTTTTGGAGATCTTGTACATGAAGTTTTAGATTGCATAAAAAATTGGATTGATAGTGGAGAGTCTATTTTTGTAGATTATGCAACTGCAAAAATAGGGAAACTATAAAATGTTTGGAAAAGATACTCCGATTTTAAATTGTGCTGATGATTTATTGTCTAGAGATAATTTTGTAAAAAGTCTTAAAGAAGCAATTGTAAATTATAATGATAATGAAAGTTTAACAATTGGTCTTTATGGAAAATGGGGAGAAGGCAAAACATCAGTAATAAACTTATTAAAAGAAAAGTTGGAGAAACAAGCAGATATTATTTGTTTTACATTTGAACCTTGGCTTTATTCAAATACAGAACAGTTGATGTCTATGTTTTTTAAAGACTTATCGCATTGTGTAGGAAATGAATATAATCAAAATGAACTTTCTAAAATATTCAAGAGTTATGCAGAAGCTTTTGAAGTAATATCTCATATTCCAGAATCAACAGGTATTACTAAGTTTTTATCAAAATTATTAAGTTTTATTTTCAAAAAGTTATCTTGCCAGAAAACATTACTTCAATTGAAAGTAGATATTGAAAACTATATAGAAAGTTTAAATAAAAAAATCTTAATAATCATTGATGATATAGATAGATTGAATAATAATGAAATTCAACAAATTTTTCAACTTGTAAAAATGTTGGGTAATTTTAAAAATACAATATATTTATTATCTATGGATGATACTATTGTTGCAAACTCTTTGAAAGAAGTACAAAAATATGATGGTTACAAATATTTAGAAAAGATAGTTCAAGTACCTTTACTATTACCATTGTCAAAAAAAGAAGAAATATTTGACTATTTAGATAAAAATTTAAAAGAAATTTTAAAAGATTTTCTTAAATATGAAAAAGATAAAAAGTATTTTAATAGCTTAATAAATAATAATTTTTCACTGTTCTTTGATAATTTAAGAGATGTAAATAAGTATTTAAATATTTTTAGATTTAAAAAAAATGCACTTTTACACAAAGTAAATAAAACGGATTTAGCAGTTCTTACCGCTTTAGAGATTTTTGAACCAAAAATATATAATTATTTAAAAAATAATCAAGATAGTTTATATGGATTTAAAAAAGATTTTACTACGGCACTGGAGCTAGCTAAAAGATTAGATAAAAGTTATTTAAAAGAACTTTTATCTAAATTATTTCCAAATACGAAAGATATAAATATAGAAATAGAAAGAGCTATTAAGAATAGAGATTATTTCGAGGCTTATTTTAGTTTAAGCATAGATAATAAGATTTATAAAAAAGAAGTAGATGATTTTTTAGAAACATTAGTAGATAAGGAACAATTTATTTTAGAAATAAATAATGTTTTAATTCATGAAAACAGTCAAAATATTATAGAAAATATACTAAAAGAGATTTTAAATCATCCAAAAACAGCTATAACAGATAATAACAAACTGATTATAACAGATGGATTTATATATATGGGAGATAATATTTTAAAAAATATTAGATTTAATCACTATCGACAAAATATAGAAAAAGATTTATTTGTAGTTGTAGAAAAATTTATAAATGAAGTATCGTTAGAAGATGAACAAAAGAAATATGAAATAATTTTAAATAGCTTTGATGATACATCTGATAGTTTATTTATATATGTTTATTTTGTAGATAATTTATTGGATATTTATAGAAAACAAGAATTGAATGGAATGATATCAATGTTTGATTTAAGTATATCAAAAGATAAAGAAGATATTTTAAAAAGTAAACTAAAAAATAAAATCAATGATTTTTATATAAATGATAAATTATTAGATGTACCTTATTTATCCTATGTATTAGATATATGGAAAATACTTGATAAAGAAAAATATACTATATTTATAGAAGAAATAAAGCAGAATGATGAAAAATTATTAAGATTTGTTAAAGGTTTTGTTTATTTAAATTTTGATGAATCAATAAATGGAATTAAAAAAATAGATAAAGAGATTATCATAAAGCACATTGATTTTGAGATAATAGAAAATAGTGATATTTTCAATAAAGTATCAAAGTATTTTAGATAAAATCTCAAATTATTTTAAAGGAGAAAGAATGAGTGAAGATATTATAGAGATTCAAAAGCGAAGCTACAACTTAAAAAACTTATTTCTTGATCCAAATAATTATAGATTTATTGATAATGAAAATTATAAAAAAATTGATGAAAAAGATTTATTAGATATAAATATTCAAAAAAGAACTAGAAATTTTATTGAAGGCAATAAAAGAGAAAATATAAAAGATTTAATAGCTAGTTTTAAAGCAAATGGTTTTTTAGATGTAGATGTTATACAAGTAAGAGACTTAGGAAATAATCAATATTTAGTTTTGGAAGGTAATAGAAGAGTAACTGCCTTAAAGGCTTTACAGGAAGATTATGAAAAAGGTTTAGACATTGGAAATTTAAATCCATCAATATTTAAGAGTGTACCTTTTGAAATTCATCCAAATGATGACAGTAAAAAACATCTTATAATAATGGGATTAAAGCATATTAGTGGAAATAAAAAGTGGTCTGCTCTTAATCAATCAAAATTAATATATGATTATTTATATGAGTATTGGAATAGTAGTTTATACTTTCAAAAAGAAGAAGAACTTTGTGATTCTTTAGGGGTTACCAAGCAAAAAATAAGAACTTCTCAAAGAGCTTATTTTTTAATATTAGAATATTTAAAAAGTGATTTTGGAGACCAATTTACAAGTGATAGCTACTCTATATTTGTTGAGATTATTAAAAGACCTTCAATAAAAGAATGGTTGAATTGGGATGATAATGAGTACAAAGCGTTAAATAAAATAAATCAAGATAGACTTTTTTCTTGGATTTCAAAAGTTGAAGATATAAATAGTCAATCTTCACTAGAAGATAATGAGGAAAATGATGATAAAGAATATATAGAATTAGAACCTATTATTTCTAAATCTGTAGAAATTAGAGATTTAGCTATTTTTATAAACAATACTGAAGCAATAAATGAGATGGAAAAATATAGAAGTGTTTCAAGAGGTTTACTAGCAAGCGGTGAAATAGATAAACAAAATTATGAAAAAACATTGACTGATCTTGCAAAAAATCTTCAAAATCTTAGAATTTATAAAGATATGTTATCTATTGAAGATATTGAAGAAATAGATAGATTAAAAGATACATTTATAGATATTCTTCCTCAAAAAAGTAGTTTAAATATTATAAAAGGAAATGTATCAATATGTTTTGAGCATGGCAAAAATTCTCATTTTAATTCTGTATATATTAAACAATATAGAGTTTTAAATGAATTTAAAATTGATAATTTAAATAGGATAAATATATTTGCTGGATTTAATAATACTGGTAAAACTTCACTTTTAGAAGCTATTTATCTTTTGACAAAACAAAATGATATAGCATCTTTTTTAGAATTAATAAGATTAAAAAACAAAATAGAAAAATTAAGCCCTATTTGGTTAAATAAAGTTTTTACTAAAAATATAGATATAAGTGCAAGCTACAACTCAACAAATATTTCAGTGAGGTTAAGTAAATTTGAAGCTCAAGATATTGATAAAAAGGATGATTATATTACATCATATAAGCTCGAATCAAAAATAGATCAAGATAGTCTAGATAATACTATACATACTTTTGCATATGGAACACTAAAAAGAGAAAACAATCAGGTAAATAATTTGTGTAATTCCATAATAAAAAGTCCATACTATTATAACCTAGAAGAAGTTTTAAAAACACATGATAAAAGTGTAAGGTTAAAAGATACTGACGGAAAAACAGCTATTGAATTAATAGTTGAATTTCTTAAAAATATTGATAAAGATATAAAATATATTGAACTTACATCTGTAGATGATAATATTAAAAGGTTTATTGTAGATTATGAATCTTCTTTTGAAAATTTAGATATTACAAATTATGGAGAAGGCTTACAAAGAATATTTGAAATTGCTCTGTCTTTTGCTTATTGCAAAAACGGTGTAATATGTATAGATGAATTTGAAACAGCTATACATTATTCTTTATTGATAGATTTTACTGAATTTATACAAGAACTTGCAGTTAAATTTAATGTTCAAGTTTTCATAACAACACATTCTAAAGAATCTATAAAAGCTTTTGTAGAAAATGAGTATAAAAATGATGAAATATCGTTTTATACTATAACAAGAGATAAAAATAATATGATTCAAACTATCTTTTATAATTCACAAGAGCTTCAAAATAGCATAGAGCAGGATTTGGAGTTAAGAGGATGGTAAAAAAACTTATTCTTTGTGAAGGTGGAGATGATATTGCTTTTTTAAATAGATATTTAAATGAGTTTTTGTGCATAGATAGAAAAACATATGAAATACGAAAAATGGATAATAAAAGTAATTTTTTTAAAAAAGATAGTTACAGCACTATAATACAACAAGTAGAAGCTAATTTATATGATAAAGTTTTATTCGTACTTGACTCAGATTTTGAAGAAAAAGATAGTGTATATGGTGGATATAAAAATACTGAAGACAAAATAAAAGAAATCATAAAAGATATAAAAATAGAGGCTGTTTCTCAATATTTTATATCTTGTGATCCAAATACAAAAAATGGAAATCTTGAACATTTACTTCTTTCAACTTGTGAAGAAAGCAAAAAAAAATGTATAGAAAGTTTTATAAAGTGTATAGGATTAATGGATATAGAAACTAGTAATAAAAAGATAGTTTTAACGACATATAAAGAGATTTTCAACAATCATCCTTATAATTTTGAGCATAAAAATTTTGATGAATTAAAAATAAAAATAGATGATTTATTTAAGGAAATTAATTAAATGAAATTAAAAATAGATAAGTTTTTAGAGGAAGTTAAAAAATAATGCTTGATATTTCAAAAATAAAAATAGAGATTATTACTAAACAAAATGTACCTATAAATATCAACAATCCTGTACTAAGATATACTCAAAACAAAGATAGAAAATCTGATAGATTATTTGTGCAAGTTTTTTATGATGATGTAAAAATAGGAGAGGGTATAATTTTAGATTTCTATAAACAATTTGAAGTAGTAGAAGATTTTGGAGTACCACATACAAAAGTTATTTCATTTGAATATAATGGAAATACACATTTTAGAAATACATATTTTGGAAATATGATATATAGAATAAAGAATTTTAAAAGCCCAAAAATAGATGATGAAGAAAGAGAAAAATATATAAAAGAGATTACAGCTATTTTTGAAACATATTTATCATCTCTTAAAGATAAAATTGATGATTCAAAACTTACATATGTTCCATCAAGTTCAAAAATACCAGATGATATAGCTCTTAATTTATCACAATCATCAAAAAAAGAGTTAATAAAAATAGTAGATAAAAACCCAGATGATACTACAGATAGTAAAAGTATTACAACTTTTGAAGAGTCGATAAAGCATGCAAAAATAAAATATAGATTTGATGAAGATAAAATAAAACAAAATCATAAATCAAGATTTATAATAATAGATGATGTTTTTGGAAATGGTAGCACTATATTTACTATTTTAAAAAAGCTGTATGAAAATACTCATATGCTAAACTACTTTTTTATTGTAGTAAAGGATGTAAAAAGATGAAAAGTGTATTTATAAGTGGTTCTATATCTATAAAATCACTTCCTATGCAAGTAATAAATAGCTTTGATAAAATCATCTCTCAAAATATACAAGTGTATGTTGGAGATGCAGATGGTATAGATAGGCTTACACAAAATTATTTTGCATCAAAAGAGTATACAAATGTCATAGTATGCACAATAAAAGAATACCCCAGAAATATATCTTCAAAACTTTTTTGTATAAAAAATATAAACTATGATAAAAATATTAAAAATGAGAGAGAAAAGCAAACTTCAAAAGATGAGTTTATGACACAATCAAGTGACTACTCTTTTGTGATTTGGGATGGTAAAAGTAAAGGAAGTTTTGCAAATATAAAAAGAGCTATTAAATACAATAAAAAAATAAAAATATATTATGTGGATTTTGGTCGATGTTTAGAAAAAGAAGAACTAAATATTTCATATATAGAAAATATTTACAAATCAAACACAGGCTATACACTTAGTGAAATAATGACAAAGATAAAATCATCAAATATCTATACAAATATTTCAAAAGCAAGTGAGCTAAAAGAGTTGTTTATAAATAACAAAATACTAAAACAATCTAGTGATAAATTGGAAATAAACAACAACTATAAAAACTATTTTATAGTTGAAAACTATAGAGGGAATCAAACTATTAAATACAAAAAAGATGTTTTGGATTTAATAGCTGGAAATAGTATATTTGGGAGTGGAAAATAGAAATGATTCATAAATTATCTGATGTTCAGTGTGAAAATATTGGTGAAAATACTAATATTTGGCAGTTTTGTGTAGTTTTAAAAGATGCAAAAATAGGAAATAACTGTAATATTAATGCAGGTGTTCTAGTAGAAAATGATGTACTTATTGGAGATAATGTAACTATAAAAAGTGGTGTACAGATTTGGGATGGAATAACATTAGAAGATAATGTCTTTATAGGTCCAAATGTAACTTTTACAAATGATTTTCTACCAAGAAGTAAACAATATCCAAAAGAATTTTTAAAAACAACTATAAAAAAATCAGCTTCTATTGGTGCAAATAGCACTATTATTGGAGGAATTACAATAGGTGAGTATGCAATGATTGGTGCTGGAAGTGTTGTAACAAAAGATGTAGGAATTCAAGAACTTTGGTTTGGAAATCCAGCAAAGTTTAAAGGCTATGTTTGTAAGTGTGGACAAAAGTGTGATGAGACTTTAGTTTGCAATGATTGTGAAATGGGGGGGGGTAAATAGTCAGGTTTGCCTAATGGCAGCATGATTATTTATGGTAAAAATATAAATATGAGAACAGTTAAAACAGAAGATGCAGAGTTTATTTATACTATGAGACAAAATCAAAATAAAACTAAATACTTATCAACAGTTACAGGAACAGTTGAGTCTCAAAAAGAGTGGATAGAAAATTATAAACAAAGAGAAGAAGATAAAAAAGAGTTTTATTTCGTAATTGAATCAAAAGATGAAGAAAAACTAGGACTTGTAAGAATGTATGATTTTCAAGATGAATCTTTTTGCTGGGGAAGTTGGCTTATAAAAGAAGATGCTCCAAAAACTACAGCCATAGAATCAGCACTTCAAATATACGAGTTTGGATTTTATAATTTAGGATTTGAAAAATCTCATTTTGATGTACGAAAAGGCAATGATAAAGTTATAGCTTTTCATAAAAGATTTGGGGCAAAGATAATAAATGAAGATGAGTTGGATTATTTTTTCAATTTTGAAAAAAGTGATTTTGAAATAACAAAAGAAAAATATAAGAGGTATTTATAAAATGATTCCAAGTTTTAAAGATTTTTTAAAAGAGAAGCAAATAGTTGAGGAATTAATGTTATTTGAACATATAATTTACAAGCAAATTGATGGAACAAGAAATTCATATAGACAAGATACTGGTAACACAAATAATATGACAATAACTCATAGTCATGTTTATGCAAAACTAAATGGTAGTGGTAAAGAATTGTATTCTGTAAATATAGATGGAACTGGTCATGATGGTTATAAGGGGACTGAAATTCCTAGTAAACATGCAGATTTTTTCAGAAGTAAAGGTTACGAAATAAAAGCTGACAATATATTGGAATGCTTATTTTTAGAAAGTCTAAATAAAGATGATTATGAAATCATAATTCTAAAAGAAAGTGAGACAAAATAAAATGATTCCATTCCCAAATTTAAAATTTGCAACTCAAAATATTTATACAAATTTGGATAAAATTTATACTTATTTGAAAGAGTATGAAAGATAAAACAGAATGAAAAATATATATAAAGAGATAAGCCATCCAGAAGGCTGGAGTGCATTGCCTGATTATGAGATAAGAGGAAATCAAATATATAGAACTGTAAGTCATGGTGATGGCTGGAGTGCATTGCCTGATTACGAGATAAGAGGAAATCAAATATATAGAACTGTAAGTCATCGTGATGGCTGGAGTGCATTGCCTGATTACGAGATAAGAGGAAATCAAGTATATAGAACTGTAAGTCATCGTGATGGCTGGAGTGCATTGCCCGATTATGAAATACGATAAAGAGGATATTATGAAAAATAAAATTTCATTTATAGAAATAGAAAATTTTAAGACATTTGATAAGTTAAAAATAGATGGTTTAAAAAGAGTAAATCTAATAAGCGGAAAAAATAATCTAGGAAAAACAGCTGTTTTAGAAGCGATAAGATTAAATGTATCTTCTATAAATCCTCAAAGTTTAGTGTATAGCGTAAAAGATACTTTAAACAAAAGAAACAACAATGTAGAATTTGATTTTTTTAAAGACAAAGCAAAGAAAATAAATTTTATAACAGATATTCGTAATATTGGTATGGAATTTGATAAAAAACTAACACCTCAAATTTTAGATTTGACAATTGATAAATCTATACATAAAATTAAAATTGGAGATTTTTTTCAAGGTGGAATTCTAATAAATCAATATACTTTAGACAAGACAAATTTTATTGCAACAAAAAGTATAGATATAAACTATTTATCAAATATATATACAAATATATTTAATCTAGGAAAAGATGAGATATTAGACAACTATTTAAAGAATTTTGATGATAATATTAAATCAGTTAGATTAATAAATTCTGTATCAAATATTCCAACTTTTAAAGTTAAATTGAATAATAAAGTTGAACCAGTACTTTTAAACTCTTTGGGTGATGGAATAAATAGATTTATGGCAATTATTTGTGCAATATGGTCTAGTAAAGATGGATTTTTATTTATAGATGAAGTAGAAAATGGCATTCACTATACAAATTTAGAAAAACTTTGGAAAATTATTTTTGAAGTATCAAAAGATGCAAATTGTCAAGTGTTTGCAACAACACATTCCAAAGAGTGTATAGAAGCATTTAATAGAGAAAATGAAGAGGATAATGGAACTTTTATAGAACTTTATAAAAACAAAAAAGATGAAATAGTAGCTAAAACTAGAGATTATGAGCAGTTGGATTACTCTTTAACTCACGGTGGGAGTTTTAGAGGTGAATAAGCTTATTGTTGAAAGTAAAAATGATAAAATTTTTGTAGAAAAAATTCTAAAAATATTAAATCTTCAAAATATAGAAGTAAGTGAACCAATTTGTTTAATAGATGAATGTATATGTTTAGATGGGCTTGGTAATTTAGAAAAAAAATTAAGAGAATTAAAACTAGACTCTATAAATAAATTAGGGATACTGATTGATGCAGATGAAGTTGGCATAGAAAAAAGAATCTCTGAAATAAATAAAATTCTCAAAAAATTAGATATTAGTATTGAGTTGAAAAATATAAATGAGTTTCAAAAAGATAGTAAAAATGATATTGAGATAGCCTGTCATATTTTAAATATTGAAGATAAAGGAAGCTTAGATAATATTTTAAAAGCAATAGCAAAAAGCCCTAGTAATTATGCAGATTGTTTAGAATCTTGGAAAAAGTGTTTGGAAGAAAAAAAAGAAAAAGTTTCAGATACAATTTTTACAAAATTTTGGGTAAACAACTATTTACGATTTGATACTTGCTCCAAAGATGAACAAAAACAAATTTTCAAAAATTGTAGTCTTGAAAAAGCTTTAGAAAAAGATGTTTGGAACTTTGAGCATCAAGTTTTAGATAGCTTAAAAGATTTTTTAAAATTATTTCAATAAAAACAAAGGAAAATAAAGAATGATTTCATTTTTATATAAAGTAAAAATGAAATAAAAGAACAATTTTTTAAGGTAAAAGAATATGTCACTAAAAAATAAATTAAAAAACAATCAACTAACTATTGGTAGCTGGATAATGATTGGAAATCCAATGAATGTAGAAGTTATGGCACTAGCTGGATTTGAGTGGTTAGTTGTAGATATAGAACATACTTCAATAGATTTGCAAACAACAGAGAATTTAATAAGAACTATTCAATCAAAAAATATAAAAGCACTTGTAAGAGTTAGTAAAAATGAAGAAGTAGTTATAAAAAGGATTCTAGATATGGGTGCTGATGGTATTATTGTACCTATGGTTTGCTCTAAAGAAGATGCTATACAAGCTGTAAATTATGCAAAATATCCACCACAAGGTAAAAGAGGAGTAGGACTTTATAGAGCTTCTAGTTATGGAACAAAATTTGAAGAGTATAAAAAATGGGTCAATGAAGAGCTGGTGATAATAGCTCAAATAGAGCAGTATATCGAGTCAATCGGGCACAGTACGAATGTAGAAATGCTCATGGGTATAGAGGGCAACATCAGGCAAACCTATTATGATGCCTTTGATGTCATCCTCAACGATTTTGCGATGAACGGTCGAAGTAAGCAACCTCCAAAGAATGAAGTCAATGCCTTGGTATCATTTGGTAATATGATGTGTTATACGGTTTGTCTCGGACAGATATACCATACCCAGCTCAATCCTACCCTTAGTTTCCTCCATGAGCCCGGGTATAGACGGTATTCGCTGGCTTTAGATTTGGCTGAAATATTTAAACCACTTTTTGAAAAACAAGAATACGCAAAGGCAAAAGAAATGGGTTATAATGACCTTAATTTAATCAGAAGATTTATTACTCACTTAAAATCAATAAAAAATGGAACAGAAAATTTGCCAGTGTTGTGCCATGCCGATCGACGAATCTACATTCGGAACAGAAGCGGACGGTAGCAAAAACCAAGATTACTGCCTGTATTGCTACAAGAACGGGCACTTCACCAAAGACTGTACAATGGACG
>ERZ650300.1669-NODE-1669-length-12438-cov-4.628281_pt1 | contig 12438 bp, 11 predicted proteins | sample MGYA00376236_ERZ650300 | MGnify/ENA primary metagenome ERZ650300 (study PRJEB26733, sample SAMN07839303) | wastewater metagenome | biome: urban; feature: wastewater treatment plant; material: waste water | place: USA: North Carolina | collected 2016-04-28 ... | reverse complement strand
AAAAGATTGTGGAGCGTGGCTATACAAAAAGGATTATGGAATGTTTGCCGGTAAATGAAGCATTAGAGCCGGGGATCGAACGACTGCAGGCGTATATAAAAAAGCGGCTGCAGGCAGAAGAGCTTGTCTGAGAAAACAGGAAAAATCATGAATAAGACGAATATAGTATTAATTAGTGGAAATACAGCGATAAAGGAGCAGACACATGGCAGAAAACACAACAACTGCATCTAATTTTGTGCAGAATGCAATTGATGAAGATTTGAAAAATGGAAAATACGGCGAGGGAATTCATACGCGCTTTCCGCCGGAACCAAATGGTTATCTGCACATCGGGCATGCAAAATCGATATGCCTGAACTTCGGCCTGGCAAAAAATAATGACGGCCTGTGCAACCTTCGTTTTGATGATACAAACCCGACCAAAGAAAAGAGTGAGTTTGTAGAATCCATCAAGGCAGATATCAAATGGCTTGGTGCAGACTGGGAAGACAGACTGTTTTTTGCATCTGACTATTTCGGACAGATGTATGAAGCTGCTGTAAAGCTGATCCAGAAAGGCAAAGCCTATGTATGTGACCTGACAGCAGATCAGATCCGTGAATATCGTGGAACTCTTACAGAGCCGGGTAAAGAAAGTCCATACAGAAACAGAAGCGTAGAAGAGAACCTGCAGCTTTTTGAAGAGATGAAAGAAGGCAAATATGCAGACGGAGAGAAAGTGCTTCGTGCCAAGATCGATATGGCATCTCCGAACATGAATATGCGCGACCCGGTTATCTATCGTGTTGCTCATATGACTCACCACAGAACAGGTGATACATGGTGCATCTATCCAATGTATGATTTCGCCCATCCCATCGAGGATGCGATTGAGGGAATCACACATTCCATCTGTACTCTGGAGTTTGAGGATCACAGACCACTGTATGACTGGGTTGTAAAAGAATTGGAATACCCACAGCCGCCGAAGCAGATTGAGTTTGCAAAACTGTATCTGACAAATGTAGTTACAGGTAAACGTTATATCAAGAAATTGGTAGAGGAAGGCATCGTAGACGGATGGGATGATCCGCGTCTGGTTTCCATCGCAGCACTGCGCCGCCGTGGATTTACACCGGAATCCATCAAAATGTTTGTAGAACTCTGCGGTGTATCCAAAGCAAACAGCTCTGTTGACTATGCAATGCTTGAATACTGCATCCGTGAGGATCTGAAACTGAAACGTCCACGTCTGATGGCTGTTCTTGATCCGATCAAGCTTGTGATCGATAATTATCCGGAAGGCGAAGTAGAATATCTGGAAGCTCCGAACAATATGGAGAATGAAAAACTGGGAACCCGTAAAATACCGTTTGGCAGAGAACTCTATATTGAGAGAGAAGACTTCATGGTAGATCCGCCTAAGAAATATAAGAGAATGTTCCCGGGCACAGAGGTTCGTCTTATGAACGCATATTTTGTAACCTGTACAGGATATGAAGCTGATGAAGATGGAACTGTACGTGTTGTACACTGTACTTATGATCCTGCAACAAAGGGTGGCAATGCGCCGGATGGCAGAAAAGTAAAAGGAACCATTCACTGGGTAGAAGCAAGTCAGGCAGGAAAAGCAGAAGTACGTCTCTATGAGAATATCGTAGACGAGGAGAAGGGTGTATACAACAAAGAAGATGGTTCTCTGAATGTAAATCCGAACTCTCTGACAAAAGTTACTGCATATGTAGAACCAGCACTTATGGAAGCAAAAGGCTATGACAGCTTCCAGTTCGTAAGAACAGGATTTTTCTGTGCAGATATCCATGATTCTAAAGAGGGTGCACCGGTATTCAACCGTATCGTGTCTCTGAAGAGCTCATTTAAACTTCCGAAAGCATAATGAGACTGAAATAGTAATATAATCAGAATAAAAAGGGAATGTTGCTTCTACGATTGTATAATCGTGAAGTAACATTCCTTTTTGGTTACGTTACTGTGAACGGTAACGTTTATTCTTCAGATTCAGATGCAGCGTCCATAGTCTCTTCAAAATTCTCGGGTTCATCGGCATCTTCTTCCTCTTCTGCATCTTTAATCTCAACTTCAGCAGCTTTATCGGAAGACTTCTCAGAATCGTCTGTATCAGCAGCTTCTTCAGCTTCTTCGCTTTCGGTGTCATCTGTTGCAGACTGTTCGCCTGTATGTTCCCAGGACTGGAAATCTTCGGCAGGTTCCTGATCTTCCTTAGCAGTTTCCTTTTCATCAGTCAGATCGAAATCATCAAAGTCATCTTCAAAATCAAAATCCTCTTTACAGGATCCTTTTTTGGCAATAAGGGCAGCTACAGCACCGGCAGCAGCTGCTGTAAGGGCACCTATTGCAACATATCCCCAGTATTTATTAATTTTAGCCATGATAATCATAAACTCCTTTCTGATATTCTCCTATTTTTGACAGCGAGTCAGGATAAAAATATCTTTTACTCCTGACACCATTTTATTCAGCTATAGGTTATTGTTATTTTAATACTTTTCAGATAAAAAGAAAAGCGAAATTTTATGGAAAGAGTTAATGAAAGCAGTTGCATACCAAAAAGATACAAGGTATACTATGACAGGAAAGAAGAGGTTATTATGAGAAAAATTATTTTGGCATCTGCTTCACCCAGACGAAAAGAACTGTTGGAACGGGCTGGCGTGGATTTTGAAGTGCTGCCTGCATCAGGTGATGAGAATCGTATCTCAGACAATCCGGGAGAGGCAGTAAAACAGCTGGCTTCGGATAAAGCAGCTTCTGTTATCCGCACTATGAAAGATAGTGCCGACGGAACAATTGTGATCGGATCTGACACAGTGGTAGTGTTTGAGAATGTGATCCTTGGCAAACCTCATGATACAGAGGATGCAGTGAATACATTAAAGAAACTTCAGGCAAATACTCATCAGGTATATACCGGCGTTTCTGTATGGGAAAAGAAAGAAAAAGTCTGGACAGAACATACTTTTTATGAAAGTACAGATGTGACGTTTTATCCGGTTTCAGATGAGGAGATCAGAGAGTATGTTGCTACAGGAGAGCCTATGGATAAGGCTGGAAGCTATGGCATCCAGGGACTTTTCGGAATTTATGTAAAGGGGATCAGCGGAGATTACAATAATGTGGTAGGACTCCCGGTTGCCAGATTATTTTATGAAATGAAGAAATCAGGAATTAACTTAAGAGGATGACAAAAGATGATTAAAGCATGTATATTTGATTTGGATGGAACACTGGCTGATACGCTGGATTCCATGGCTTATGTGACTAATATTATTATGGAAAAATTCGGGTTGAAAACACTTCCGGTGGATAATTTCAGATATTACAGCGGAGAAGGGGCAAATATGCTGATCCGCCGCGCACTTAAGGATGCGGGGGATCCGGAACTTGCGCATTATGATGAGGGACAGAAGCTTTACCGGGAAATGTTTGAAGCAGATCCGATGTATAAAGTAGTTCCCTATAAGGGAATGCCGGAAACCTTAAAGAAATTGAAGGAACATGGAATGAAGCTGGCAGTTTGTTCAAATAAACCTCATCCTGCAGCTGTGAAAGTAATTGCGCAGCTTTTTGATGGGGAATTTGATATGGTAGTTGGTCAGAGTGAAGCAATCCGCAGGAAACCGGCACCTGATGGTCCGCTTATGGTTGCGGAAAAATTTGGTGTAAAACCGGAAGAATGTATGTATGTGGGAGATACAAGTACAGATATGAAGACCGGTAAAGCAGCAGGAATGTATACAGTAGGTGCGCTATGGGGCTTTCGTGACCGAAAAGAACTGAATGAGAATGGAGCAGATCTTGTCGCTGAGAAACCGACAGATCTGGTAAAAATTTGCGAGGAACATGGAAATGATTAAGTTGGTTGCAAGTGATCTGGATGGGACGTTACTTTTACATAAGGCACAGTCTCTGCCTGAAGAAATTTTTTCGCTGATCAGGCAGTTAGAGGAACTGGGGATTATGTTTGTAGCAGCCAGTGGAAGGCAATATCCGAATATGACAAAGCTGTTTGCACCTGTTGCTTCAGAGATTTCCTATATTTCGGAGAATGGTGCACTGGCAGTGGATCATGGAGAGGTACTGTATCAGGATTCTTTTGACAGAAAGCTGGCAGGGGAGATTATTTCTGCAATCCTGGAAAAGAAGGATGCCGAGTTTACCTGTTCTGCAAAGGATTACCACTATCTGATGCCGAAGACAAAGAGATTTCATGACCATATGTTATATGAAGTAAAAAATGAATGCAGATTTGTAAACAGCATGGAAGAGATGACGGATCCTATCATGAAGCTGGCTGTGTTTGAACCGGCCGGCCTTACAGAAGAATCTGTGAAATACTGGATGGACAGATTTGGAAAAGAATGTGTTGTTGTCACTTCGGGAAATGAGTGGATTGATTTTATTCCTTTTGGAACAAACAAGGCAAAAGGGATCAGAGAATATCAGAAAAGATATCATATTTCGCCGGAAGAATGTATTGCGTTCGGAGACGAATATAATGATATAGAGATGCTTAAAGCGGTAAAATATGGCTTTGCCATGGAGCATTCCAAGGAGGGGGTACGGGCAGCTACGTCCTATATGACAAAACAGGTTGAACCGGTCCTTGAGAAGCTGATCCGGGCAAAGGGAAAGATTGAGGAGGTTATTTAAATTGTTTACAGAAGAATGTATTAATACGTTTCTTGAAAATCAGGAGCAGCTTTTTCCACAGCCGGTAGCAGAATCATATGAAGCTGCGGAAGCATTCCTTGAGGATTGCATGGCGCAGGTTGTGGATTCTATTGAAGAAGTGAGAGAATATCTGGAAGAGTCAGGCGCTGATGTGGAAGGAATGTCAGATGAAGAACTGGAAGATGCAAGTGAAGTATTTGCTCTGCCGGATGGAAAATATCTGATAGTAGAAGGATAAAAACTGTTCGGTCAAATTATGGATATCACGTGATATATCGGAGAAATAACTGTAAAACACAGTTCGGTCCCTGAATATTGGAGAAAATTGAACTCTGATACTCAGGGGCTGAAGTTGTTTTAAGGGAGAAAATACAGATTACATTTCCGGAAAATGTGATGCTATAATGCTTTTATACAGAGAAAAAACGATGTTGTGGTCTGTGATGGGAATGAAAAGGGCAGACAGACACAGAAGCATCACAGAACTGTAATTATTCAGTACCTTCAGAGTGGCTGCTGAATAATTACAAATCTTATTATAAATGAAAAGGAGGACTACAGATGGAGAGAAAGAGATTTCTTGCAGTTGTAATGACTGTGATGATGGTTATTTCAATGATTCCATCCATGGTTTTTGCGGCAGCTCCGTCAGGAGAATTGGGCGGTAAGCTTAAGATTAAGGGACTTGCAGCTGTAGGCGTAGTGTTGAGTGCAGATTATGCAAAGGTTACACCGGAAGAGGTTACGGATGAAGATTTCACTTTTTCCTGGTCAAGACAGACAGGGGAGAAGGAGTTAACACAGGTAGGTACTGAGAAGACCTATACGATCACTCAGGATGATCTGGGATGCAGACTGGTGCTTGATCTGACCCCTGTAGATGGAAGCGGACTGACAGGTACTCTTACTGCAAAGACGTTAGAGGTAGCTGCAACTGAAGAAGAGGCGAAAGCAGTGGAACAGGAAGCAGAGGATACACAGCAGACAGAAACGGCAGATGGAACAGAGAATGCACAGCTGGAAGAAACGGCAGATGGAACAGAGGATGCACAGCTGGAAGAAACAGCAGATAATGCAGAAGGCAGTCAGGATTCTGAAAATCAGGATGTAGATAGAACAGAAGATGTACAGCAGAATGCAGGGAATGAACAGGAAGATGAATCTCAGAACACAAAAGGTCAGCCGGAGGAAACAACAGAAGGTACTGATGATTCCCAGATGAAAATTTATACAGAAGATCAGCTGCAGGTGGATGAGAACGGAAATGTGCAGACAGATGGATCAGAGAAAGATCAAAAGACTTACGAAGCGACTGTCACTGTAGAGGACAGCGAAGATCAGATCTGTGATTTTGGAACAGTAAAGAGTGATCTTGAGGATGTGGAAGCACAGTATGTGCAGATTACGAACACCGGAAATGAGAACTTGAATTTTCAGGAGATCAGTCCGGAACATTTTATGGTTCAGGATATTACAGAACCGCTGAGTGCAGGTGAATCTGTAAGCGTATGGATACAGCCGAGGGAAGGGCTGGAACCGGGTGAATATGATGATATGATCACATACCGGACGGAAGAAGGTATTGAGGTTTCTTTTGAAGCGAAGATTGCAGTTGAAGGTGAGGATGATTCATCAGATGACGAAGATCTGAAGCCTTCGGATGAGCCTTCTGCAGAACCGACAGAGACGCCGGATGACAGCGAGGCTCCATCGGCAGGTGACAATGCAGATGCATCTCTTGAGGCACAGTCTCTTGAGGTAAATACAGGAAGTCTTAATTTCAGCGATATCGAAGAAAATTATACACAGGCCAATGAGACACTGTCTGTAACCGTAATAAATACAGGGGACGGAATTGTCACTTTAAAGATACCGAAATCAGATTATTTTGAGGTGATGAACGAAGATGGAAGTGAAGCTGTATCAGGAATACAGATTGCAAAAGGTGATTCTCTTATGTTCATGGTACAGCCAAAAACCGGTCTGACGAAGGGTGATTACAGTGATACCCTGATATTTGAAAGTGAAGAGGATTCGGAAGTAGCAGCGCAGGTAACTGCGGAAGTATCTGTAAAAGAGGCAGAACAGGAACAGATCACAGCAGTTCAGGCAGATCCGGAATCTTTCAGTTATGATGATCTGAAGGAAGGTTATGATACTCCTGAAGCGACGACCATTACACTTACCAATACAGGAAATACAACTGTTTCGCTGATGCAGCCATATGCAGAGTATTTTGATATTGGGGAACTTTCGGCATCAGTGCTGGAGCCGGGAGATTCTGCTGCATTTACAGCAGTACCGGTGACCGGTCTGAAAGTCGGCAATTATCTGGACAGTATTCAGATAGCCCAGACCAGTTCGGAAGGACAGGAGGATGTATTGACAACAATCAAAGCTTCTGCGACTGTTTCGGAAGTGAAAAAGATTTATAAATTATCCGTAACACCGGAAGAACTGAATTTTGGAAAAGCAAAAGAAGGATATAGTGAGGCACCGGAAGCGCAGAAAGTTACAGTGACGAATGAGGGGAATACAAATGTAACTTTAAATGCACCGTCAGGTAAAAACTTTAAAATCGGGAAACTTTCAGCCACAGAGCTTGCACCGGGGGAGAGCTGTACATTTAAAATCCGCCCGAAGGAGGGTTTAAAGGCCGGCTCCTATACAGAGTCAGTTGTGATTGATAATGAACAGCAGATCAGTGCAGAAGTGAAAGTTCAGTTTACGGTTAAAGCTACCCGCAAGGCGAAAATTGCAGATCCGGCAGATAATAAGATTACAGGAATCAGTTCAGATGGATACACAACACAGTCAAAGATTACATTTACAGCAGTCGGAGCGGGTATGGACAATGAAAGTCCGGGAAAGGGAGATGTCCGCTATGTACCGTATAACTGGAAAGTGATCAATACAAATAGCTGGAGCAGTGCACCTTATACTGCTGCATTTGGAATTACGAAGGCCGGAACCTACACATTGACAGTTACATTTGACCGTCAGAAGTATAATGGAAGTGAATGGGAGAATACAGGGGAGCAGGATACTAAACAGGTGAATTTCAGTATTACACAGGCGCAGACTGTAACTGCAACTCCGACTCCGCAGCCGAATGGAGCAAGTGCGAAAACAGCGGTAAAGACAGGAGATACGACTAATATCACACCGTTTGTGATTATTCTGGCGATTGCAGCAGGATGTATTGTGGGAGTTGTGGTATACAAAAGACGAAAGAAATAAGAGTTATCTGAAGAAAAAATACAGGGGAATATGTAAAATATAAAATTATTAGCACTCATTTTTGGTGAGTGCTAATTTTTTCTTGACTTTTGGAATAAATGGTATTACTATATCTTTCAGAGAAGCAACTTACAGGAGTCAAAAGCTATTTCAAAGGATAAACAGGAGAGGATAGTTTTGGCTCCGGAGGCAGAACAGATAAGAATGCAGTATATTGACAGATAAAGTTGCGGCAAATGATTAAAAACAAAAAGGAGTGTGGACAGCATGGCTGTAAAACATGGAAATTTATCAATTAACAGTGAAAATATTTTCCCAATCATCAAGAAATGGTTATATTCCGATCATGATATTTTTGTAAGAGAGCTGGTCTCCAACGGATGCGATGCGATCACTAAACTGAAAAAACTGGAAGTAATGGGAGAATATACTTTTCCGGAAGGATACAAACCGGAGATTCAGGTAATTGTTAATCCTGATGAGAAAACTCTGAAATTCATCGATAATGGTATTGGCATGACTGCTGATGAAGTAGAGAAATACATTACCCAGATTGCTTTTTCAGGTGCAACTCAGTTTCTTGAGAAATATAAAGACAAAACTACAGATGATCAGATGATCGGTCATTTTGGACTTGGATTTTATTCTGCATTTATGGTAGCGGATGAAGTGCATATTGATACACTTTCCTATACAGAAGGTGCACAGCCTGTACACTGGTCCTGCGATGGCGGAACAGAATATGATATCCAGGAAGGTAACAAGAATACGATTGGTACAGAAATCACCCTGTTCCTGAATGAAGACTGCCTGGAATTTGCAAATGAGTACCGTATGCGTGAGATTCTTGAGAAATACTGTTCCTTCATGCCGGTTCATATTTACCTTTCCAAAGCAAATGCACCTCAGGAATATGAGACAATTGATGAATCTGAGTTAAGAGACGATGATGTAGTTGTTGAACATATTCATGAGGAAGCAAAGACAGAAGAAAAAGAAAATGATAAAGGTGAAAAGGAAGTTGTTGAAATTTCTCCTGCAAAGGATAAAGTAAAGATCAATAAACGTCCGGTTTCCATCAGTGATATTAATCCGCTCTGGATGAAGCATCCGAATGAATGTACAGATGATGAATACAAGGAATTCTACCGCAAGGTATTTATGGATTATAAGGAACCGTTATTCTGGATACATCTGAATATGGATTATCCGTTTAATTTAAAAGGTATCCTGTACTTCCCGAAGATCAATACAGAGTATGATTCCATTGAAGGAACGATCAAACTTTATAACAATCAGGTATTTATCGCAGATAATATCAAGGAAGTAATTCCTGAATTCCTGCTTCTTCTGAAAGGTGTGATCGATTGTCCGGATCTTCCATTGAACGTGTCACGAAGCGCATTGCAGAATGACGGATTTGTACAGAAGATTTCTGAATACATTTCCAAAAAAGTGGCAGATAAGCTTACCGGAATGTGCAAGACTGACAGAGAATCTTATGAGAAATACTGGGATGATATCAGCCCGTTTATTAAATATGGCTGTATTAAAGATGCTAAGTTTGCAGAGAAAATGGGAGATTATGTACTCTTTAAGAATCTTGATGGCAAATATCTCACATTAAAGGACTGCATTGAAGAGAATAAAAAAGAAACAGAAGAAACTGAGGCTCAGACAGAAGAAAAGAAAGAAGATGCAGCAGAGTCTGAAAACAAAGACAATGCGGAAGCGAAAGAACCTGAGAAGACAGTAATTTTCTATGTAACTGATGAAGTTCAGCAGAGTCAGTATATCAATATGTTTAAGGAAGCAGGAAAAGATGCCGTTATCCTGAAGCATAATATTGACAGTGCATTTATTTCCAGTCTTGAGCAGAAACATCAGGAAGTACAGTTTAAGCGTATTGATGCGGATCTGACCGAAGAAATGAAGGGTGAGGGTACTGCCGATGAAGAAACTGTCAAAGCACTGACAGAACTTTTCCGCAAGAGCCTTAATAAAGATAAACTGGAAGTACATGTTGAGAATCTGAAAAATGAAAATGTATCAGCAATGATGACTCTTTCTGAAGAGAGCCGCCGTATGCAGGATATGATGAAGATGTATAATATGTATGGAATGGATCCGAATATGTTTGGCGGACAGGAAACACTGGTTCTGAATGCGAATCATCCATTGGTTAAATATCTGGCAGAGAATCAGGAATCTGACAAGGCTCCGCTTATCTGTGAACAGTTGTATGACCTTGCGATGATGAGCCATAAACAGCTTTCACCGGACGAAATGACCAGATTTGTTCAGAGAAGCAATGAAATTTTGCTGATGATTGCAAAATAAGATAGAAAGCAGGCAATTTGCCGGCAGATCAATGAGAGGACAGATACGCCTGTCAGAATAGCAGAATATCAAATAAGGAGCGGAGAATAACTTTTGCTCCTTATTTTTGTGGAAAACAATTACATTGGTATTGACAAATGTCTTATGAATTCCTATTATTAAGTTGCCGATATTTTAATGAATATGCCGAATCCGCAGAAGATATAACGGGTTACAGAGAATAGTGACTGCAATGGTGCTTCCGGGCAGCTAATATCGTGACTTTCATTTACTTATAGAGAAATGTGTGTAAATAAATGAGATATCCAAATCTGTAAAAACACAGATTATGGAAGTTACAGGAGGAACGATGTATGAGTGCAGTTTATGGAGTTATTAGAAAATTGGGTGCAACATCAAAGTATAAAGGATATTATTATGTTGTGGATGCAGTAGAAATGGCACAGAAAATTTATGAGCGACCGGTAAAAGTCACCAAAGATATTTATCCGGTCATTGCAAGAAAATATAAATCAACGCCGTCTAATGTAGAACACAACATAAGAACACTGGTAAACTTATGTTGGATGAATCATAAGGATACACTGGAAGAAATGGCAGGGTGTACAATGGCAGATAAACCGACGAACAGTGAGTTTATAGATATTCTGGTCTATTATCTGCGTTATTCGGATAAAGACTGATAACAGAATCTACTCATAATTTCTCACAGGGAATGTGATGACTGGAGAGAAAAACAGTCATGGAATCATCCCAGAGATGTTCCAGACGTTTATCCGGACTGAATGAAGTATAAGAAACACCTGTTGTACATAAAAGGGACTGGTTCTTGTACCGGATATTCAGATAAAAGCTTTGCACAGGAATATCTGCAATATGCCGTTCATTTTTTAACAACGACTGTGTCTGATCATGAGAAAGTTCAAATACAATCCTGAAATTCAAAGGTGTGCGTCTGCCGCGTATGATAGAAAAACAATAAGGTTTTACATCATGCCACAGGGAATATTCTGTGGAATTCTCCTCAAAAGCAGCCTTTGTGTCAGTATCAAAGAAATCGTAATGAAGTTTTCCGTTTATGGTAAAAGTGTTGAAGGTTGTCACAGATGCCTCGACAAGAGAAAAACGGTCAAATACCTCACCGATCAGGAGTTTATTCATAAAATCTTTTACATCAGTAATTTTTAAAGCAAGCATACAACACCTCTCTGATAACATGATTTACAGCTGTTCAGAATTAAAAAAAGACTTCTGGATTGCTGCATATTTCTGAACATATTTTGTGGATCAGGCAGCGCTTCCTGCACTTTGCGGGAAGCGTCTTTTTATTATAAAGCACTTTTGAAAAAAAGAACAGTGTTTTTATTAAAAAGTCTTTTCAAACGTAAAGCGGTGTGATAAGATATATCTGGTATTGAATACTACATATAATGGAAAAGAGGACGATATAATTGAGATATAAGATTATCATAGATAGTTGTGGAGAACTTTTGGACGAATGGAAGAAAGATGAATGTTTTGAATCCATTCCGAAGCAATTAGCCAAGGAGAATAAGAAATTCCAATATTCCATAGTCAAAAAGGGAGGAAGGTCTTCTCAATACATCGGTAGCATTCAATGGTTGGAGGATGCCGGAATAGTCCGTAGGTGCTATAACACGCAGATTACGGAACTGCCGTTGGAGGGCAATTCCATCAAAGATTGTTTCAAAGTGTACACTACTGACATAGGTGTCCTTGTAGCAATGCTCGACTATGGCACTCAGGCTGATATATTGAAGGGGAATCTTCTTGGATATAAGGGAGCTATCTTTGAGAACCTCATGGCGGATTTCCTGTGTAAGTCCGGACAGAAGCTATACTATTTCCATAAGGACAGTGGGCTTGAACTGGACTTCTTGGTAAGGTTCAAAGGCGAATGCGTCATCCTTGAAGTCAAGGCTAAGACCGGTAAGGCAAAAAGTATGGCTACCATTCTTAAAAATAAGGATGTGTATCATGTCAAGAATGCAATCAAGTTGGGGCAATATAATGTAGGACGTGAGGGAGATATACTCACCATTCCGTTGTATATGGGATTCCTTGTCGAAGACAGGCTTGCGGACGTTATCATTCCTGATGTTGATGTGAGTCTGTTGACTACTATTTAAAAATTTTGATTAT
>ERZ650300.1668-NODE-1668-length-12440-cov-4.527089_pt1 | contig 12440 bp, 9 predicted proteins | sample MGYA00376236_ERZ650300 | MGnify/ENA primary metagenome ERZ650300 (study PRJEB26733, sample SAMN07839303) | wastewater metagenome | biome: urban; feature: wastewater treatment plant; material: waste water | place: USA: North Carolina | collected 2016-04-28 ... | reverse complement strand
CCCACGCTGGAAGGCAAGACAGCCAAACAAAAAAATCCGCACCCGCCCGGCAGCCAGCCGTGGTGCGGGAGGCATTTCCGCCGCTGCTATGCTCGCCCAAGGTTAGGCCATCGCGCCATCAGCCTCCCCCCTCCGTCATTCCCGCGTAGGCGGGAATCCAGCTTTGGCCACAGCCCAACAAAAGGCACACGTTGCGCCGGTCGGTGCGGCCTAGATTCCCGCTTTTGCGGGAATGACGCGTGCGGTGCGAACCGGCTCTCAAGGCTGAAAGGCCTGCCACGCCACCCCCTTCGCAGGGCGCATCCATGCTTGTTGCTCGGTGTTGAGTAGCACAAAATTATCGGTTTCAGCCACCTGCGGCTGGGTGGTCGGCAGATTGACCAGATACGGGCGCAGGTCGCTTTTGCCGCCAAATGGCGAGTCTTTCAGCATGTTGGACAGCACATGTGACAGTGCCAGATAGCTGGTGGGGTGGGCGACTTTAATCGGCTCCATCGGGGTAAAGCCACTGCCTATTACCTTGATGGCAGCGGGGACGTGGGTGATGGCGGGGGTGGGGATGTCCCGCAGCCCTGAAAACTGCATTTTGCCGCCGCGCAAGGCCGCGCCATGCTCCGACACCAAGACCACCACCATGCGTCGCCCTGATTTTTCGGCGAGGTCAAAAAACCGATCAAGCTGATCCAGCAGGCTCTTGGCGCGTAGGCGGTAGCTTTCATCCAGATTAGACGGCGTATTGCCGGTGGCCAGACGGTTGCCGTCATGCAGCGAAATCGAGTTGTAATAGCTGGCCACCCGCCGTGCCGGATTGGCCGCCCGCTGGGTTAGCCACCGCCCTAACACCGCTTCGTCCGAATAGATGGGCGAGCCATCAAACGACCGCAAAGGCGCGGGCAGACCGGCAAGAGACTGAATCGGCATGGCCAGCGCAGGGTCGGATTGGACTTGGCTCAAGAAGTGCTCAAACTCCCCGTCGTGGTTGAGCAGCACCGTGTTTTCAAAGCCCACCCGCTTGAGCCCGCTAAACAAAAAACAGCCATCGGCGGCAGGGCCATACAAGGCGGCGTGAGGTTGCTGGCCGCAATTGGAGCGCAGGACGCGCAGCACCGCAGGGCCGCTATAACTGGTCGCAGTGTTGAACTGGGTAAACACCATATCCAGTCGAGACAGCACCGGATGGTCGGCCAGATTGACCTTTTTCAGGTCGTCCCACGCCAACAAGCACAGATGCAGCATCAAAATATCAAAAGGCTGAGCGGTGTCGGTCAGCGGCTCAAAGCGCACTTTACGCTGGGCTTCGCTGGCAAAAAAGGCCGTGAGCTGCTGCTCGGGATTGGTCGGGTCGGCATTTTTGCGCGGACTATTGGCGTTGGCGGTCGGGGCGGTTGCTGCAGCGGTCGAACCCAGCTCCCACGGCAGCAGCGGCACCAGCCACAGCCCAAACAGCCCAATCACAATAAAAGCTCCAAGCCGCAGATAGCTGGCCACCCAGCGGTAGGTGGAAAACACCACCACGGCGACGGCCACACTGTGCCAATCCAGCACCCGCCCTGCCAGCTCCAGCAGGTATTCCAGCGAAAAACCGCTGACCGTGCTGAGGTTGGCTTGAAGCTGGGCAAACGGTGGCAGCCATGAGTCGTAATACAGCAGCCCCAGCCCCGCCAGCCCTGCCGCTGCTTGGCGAATAATCACCGGCACCAGTCCCCGAACAGGCATCAGCAAGGCCAAGGCAAAGGCGAGGTTTTCGAGGGGGTGAAAATCAATCGACCCTTGGGCATAGAGCATCCCCTTGAGGATGAAATACACCCCCCAATACCCCATGCCAACACGCAAAGGCACAGAGGAGGGTGGGGTAGGTGTGGGGGGTAAGCTCATTGGCTTACTTTCAGCGGCAAGGGGTGGCGGGTGGCAGGGATGGCGACAAAGCGCGTGGTGTGGGTTTTGTGTGGAGTCAGGGTCAGTCCTCCCCCTCCTTCTTCGGGGGTGGCGGCGGCCAAGGCTGCCCGCAAATCAGGGGCTTTGTCGGCGTGGCGATATAGTTTTTGCAGGGCTTCGCGGATGCTGCGCAGGTCGGGCAGACGGGTTTCGCCCGAAAATAAGCTACTAATTGGCAAGCTAAACAAGCGGTCGAGTGCGGTTTGGGTGTCGTTTTCCCAGCAGGCAAACAAAAAGACCCACACCTGTTTGCCATCGGTGGTACACATATCCCCTGCACGGTTAAATTGGCAAAGATGAATCGCCTCAAGCACCGTCAGCCCAATGTCGGGGGTCAGGGCAATCAGTTGGCTATCAATCGCCAAGGCTTCGCCGCGCATCAAGGCGGATTCGACCTCCTCGATAAACTGGCTGAGCGGCAGATAGCCTTTGGCTTCGGGGTGGTCGGTCGTGTGGGTGGCGGTGGGCTGCAATTCAAAAGTCCGGCACAGCGTATGCTGAAACCCGCGCACCATGCCCAAAAACCGCGAAGCCCCGACGTTGGCCGGCACGACCAAATTCGCCCCCGCCATCAGCAAGGCTCGTTCTTCGCTGCCGCGTAATTGCCGCCCAATTTCACGCACCACGATTTTGAGAGCATCGCCATAGCTTTGGCGTAGTTGGGTGATTTGTTCGGTCAGCACCTTTGCCCCGATATCCATCTGAAAAGGCAGCGCGATGGTGGCGGTGCGTGCCCCGCTACAGGTGTGGTGCAGGTCTTCAAAAGTGGTAAACATTTCCCAGAGTGGCGGCAAATAGCCTAGTCCTGTTTCGCAGCCGGACAGTACCAATACCCGCCCAAAGTCATCCAAGTCGCCCATTGCTACAGCCGCCGTTTTTTTGCTTTGGGCGATAATTTTGCCTCGGCGCGGCACAATGAGCTGACGCGCCTCCGCACCCGCAATCCCTTCGCTAGACAGCCAATGGTGGAGGTCAAAAATCGCCCCGCTAGGTCCCGGCAGCAGCGAAGCCAAGCCCGCCAAGCTATCTGCATGGAAATTAAGCCGTGTATGGATGTCTGCTTCGAAGGAAAAAATCAGCAGCAGGGCATGACCTTTGTCCCGTGCCCAGTAGCGCAGGGCTTCTAGGCTTTCTTCCGTGGCGGCATTGTTGTGCCGGTCTAGCAAGGCATTGGCGGGTGCAATGACCACCACGCCTTCGCGGTGGCGACCAAAGGCGCGGTAGTGTTGGGATTCGATTTCGCCAAGGAGTTTGCGGGCGCGGCTGGCGGAGATATTGGCAGGCAACCAGCGTGCCGTGGGCAGCACCAGCAGCGTGCCGTCTGCTTGGCGCAGGCGTAGGGCACTGGTGTCGAGCCAGTCGGTCGGGGCGTGCGACGAGGCGACGATAAGCGGACGGTTCGGCACGCCTTCAGGCAGGTTGTCGGCCAGTAGTCGCATGGTTGGATTGGGGGCATCGTCAATCAAGGCATAGAGTCGCCCGAGTAGTAGCTCAGAAGCCGCCAGCGGCAGCCCTTCAACACCGAGGGTATCGGTGTCATCACTGGGATGGGGCAGGGGAGTGCTTGGGTGCATAAGTGTTAAGTCCGCCGGCGGAAGTCTTGCAGTCTAAAGCCTAGGGCAAATAGTGCGCCAAAATAGACGGCGATGCCCACGCTGACCAAGCCAGAGAGCCACGCCGCTCGTTGCCACGCCGCCCCCGTCCAATCCACCGGCAAGTGGGATAACAAGGCCAGTAAAGTCGCCCCCATCACCCCGACAGCGACAAACAACTTGGCGGCAAAGCGTCCCCAGCCGGCTTGGGGGTGGTAAATGCCCTGACGGCGGAGCTGAAACCACAGCAAGCCAGCATTGAGACACGCGCCTAAGCCGATAGCCAAGGCCAGACCGGCATGGCGCAGGGGGGTAATCAGGGCAAGGTTCATCAGCTGGGTCATCAGCAAGGTGAACAGGGCGATTTTGACTGGTGTTTTGATGTTTTGGCGGGCATAAAACCCTGGGGCGAGTACCTTGACCAAAATCAGCCCGACCAGCCCAATGGCGTAGGCCACGAGGGCTTGTTGGGTCATGGCAATATCGTGCGCGTTAAATTTGCCGTAGCCAAACAGCGTGGCAATCAGTGGCTCGGACAGCACAGCCAGCCCCACGGCAGAGGGCAGCGCGAGGAGCAGCGACAGGCGGATGCCCCAGTCCAGCAGCGCGGAAAACTCGGAGTCGGCGGCGGTGGCCGCATGGCGAGAGAGCGAGGGCAGCAAAATCGTGCCCAGTGCCACCCCCAATACGCCGGTGGGGAATTCCATCAGCCGGTCGGCGTAATACATCCACGACACACTGCCCGAGACTAAAAACGAAGCAAAAATGGTGTTAATCACCAGCGAGATTTGTCCAATCGACACGCCAAAAATCGCCGGTCCCATATTGCGCAAAATCCGCCGCACCCCGCTATCCGCCAAGCTGAATCGAGGCCACGGCAGCATTTTGATTTTGGCGAGATACGGCAATTGAAACGCCAACTGCAACACGCCGCCCACGCACACCGCCCACGCCAAAGCCATCACCGGCGGGTCAAAGTAAGGGGCGAGTACCGTGGCAAACAAAATAAAGCTGACGTTGAGCAGCGTGGGGGTGAGTGCCGGAATCGAAAATTGCCGCCATGTATTCAGCACACTGCTGGCCAGCGAGGCCAGCGAAATCAGCAAAATATAGGGGAAGGTCACGCGCAGCAAATCGACGGTCAGGCTGAATTTATCGGCTGTGGCGGCAAAGCCTGGCGCGGAAAGGTAAATCACCCACGGCGCGGCCAGCATCCCCACTATCGTCACCACGGCCAATGCCAGCATCAACACACCGGTAACATTGGCCAACAGGGCTCGGGTGGCCTCTTCGCCGTGCTTTTCTTTGTATTCGGCCAGCACCGGCACAAAGGCTTGTGAGAACGCGCCTTCGGCAAACACGCGGCGCAACAGGTTGGGGAGCTTAAACGCGACAAAAAACGCATCGGTGGCAAAGCCTGCGCCAAAGGTACGCGCCACCAAGGCATCGCGGACAAAGCCCAGCAAGCGCGACACCATAGTCATGCTACTGACGGTGGCGAGGGTTTTTAGCAGATTCATGAGGCCATGCGCCCACGGGAGTAAAGAAGCGGAGTTTACCAGAGCATGTTGTGGTAGGATTTGGGGTTAAGACATTTGTTGTTGCCAACCCCGCGCTCGGCCAGTAAAATCGTGCGCTTCAAAATATGCACCCCCCCATTCAGGAGAATCACCCATGGCAAATAGCGCACAAGCACGCAAGCGCGCTCGTCAAGCTGTCGTAGCTCGCGAGCATAACGCTAGCCTTCGTACCCAATTCCGCACAGCCGTTAAAAAAGTATTGAAGGCCGTTCAAGTGGGCGACAAAGCCGCTGCACAAGAAGCCTTCAAGGCATCGGTGAGCGTGATTGACCGTATCGCAGACAAAAAAATTGTGCACAAGAACAAAGCAGCGCGTCATAAGAGCCGTCTGTCCGCCAAGATTAAGGCAATCGCTGCCTAAGAACTTGTTTTCGTTCTGCGAGACTCGGGTGACCCTAGGTTCGCTAGACCGTAAACAGCTTCTGAATCTTTGCCTCTGAGCATGATAAAAAACCCCGCCAACGCGGGGTTTTTTACGTTTGGGGGCTGCCCCTGTGTTGCTGTATTGCCCTGCTTATTAAGGTTAAGGTGCTATGTCCTCCCCCATCCCCCTCCCCGACGTTTCCGCCCCTGCCAAGCCCCATTTAAAAGTCGTTGCAGGGGTCTTGCTGCGCCCTAATGGCGACTTTTTTTTGGCCAGTCGCCCCGAAGGCAAAGCCTACGCCGGCTATTGGGAGTTTCCTGGCGGCAAAATTGAGCCCAACGAAACGCCCGACGCCGCCTTGGTGCGTGAACTCCACGAAGAGCTGGGTATTGCCGTTACCGCCGCGCAACCGTGGCTGGTGCAGCACTTTGACTACCCTCACGCCACCGTCGATTTGTTGTTTTTCCGGGTGACCGCGTGGACAGGTCAGCCCCACCCACACGAAGGCCAGCAGTTCGCTTGGCAGTCCCCCGACCACATTACCGTGAGCCCCGTGCTGCCTGCCAATACGCCGATTTTTCGGGCTTTGTCGCTGCCGCCGGTGCTGGCCTTGACCTGTGCCCATGTGCTGGGTGAGGCCGCACACTGGGCGGCTTTGCCCCGCCAGTTGGCCGCAGGGCTGTCGATGGTGATTGTGCGTGAACCGCCGCTGAACCCCGCTGCCCTACGTCAGTTTGTGCAAAAAATCCTGACCCATACCCAAGGCACGGCCTGTCGGGTGTTGGTCAATGCCGACCCTGACGACCCCACCTTGTGGGCGGGGCTACCGGTGGCAGGGGTGCATTTAACCGAGGCGCGTTTGCTGGCCGCCACGGTGCGCCCTGACTTTGCGTGGGTCGGGGCTTCGGTGCATAGCCGTGCCGCGCTGGCGCAGGCCGAAAAACTGGGGCTGGATTATGTGCTGTTTGGCAGCGTACTCCCCACCGCCACCCACCCCGAAGCCACGCCATTGGGCTGGGCTGGGCTGGCCGCTGCTTTGGGGGATACGCCGCGTGTGCCGGTCTATGCCTTGGGGGGGCTGTGCGCCGAGGATGTGCCGACCGCCCAGCAGTGCGGGGCGCAGGGGGTGGCGTTGATGCGGCAGGCGTGGTTACCCTCGGCTTCGTCCTCGCTTTAGAACCTGTTCAAAGTCTGCGAAACTCGGGTGCGTCTGCGTTGAAATGCCCCAAAAACGGAGGATGGACTCAGTCCCAACGGCGTTTTTTAGGGCATTTCGCCTTGGCAACCCCTGCGCCATTGAGACTTTGAACAGGTACTACGCTGAGTTAACCGCGTAAAAACGCTTCACGCCCCGCCAGCCAGCGTGCCAAGTGAGCTTGGGCGGCTTCGGGGTGGTGTTCGAGGAGCTGCGGGGCGCGTTCGCGGGCGATGTCCAGCCACGCCGCATCCGCTTCGAGGTCGGCAAAGCGCAGCAGTGGCACGCCGCTTTGCTTCGCCCCCAAAAACTCCCCAGGGCCGCGCAGGTGCAAATCTTGACGGGCAATTTCAAAGCCATCGGTGCTTTCGTAAATCACCTTTAAACGCGCTTTAGCCAAGTCAGACAGCGGCGTGTCAAACAGCAGCACGCAGCGGCTCTCTGCCGCCCCCCGCCCCACCCGTCCCCGCAGTTGGTGCAGTTGCGACAAGCCCATCCGCTCGGCGTGTTCAATCACCATCAGCGTGGCATTGGGCACATCCACGCCCACCTCAATCACCGTGGTGGCGACCAAGACCTGAATCAGATTCTGCTGAAAAGCCTGCATGGTGGCGGCTTTTTCCTCGGGCTTTAGCCGCCCATGCACCAAGCCTATGTTTAAGCCCGACAAGGCCTCTGCCAGCTCAATTTGGGTATCAACGGCGGTTTGCAGTTGCAGCGTTTCGCTTTCTTCAATCAGCGGGCAGACCCAATAGGCTTGGCGACCGGTTTCGACCGCCCGCGCCACCGCCGCCATCACCTCGTCCCGCCGCGCCGCCGAAATCAGCTTGGTTTGAATCGGCGTACGGCCAGGGGGGAGGGCATCAATCACCGACACGTCGAGGTCGGCGTAATAGCTCATCGCCAAGGTGCGGGGAATCGGGGTGGCGCTCATCATCAGCTGGTGGGGTTCACCGCCTTTTTGGGTCAGCGCGAGTCGCTGGTTGACCCCAAAGCGGTGCTGCTCATCAACAATCGCCAAGCCCAGCCGCGCAAAATGCACATCGGCCTGAAACAGGGCGTGGGTGCCGATGGCTAACTGGGCTTCGCCACTGGCTAATTGCTGTTGGGCGGCATCGCGTGCCCGCTTTTTTTGGCTGCCAGACAGCCACACCACGCGCACCCCCAGCGGGGTCAGCCAATCGGAAAGCTTGCGAAAATGCTGCTCGGCGAGGATTTCGGTGGGGGCCATCAGCGCGGCTTGGTAGCCGGATTCAATCGCGGTTAGGGCGGCAAGGGCGGAGACCACGGTTTTGCCGCTGCCCACATCGCCTTGCAGCAAGCGGCGCATGGGCTCGGTGCGGGCAAGGTCATGGTCGATTTCTGCGAGGACGCGGCTTTGGGCGGCGGTCAGGGCAAAGGGCAGCGTGGCTAAAAAGGCGTGGCGCAGCGACCCCGTGCCGTGCAAACACGCGGCACGGTGGGCACGGCGTTGGCGGTAAAGCAGGCGCATGGCCAGCTGCTGGGCGAGGAGCTCGTCAAATTTAAGCCGCTGCCAAGCGGGGTGGGTGCGGTGGGTGAGGCTGGCGAGGGCGCAATCGGGCGGCGGATGGTGCAGGGTGCGTACCGCTTCGGCAAAGGGCAGGAGACGTAGCTCGGTCAGCCAATCGGCAGGGAGGGTTTCGGTCAGCGGCTGGGTCTGGAGGGCAGTTTCGACCAAGCGGCGCAGTGCGGCTTGGGACAGCCCTTTTAGGGTGGAGTACACCGCCGTCATGGCTTCGGGCAGGGATTCGCCGGCTTCGACCTCGCGGATTTTGGGGTGCACCATTTCATCGCCAAAATACCCGCTGCGCAGCTCGCCCACCACGCGCAGCCGGTTGCCGACGGCGCAGGTGGTTTGTTGGCTCGGGTAAAAATGGATAAACCGCAGCCAGATGCTGTGACCGCCTTGTTCTAGCTGCACCATCAGCCGTTTGCGGGGCTGGTATTGCACATTGACTTGGCTCACCACGCCTTCGATTTGCACGCTGTGACCATATTGGGCATCGGCAATGGATACGAGGTGGGTTTCGTCTTCGTAGCGTAAGGGGAGGTGCAGGATGACATCTGCAGCGGTGGTAATGCCCAGTTTGGCCAGCTTTTTAAGGGTGGCGGGCGGGGCAAGGGGCGGGGAGATGGCGGGCGCGGTCATGCGGGGAGTGTACCTGCTGACCTTGCTGTGCGACCACGGGCTGTCGGCAAAAAAGGGTGCGGTGGTGTGCCCTTGCTTGGTTTGTGCCGACGCTGCTGCGAGGCAAGGGGGCTTTTGCGTTTTGCCATCCTGCCCATACCCCCTTTATTCGGCTTCGCTTCCGGCGGGGAGGCGGGGAATAAAGACCGCGTTACGCGCCCTACCGGCTGCCAGAGGTCAATCCTGCTGAAATGGCACAGCTACGAGGGTGTAATATTTTTGTATAAATGGTTATCTGGTAGGAAACTACCGCATCTCAAGGCATGAAGAGGTGCGTGGCAAAGAAAATCGTACCGAAGGCGTTGGTTACTGGATAGCCTGCTGGCAGCTTGCTGCAAGCCTGAAGACTGGTAATCTCCCCCGCGATGAGGTGCTGCTCAAACTTTGCCATCTGGCATTGAGCGTCTGTTTATAATCTCGCGAACGAAGGGGTAGCCAAGGTGGAATGAGCCAAAAAATGCTGTTTGGGCTGAATCCATCCGCATTTTTTGTGAGTTTCAATGTGGACCTACCCGAGTCTCGCAGATTTTGAGCAGGTTCTGACTCGACTGGTAATCCCCCCATTTTTAGCGGCGGTCAGAAGTAGAGTCGGTTAAAAGAGCTGACTTCTGTTTCGGTGTAATGCCGCCGAGCGCCATATTGGGGCGTTCGTGATTGTAGATCCACATCCAGTCGGTGGCATAGTTTTGCACCTCCTCAATCGACTCGAACAGGTAATGGCTGAGCCAGTCGTAGCGTACCGTCCGGTTGTAGCGTTCGATGTAGGCGTTCTGCTGCGGGTTGCCGGGCTGGATGTGCTCGAGCCGGATACCTCGACGTTCCGCCCAGGCGATAAAGGTTCCGCTGATGTATTCCGGGCCGTTGTCGCTGCGAATGACCTGCGGCTTGCCGCGCCACTCGATGATCTGATCCAGTGCCCGTACCACGCGCTCTGACGGTAACGACAGGTCGATGTCGATGGCCAGGGCCTCTCGGTTGAAATCGTCGATAACATTGAACAAGCGGTAGCTCCGGCCATCGGAAAGTTGGTCATGCATGAAATCCATGGACCAGCACTGGTTGATGGTTTCCGGCACCGCCAGAGGTTCCGACTTCTCCCGGACAATCCGCTTTCTCGGCTTGATCCGCAGGTTCAGTTCGAGTTCGCGGTAAATGCGATATACCCGTTTGTGGTTCCATCGGTAGCCCTTTACGTTGCGTAGGTACAGAAAGCACAACCCGAACCCCCAGTTGCGCTGATTGTGGGTCAGGCGGACAAGGTGGTCGGCGATTTCGACATTCTCTGCTGACTGCTTTCCCTGGTAGCGGTAGCAGGTCTGGCTGATGCCAAATGCCAGGCAGGCCAGCCGGATGCTGACCCCTTGCCCTACGGTTCGTTGCGCCATCTCGCGTCGGCAAGATGGCTTTACCACTTTTTTTGTAGGGCCTCCTGGACGATCTCGGCCTTCAGGCGCTCCTCGGCATACATCTTCTTGAGCCGCCGGTTCTCGTCTTCGAGTTCCTTGAGCCGGGCCATTAGCGAGGCGTCCATGCCGCCGAATTTGCTGCGCCATTTGTAAAACGTGGCGGAGCTGATGCCGTGCTCCCGGCAGAGCTCAGGGACCGAGCTGCCGCCCTCTGCTTGCTTGAGCACGGCAATGATCTGGCTGTCTGAAAAGCGTGATGTCTTCATGTAAAACTTCCTCGGGCTGCTTTGGAGAAAATTCTACTTGTAACCACCGCTAATTTCCGGGGGGATTACCTAACTATCCCTTCTTTCCCGTGCCGCCCAGCGAGCGACCACCAATTTTTCATGTGCAAGCGTTCTGGCAATTCCTTGCTGGACTCATTTCCAAGCTCTTTCAGGGGGATGGTTTTCATTACTATCACGCTTATCTAAACCATCTGAACCAGACCGGCCTGGGCGATTACCTTGTCTATCGTTGGCTGGTGGCGATGTTTGCCGGCGTAGCCTGTGGTAGCTGGGTTTTCTGGAAATCGTTAAAACCGGTAGGGGGTGTCCGCCATATCAAGGGCAAGGAATTGCTGCAAGGCAAAGCTGCCTACATCTCATTAAAGCGGGAATTCAATTTCCTGTCCCGCAACGGCAAGGGTTCGGGTTTGGTTATCGCTTCCGACAAGGGGTTTGATCCGACCAAGCCACAGCACTACACCTCCCAGCACCTAAAACCAGGCTCTTTCATTGAGAAACCGGAAAGCCTTCGTCGTTCGCACTCGCTCTATATTGGTGGAACTGGACGGGGCAAGACCCAGCTCATCTATTTTGAGATCGCTCAGGTCTATCAACGAATTCGCAACGGCGAGGCAATCAAGCTGATGATCGCCGATACCCCGAAGGGAGATTACAACGCATATTTCCACGCCTCCCACGTCCACAAGGTTGCACCTCAAGATGAAGGCGGGGTTTGCTGGGCTATTGCTGAAGACTTACGAAACCCTTTGGTAGCGAATGCCTTCTGGCGAGGCAAGATTCCTGTGGAAGACAAAAATCCGATTTGGTCACTTGCAGCCGTTTCTGTTTGCACAGGGGCAACCAAGGTATTGCAGGTCTTGGCACCAAGAGCGTGGAATTATGGAATGTTGGCTCACTTGCTGGGCAAATCAGGTGGAGAGTTAGCCATCATTATTGGCGAGCACTACCCAGAAGCCCGACAAGTCTTGAACTCTGCCGGTGAAACCCTAGCGAGCGTCATGTTCAATCTGGGCACCTACGCTGCTGACATTATTCAGCTTGGCCGAATCTACGACTGCTACGACACCAAAATTCCGATTCGTCAGGCGACCGCCAAGGCTTTGCAGTCATCTGCTTACCTGAATTACATCGTCAAGGACATGAGTACCGACCTACTGGACACGCACAACGAAACGATCCGCCAAAAGAAGGCGACCTATTTCAAAGGTGTTTGCCTGTATCTCAACAAGGTGAAAACTGGTTGGTGCTGGAAAGACTTTGCACATTTCGTCAAGCAGCCGATTGACGAGCAGAACGAGATGATTTTTCCATTCATTAACGGCAATGAAAAAGCCTCGCTGATGAAACCGGCATTTATGGATGGGTGGAAAAATCTTTGCGCTGCCGTAGTTCTTCATGCCCGTGAATGGGACTTGGCTGAAGGCACAAAACGGTTATCAATCCGCTCTTGGATCATGGACGAAAATCCGAAGCGAAAGGTGCTCATTCTCAAACCATCCGAGAGTTTCCCCACCCTAACTGAAGGGCTGATCAAGGGGCTACTCTACTTTGCCAACACGGTGATTCTGGGTGATCTGACCGATAGCCGAACACGCAGATTCCATATTCTGATTGATGAATTTCAGTCCTACGGAAATATTGAAGCCTTCACCGCGCCAGCCTTGTCCTTATACCGATCAAGGGGGATCAGTATCAGTTTGGCAATGCAGGATTTGGCCCAAATCGTGAAAGTTAGCGGGCAGGAGTTCGTTGATTTCATTACATCAAATACGGGCAGCATCTTCATTCTTGGTGTGAATGACGGCTTCACTGCCAACAAATTTTCTGACCTGCTGGGCGAAAAAACGATAGCCAAGCTCCATCGCAGCGTAA